>Ga0209479_1001467_pt1 | contig 22750 bp, 27 predicted proteins | sample DewCreD2012metaG_2_FD_184112 | JGI IMG/M metagenome (GOLD analysis project Ga0209479, IMG submission 184112) | Hot spring sediment bacterial and archeal communities from British Columbia, Canada, to study Microbial Dark Matter (Phase II) - Dewar... ...
GGACGCCGCCCTGGGGTCGGGCTCGTCCGCCTTCCGGCGCATCATGGGCCGCTTCGCCACCGGGGTCACCGTGGTGGCGGTGGAGGCGGCGGAAGGGGTGCACGGCATGACGGCCAACGCGGTGACCTCCGTCTCCCTGGAGCCGCCCCTGGTCCTGGTGTGCGTGGACCGGCGCGCCCGCATGCACCGCCACCTGGCGATGGAAAGGCCCTTTACCATCAACATCCTGCGGCAGGAGCAGGAGCCGCTCTCCCGCTACTTCTCCGGCTCCTGGCCGTATCCCACCCCGCCCGAGTTTCGCTTCCAGCACTGGGAGCACGGCCCGCTCCTGGTCGGCGCGCTGGCGGCCTTGGGCTGCCGCATGGACCGCCTCCTGGAGGCGGGCGACCACACCGTGGTCCTGGGGCGGGTGATGGGTCTGCACGAGGGCGAGGGGGGACTGCCGCTGGTGTTCTTCGGCGGCCGCTACCGCCGGCTGGTGGAAGCGGAGGCCTACGCGGGCGCGCCGGCGGACCCCTGGACTCACGAGTCGGTGCGCATCCACTACGATGAGCCCTGAGCGCCCGGTCGGGACGAACGTCCTCCGCGCCGCGCACATCGAGCTCCGCGTCACCGACCTGGAACGGGCCGAGGAGTTCTACGTCGGCCTGCTGGGATTCGTGCAGACGGCGCGGGACCCCGACCGGGTCTACCTGCGCGGCTACGAGGAATGGCTGCACCACAGCCTGGTCCTGCGCCGGGCTCCCTCGCCGGGGGTGGGGCACATGGCGTTCCGGGTCGCCGTCCCGCTGGACCTGGAGGTGCTGGCGGACCTGGCGAAGCGGGACGGCCTGGCGCACCGGTGGGTGGATGGGGAGGAGGCGGGACAGGGGAAGGCTCTCCGCCTCCAGGACCCCGCCGGGCTCCCCCTGGAGCCGCCGGGCTCCCCCTGGAGTTCTTCCACGACATGAAGCCGGTGGAACGTCTGTTGCAGCGCTACCACATCCACCGCGGGCCCGGGGTGATGCGCCTGGACCACTTCAACTGTCAGGTCCCCGACGTGCAGCAGGCGGCCGACTGGTACCAGCAGGTCCTGGGCTTTCGCTGTTCGGAGCTCACCGAGACCGAGGAGTCTCCGCCCCGCCTCTGGGCCATCTGGCTGCACCGCAAGCAGAACGTCCACGACATGGCGCTGATGACCGGCCGAGGTCCCAGGGTGCACCACGCGGGATTCTGGATGGCGGATACCGCAGGGGTTCTGCGCGCCTGTGACGTCCTGGCCGCCGCCGGGCTTGTGGGCAGTATCGAGCGCGGCCCCGATGACCGGCCGAGGTCCCAGGGTGCACCACGCGGGATTCTGGATGGCGGATACCGCAGGGGTTCTGCGCGCCTGTGACGTCCTGGCCGCCGCCGGGCTTGTGGGCAGTATCGAGCGCGGCCCCGGCCGGCACGGCCTCTCCAACGCCTTCTTCCTGTACCTGCGCGACCCCGACGGCAACCGCATCGAGCTCTACACCGGCGACTACATGATCGCCGACCCCGACTGGCCGGCAGTGCGCTGGAAGCTCGGCGACCCGCGCCGGGCGACGCTGTGGGGCCACGCCGCGCCGCCCTCCTGGTTCGACGAGGCCGCGGTGGTGGAGTCCGTCATCGACGGCGCCCTGCAGCCGGTGCGGCCTCCGGCGCTTCCCGATCGTCCCACCGCGGTGCGCTGAAGCCAGGGACAGGATCGGGGAGTCCATGGAGCGGATGATGGAGGAGACGCTGCGGGCCCTGCTGGGGGCGGCCCCGGACGACGAAACCCTCCGGGCGGTCGAGGAGTGGCGGAGCGCCTGGCGCCGGGAGTGGGAGCGCGTGGAGAGCTTCGACCTGGGAGACGAAGACCTGCCCGCCCCCCTTTGGTGCTGGCCGCCGTGAGCGCCGGCCTGGCCGCGCTGGCCGCCGCCATCCGCACCGGTCGCCTCTCGCCGGTCGACCTGGTGGAGCGCTGCCTGGAGCGGATCCGCGCCACAGAGGAGCGCCTCCACGCGTTCATCCATGTGGACGCGGAGGGCGCGCGGGAGGCGGCTAGGCGGCGGGAGGCTGAGGTGCGCCGCGGCCAGGTCCGCGGCCCGCTGCACGGGATCCCGGTGGCGGTTAAGGACCTGTTCGACCAGGCCGGCCTGCCCACCACCGCGGGGGCGGCGATCCGCCGCGGGCACAGGGCAAAGACCACCTCCACGGCGGTGCAACGCCTGCTGGAGGCGGGCGCGGTAGTGATCGGCAAGACCAACCTGCACGAGTTCGCCTTCGGCGTCACCTCCGTCAACCCGCACTTCGGCGCCGTGGCCAACCCCTGGGACACCGAGCGGGCGGTGCAACGCCTGCTGGACGCGGGCGCGGTGGTGATCGGCAAGACCAACCTGCACGAGTTCGCCTTCGGCGTCACCTCCGTCAACCCGCACTTCGGCGCCGTGGCCAACCCCTGGGACACCGAGCGCGTGGCCGGCGGGTCCAGCGGCGGGTCGGCGGCGGCGGCGGCGGCGGGATGCTGCCTCGCAGCCCTGGGGACGGACACGGGAGGGTCCATCCGCATCCCGGCGGCCCTGTGCGGCGTGGTGGGACTGAAGCCCACCTTCGGCCGGGTGAGCCGGCACGGCGTGGTGCCGCTTTCCTGGTCCTTCGACACAGTGGGCCCGCTGGCGCGCAGCGTGGCCGACGCGGCCCTGCTCCTCAGCGTCCTCGCGGGGCCCGACCCGCAGGACCCGCTCACCGGACGGGGCGCGCCGTTCCCGCCTCAGGTCCCGCCCCCACCGCCCACCTTCCGTATCGGCCGCCTGCGCGGTCCGCTCTTCGACGAAGCTCTGGACGATGAGGTGGGGGCGGCGCTGGAGCGGGCCTGCACTCTCCTGGCCCGCGCCGGGGGCCGGGTTCGGGAGGTGAGCGTGGAGGCGTCGCTGGCCGGGCAGATCGCGCAGACGACGATCCTCTTCGCCGAGGCCAGCGCCTACCACCGGCGCGCTTATCCCGGGCGGCTGGCGGAGTACGGTCCGGACGTGCGCGAGCTGCTGGCCGCCGGGGCCACCATCCCCGCCACCGCCTACGTGGACGCGCAGCGGGTGCAGGGGGTGGCCATCCGGCAGACCCGGCACCTGTTTGCGGACTACGACGCGCTGATCTGCGCCGCCGTCCCCGTGCAGGCTCCGCGCATCGAAGAGGTGGACCCGGCGCGGGGCGAGGGCTGGCGGCGCGCCCGTGCGCCCCTCTCCCGCCTCACCAGGCTGTTCAACCTCACCGGGCTGCCTGCGGTGGTCGTGCCGGTGGAGCGGGCCCGCGGCGGCCTTCCGCTGGGCGTCCAGCTTGCGGCGGCGCCGGGGGAGGAGGCTCGCCTGCTGGCCATCGCAGCGGTGCTGGAGGCCGTCGCCGACTGGACCCTCCCCCCGCTGTTGTAGTCCCGGGTGGGAGGTGGCGCGAGGCTACGTGCAGCGCGCCGCCGCGACAATCAGCTCGGCCGCGGCCGCGGGCGAGGGGGCGGCCAGGACGTAGCAGCGGGCGACCCGGAGCAGGTGGCTGAATCCGGCGAAGGCGTCTTCCAGGCGGTGAGCGTAGCGCAGGGAGGAGTGCTGCTGCTCCCCCAGGACCATGAGGAGCTCCGCGCGTGATAAGGGCGCCAGGCCTCCGCCGTCCGGCCGCAACAGCACGAACCCCTCGACCGGAGCTGCTCCTGCTGCGCGGGCTGCGGGGAGGTAGAAACGGACGCCACCCTCCCGTGCCACCTCTGCGCCGCGGGGAAGAGTGCCGACCGCCTGAGCGGTCCAGGGCTTCACCGCCATAGGCAGCGGAAACGGCAGCGCCGTCGCTGCCTCCGGGTCCAGCAGCGTGATCTCGTCGGTGAGGTAGGCCGCGCCCTGCCGGACCAGGACGGCCACTGTTGAGGTCTTCCCCGCTCCGCTTTTCCCGACGACGATCCAGGCCCGCCCGTCGATGGTCACTGCGCCCGCGTGGATGAAGAGCAGGCGGCGCAACAGGGCCGCGCCGGTCGCGGTCACCTGCCCCAGGAGCAGGGGGAGCCACCCGGTCTCCGGCAGGGTCACCGACCACAGGACCCTGTCGTCCACGGCTCCCGTGGCCAGGCGGTCCTCGGCCACAGTGACCTCCAGGGGAGGGAGGGGCTCCGCCGCGCTGAGGGGGGTCAGGAGCGGAGCAAGAACGGCAGCGATCCGGTCCGGAGCGGCGATGCGGATCTCCCAGCCCGGAAGGGTCAGGGTATGTCGTGCGGGCATCACCGGGGCCCGACCCAGCGCAGGGATGCACGCCGCCATCGGCCGTCCTCCTCCCAGAGGACGCCCGCGTCCGCCAGGCTGCGCAGCGACTCGGCCAGGTGCTGCTCCGGTCCGCCCAGGGTGGCGGTCATTTCCGCGGTTGTCCTTCCCTCACAGGCCTCCCAGACCCGCCGGGCTGCGGAATCCAGGTGGATGAGGCGCGCTTTTGCCACGTCCAGCAGGACGACCTCCCCGTCGAGCTCTGCAGCCAGGAAGGGCGCGCTCACGGCGTCGCGACAGGGACCACCCCGCGCAGGACCCCCAGGACGACCAGGCGGAAGGCTGCGCTGTAGGACGGCGTGCAGGTGACCAGAGCGATACCGCGCTCCCCCACCGGCGCCGAGAGCACCTCCACCTGCTCGGGGCGCACGACCTCCGAGCCCACCACTGCGTACCGGTATCGGCGCCCCCCGTAGTCCACGAAGATCACGTCCCCCCGGCGCAGGGTGTCGAGGCGGAAGAAGGGCGCCCCGTAGGTTGTGCGGTGGCCGGCGATGCCCAGCACCCCGGGGCGGTCGGGAAGTGTGGTCCAGGTGATCCGGCCGACTCCGAACTTGCGCAGGTGCTCTGGGGTCGCCCCTTCCGGGACGAAGCGCCGCAGATCCAGCCGGGGGATCGTCAGCACCATCCCGTCGGAGACGACCCGGCCGGCCGGCGCGGCAGCTCTGCCCTGTGCAGATTCCCAGGCGGCCAGCGCCGCGGTCTGCGCCGGTCCCACCGCCACCGCCGTGTACGCGATCCACCCAAAGGGGGCGAGCACCAGCACCACGCCCGCGACGACACACAGCGTCCCTGCCACCCGCAGGACCCTGCGGAAGGGTGGTGGATCCTTGATCCCGTAGACGATCATGTCTTGGCGCCCATGCGGCGCAGCACGACCCCCAGGGAGATCAGGGCGATCCCGCTGGCGAAGGGAACCCACAGGTTCGCCCCCCCGTAGGGGAGGACCTCGCGCGGGAGCGACACGGGGCGTGGCGGTCGCGCGGCCTCGACCAGCGGCCGGACAACCGGCGGTCGCGCAGCCGGAGGCCGGACGACCGGAGTAGCCACCGCCCTGGGGACTGCGGGCAGGACGACGGGGGTCACGCGGGCCGGCGGCGCCACCGGTGGGGGGACTGCCGGTTCGACGGGCGTGGGTGGGGTGTGGGGCGTAGCGACCGGAGTGGGTGGAGGGACGACGGCCTCGGGGGGTGGCGCGGGCGGCACCACCAGCAGAGGCGCGGCGATGAGGATGGGCAGGAGGATCCCGATGATGGGAAGCAGCGGCAGCCCGGGTCCGGGAGGTCCTGCCGGCGGAGGGGGAGGAGGAATGGGAGAGACAGGATCAACCCCTGTGGCCAGCGGGATCGAAGCGATCTTCACTCCCCGCGGCTGCAACCTCATCAACTCCCGCCGGGAGGCGGATTCCTGCGCTTGACGCTTCTCGCGGGAGGCGCCCCCCTCTTTGATAGCACAGAATCGGGACCCGGTTTCATGAAGTCAAAAGCAGTCTCCGGACCGGTTATCCGGCCCGAAGACAGGGAGAAGCCCGCTGTGGCGACCGCTAGGGCATCAGGTTGAGCCGTACTGAGGGCGGCACCTCCAGCGGCCCCGAGGCCACTGCTGCCGGAGCAGCGGGTTGAGACGGGGCCTGGGTCTGCTCCTCCTGGGAAGGCCCGGTCAACAGCGCCCCTCCCATTCCCAGGGCCAGCAGCAGCAGTCCGATCAGACCGGCCGCGCCCGCCCCCGTCCCTCCGCCGCCGGATGTGGGCGGGGGGAGACTGGGCTCTGAGGTAGGAGGCGGCGATGTCGTCTGGATCGTTGTGGCCAGCGGGATAGAAGCAATCCTAATACCACTCCCTGGCAGCGTAGGCATGATCATACCCCTCTCTGCTGATGTCGAGCCTAGCACCCACGCTTCGACGCCTACAATCTGTCGGAGGACAGAAAGCGGGTGCGTGAACGACCGATTTCCCCCGGACCCTTTGGCCCTCCGGTTTTCCGGCAGGAAACGCCGCAGACCGCCCGGGAAGTAGATGTATCCGTGGTGGAGACCTGGAACCTTGGGAAGACCTTCCGGCCGCCGACCTGGCCCCTCTCCCTCGCCGGTCGGGTCTCCAAGCGCCCCGTGCGCGCGCTCGCCGGCCTGTCGCTGCGCGTAGAGCCGGGGGAGGTCTTTGGCCTGATGGGGCCCAATGGTGCCGGGAAGACCACGCTGCTCAAGGTCCTGGCGACGCTGCTGCTTCCATCCGAGGGCGGCGGGCGAGTGGACGGGGCGGACCTGGTGCGCCAGGCGGGCTTGGTTCGGCGGCGGGTGGGACTGGCCACAGGCGACGAGCGCACCTTCTACTGGCGGCTCACCGGCAGGGAGAACCTGGAATTCTTCTCCGGTCTGCGCGGGCTCTCCCCGGCGGCCGCCCGCCGCCGTACCGACGCGGTCCTGGGGAGCGTGGACCTGGTGGAGCAGGCGGACGAGATCGTGGGCCGCTACTCCACGGGGATGCGCCAGCGGCTGGCCATTGCCCGGGCCCTCCTCGGTGATCCCCCGGTGGTGCTGCTGGACGAGCCCACGCGCAGCCTCGACCCCGTGGCCGCAGACCGCGTGCAGGTCCTCATCCGGCGCCTCTCCCGCGATGAGGGGAGGACGGTGATTCTCGCCACGCACCAGTTGGGCGAAGCCGCCGCCTGCGACCGCGTAGGCGTACTCGTGGCCGGGACGCTGCGTGAGGTGCTGGTGCCGCAGGCCGTGGGGGAGGAAGGTCTGCGCCGACGCTACCACGCGCTCGTGGAGGTTGCGGATGAGCGTCCTCAACCAGTTGCGGGCCTTCCTTAGAAGAGACTACCTCCTGGCCAGCTACTCCCGCCTCGCCCTCACCTGGCAGGTCTTCACCGTCGTCCTGGTGGCGCCCACGCTCTACTACCTGGGACGGCTCATCCGGCCGGCCGCCTCGCCGCACCTGGCCCCCTACGGTGGGGACTACTTCGCCTTCGCCATCTTGGGCGTGGCTCTCTTCGGCCTGCTGGCCGCGTCCATGGCCGCCGCGGCCGCGGCGATCCGCCAGGAGCAGATGGTCGGCACGCTGGAGATGCTTGTCGCCGCTCCCGTCTCCCTGCCCACGCTGGCCGCGGGGCTCTCACTGTGGAGCGTCCTGCTCGCCGCCGCGCAGACATTTCTCTACCTGACGCTGGGCGTGGTGGTATTCGGGATAGACCTGGGCCGGGCCAACCTCGCCGGGGCTGCACTGGCCCTGCTCCTGGCGGTGGCGATATTCGCGGCCGTGGGACTATTCGCGGCGGCCTTCGTCTTGGTCTACCGGCACTCCGACCCGTTCAGCAGCATCTTCGCCGGGCTCTCCGCCCTCCTAGGGGGCGTCCTCTACCCACCCAGCGTCCTTCCCCCGGTGCTGCGGTTGGTGGCGGAGTTCGTGCCGCTGACGCACGCACTGCGGGCCGTCCGCCTGGCCGTGCTGGAGGGGGCCGGACTGGCGGCGCTGCGCCGGGAGCTCCTCGTGCTGCTCCTGTTCGCCGCGGTGCTGCTGCCGCTGGCAGGGGTACTCTTCCGCGGGGCGGTGCAATACGCCAGGCGGGCCGGGACCCTTAGCGCTTACTGAGAGACGATCACCAGCGGTGCGGCCCGGTTCGTGAGTGACGGCGGGGCGGCGACGGTATCCCGGCCGGTCAGTGCCCGAAGTTCTCTACCACAACCACGCCGTAGGGCCCGCCGTCGATCACGCCGATGCCCACCAGGCGGTAGTCCGGCAGCAGGATGTTCTGCCGGTGCGCCTCGCTGGCCATGAGGGCCTCATGCGCCTCCCTGATACCTCCGGCGTAGGCGATGTTCTCGCCGACGATGCGCACGCGCACCCCCCGCCTCAACACCCGCTGCTGCGGGCCCAGGCCGCTGCGGTCGACGTGGGAGAGGTAGCCGAAGGCGAACATCTCCAGGCCATGGGCCCGGGCCACACTGCGGATGGTGGCGTGGGGCATGAGCGGGGTCAGCCCTGCGGCGGCGCGCTCGTTGTTGATCAGGTTGAGCATCGTCACCTCCCTCTCCCAGCTGCTCTGCGCCGTCGTCGTGCGGAAGGGCAGAGGGTAGGTGACCCAGGCGGTGGGCGCCCCCAGCACCACCGGGTCGTGGGAGGGAACCGGGGCCGGCGCGGCCAGCGCCGCCGTGGTCGCCAGCAGAAGCACGGAAAGAGACGCAGTTCGGAGCATCGCGGCCTCCGCGGGACTTCCAAGGTGGTGGGGCCTTGAGGTATGCCGCGTCCTCGCGGCGGGGTTGCCCCCCGGAAGCCCTGCAGGGTGGAGTTTGCCCAGCAGGGGGGCGGTCTAGTCGGGGGCTAACGCCGGGCCAGCTTGGCGGCGGCGGCCTCGTCGAGGAACCAGCAGACCTGCGGCCAGCGCAGCAGTGAGGCAGGGACCGCCGTGGAGGGCTCGTCCTCCAGTGCGCGCCGCACCGCCCGGGCCTTGTGGCTGCCGCTGGCCAGCACCAGCACCCGGGAGGCGAGGCGGATCATGCGGAGCGTGAAGGTGACCCTCCCCTGCGGCGGTTCGGGGGCCGTGGTTGCGGCGACCAGGCGGTCATCGAAAAGCGCCGGGGAGCCCGGGAAGAGCGAGGCGGTGTGCCCGTCGCGGCCTACCCCCAGGAGCACCAGGTCCAGTCGAGGCGGGTCGCCGAGCACTCGCCGCAGCTCTGCCTCGTAGCGGGCCGCGGCCTGCTGCGGGTCCGCTTCGACGGGGATGCGGTGGACGTGCGCCGCCGGCAGCGGCGCCCTGGAGAGCCACGCCCGCCAGGCCAGGGCGTAGTTGCTCTGCGGGTGGTCGGGTGGCACGGCCCGCTCGTCGCTCCAGAAGATCTCCATGTGGTGGTAGGGTAGCGCCCGCGCTCCGGCCTCGGCCAGCAGCGCGTAGAGGTCCTGCGGGGTGCGCCCGCCCGACAGGGCCAGGCCGAAGCGGTTCCCCTGGGCCACCGCCTGCGCCGCGACACCACGCACACTGCGGGCGGCCTCCTCGGCCAGGTCGCGGGGTGTGGGGAAGACGCGGACCGCCGGCCCGGTCCTCATCCCCGCCCTAGAAGGGAAGCCGCGGCGCGCAACGACTCCTCGCAGACGGGGTCGCGACCAAGGACGTCCATCTCGGCGGCCAGCAACGAGGGCTCGTCCTGCGGCGAGGGGTGAGTGTCAGCGGGATCAGGGAGGCGAGGAACACGGCCGGCTACAACCGCCGCCATCGCCGCCCGTCCCTCTCGATCAGCGAGCGCGCCGCAGGCGGCCCCCACGTACCCGCCTCGTAATTGGGGAAGTCGGTCGGCGGGTGGGCCGCCCACACTTCCAGGATGGGCATCACCAGCGCCCAGGCCTTTTCCACCTCGTCATGGCGGGCGAACAGCGTGCGGTCGCCTATCATGGCGTCCAGCAGCAGGCGCTCGTAGGCGGTGGGCTCCTCCGTCCCGAAGGAGGTGCCGTAGTCGAACTTCATGTTCACCGGCCGGATGCGGGTGGCCTGCCCCGGTACCTTGGCGGCGAAGCGCAGCGCGATCCCCTCGTCGGGCTGGATGTTCAGCGCCAGCATATTGGGCTGCATGGCCCCCACGCCTGCCTGCTGGAAAAGGACGAGCGGCGGCAGCTTGAACTGGATGGCGATCTCCGTCACCCGCTTGGCCAGCCGCTTGCCGCTGCGCAGGTAGAAGGGGACCCCCGCCCAGCGCCAGTTGTCGATCTCGAAGCGCACGGCCACGTAGGTGGGAGTCACCGAGTCCGGGGCCACGCGCTCCTCCTGCCGGTAGCCCGGCACCTCCCGCCCCTCCACCACACCGCGGCCGTACTGCCCGCGCACCGTCAGGCGCTCCACCTCCCCGGGGGCAAGCGGGCGGATGGCGTGCAGGATCTTCACCTTCTCGTTGCGCACCGCATCCGCCTCGATTGCCGCCGGCGGCTCCATAGCCACCAGCGTCAGCAGCTGCAGCAGGTGGTTCTGCAGAATGTCCCGCACCACGCCGGCTTCCTCGTAGTAGCCTCCCCGGCCACCGATCCCTCCGGACTCCGCCACGGTGATCTGCACGTGGTCCACGTACTGCCGGGTCCAGATGGGCTCTAAGATGGTGTTGGCGAAGCGGAAGATCATCAGATTCTGCACCGTCTCCTTGCCCAGGTAGTGGTCGATGCGGTAGATCTCCCCCTCCTCGAAGACTTCGTGCACCTTGGCGTTGAGGGCGCGCGACGTCTCCAGGTCGGAACCAAAGGGTTTCTCGATGATGATGCGCTTCCACCCGGTTGTTCCGCCCCTCCCCCGGCCGTGCCCCGCCAGCCCCGCCTCCGCCAGATGCCTGATGATGGCTTCATAGGCGCTGGGCGGCGTCGCCAGGTAGAAGAGACGGTTGCCGCCAAGGCCCAGCCGGCCGTCCAGGTCGGCGAGGAGAGCGCCCAGGCGCGCGTAGCCCTGCGGGTCGGTGTAGTCGCTCTGGATGTAGTGGATGCGGGCAGCGAAGTTCTCCCACGTCGTGGCGTCGTAGCGGATTTCCGGGCTCTCCCGCACCGCCTCCCGCACCTGTTCGCGGAAGGTCTCGCTGGTGAAGGGGCGACGGGCGAAGGCGACCACGGCGAAGCTCCCAGGCAGCAGCCCCTTGCGCCCCAGGTTGTACAGGTCGGGGATGAGGCGGTTGCGCGCCAGGTCGCCCGTGGCCCCGAAGATGACCGCGGCGGAGGGTTGGGGCATGCGCCGCAGCGTCAGCCCCTCGCGCAGCCGGTCGACAAGCAGCGTCTCCATGCCGGCGCTCCCGACCGCCCGGCTTTCCACGCCGCTACCCCTCCCGCACCGGGTGGCCGCCGAACTGCTGACGCAGTGCGGCGACGACGCGGGCGGTGAAGGAGTCGTCCTGACGGGAGCGGAAGCGGGTCTGCAGGGCCAGGGTGATCACCGGCAGGGGGACGGCCTTCTCGATGGCCTCCTGCACCGCCCATCGGCCCTCCCCGGAGTCCTCCACGTAGCCGCGGACGCGCTCCAGCTGCGGGTCGGCGGCCAGCGCCCGCGCCACCAGCTCCATCAGCCAGGAGCGCACCACGCTGCCGTGGTTCCACAGGTCGGCGATGCGTGGCAGGTCCAGAGGGAACCCGGAAGCGGCCAGCAGCTCGAACCCCTCGCCGATGGCCTGCAGCATGCCGTATTCGATGGCGTTGTGCACCATCTTCACGAAGTGCCCCGCCCCGGAAGGACCGACGAGCGCGTAGCCGTCCTCGGGCGCCAGGGTCCGGAAGACGGGCTCCAGGCGGCGGAAGGGCTCCTCCTCTCCGCCGACCATGAGGCAGTAGCCCACCTGCAGCCCCCAGACCCCGCCGGAGACCCCGGCATCCAGGAAGTGGATGCCCTGGGCTCCCAGCTCCGCCGCGCGACGCTGCGAGTCGCGGTAGTGGGCGTTGCCCCCGTCCACTACGATGTCGCCCCGGGCCAGCAGGGGGGTCAGGGTGTCCAGCATCCTCGTGGTCGGGACTCCCGCCGGCAGCATCATCCAGACAGCACGCGGGCTGCCCAGGCGCTCCACCAGCTCGGTCAACGACCGGGTGCCCACCGCACCTTCCCGCTGCGCCTCCTCCACGGGGAGGGGGCTGCGGTTGAAGGCGACAACGCGGTGCCCGCCGCGGAGCAGGCGGCGGGTCATATTCAGGCCCATCCGCCCCAGCCCGACCATGCCGATCTCCACACCACTCACCCCCTGCGGCCCCTGTCCGGGGCGGCCAAACATACCCTTAGTGTACCCGGCCCTTCTGGCGGCGCAATTGGCCACAGCGAGGGGCCGGAGGGCGGTCATCGGCCGAGCGGTGATCCCGGAAATACATCCTCGACCCGATAGACAGGAAGGCCACCTCCGGGGTAATGGAAACTAAAGAGGTCTCCTTTATCCCCCATGCAACTGACGCGCGAAGCAGATTATGCCATCCGGACGCTGGTGGAGCTGGCCTCCAGGCCCCATGGGGAGGTCGTATCCCTGCGGCGCATCGCCACCAGGCAGCTCGTCCCCCTGCCCTACCTGAAGAAGATCGTCCGCCGTCTCTGCGCGGCCGGCGTGGTGAGCACGCTGCGAGGCCGTGGGGGCGGGGTGCAGCTCGGGCCTTCTGCCGCGACGCTCACCCTGTACCGGATCATCGGCATCATCGAGGGGCGTCTCGCCCTCAACCGCTGTCTGATCCGTCGCGGAGCGTGCCCCCTGGAGCGGACGTGCCCCGCCCATCCGGTGTGGCGTCACGTGCAGGACGTCCTGATCCGGGAGCTGGAGTCGGTGACGCTGGCGGGACTGGTGGCTTCGCGCCGGGAGCGGCGCCCCCGTCAGTCCACTCCGCTGCGCAAGCCAGCTCTCCCGGCTCAATCGCGGGTGGGGCGGCGCACCCCCGCGGCGGGGGCGGCACCGGGGGCAGGAGTGGTGCAGGGATGAGCGGTCACCTGCGCAATGTGGCCGTCCTCTGGGTCCTGCTCACGGTCCTTGGAGAGATGGTGGCGCTTCGCGCCGGTATCTATCCGCCGGCTGCAGCGGAGGAGGCACGGGTGGTCGACTCCGCCTTCCGCCTGCTGCTGCTCCTGGCAGTCCCGGTGTTTACCTTCGTCCTGGCCGCGCTGCTGTACAGCGTCGCCCGCTTCCGCATCCGCGGCGAGCCCCGGGGGGACGGGCCGCCGCTTCACGGGCGGGGGATCGTCCCCTGGGTGTGGTTGGCCGTCACCACCGCTTTGGCCGTCTACGTCATCTTCAATCCCGGGCTGCGTGGCCTGGCCGAGCTGCGGGCCAACCCCACGGCCGACCTGGTGGTGCGGGTGGAGGGGGCGCGCTGGCTCTGGAAGATTTCCTACCCGCAGTACGGCGTCACCAGCCGGGAGCTGGTCCTGCCCGTGGGCCGGCGCGTTCGCTTCGACGTCACGGCGACCGACGTGCTGCACTCCTTCTGGATCCCCGCATTCCGCATGAAGATCGACGCGGTGCCCGGCATGACCACCCGCGTCTTCATCACCCCCACGGCTACGGGGTCGTTCGAGGACAACTTCCACTTCCGCCTGCAGTGTGCGGAGCTGTGCGGCCTGGGACACAACCTGATGCGCAGCCCGGTGAGGGTCGTGGATCCGGCGGAGTTCGAGGCGTGGGTGGCTCGGGCCAAGGCGCCATGAAGCGCGATAGTGTCGCGGCGTTGATGCCGGTGTTCAAGGGGCTGGGCTTTGGAGCGGTGGGCTTCCTGCTGGGCGGGGGAGCTACCGTGGGGGTGGCCACCCTCCTGGGCCGGCCGGCCTGGCCGGTGGAAGCAGCCATCGTGATCGGCTACCTCGTTGGCCTGGCGGGCTGGCTGCTGGGTGTGGGGGTATGGGACTACTGGGCGCGGGGCTGGTTCGGTCTGCCGCCGCGCAAGGCGGAGGTCCACGGCTGGCGGCGCTACTTCCACTTCACCACCGACCACAAGGTCATCGGCGTGCAGTACCTGGTGACCTTCGTCGTCCTCTTCCTCCTGGCCGGCTTCTTCGCCATGCTCATGCGCATCGAGCTGGCCTACCCCGGTCAGACCATCATGACGGCGGCGCGGTTCACGCATCTGATGAGCATGCACGGGATCATCATGATCGCCGTGGCCGTGGCCACCATCATCGGCGGCCTTGGCAACTTCGCCGTGCCCCTGTTGATCGGCGCCGAGGACATGGCCTTCCCCCGCATCAACGCCCTGAGCTACTGGCTGGTCCCTCCCGTGGCCCTGTTGCTGGTGGCCACGTTCTTCGCCGGCGGGTTCGACACCGGCTGGACGGCCTACCCGCCGCTGAGCGAGGTGAACGCCACCGGCCAGGTCCTCTTCAACCTGGCTGTGATCACCTTCGGGTTCTCCTCGATCCTGGGCGGCCTGAACTTTCTGGTGACGGTGGCCCGCCTGCGGGCGCCGGGGATGACCTGGGGCCGGCTGCCCATCTTCGTCTGGTCGGTGGTCGCCGCCTCCGCCATCAGCCTGACAGCCACCCAGTTCCTGGCCGCGGCGCTTCTAATGATTCTGCTGGACCGCACGGCGGGCATGGCCTTCTTCTCCGCAGCCCGGGGCGGCGCCCCACTGCTTTACCAGCACGTCTTCTGGTTCTACTCCCATCCGGCGGTGTACATCATGATCCTCCCCGGCTTCGGCGTGGCGCTGGAGGTGCTGACCCACTTCTCGCGCAAGCCGCTGTACGCCTACCGCTGGGTGGTAGCCGGCTTCCTGGGCATCGTGGCGTTGAGCTTCATAGTCTGGGCGCACCACCTCTACACCAGCGGCATGGCCGAGTACCTGCACGGCCCGTTCATGGCCACCACCGAGCTCATTTCCATCCCCACGGGGCTTATCTTCCTGGCGGCGCTGGGGACGCTGTGGATGGGGAAGCTGTGGCTGCGCACGCCCATGCTCTTTGCCCTGGGGTTCCTCTTCAACTTCCTCATCGGCGGGATCACCGGTATCTTCAACGCCGACGTCCCCACCGACCTGCACCTGCAGGACACCTACTTCGTGGTCGGCCACTTCCACTACACCATCATGGGTGGCATGATCTTCGCCTTGTTCGCCGGCATCTACTACTGGTTCCCCAAGATCACCGGGCGCATGTACAACGAGACCCTGGGCCGGCTGCACTTCTGGTGGATGTTTGTCACCTACAACACGACCTTCATCCCCATGTTCTGGCTGGGGATTTTCGGGATGAACCGGCGGATCGCCGACTACCCTCCGGAGCTGGGCGCGGTGAACCTGTTCGTCTCAGCCTCGGCCCTCCTGCTGGGGGCCAGCTTCCTGGTCTTCGTTATCAACATGGTCCGGTCGTGGGCCCGCGGGCCGCGGGCCGCCAGCAACCCCTGGCACGCCCGCACCCTGGAGTGGCAGGTGCCCTCGCCGCCGCCGGAGGGCAACTTCCCCGCCCCGCCGCAGGTCGCCGGCCATCCTTACGACTACGGGGTGCCTGGGGCGGTGCACGCTGTGGTGGCGGTCACCGGCGCCGCACAGGGCGGACCCTCGGGGGAGGGTGAGCGATGATGGACGAGCGTGCCCTGGCCGTCAGGTTCCGCCTGGGGTGGCGGGTGCTCCTGGCGCTGGTGGCGTTGACGGCACTGGAGCTGCCGGTGGCCTTCCGGATTCCCCATCCGCTGCCCTACCTGGTGGCGATCAACGTGGTGGACGCCCTCCTCATCCTGGAGTACTTCATGCACCTCTCCCGGATGTGGCACCCGGAGGAGTGAGGCGATGGATGCGGTGACGGCGGTCCACGCCCCGGCACGCCGCCTCCGTACCCTGCGCGGGGGGCTGTGGCTGTTCTTCATCTCCGAGAGCTTCCTCTTTGCGGCGCTGATCAGCAGCCGCTATTACCTGGTGGGGCTGGACCGGCCGGCGGAGCTGAACCAGGCGCTGGGCCTGCTCATCACCGTCATCCTGCTGACCAGCAGCCTCTTCGCCTTCCGCGCCGAAGCGTCCATGCTATGCGGCCACCGGCAGCGGTTCCTGCGGAACACGCTGGCCACCGTCCTGTTGGGGACCCTGTTCCTGGTGGGCGTGGGGATCGAGTGGGCTGAGGCGTTCGCCCACTTCCCGCCGCAGCAGCGCTTTGGTACCGTCTTCTTTACCCTCACCGGGGCGCACGGCCTGCACGTCCTCAGCGGCGTGGGGCTGCTCCTGGGCGTGTACCTGCACGGCCGCCGCGGCCGGTATTCTCCGCAGGCGTGCTGGCCGGTGGAGGCCGCGGTGAAGTACTGGCACTATGTGGACGTCGTCTGGGTCTTCATCTACCCCACGCTGTATCTGGTCGGCTCCTAGGCCCGGGCAGGTGGGCTTGTAGCTGCCTCGGTGCAAGGTGCTGACATTGGGCGCCCCAGGGTCACGCTGCGGCCACGGCTTGCCGGTCGCCGCCGGATTGGTCACCTTCGCCCTGATGCTGTCGTCAGGATGCCGCCAGGGGGCGCATCCTTACAGAGGGTTGGAGTATTCCCCGGCGCATCCGGCTCCGGAGTTCACCCTGACGGATCAGCAGGGGAAGCCCTTCCGTCTGGTAGAGCAGCGAGGCCGGGCCGTGCTCCTCTTCTTCGGCTACACGTCATGTCCCGACGTGTGTCCGACCACCCTGGCTTCCTGGAAGCAGGTGCATGCCGCGCTCGGCGGGGACGGTAGCAAGGTGCGGTTCCTTTTTGTCACAGTCGACCCCGAGCGCGATACGCCGGCCCGGCTGAAACGGTACCTGGCCATATTCAGTCCCGACTTTGTCGGACTGACCGGAACACAGCAAGCCCTGGCGGCGACCTACCGGGCGTACGGGGTGGTGCGTGAGAAGGTGACGCGCTCGGGGAGCGGCGTGGGCTACCTGGTCAATCACACCGCGCGGACCTACTTGATCGACCCGGCCGGGTTCTTGCGGCTGAGCTACGGCTTTGGCACGTTGCCCAAAGACATCGCCGAGGACATAAGGCGGCTCCTGCTTGAGGGGCAGCGCTGAGGGAGGAGCCCTTCATGGCGTGCGGTCGCCGCTGCATGGATGGGTACGGGATGCTGGGGCTGGGAGTAGTGGCCACGGTGGCTGCAGCGGTCCTCGCGGGCTGTGGCCCGCGGACGGCAGTGGGCGTGAAGATCCGCGTGGAAAACGCGTGGGCGCGGCCCGCCGTCACGGAGACAGCCCGGCACGAGGGAGGAGGCGCCCAGCCCGGCGGTGCGAGCGCTATCTACCTTACCCTGGTGAATGAAGGTCAGGAGGATGACCGCCTGATTACGGCGTGGACGGATGTGGCCAGGAGGGCGGAGGTTCATGCAACAAAGACCGAGGACGGCGTGACGACCATGTATCATCTCCCGGAGTTAGTCGTGCCGGCACGGGGTAGGGTGGAGTTACGGCCTGGGGGAGTGCACTTGATGCTTGCAGGCGTTACACGGAATCTCAACGTGGGGGATCGTTTTCAGGTGGCACTGCGGTTCGAGAAGGCCGGGACGCTTACGGTCGACGTGGAGGTGCGGTAGCCGTGCTGCCCCGCGGCCTTGGACAGACGCCGCCTTCCGGGAAGCAGGGGGTCGCATGAGGGGAAAGCGATGGCAGGACGCGCCAACATGGCGTCGCCGGGCGTGGTTGGTGGTGCCCTTCATCAGCGGTCTCCTGCTGACGGCGCTGTTTGTTGTTGCCTCAGCTGTGCTGCTCTCCCCGGGGACCGTTCGATCTCCCCGGCGTGTGGAGATCGTGATCCCGCCGGGTGCGGCGCAGATGGTGAGGCGTGGTGAGTGGATACCCACCATTCCGTCAGAGGTGGTCCTCGTGGCAGGGGACGTCCTCACCGTGCGCAATCAGGACCGAGTAGCCCATCAAGCCGGGCCCTTCTGGGTACCCGCGCAGACCTCGCTCATCGTCCCCCTTAACCGGCCAGCCACGCTACGCTATGCGTGCTCGTTTAATGCCAGCGGCTGGATTGGGCTGGAGGTCCTACCGCGCATCGGCCCGACGACGGTGCTATGGCACACGGTCGCGTTGGGCATACCCGTGGGCGTGGGGCTCAGCGTCGTCTTCTCCATAGTGTCGCGGCTGTGACAACCCGGGCGGCACCTGGAGCAGGGGAAAGAGTGGAAAGCCTAGAATTCGGCTGACCCGGCCATGATGTCTCTGCGCCGCTACGCCCTCCTCTGCGCGGGGCTGACCCTCGGCCTGATGGCGCTGGGCGGGGTCGTCCGCGCCACCGGGGCGGGGCTGGCCTGCCCGGACTGGCCGCTGTGTCACGGGCGGCTGGTCCCGCGGCTGGAGGGTCCGGTGCTGGTTGAGTACAGCCACAGGCTGCTGGCGGCGGTGGTGGGGCTGGCGACGCTGCTGCTGGCCGCATCCGTGTGGCGGCGGCATGGGCGCGACCGGGGCCTGGTGGGCCTGGCACTGGCGGCGCTGATCCTCCTGGGCGGGCAGGTCGTCCTGGGTGGGCTCACCGTGCGCACGGAGCTCACAGCCTCCCTGGTGGCGGCCCACCTGGGCGCCGCCGCCAGTTTCCTGGCTGTCCCGCTGCCAGTTTCCTGGCTGTCCTCCTGCTGCTGTACACGGCGGCCTGGCGGCGCCAGTACGGCGGGTGGGCCGCAGCGTCGGCATTGCGGGCGACCGCTTCGCTGGCAGCGGTAGTGGTCTTCGCGCAGATGGTGCTGGGCGGCTACGTCAGCGGCAGCGGAGCCGCGCTGGCCTGTCCGGACTTCCCGCTGTGCCGCGGCGCGGTGATCCCACGGCTGGTAGGCCCTGTGCTGCCGCACTTCCTGCACCGTGTGGGAGCGTTGACGGTGGCGCTGGTGGTTCTCCTGGTCGTCTGGCAGGCCCGCCACAGCGCCGCGCCGCTGCGCCGCCTGGCCCTGGGGGCAGCGGGGCTCGTGGTGGTGCAGATCGCCCTCGGCGCCCTGAACATCACCACACGGGTCGCCCCGCCGGTGACGGTGATGCACCTGGTGGCCGCCACCTTGCTCTTCGGCACCCTGGTCCTGCTGGCGGGTCTTGGCACCGCTGCACAGGGGGAGGCCGCCCCCGGACGCTGGCGGCAGGCGGCGGTAGACTACCTGGCGCTGACCAAGCCGCGTATCATCCTGCTCCTGCTGGTGACGACTGCGACCACCATGGTGGTGGCGGGGGGGCGCCACCTCTCGCCGGCGCTGGTGGCCTTCACCATGCTTGGAGGCGCCATGGCCGCCGGCGCCGCCAACGCCCTCAACATGTACTGGGACCGGGACGTGGACGCGCGGATGCAGCGCACGCGCCGCCGCCCGGTGCCCGCGGGGCGTGTGCCACCGCGCCACGCCCTGGCCCTCGGCCTGGTGCTGGCGGCCCTCTCGGTGCTCTTGTTCGGCCTGCTGGTGAACCGGCTGAGCGCGGCGCTTGCCCTGGGCGGAATCCTGTTCTACGTCTTCGTCTACACCGTCTGGCTGAAGCGTCTTACGCCCCAGAACATCGTAATCGGCGGAGCCGCCGGAGCGGTACCGCCGCTGGTGGGCTGGGCGGCGGTGACCGGCCAGGTGGCCGCCCCGGCCGTGCTGCTGTTCGCGGTCATCTTCCTGTGGACGCCGCCCCACTTCTGGGCGCTGGCGCTGGCGCGGCGGCATGACTACGCGGCCGCGGGGATCCCCATGCTGCCGGTGGTGGCGGGAGAGGCGCGCACGCGGAGGGAGATCTTGCGTTACTCGATGGCGCTGGTGGGCGTCACCCTCCTGCTGGTTCCTGTGGGCGGAGCCGGGCCGCTTTACCTGGTGTCGGCCCTGCTGCTTGGCGGGGGCTTTCTCTACCTGGCCATCTCCCTGGGCCGCGAGAGCGGCCACCGTCCGGCGATGCGCCTGTTCGGTTACTCTACAGTCTACCTGGCGCTGATCTTTTTCGCCCTGGCGGTGGACCGGATCGTTTGAGGAGATAGGGTCGCCTCACTGGGCCGCGTCACGGCTGCGGCAGGCCCGCCCGAAATTGTTGTTCGTCTCAAGGTCCCCACGTCAGCGCGCACGCACCCCACGTGAATCCGCCGCCGAAGGCGACCAGGACCACGCGGTCGCCTTCCTGCAGCCGGCCGTCACGGCGGGCTTCCCACAGGGAGATGGGCACCGAGGCGGCCGAGGTGTTGCCATAGCGCTCAATGGTGCAGATGAACCTTTCCAGTGGCAGGTGCATCGCTCGGGCCACCGCCTCGATGATCCGCAGGTTGGCCTGGTGTGGGACGATCCAGTCGACGTCGTGCAGTGCCAGCCCCGCCCGCCGGACAGCCGCCTCGATGGCTTCGGGCACTACGCGGACGGCCAGCTTGAACAGCAGCCGCCCGTCCATGCGCGGGTAGTGGAGCCGTTGGGCGATCACCTGGTGGCTGTAAGGGAGACGGCTGCCCCCGCCGGGGAGCTTCAGTATGTCTGCCGCCGAGCCGTCGGCGCCCAGCACCGCCGAGAGCACGCCGCCACCGTGTCGCGACGGCCCCAGCACCACCGCGCCGGCGCCGTCGCCCACCAGGACGCAAAGCGTCCGGTCGGTCCAGTCCACGAGCTTGCTCAGGACCTCCGTGCCCACCACCAGGACGTGCTCGGCGACGCCGGCGCCGATCATGGCCGCGCCCGTCGCCAGTCCGTAGACGAAGCCGGAGCATGCGGCCAGCACGTCGGTGGCTCCCGCGCGCTTCGCGCCCAGGCGGTGCTGGAGGAGGCATGCGGTGGCCGGGAAGAGCATGTCCGGCATGGTGGTGGCGCAGATGACGAGGTCCACTTCCGCGGCCGACACCCCGGCGTCCTCCAGCGCGGCCACCGCGGCCGGCAGGGCCAGGTCCGAGGCCGCCTCGTGCGGCGCGGCGATGTGGCGCACCCGGATGCCCGTGCGCTCCACGATCCATTCGTCGGAGGTGTCCACCAGGCGGGCGACATCGTCGTTGGTCATCAGCCGGGGCGGCACATGGATCCCCAGGCCCAGTACGGCGGCGCGGGATACGGTGGGCCGTCCGGACTCCGCCGGCGACGACGGGTCCTCAGGCATGGCGTCCCTCCGGAGGTGGCACCTCGGGCTTCGGGTAGTAGGGACCGGGCAGGGTAAGCCCTCCGTGGCTGTCCGAACTCCGCCGGCGACGACGGGTCCTCAGGCATGGCGTCCCTCCGGAGGTGGCACCTCGGGCTTCGGGTAGTAGGGACCGGGCAGGGTAAGCCCTCCGTCGACGATGATGGTCTGCCCGACGATCCACTCAGCGTCGTCCGAGCACAGGAAGGCTATCACCCGGGCGACATCCTCCGGTTGTCCCAGCCGCCCCTTGGGTGTGTACCGCAGCGCAGTCTCCAGTAGCCCGGGGTGCTGGCGCGCTTCGTACACATCCGCCGAGTCGGTGACGACCACGCCGGGGCTCACGCCGTTGACGGTGATACCGAGCGGGGCCGCCTCCACCGCCAGGTAGGTGGTCAGCGACTCCAGGGCGGCCTTGGCCGAAGCCAGCAGCGAGTAGTCGGGCAGGTAGCGGTTGGTGGGGAAGCTGGAGACGGTGACGATCCGGCCCCGGCGTCCGGCCATGAGGCGCATCGCCTCCTGAGCAGCCTGGACGAAGGAGAATACGGTGATCTGATAGGTCCGGGCCAGGTGATGCGGCTTGAGGTCGACGAAGGGCCGAAACGCGGTGGATGCGGCGTTGGCGACGAAGATATCCAGCCCTCCGAAAGTCTCGCCGACCACCTGGAAGATGTGCCGGACATCGTCGGGGCGTTCCAGATCCGCCTGGATGGCTACGGCCCGGCGGCCCATGGCGGCGATCTTCTCCGCGACCTGGCGGGCCTGCGCCTCCGATGTCTTGTAGTGGACGGCGACGTCGGCGCCGCGTTCGGCCAGGAGCAGGGCGGTGGCGCGTCCGATCCCTCGGGAGGCGCCGGTGACTAAGGCCACCTTCCCCGCCAGCGGTCCCACCGCCCAAGTCCTCCCAGTTGTCTTCGCCCGGGGTGTCCGACCCGTCCCGGAAGCCCTCTACACAACGACCATCTTACGGTATTTGGGGTGAGTCTCCCTCCTCCTGCCTGGCCTCAATCGCAAGGGCCGTTGCCGCCCCTCGCATAGTATGATGGGCTTGTGAAGGCCATCGAGGCCGTGCGCACCTTCTTCAGCGGCGAGGCGGACATCACCGCGGCCTATCTCTACGGGACCTACAGCGGGGAGCGCTCCTGGCCCGACACCGACATCGAGGTGGCCCTGGTCTTCCGCCCCCACATGAGCGAGGAGGCCATCGGCGCCTACCTGGAGCACCTCTCCGACGAGAACCCCCTGGGCGGCGAACCCGGGATTCTCATGTCCTTCGCCCTGAACACGCACATCCTCCCTGTGATCTACGAGATCCTCCAGGGCGGCACGCTGCTGGTGGAGAACGACGCCGCAGGGCGGAAGGCCTTCGTCCAGGAGGCGGAGGAGCGCATCGCCCGGGAGCGGGGCGCGCTGCTGGCGCAGGCGAAGGAGGCCATCCTGCAGATGCGCACCCTGGGCTTCGGCCTGGCCTCCGGCGATGGCCGCATGCTCCCCCAGCCGCCGCGCTACCTGGATCCGATCCGCATCGGCTGGCGGCTGGCCCGCATCCTCGGCTCGGTGGCCATGCTGGACAAGGCCACGCGCGACCAGGAGTCTGCTGTGCGGGACGCGGAGAGGCTGGGCCAGGTGATCGGCTGGTTCTCCAACGCCGCGGGGGCGGCCACCGGCATCGCCAAGGCCATGCTCAACATGTTCCAGGTGCCGCGCCCGCCGCGCCGCTGGGAGGTCTTCCTCCCGCTAGCGGACGCCGACCTGCTGACCACCGAGCTGGCGCTGCAGTTGGCCGCGGCGGTGGAACTGCGCTGGTCGCTGATCACCGGGAGCGGCCTGGTCTCGCCGGAGCGGGTGACGGGCGGCGTGCGCGCCACCCTGACGCCGATCATCACCTTCTCCCGCCTGGCCGCGTGGTATGCTGAACTGCCGGGCGGCAAGAGCGAACCCTGGGTGCACTGAGGAGCGTCGATGGATCAGGTCACCGTGGAGGTAGTGCCCACCCCCAACGTCAACGCGTT
>Ga0209479_1001479_pt1 | contig 22522 bp, 18 predicted proteins | sample DewCreD2012metaG_2_FD_184112 | JGI IMG/M metagenome (GOLD analysis project Ga0209479, IMG submission 184112) | Hot spring sediment bacterial and archeal communities from British Columbia, Canada, to study Microbial Dark Matter (Phase II) - Dewar... ...
GAGAGGGATATATAAGGAAAAAGAGGAGATATTGTTGAAAATAATAATAGGGTTAATGTATTTAAGGAGAACAAAAGTATCAAAGGAGGAGATATTAAAGATGTTAAGGATAGATAAAAAAGAAAAAGAAAAAATAAAAAGGATGTATAAAGATAATCCGTTAATACAATATATAGCAGAAACAATATTTGAAGATGAATTAAAAAAATATCAAGAAAAATTGAAACAAAAGGAAATAGAGGCAAAACAAAAAGAAGAGGAATTGAAACAAAAGGAAGAAGAATTAAAAGAGTTAAAAATAAAAGCATTAAAAGAGACAGTAAATTCATTAATAAAAGTAAAATTAAGAAAAAAATGGTTGGAATTTATAACGAAAATAGAGAGAATTAATGATGAACATAAATTAATAAAATTAAAGGAGATATTAGAAGAAGAAATTCCTCATGAAGAGCTATATAAAATAATAGAGGATTTTTTAAATAATTAGATCGGTATTTAATAAATAAGATAAGATGTGGAGAAAATAGAGAAGTACAAGTACCATTTGGAATAGGCGCAGTATATAAATTAGAATACATAACTTTATTCACCTCAAATGTTAGCCAAAATAATTTAAACATAACAGTAAAAGGATATCCTATTTTAAAATTAATAGGAATATACCGGTAAAAAATTATTAACTAAAAAATCATTAGCTAAAAAAAATTATTAGCTAAAGAAAAATTATATAGGTAAAGAATAAAAATAACTAAAAAATAAAATAAATAAAATTAAAAATAAAAACTACTACCCTAAAAATAACCCTAAACAATAAAAATCTAAAGATAATACCAACAATAAAAATCTAAAGCTTCTTAAAAATCAAATATAAAAAAAAACATAACCATATTATTTAAATTCTAAAATTATACTCATATTTAAAATTAAATTAGTCAAGCAGAGATTATATAAATAATAACAGATTATAGAAATAATCACATTAGTAAAGTAAAATGAACTTTTAAAAAGATGAACTTTTGAGTAACTAAATATAAACAAGAGTTATTTTAATAAATTGGAATTTAAAGGATTAAGAACATAAAAGTTTAAATACTAAAATATGTAAAAGATAAAATCATATAAGACTATAAAAAATTCAATTTGATATACCCTGCTAAATTTAAAAGTTATTGCGGATTATATAGATTTGTGTATAAAAAGATAGAGTATAATAAAAAGTTTCTAATGGTGGGGTTAAAAGGGATATATATTTTGGAGTTTTATTAAAGTATTTTAAAGAAGAAAAATTTTTTGTAGTATTTAAATTTGGTAATTACTAATGTTAATCCTTAAATTTTTCCAACTCTTTATTTTAGGAATTTTTTATTATATCTTTAATTTTTTTTATTCTTTAATCGATTTCTTTATTTTATTTTTTTATTGTTTTTTTAAATTAAAAGAAAATTTTTTTTACAAAGTTAAAGTTTATTTAGCTTTTATTATGTTAAAGTTTATGATATTTTATTTTTATTTATTTATGCCTCCAAGATTTGTTAGCTTATTAGAAATAAAAAAATATAAACTTAAAACCTATGATGATCAAGAAGAAGATAATATGGGAATATATAAAGGGATTGGGAGTTATGTATATGGAGAAACCCCATATTTAACTATATTTTTCATTTTTAATGATTTAAAAAGAATCTTAGATAATATTGAATATAAAAAAGTAGTATTTATAGATTTAGGATGTGGGGTAGGAAAACCGGTATTCTTTGTCAATTTACTCTTTAATTCTTTTTCCCTTGGAATTGATAATATTGATACTTTTATAAATAAAGCAAACCTGATTAAAAAAATTTTAAAATTAAACAAAGTGTTTTTTATTAAACAAGATGTTGTATATTTTTTAGATAATTTTAAAGATTACTTAAAAGAGTTTAATTTAGAGGATATGAAGTGTTTTATAATTTATTTACCTGCTACAGCCTTCTCTAAAACTCTATTAAATATTATTAAACTAAAAATTTTAAATATTATAAATACTTATGATTATAAAAAATTCTATTTTATTGTTTTGTCAAAAAAAATTAATATTGGAAGTTTAAATTTGATTTATAAAAAAGACTACTATTTTAGTTGGTTTAAAAGTAGCGTTTTCTTTTATGAGTCTATCTAATGTTTGAAAAATATCAAAAGACTTAAGGAGGTGTTATGTTATGAATTTAATTATATTAAGTTTTATATTTTTAATAGTTTTTGGAAGTTTATTAGTATTTTCAGAGGATTATGTCAATACAGCTATTTCAACAGATTCAAGCCCTTCTTGGTTCACTATTGCTAATCCTCCTATTATTAATTCTAATTCATTTACTAATAATTCTTCTATTAATGATAATTATACTATTAATTATATAAATGGCTGGAATCATAAGTTAATATTTTATACATATGATAGTAATTCCTGTTCTTTTATTAATAATAATTCGATATCTAATATTTCTGTTGTTAATAATCAAGTTCTAGTTAATTTTAATTTTATTAATGTAGTTAATTGGATTGGATATAATTTTAGTTCAGGTAGTAATAATTCAAATTCTACTAATAATGGATATATATCTAATATTTTGAATTTAAATAACCAAAGTGTAGGTAATTTTTACAATTATTCCTTATATTCTCCTTTTTCAAATCCTGTTTTGATTAATAATAACGAAATTAATAATATAGTTAATGTTGCTAATTCTAATGGAATTAGTAATATCTATAATTTCGCTTTATCTTCTTATGAATCCCAAAATACTAATCAGTATATAAACAACGGAATTATAAATAATTCAATTAATATAAATAATTCTAATATAACACAAGGAATTTTTAATTATTCTTTAAATTCTTATTCTTCTACTAATTCTTTAAATATTAGTTTTGAAAATAATGGAATACTCAATACTAATTTTGTTTCTTTTAATTCTAATTTTAATGTAATAAGGAATCATTCTATGGTAGCTTTTCATACAAATTTAAATAATAATGTGAATATATTAAATACGGGGAATATTAATAGTTATTTAAGTTTAGCTAACGTTAATGCTAATTTTTTATCTAATGATGGACTAATTGTACAAAATTCTCTTAATGCTAATATTACAAATACTGGTAATATATTGGTTAATACTTTATTTGATTCTTCATTTACTGGGGTTGTAGATAGTTGTAGTGGGATTTTTATAAGTAATATAGGTAGTGGAAATATTTCTAATTATGGAATGATATCTGTTATTGGAAGTACCCAAAATAATTTTAGTAGTGCGGGTATAAATATATTCCAATCAGGATTTAATAACCCAATTAATATAGATACCCCTAATAGAATGTTTTTAGATCAAAATGTCAGAAATATTATAATTAATCAATCTTCTGCTAACTTGTTAAACTTTGGGTTTTACATTAATGGAGATCCAACAGCTTCCACCTATCTAAGACCTATTCTAGTTTATAATTTTTCTACTCTTAACTTGAACAATGCTAATTTACATCTTTATATTGGTAATGATATATATTTAAATAAACCATATTATATCATTGAAAAGGATAATACTTCTACTGTTAATGGACAATTTAATCCTAATTTTATTAATCATACTCCTATTAATCCTAATATAAGCATTTCTTGGTTTAATAATTTTCTTAATGAAAATGCAGCTATCATATTTAGTTATAATCTCAATAACCCTAATTCTTTTAGTTTAGGAAATATAATTAAAAAAAATCAAGTTTTATATTTTACCAATTTTACAGATTATTTACGAGATAATATCATATCTTATAACGAACAACTTAATTACAATACCCAAAAAATTTCTTTTAGAATCTTTAATTACTTTGAAAAAATACACTCTAAAGAATCTGAAAGTGATATTCTATCTAGAAATATTTTACTAAATTATAAAGTAAACGATAACAGTAATTTAGGAGTTATTATATCTAATTCTAATAACAATATAAGTCTAGGTTTTAATAATTTAATAAAAAATAAAGTTAATTCCTTAGGATATGGAGTATATTACTTATTAGATAATCAGAAAAGTTATCTTTATTTTAATTACATTTTTGCTAATCAAGTTAATAAATATAAAGGTTATGGGGGAATTAATTTAAATCTTTATGAAGAATCTTCATTTAATTCATTTATCCAAAATGTCAAACTAGAGTATGGATTAAAAAATATTAATAAAAACTCTAAAAATAATCTATACTTAGGAATAAATTATTATAATATTAAAGAGACTAATTTTAATATAAAATCAGAAAATCTTCTATGGGATCGCGAAATTAATTTACCTAATAATAATTTAAAAACTTTATACATAGGATTTGATTATTTTGATAAAGATCTTAATAATAATAAATTACTGGATGATAAATTGTTTAGGTATTACTTTTCCTTTAAGTTGTCATATATTATTGATGGATTTAATCTAATAAGTAATGAAAAATTACAGGGAACTATTTATGAATCATCTTCAAAATTATCAAGACTTTCTTTTAAAACCGCTTTCTATTTTGCTCTTAATAATTATACTTATATTAACTTTAATAGCGAATTTAATAAAAATTATACTAAATATATGATTTCTTTTGGGATTAAATTTTGATTTTATATAATGAATTTTATATATTAAATAAATATTTTATTAAACATCTAAAGGGATTTTATAAAAAATATAAAAATCTAAAATAGAAATCTTAATTATTAAATTGATATTTAATAAAAATAATAAATATAAAAACTAAAAATAGGAGGAATAGGGTTTATAAATAATATGAGCTTAGAATATACTAAAAAGAAAAGGGAATTTAATTTATTAGTGCTTCCTGGGGATGGCGTAGGCCAAGAAGTAGTTAATGAAGCTATTAAAATAATTGATGTAATTAATGAAATAACTGATATAAAAATAAAATATGAATTTGATTATATAGGGGGGGCATGCTTAGATAAATTTAATGAATCAATAAGAACAGAAACTATTAAAAAAGCTTTAAAAGTTAATGCGGTTTTATTAGGAGCAGTCGGTTCCCCTAAATGGGATAAACAACAACCTGAAAAAGCCCTATTAACCCTTAGAAAAAAAATGAACGTATTCGCTAATATACGACCTATTAAAGATTATTTTAATAATAATGTAGATATTTTATTTGTTAGAGAATTAACTGGGGGTATATACTTTGGCCCTAAAAAATTAATTCAAACAAAAAAAGAATATATCGCTAAAGATGTATTAGTTTATAAAGAACATGAAATCAAAAGGGTTTTAAAAGTAGCTTTTGAATTAGCTAATAACAGAAATAAAAATTTAGTTAGTGTTGATAAAGCTAATGTTTTAATATCTTCTAAACTATGGAGAGAGTTAGCTAATAAAATTTCTCAAGAATATCCCCAAGTTAAATTAAGACATATGCTAGTTGATTCGTTTGCTTATAATCTAATAAAAAATCCAAAAGATTTTGATGTAGTGGTTAGTGAAAATTTATTTGGAGATATTTTAACAGATGAAGCAGCTGTATTGGTAAAAAGCTTAGGGATGCTACCTAGCGCTAGTATAGGCTATAAATCTAATAACGGCTTATATAGAGGATTATATGAACCTGTACATGGATCTGCACCTGATATCGCTAATCAAAATATCGCTAACCCTATCGCAACTATCTTATCAGTTTCCCTTATGTTTAAATACTCTTTTAACTTACCTTATATCTCTATTTTAATAGAAAAAGCTGTAATGGAAAACTTGAAACAAGGGGTTCTTACTAAAGATTTATCTAATAACAATTATTATCATACTACTTCTGAAGTCGGCGAAAATATTAAAAATATATTTAAATCCCTCTTAAAACAAGAATTACAAGTATTAAAATCACAAAAATTATAAAATTATATTATAAAGTGGTGAAAAAAATGAAAAAAAATACTAAAAATATTAAAAATAATTATAAAGAAGCAAATCTTTTAGAAGAAGAAAATTTACAAAAAAATGATAAAAATCCTGTAATTTTAGAAAATAATTTAAATAAATTAAAAAATAACAATTATATAGGCAAGGTATCAGCTTTTGATGAATACGTTTTCTTTAATCTAAGATATTCTAAATTTTTAGAATTAACAAATAGATTATCTAATCAAACTTTTCTTTTAATTGAACGAGAAAATCAATTTCTATTATCTCAAATATTATCTCAAAAAGATTTATCCATTTATGAAGATGAAAATAAAATAAAAGCTATAATAACTCATAACGAAGATATTACCTCTACTGAAAGAGATATATATACTTCAAGAGAATATAAACTAAAAATATTAGGTTCTATAATTAATAACGAATTTACAAAAGAAATTAATTTTTATCCAACTAGGTTAGATAATATCTTATTTTTTGATAATTTTGATATAATTTTAGATTATTTTAACAAAAAAGTATTAAAAAATTCTTCAATTTACTCTAAAATTAAGATAGGGAAACTAAAAAATGGACATACTAAAACTAATTCTGATTTAGAAATCTATTTTAACGGTTTTATTTTATTACTTAATATAGAACCTAAATTTATTATTAATTTATTTAGTACCTTAAATAAAAGCTTTTTAATATTTACTACTAATAGAGATTTCGCACTTAAAATTTCTAATTATAATAAAACCAAACTGATAGATTTAAACTCATTAAACCTAAATACCTTAAATAAAAATGAACAATTCGAATTTTTTAATCATAAATCATTTAATTTAGTATTTTTATATGATACTATTTTTAATTTCGATTCAGTTAATATAATTAAATTACTATTAGAACAATTTATTAAAATAGATTCAGAGTTTGGGTTATATCTTGATGACGATATTAATTATTTTGAGGATAAGTTTTTAGCTAAAAATATTTTCTTTAGACAATTTATTAATAGACTAAATAATAAATTATTTATTTATAAAACTACTTCTTTAGATAAATTCAGTATCAATTTATTAACAAAAGTTAATTATATTATCTCTAAGGATATAAGTTTAAATGATGTTGAAAAGATTAGTAATAGCTTTAGTTTAATTAATTCTTACAGTTGTATAGGTTATGAGATTAATAATGGGGAGTTAGTATTGCGTTTTGATTTAGACTAATTTTGTTAAAATCTGTAAAGAGGTGACAATGTTATGATTCCGATTTTGATATTATTAGGTTTAGGAAGCGCCGCAGCTGCTGCATTCTCTAAAATATCTTTAATCGTTATATACCTAAGTCTCGCTATTGGATTTACATCGTTGTTAATGTTCCTGCTATTTTTTGGATTTATAGATCTGGGAGATCAGGCTTCTGCTGATGCCGCTGGAGTTCATGACTCTACTGTAATGCATGATGGAGGAGCTCATTTGGATACTGCTAGCTTATTTATGGTTAGCCCATTAACTTTTTTATCCTCTGGAGCTTTATTCGGAGCCTATGGATTAATAACTTTACCTATCTTTGATTTCTTACCAACTAATATTAAAGATTATACTTCTATTTTAATGTCTTTAATTTTAACGGCTTTTAGTTATTTATTCGTTATAAGAACTCTTTTTAGACTTTTAAAGTCAACTTCTATTTCTAAATCTAAATTCTTTTTTGAAGGTAAAGAAGGTGATATTGTTGAAGCTATATCTGAAAATGGGATTGGAAAAGTTGCTATAAGAATAGATAATGAAGTTCATTATATATATGTTAGAACCGAAGATGGAAGACCAATCCCTGTTGGTAGAAGAGTTAGAATAAAAAGAATAGCTGGGGATTATGGCTATGTTGAAGAAATCTAAAAAATTAAAAAATATCAAAAATATAAGAATCTATGTAAATTACAATTTTAAAGAAGGTGATAAAATATGCTAAAAAAAAGAAAAATAACGAGAGTTGTTAAAATAGGGGATGTGCCAATTGGTGGAGGTAATGAAATTGTTGTCCAAAGTATGGTAAAATGCCCTACTGAAAATGTACAAGAGGTTTTAAGGCAGCTTAATGAAGCTAAACAAGCAGGTGCTAAAGTGATGAGATTAGCTGTACCTGATAAAACTGCAGCTTTCGCACTAAAAGATATTATTCCTCAAACCCCATTACCGTTAGTTGCTGATATTCATTTTGATTATAGATTAGCCTTAATGGCTATTGACGCTGGGATACACGCTTTAAGAATTAATCCTGGTAATATCCTTGATTCTCCTGAAGGCAATATCTCTAGAGTTGAAAAATTAGAACAAGTAATTAAAGCAGCTAAAGCTAAAGGAATCCCTATTAGAATCGGAGTTAATAGTGGGTCTTTGCATCCTAAATATCTTGAAAAATATGGTTATCCTACTTATGAAGCATTAGTTGAATCCGCTATTGATGAAGTTAAAATCCTTGAAAATATGGGATTCTTTGATATTAAGATCTCTGTTAAGAGTAGTAATGTTGAGGATATGATTAGCGCTTATATGTTGCTTAGTGAAAAAGTTGATTATCCTTTACATTTAGGAGTTACTGAATCTGGTAGTGGATTGAGTGGTTATGTTAAAAGCTCTATTGGGATTGGAACTTTATTATATAACGGTATTGGGGATACTATTAGGGTTTCTTTAACTAGTTCTGTTAGTGAGGAAATAAAAGTAGGTTATGAGATTCTTAAAGCTTTAGGTTATTACAAAAGAGGAGTGGAATTAATTAGCTGCCCTACTTGTGGAAGAATTGAAGTAAATTTATTTGACTTAGTAGAAAAAGTTAAAAAAGAAGTTGAGAATATAGAAGAGAATATTACTGTAGCAGTTATGGGATGTGTAGTTAATGGCCCAGGCGAAGCTAGGAAAGCTGATATCGCAGTAGTTGGAGGTAAAGGAAAAGGAATTATTTATAGAAAAGGGAAAATGGTTAAAGTTGCTAAAGAACATGAAATAATAGACGCCTTTAAAGAAGTACTATATCAAGTATTATCCGAAAAAAATACAGTCCTACAACAAAAATAAATATTTTTATAAAATTAAAAAGCATAAATTATAACGCACAAAAATATGGGAGGTGAATGTTATGAATAATGATATAACTAAAGAAAAAGTTTTTTATGCTTTAAAAGGTATAAAAGAACCTCTTATGGATAAAGAATTGATTTCTTTAAACGCTATAGAAATTGAAGTAGAAAATAATTTTATTAATTTATTAATACATCTAAAAAATGATTCAATGAAATATAAAGATGATATTAAAAATAAAATTGAACAAAAATTAAAGAATGCTTTTGGTGATAGCTTTAAAGGAGCTAATATAGAATTTAATGAAGTAGAAAATTATCAAACAATAAGAAAGAGATTAGGAGTTAATAATAGTCAAAGTAGAAAAACTAAAGCTAATTTTAGTTATGTTATTGCTATAACTAGTGGTAAGGGTGGAGTTGGAAAATCTTCTATTGCTATTAATTTAGCTTATTCTTTAATAAAATTAGGTTATAAGGTGGGGTTATTAGATGGGGATATTTATGGCCCATCTATACCTACTGCCTTAAATTTGGAAGAAAAACTATTAACTCTAGAAAACGACATGATAAAACCTTTAGAAAAAGATGGGTTGAAATTGGTTTCTGTTGGATTTATGCTACCTAGTGTGGATACCCCATTGATATGGCGTGGCCCTATGCTTCATAAAGCTATTAATGAGTTAGTTAATGAAGTAGATTGGGGGAACTTGGATTTTTTAGTAGTGGATTTACCGCCAGGTACAGGAGATGCTATTTTAAGCTTAAACAGTGCAGTTAATATAAACGGAGCTATTGTTGTTACTACAGGTCAAAGAATAGCTAATGTTGATGTAATGAAAAATATTAACATGTTAAAATCTCTAAATATCCCGATTTTAGGGTTAGTAATTAATATGGCTTACCTTTTATGCCCTAACTCTAATGAAAAAATCTATTTATTCGGACAAAATAGATTTAAAGAATTAATTGAAAAATATCAATTAGATTTATTAGCAGAAATACCATTTAAACTTAGTTTATCTAACGATATAGAAGAAGGATTACCTACTCTAGCTAAAAGTAATCCAGATAATGAATTATATACTATTTTTACTGAATTAAGTAATAAAATAGTAAAAAAACTTAATTTAGCTAGATTAAAAACTTGAATTTTTATAAAATTTTAAATCTTTATTAAATTTTAGCTAAAGGAGGTTTTATGTCTAAAATTTATTATAATAAAAAAAGTCTTAAGTATTTTAGAAATTTTAAAAAAAAGTTTCATAAGTTTTATTTTATTTTATTTTTCATTTTTTGTTTTGTTAGTTTATTGATTTTGAATGTTATGGCTAAAGAGAGAATAAAAGTTTATTCTTTATTTCTTTATCCCGAATTTTATAATATTCTTAATAAACACATTGAAAATTATAAAAATTTAAAAACGTTATCTTTATTTGATGTAGAGTATCATAATGTTGAGAGTTTTAAAGATTTTAATTCCATTTTAAATAATAGTAATCCTGATATAATTATCGCTCCATTAGATATGTATTATATTATCAAAGATAAATCAAATATACTTTATTTTGATAATTATTTTAATAGAAATCAGACAGTTTTTTCTGTTTTTAAGAGTTATACAGTTGATTTTATGAAAAATAGTGTTTATGATAATATTAAAGAAGGGGAACATATTTATGCTTTGCCATTATTTGCTTACTCTTTATATTATATTACTAATTCTAAAGAACTTGTTCTACCTAAGGTTAGTAATTTAAATATAATAGAAGTAATAAGTTATTACAGAGCATTAGCTAATTCTACAGATTACCTTAAATTCTGGAAATTTTATAATGATTCTATAGAAAAATTTCAACAAAATAAAGTTAAATCTGAACTATATTCATTAATTAAAGATGTTAATCCTTCTATTAATACTTTTCCTATAAAAAGAAACACATTAATAATAGATAACCCCGTTATAGTTTATGGAATTTTTATAACCACTAAGACTAATAATAATGAAAAAATAAAAAGCTGTTATTATTTAGCAAGTAAAATCTGGGATTTTGAGGTTCAAATAGATTTAACTCTTAGTTTGGGGGTTTTAGCTTCTGATAAACAAACAACATTGCATCCTTCTTATGTTCAAAAGCTCAAAGATAATTCCTTTAGCTCTAAATATAATAACTCTTTACTTAAATATTCTTATTATTTAAATGATAATGATTTTAAATGGTATTATATTTTATTCAAAAGTTTAGTAGAATCTGATGCTAAAAGTTTTATTATGATGCTAAATAACATGATACTCCCAGATTTTGATAAAATTTACAATAGCTACATTAAATTAGCTAAAGAATATAAAATGGACAAATATTTATTTTTAACAAAAATTAATAATAATACTACTTTTTTATATTCTAATCTTGATTATTTTGATAAAGAAAAATTAAACTTTATAGATGATACTAAAAAAACTGATAAAAATAATATTAAAAAAGATAAACAAAAATATATTAGCATTTCTATTTATGACATATTTAAGAATTTAAATAATGAAAATAAAGAACAAAAAATAAAAAATGATTTGTTGAAAAAATTAAGTGATTATAAAGTTAATAAAATAGAAAACAATAAAGATAATTTTGTGTTACTTTTAGAATCTAAAAAGAATCCTAATAAAGATAAAAAATTAATACTTAAAAGAAAATTGAAAGTTGATAATAGTATATATTCTAATGAATTTGAAGTATTATTTATAGGTTCTTCTTAATTCTTATGATTTAATTTTTATAATTAAAAAATAATGATTTAAATGAGTTGGTTAAAATGTTTAAGGATAATAATGAAATAAGTTGTAAAGATTTAGTTAAGATATATTCTAAGAGGAAGGTAGTTGATGGGATAAGCTTAAAGTTAAAGCAGGGGGAGATGGTTGGTTTATTAGGTCCTAATGGTGCGGGCAAAACTACTACCTTTTATATGTTAGTTGGTTTAACGAAACCTAATAGTGGGAGTATATATTTTAACGAAATAGATATAACGGATTTGCCACTATATAAAAGAGCAAAATATGGGATATCTTATTTACCTCAAGAAAGCTCCATATTTAGAGGATTAACCGTTGAAGATAACTTTAAATTAGTATTAGAATTCTATTATACTGATAAAAACATTATTAATCAAAAAATAGAGGAATTATTAGATGAGTTTGGGTTAAATAAGGTTAGAAAGAGTTATGGGTATTCTTTGTCTGGTGGGGAAAGAAGAAAAGTGGAAATAGCAAGAACTATGATAATAAATCCTAAGTTTTTGTTATTGGATGAGCCGTTTAGTGGAGTTGATCCTATTACTATTGAACAAATCCAAAATATCTTAAAAAATCTTAAATCTAAGAATATTGGCATTATAATAACTGATCATAATGTATATGAGACTTTAAAAATAGTTGATAGAGCGTATATAATATCTGATGGGAAAGTAATGGTTGAAGGGACACCAATTGAAATATCTAATAATGAAATAGCAAAAAAATACTACTTGGGACAAGGATTTAAATTAATGGAATAACTATAAATTATTATGAAAAAAAATATAAAAAAAACAATAGAAGAAAAATTAAAGTTTATAGGATATAATGAAAATGTTAAAGAGTTTTTTAAAAATTTAAAAATCCCTTATTTAGAATTAATTTTAATAATAATAGCTACGGTTTTATTTAACATAACAACTGCTTTACAACCTGTCATATTTGCTAAGCTATTTGACATTATTTATCAACAAAAGAGTTTCTATTACTTAAATTTATTAGTTTTAATTACAATTATTTTGTATATATTAAGAGGATTATCACAGTATTCTCAATCATTTCTATTAACTAAAGTTAATCTTAAGATATTAACTGATTTACAAAAAAGGATCTTTTATAGAGTAATTGTTCAGCCTTTAAGTAAATTGGATAAAAAGAATAGTGGAGAACTTTATTCTATTACTATTTCTTATATAGGAGCTATTGCTACTGATATAACTCCTTTGTTATTAACTTATGTTAATAGCTTATTTATCCTTATTTTTGCTTTAGTTTGGATATTTTATAAAGATATTATCTTAGGAATAATAACTATTATTGGATTGCCTTTTATTGGTTATACTCTTAATTATTATATTAAAAAGATTGGAAATATTAGTGATAAAATTTTAGAAAATATAACAGAACTTAATACTAAATTAGTCCAAAATTATCGGATGATAAAGTTTGTTAAAAGTTTTAATAAGGAAGAAAATGAAAAATTCAAAATTAATAATTTATTAGATAATATTTTAAATTTAAGATTAAAGCTTGCTAATATTTTAGCATTACAAAAACCAGTAACAGAAATCGTTGCTAGTTTATCTTTAATTATTATATCTTGGTATGGTGGATATTTAGTTATAAAAGGAGTATTTAAACCTAATGATATCTTAATATATTGGGGATATGTTGCTATCTCTGTTTCCCCTATTACTAATTTATCTGCATCTTTAATTAATACTAAAATTATTTTCGGATATATTGATACTCTTATGAATATTTTAAAGCAATTAAATGAAAATGAATTAGATGAAAAAAGATACTTAGTAAATGATGATATAAAATTTAATGGGAAAATCCAATTTAAGGATGTTTATTTTGGATATAATGAAAATGAATTTATTTTAGAAGATGTTAATTTATTAATAAATCAAGGACAGAAAGTAGCTATTGTGGGAAAAACTGGTATAGGTAAAACTTCTATTATCAGTTTATTAACTAAATTTTATTTACCTACTAAAGGTAAAATTTTTATAGATGATTTAGATTTAAGTACTATTAATCCTAAAGTTGTAAGAAATAATATAGGGATTTTAACTCAAGAAAGTTATCTAATTGAAGGAACTATAATAGATAATTTAAAATATGCCAAAGAAGACGCTACTTTAGATGAAATTATTAATGCTTGTAAATTAGCTGAAGTTCATGAAGATATAATGAAGCTACCTAATGGATATGAAACTTTAGTATCAGAAGATGGGAAAACTTTATCAGGTGGACAAAAACAAAGAATTAATTTAGCTAGAATCTTTCTTAAAAACCCTTCTATTATTATCTTAGATGAACCCACTTCAGCACTAGACCCTATTACTGAAAAACTCGTTATGAATTCTATTAAAAATTATTTTAAATCTAATACCATTATAATTATTTCCCATAAACCAATTACTCTTAACTTTGTTGATAAAATTTATACTATTGAAAATAAAAAAATTAAGGAAATTTCTTATGAAGAATTATTAAAATTGAATATGTTGGTATGAGTATATTTTATATTTTATTAATTTTTTCATATATATTAGGGAGTATTCCGTTTGGGTATATAGTTGCTAAATTTAAAGGGGTTGATATAACTAAAGTTGGGAGTGGGAATATTGGGATGGCTAATGTTTTTAGAAATATCGGCCCGTTTTATGGTATCCTTGTTTTACTTTTAGACGCTTTTAAAGGGTTTTTACCTACTTTTATTGCTATTAACTATAATTTACCAGATTATCAGGTTTTAATTATTGGATTAATAGCTATAATTGGACATAGTTTTTCTGTTTTTTTGAAGTTTAAAGGAGGGAAAGGGGTTGCTACTTCCTTTGGGGTATTCTTAGCTATTTCTCCTTTAATTAGTATCATTGGATTGCTTATTTGGATTATTTCGGTTTTAATTACTAGATATTCTTCCTTAGGTTCTATTTTAGCTTCTGCTTTCGTATTTACTATTAGTTTAATTTATTTATTCTTTAATTTTGGTTTTAATTTATTTAGTAATTATTATAAAAATAGTAAAATATTTTTGATAGCTTTAATTTTTGTTTCTTTTTTTATTTTAATTAAACATAAAGATAATTTTATAAGACTATTGGAAGGTAAGGAAAATAAATTATTTTAATTATTTTTTATTTGTAAAAATTTATAAAATAGTAGGAAAAATAAGGGGGAAGTATATAATAAATATATAAGGGGATAGTTATGATGGAATTGATTACTTTAAAGGAATATACTAAAGAGGGGGTAGTTTATGAGAAATTAGAAGATAATAAGGTTAGATGTTTAGCTTGTTATCATAAGTGTTTGATATTTGAAAATAAGAGTGGAATATGTAGAGTTAGGTATAATGAAGGAGGTAAGCTTTTTGTACCTCGTAATTATGTAGCTACTATAGCTAATGATCCAATAGAAAAGAAACCATTTTTCCATGTGCTCCCTTCTTCTTTTGCATTAAGCTATGGAATGTTAGGCTGTAATTTCCATTGCTCTTATTGCCAAAATTGGGATATCTCTCAGTTTTTAAAAGATAAGCAAGTTAGAGGCCAATTTATTCCTATAACTAAATATGATATTGTTTCCTTAGCTAAAAAATATGGTTCTAAAGTTATAGTATCTACTTATAATGAACCATTAATAACTGTAGAGTGGTCTTATGAAGTATTTGAATTAGCTAAAAGTAATGGATTTTTAACTGGTTTTGTTTCTAATGGTTATTCTACTATTAATTCATTAAAGTATATAAGACCAGTATGCGATCTTTATAAAGTGGATCTAAAAACTTTTAATGATAAAAGTTATCGAAGATTAGGAGCTACTTTAAAAGGAGTTTTAGAAAGTATTATTAATATTAAATCCTTAGGATTTCATTTAGAGATAGTTACTTTGGTTATTCCAGGTTATAATGACAGTAATGAAGAATTAGCTAATATAGCTAAATTTTTGTATTCTGTTGATAGGGATATCCCTTGGCATGTTACTGCATTTCATCCAGATTATAAGATGCTTGATACTCCACATACTCCTGCTCAAACACTCATAAGAGCTTATAATATAGGTAAAGAAATGGGACTAAATTATGTATATACCGGTAATATCCCAGGCCTAGAATATGAACATACTTATTGCCCTAACTGTAATAATATTGTTATTAAAAGATATGGGTTTAAAGTTTTAGAAATTAATATGAATAAAAATAAATGCAATAAATGTGGATATATTATTCCAGGTATTTTCTGATAATTTTTATTAATTTTTAATATATTTTATGGCAGTAAGTTTTTTAGAAAATATACTGAAAATAGTTTCGAAAACTAATAAAGATACCTTAATTTTTTTAGAAGAACTGTATTCTAATTACGAAAATTCTAATAATATTTTAAATTATACTTATAAAGATTTGATAAATTTTTATTTAAATAATTTAGAGCTTAATTTTAATCAAGAGTTTAGTAATTTTAAAGGAAGTTTTTATTTTATTGATCAAAATGAAATGAATCCAAATGAAATAACTCAAAACCCAATTACTCAAAATGATTCTTATAGTCCTGATGGTATAAATAAAAATAATTTAGTTATTGAGTTGAAATTAAAAGATAAGTTATTAGGTTATATTATATGTAATATAGAGTTTATTGATAAATTGTATAAAAATTTATTAATGGATTTAATACAGAGTAATATAGAGGTTTTTGTTTATTTATTTAGTTCTTTATATAATTTGGAGCAAGAAACTTTGAAAGGGAATTATTGTAAAGTTAAGTTTGAAAGTTATAAGAAAGCATTTTATGATATATCTAAAGCTATATTATCTTCTTTAAACATAGATCTGTTATTAAATATAATTTGTAATGTTAGTATGGATTTGCTTTTATGTAGTGGATGCTTGATTATATTTAGAGATAAAGTAGTCTATAGTGTTATCAATGAACTTATTGAACAAGATATTAAATTTATTGTTCCTTCTATAAAGGAAGAGTTATATAGTGAAAAAGTTATCATAAATGGAAATTATGAAGTAAAAGAGGTTAATAATGTTTATGTAAAATATATTAAAAAAATAGTTATAAAAAATTTTAATGTACCTGGGGTGGGTAGAGGATCTTTTGTATTATTATATTCAACAGATTTAATGGAAATTGATGATGATTTTATTTCTATTGTTACTACTAATATAGCTACTGCTATTGAAACTAGGATACTTTTTGAACAATTAGGACTTAAAAATAGTTTCTTAGAAAAATTGTTTATTGCTTCTACAATGTTATCTGAAAGTCTAACTTTTGATGAACTATTTAGCTCTATTAATCACTCTTTAAAGGATATATTAAATTCTTCTAATATAGTTATTTTTTTTAAAACTAAAAACCAGATTTTTAAACCAAATTACATTAGTTTTAAGGATAGTAGATTAATTAATTTCATTGAGGAATCTAATTTATCTGCTACTTTTATTGATACTCAATTAATGAATGATTTTATTAAATATAGATCTGTTATTTTTTATAAGGATTTTTATAAAACTGATTTATCTCAGTTTTTTGATTTAATTTTACCTAAACCTTATGTTGTTATTCCTATTGTTCAGAAAGGGATTTTAGAAGGATTAGTTATTAGTGATTTAGATAAGAATTTAGTTCAAAATTATTTATCTTTGCTTAAAGATATCGCTAATCATTTAGCTATTTTGTTTTCTACTGCTTTTGTTAGGGTTAATATATATCAGAAATTACTCTCTAAATCTAAGGAAAGTAAAATAATTAATAGAATTATTTTTGAATATTCTTCTAAAAGGGAATTGAATTCTTTAATAAATGATATTGTAAAAGAAGTTTCTTTACTTATCCCTTATTCTATTCCTGTTTTTATTTCTTTTAAATCTAATGTTCCTTTAATTTTAAAAACAATAGATCATTATAAGAGTTTGGTTTCGGTTATTTTAAATAATTTCCCTTATAGTATTCAAAATAAGTTAAAGGATTCAATAGATAATTTGAAACCTTTTATTATTAATGATTATAGTTTATTTATAGATGATGTTAATATTTATGAATATATTAAGTCGTTAGGGTTAAAGAGTATGATAGCTATTCCAATAAATACGGAAACATCTAATTTAAATCCTGTTTTATTAGTTTTTAGTTTAAAAAAGCGCTTTGAAGAAGAAGATATGGAACTCCTTTTAAGCTTGGGAAGTTATTTTGGGGTTTTCTTTGAAAACGCTTCTATTTATGCATTCCTACAAGAAAGACTTGTTGGTACTCAAATGCTTTATGATTTCCTTCAAATTATTACTTCTGTTCTAGATCCTACTAACGTTATTAATAATGTATATTTATTTATTAAAAAATTACTTAACAATGAAATCTTTATTTTTATTCAAAAAAAATATAATAATTATTATTTTCCATTAGTAGAACCTGAAAGTTTAACTAAAAATCTAAATATATATAATGTATTAAATCGGTTAGGATATTTAGGAATTAGTTATAAACCTATTTTTATTAATCAAAATAATGCTAAACTTAATAAAGATTATAAATTAATCTGGGAAGAATTTAAAAAAATCCCTAATTTAGTTAATGTTATTATTCTACCTATAGTTTATGTTAGAGAAATCCTAGGCTATATAATCATAGGTACATCTAAAAGCTATATTAATGAGATAACTAATTTTATTTTAGATAATATTTCTTTTGTTGTATCTACTCCACTAAAAAACTCTATTATACTTCAAGAACAAGTTGAAATCTCTAATATTATTAGACAAGCACTTTTAACTAATATTGACACTAAATATTTATCAAAGAAATATAAACTTGATATATTTTATAAACACATATCTTCTAGAGAAATCACTGCTGATTGGTTAGAAATTATTGAAGATAATCAAGGGATTACTTTCATAATAGCTGATGTTTCAGGTAAAGGTGCTAAATCTGCTATTTATACTGCTCAAGCTAAATATGCTGCTAAAGCTTTGTTCTCTTCTTTAAATAACTTTGAAGCCGCTGTTAATGAATTAAATAAAATCCTTAGTGTTAATATTTCAGATATAAGTTCTAACATTTTTATTACTATGTTTGCTTTAAAATTGTATAAAAAAGAAGAAAAAATTATTATAGAGTATATTTCTGCAGGTCATGAACCTGCTGTTATTAAATTTAATGACTCTTTCTTAACCTTAACTACTAATGATATTCCATTATGCGTTGATAAAGATTATAAGTATGTATCAAAAAAAATGGAAATAGATAAAGGTGCCTTTGTTTTTTTATATACTGATGGAGTTATTGATATTAAAAATCCTGAAGGAAATGTATATGGTCGAGAAAAATTATTTGAGTTTATCAAACAAAATAATTTTAAAGATTCTAAGGATTTCTGTGAAAAAGTTTATATTAGTATTATGAAACATTTTAGTGAGCCCTTACAAAATCCAGTTGATGATATCACTTTACTTACTATTAAGATTTAATTGTATATATTATCTATGGATATACTTAATATAAGTTCTAAAGAAAATACTAATTTAAAAATTTTAAGAAAAATTAAACATGATAATAAGTATCTAAAAGATAATAATTTATTTATAGTTGATGATTATTTAACTTTTTTAGAATTTATTAAAAATACAAAACAAACTAATATTAATTACAAAATTTTAAAAATATTTACTCATAGTTTAGAATTAGCTGAGTTTATTAAAAGTAATGTTAAAGATTATCATTTAGATAAAGATTTTAAAATTTATATAATTAAAAAAGAAATTTTAAAGGATATTCTTAAAGTTGATAATATAAAAGTAGCTGCTTTATTTAAGTATAACATCAAACAAAATTTTATTAGTTTTGAAAACATGGAATTTAATAAAAATAAATTAAATTTTGTTATTGTTTTAGATAATATAGAGAATCCAGGAAACTTAGGGACTATATTTAGGAATTCTTTAGCTTTTAATTTTTATGATATAGCTTTAGTTAATTTGAAAACTTATGTTTATAATACTTTAACTTTTAGAGCTTCTAAAGGAAGCTTGTTTTATCTTAATCTCTATTTTATAAATGACTATCCTAGTTTTTTAGATTTTATTTATAAAAGTATAAATAATATAAGCTTAATTAAAAATAAAGTAGCTTTTATTTTAGCACAAAATGATAAAAATTCTCTTAATATTAATCAATTTAATTTAATTTCAGAGTTTGTAAAAAAATATAACTTAATTTTTGTAGTATTTGGAAATGAAGAAAGTGGGATAAATAATAGTTTAAAAAAAATAATAAAAGATAATTTTGAGTATATTAATATTAGGATTGATATTAATATAGATAGTATAAATGTTGCTTGTGCTAATGCTATCTTTAATTTCGTTTTTAGTAATATTTAGAAGGGAAAAATTTATTTAATGTTTAATCATAAAAGGGGGATATAAGATTTAATAATATAAGGAAAGATGTTATGAGTTTTTTATTTAATTTTTTTAAAAAAGATAAAGATATAAAAGATAAAAAAGAAATAAAGGGACAAGATTCTAAAAGCGAACCAGCTTATAAAAGACAATATGTAAGATTAAATAGGGATATTGGAGTTTTATCTAAGGATATTCCTGGGTATAAGACTGTAACAAGGGATATAAGTTTAGGCGGAGCTAAAATAGAGATATCTAAACCAATCCCTAAAGGGAAAGTAATAGATATTAGCTTGGAGTTAGAAACAGGAAAAGCTGTTAGTTTAAAAGCTGAAGTTACTTGGATTAGGGAAGTAGAATACCTTAAGAAATATGAGCTCGGCCTAAAATTTATATATGATAACCCTAATCAACAACAAGAAATTGAAAAATATATTTTATATGTTATAGAAACTCAAAGTAATTGGTATAAAAATCCAGATTAATAATAAAAGGGGGTATATTCAGAAGTGGATAAAATATTTCTTATTAAAACTATTTCTTTATATTTGGCTATTATTAGCTTAATATCTACTGTTGTATTTTTAGTTTTAAATTTTGTTAAAGCTGAAAAAGTTAAAGTTAATTTAAATAAAGCTAATAAAAAAGAAGTATTAAATTTAGATGATGAAGATTGGACTAAATCTATTCTACAAACCGATGAAAATTTATCTGCTAAATCTCCTAAAAATGAAAAAAACGAATTTAAAAAAGATAGTCAAGTTAAACCTAAATCTGATAAATTTGAGCTTAAGGATTTATAATAGTATATAAATTTTATGTTAGGAAAAATAAATTTAGCCACTTTTTTATTAACTAAAGGTGTAGAAGGAATATATTATAGTATTGGAGAAATCAATTTTTTATTTGAAAATTTGTCTAAGTATAAATTTAGTGGAATAGCTGTAATTAATGTAGAGGATTTTAATGAAGAATATGTAGTAATGATAGATGAGGGATTAATCATTAGTGTAGTTTTTATGGGGTTTGAGATGGAAGAAATTTCCCCTATTATCCTTAAAAATAGATATGGAGAAAAAAATAAAATTACTGTTTATACTATGCCTGTTAATTATTCAGAAGTTTTAAGAATTTTCTATAAATTTGAAAACATTATTATGAATAATATTATAAATACTAAAAAAGATATGGATAATTTATTAAGTATTTTATCTAAGCAAAATATTACAGGAATTATGAACTTAACTTTTAAGAATCAACAATATTTTATTTTAATTAAAAGAGGGAACTTGGTTCTCAGAAATGAGATGCTTAATAACGGTAATCTTATTACTTCTTTCTATTATTATAAGGAAATACTTTACCAAAAATTATTGAATAATAATAGGATTGGAATTAATGTTTTAGGATTAGAAGATAAAAAAATGGAGAAAATTATTGAAGAAAATGAAAAAATTCATATGACTGTTAAAGAATTAGAAGTAAAAACTATTAGATCTTGGGGGGTAGGGGGTAATGTTATAAAACTTTCAAAAGTTATTTTTGATGAGTGGTATAGAGTAATTGGGGAACCTCCTAAAATGATTAAAATAGATGGATATAATGAAAAATTAACTGGCGTTAAAGTAGAATTTGACGATAAATTAGACTCTGATTCTGTTATTATTAGCGAATCTCTTTTAAAACGTATTAAAATTAGAAATAAACCTATTGACAAAGGAGATAAAATTATCATTATTCCTCAATTTGAATAAAAAATGAATAATATTCAAAAAAAATGGTTTTTTAAAAAATATAATCTTTTTTATCTTTTTATTGTTTTATTTTTTTTGAATTTATTTTTTTATATATTTGTAAGTTTAGCATTAGAAAATTTAGAAGCATTAAAAAACGATTATAACTCATTTTTTATAGAATACCAAAATCAATCTAAATCTAATATAACTATTGCTAATAAGTATCTATATGATTATGTTAAAATTGCTATTTATTTAAATAAAGAGAATCAAGCTATTGATTTTCTTAAACAAAATTTTTTGACTAATATCTCTAAGTATAATCCTTTTTTTATACAAAGTTTGGGGGATGCATTTTTTATCTTAAATGATCTTGAAAGTTCTAAAAAGTCCTATTTAACCTTAATCAATAATTTATATAATCCTGATATTGGTTCTATTAGTGATACATCAAAAAAAATGATTTCTAATACATTTTTAAAATTAAGTAATATTGAATACCTTAATGGTAATATCCCTAATTATTTTAACTATCTTAAAGATTCTATTAAATTTGATACT
>Ga0209479_1001484_pt1 | contig 22437 bp, 21 predicted proteins | sample DewCreD2012metaG_2_FD_184112 | JGI IMG/M metagenome (GOLD analysis project Ga0209479, IMG submission 184112) | Hot spring sediment bacterial and archeal communities from British Columbia, Canada, to study Microbial Dark Matter (Phase II) - Dewar... ...
CTGGGTGGGCCACCGCGGGGATGGCCAGGGCTGCGGCCAGGGCGACGACACCCAGGCCGGCGAACAGGTAACGTCGAGACATCTCTCATCACCTCCAACGCCACCGTACGACCTCGGGGTGAATCGCCTGTGCAGCGGTTGTGAAGAAGAGATGAATTCCCGGTTCTGCACCACTGCACCGCCAGCGGACAGCCGAGGAGTGGAGGCTCCCGGTAGAAGACCGCCGCCCTAGGTCCTCATAGCGCGAAACCAAAGCCGCGCCACGTAGGCGGTGTAGACGCCCATTACCACCATGGCCAGCCCCAGGGTAAACCCCAAGACGAAGGCCAGGAAGCGGGCGAACCGCATCATCTGCAACCTCCCATCCTTACCATACACCATGCTCCCCACGCCGTCCCCCCGAACCCCGGGCGCCGGAGGCGCTCTTTCCGGCCATCAGCACTGGCTCGAATGGAGAATGCTGCATCGGTCCGATGCCCGAATCGGCCTTTCGCTGTATTTCGCCACCTAAACTCCTCGGCTAGGCTTGGGGCAGGAGGTGACATTCGATGGCAAGAGTCGTCGTCAAGGATCACGTGATCGAGGACCCACCGGTGGCCCGGTTCCTCTTCAGTAGCACAACCATGGCCTGGGTCTGGCTCGTGGTGCGGGTCTGGTTAGGGTATCAGTGGATCAACGCCGCGCTGCACAAGATCTCGGACCCCGCCTGGATGCAGACGGGTGCGGCGCTCAGGGGCTTCTGGGAGCGGGCGGTGGCGGTCCCGCAGGGCGGAAGACCACCCATCGCCTTCGACTGGTACCGGGAGTTCATCCGGTGGCTGCTGAACACGCAGAGCTACACCTGGTTCGCCAAGCTGGTCACCTACGGTGAGCTCCTGGTGGGTATCGCTCTGGTCCTGGGCGCCTTCGTGGGTGTCGCCGCCTTCTTCGGTGCCCTGATGAACTGGAACTTCATGATGGCGGGGGCGGCCAGCACGAACCCCGTCCTCTTCACCCTGGCCATCCTGCTCTTGCTCGCATGGAAGGTGGCCGGCTACATCGGGTTGGACTACTACCTCCTGGCCTGGCTTGGTACCCCGTGGCGGCCGGGACGGATCTTCAGGGAGCGCAACCGCAGCCAGTCGGAGACCTCACCGGCCTGACCCGCAGCGTGCAGCCGTGCAGCCGGGGCGGCGCCGCACACCGGCGCCGCCCCGCGCCTTGCAGCCCGCCACTTTGCAGCCCGCCACTTTGCAGCCCGCTGCCGGTCCGCACACCGCCTTCCCCATATTGAGCGATCGCGTGAAAACGCGATACCCCGGGTTGTAGTATGGAGCGGGCACCCTGTAGCCCCTCCGGCGGAGTGAGGTCCGGCCACCCGAGGCCGCCCGCCGGAGTACAGAGCGGGCGTCAGAGCTCGCTCGCCGGCGCCTGCAGCCGAGGCGCCCACTGCTGGCTCTGCTGGAGGGAAGCACATGGCCCTGAGAGAACAGGACCCCGTCGTCTACACCATCCTGGAGGCGGAGCGACGCCGCCAGCTCGAAGGCGTCGAGCTCATCCCCTCCGAGAACTACGTCTCCGCCGCTGTGCTGGCGGCCATGGGGTCCATCTTCACCAACAAGTACTCGGAGGGCTATCCCGGACGGCGCTACTACGGCGGCAACGAGCACGTAGACGAGGTCGAGCGCCTGGCACAGGAGCGGGCGAAGGCGCTCTTCGGCACTCCCCACGCCAACGTGCAGCCCTACTCCGGCAGCCCCGCCAACCTGGCCGTCTACTTCGCCACCTGCCGGCCGGGTGATGTGATCATGGGCCAGAACCTGCCCGACGGCGGCCACCTCACCCACGGCTGGAGCGTCAGCATCACCGGGACCTACTACCGTAGCGTCCCCTACCACGTGAAGCCGGACGGCTACATCGACATGGAGGAGGTGCACCGCCTGGCCCGGGAGCACCGCCCCCGGCTGATCTGGTGCGGCGCCACGGCGTACCCGCGGGAGTTCCCCTTCGAGGAGTTCGCCGCCGTGGCCGACGAGGTGGACGCCTACTTCGCCGCCGATATCTCTCACGTCGCCGGCCTGATCGTGGCCGGGGTGCACAGAAGCCCCACGCCCCACGCACACATCATCACCACCACCACCCACAAGACGCTGCGCGGCCCTCGCGGCGCCATGATCCTTGTCACCGAACGCGGGCTGTCCCGGGATCCCGAGCTGGCCGAGAAGATCGACCGCGCCGTCTTCCCCGGCCTGCAGGGCGGCCCCCACGACCATACCACCGCCGCCATCGCCGTGGCCCTTGGGGAGGCCATGCGACCGGAGTTCAAGACCTACGGGGCGCAGGTAGTGCAAAATGCCAGGGCCCTGGCCGCAAGCCTAGCCGCCCGCGGCTTCACGGTGGTCACCGGCGGTACCGACAACCACATGCTGCTTCTCGACCTGACCCCGACCGGCCCGGGGCGCGGGCTCTTCCTGCAGGAGGCCCTGGACCGGGTAGGCATCACCGTGAACAAGAACACCATCCCCGGTGAGCCCAGCACCCCCTTCTATCCCTCCGGGGTCCGCCTGGGCACGCCCGCCGCCACCACGCGGGGCATGCGCGAGGCGGAGATGGAACAACTGGGGGCCTGGATCGCCGTCGTCGCCGAGCGGATCGAGGCGTTCCAGATGCCCGTCGAGCGCAAGGCCCGCGCCCGGGTGCTGCAGGAGTTCCGGGAGACCGTCCGCACCGACCCCGGCCTCGCCCGCCTGCGCGAAGAGGTCCGTCGCTTCTGCGTACGCTTCCCCCTGCCGGGGATCTAAGCACGCCGGCACCATGCGACCTCCTCCCTTCCCTTCAATCGCCGCCACCACGTGTGGTGCCTTCGACGGTCCGTGGATGTTTACACATGTCGATGCACAGGATTGACGCCCCCTTGAGCCGCCGCGGCCTGCTGGTGGTCAGCCTGCCCCGCAACGACCCCGCGCTGGCCCAGGCCGCCATCGACGGCGGGGCAGACCTCCTCAAGGTGCACGTCAACGTCCACCACCGTGCCGCGGGCACGGTCTTCGGCTCGCTGCATGAGGAGATGGACCGCCTTAACGCCATCCTGGAGCTGGGGCTCCCCACCGGACTTGTACCCGGCGAGGAGCGGATGGTCACCCCCGGGGAACTGCCTCTGCTGCGGCGTTTCGCATTCCTGGACGCTTACCTGACGCACCTGCCGATGTTCCTGTATGCCGTAGGGGTGCCGGTGGTACCGGCCATCCCGCACGACTACCCAATGGAGGCGCTCACGTTTCTCCGCGCCCTCCCCGGCCAGTGGGCGGAGGCGGCCCTGGTGCCGCCGGAGGGGTACGGCCACCCTCCTGCGGAGGAGGACTTCGCCGCTCTGGCGCGCGCGGGAGAGGCCAGCGGACGCCGGCTGATGGTCCCCACGCAGCGGCGCATCCGGCCCGAGGTCCTGGAGCGCTACTTCGCGCTGCCCGCCGTCTGGGCGGTGATGATCGGCGTGGTCGTCACCGGTGCCGACCCCAGCGGCATCCGGTCGGCCACGCAGGCCTTCCGCCGCAGGCTGGAGCGGATCTTCACATGATCGTCGAGGCCACAGCGCCCACGCGCATCGACCTAGCCGGTGGCACCCTGGACATCTACCCGATCTACCTGCTCGAGGACGGCGCGCTGACCATCAACCTGGCCATCACCATCGGCACCCGCGCGCGCCTGGAGCCCTACTCCGGCGGTGTTGCCGTCTGCGCGCAGGACCTGGGGATTGGCGTGGAGGCTCCCACGGCCGCGGCGCTTCCGGCAGGCGGTCCGCTGGACCTGGTGCTGCGCGCGGTGCGCTACTGCGGGCTTCCCGCGCGCACCCGGGTGGTCACCGCCTCTCAGGCACCGCAGGGTTCGGGGCTGGGCGCCTCCTCATCGCTGCTGGTCGCCCTGCTGGCAGCGTGCGCCCGATGGCGCGGCCGGCCTGCGGGCTTCCCACCGTTTCGTACCCGGTGGGGCGGGCGGCCTGCGGGCTTCCTCCCGTCTCCCGTCCGCCTGCCGGCGAGCCGAGGCACCGTATCCCTGATCCGCTCGCCCCGTCCTGATCTGGTCGACCTCGCCTCCCGCCTGGAAGCACAGTCCATCAACGCGCCGACCGGCAAGCAGGACTACTACGCGGCGCTCCATGGCGGCCTCAACGCCATCTGGTTCGGCCTCGACGAGACGGTGGTGGAGCCCTTGCTCCCGCCCCGCCGCCTCGGCGGCCTGGCAGATCACCTGGTCCTGACCTTCACCGGAGCGCCGCACGCCTCGGGCCTGACCAACTGGAGCATGCTGCGGGCCTACCTGGACGGTGTCCCCGGGACTACCCAGGGGCTGCGCGCCATCGGCCGCATCAGCCGGGAGATGCGGGACGCCCTTCGGCAGGGGGACCTGCGCGCCTGCGCCCGCCTCCTGCGCGCGGAGTGGGAGCAGCGACGGAGGCTGGCCGAGGGCGTGAGCACGCCCCAGGTGGAGCGGGCCATGGCCATAGCCCGGCGGGCGGGGGCGATGGCCAGCAAGGTCTGTGGGGCCGGCGGGGGCGGTTGCGTGGTCTCGCTGGTCCCGGCGGAGCGCAAGAGCGCGGTGGAGCGCGCGCTGGACGAGGCCGGATTCCGCGTCCTGCCCTTTCGGGCGGCGCGGCGGGGACTGCGGGTGGTTACCCGGCCCTCGCCGGGTACCAGGCGGGCGCGGTGAGGTGACGCGCCGCAACCTGGCCGTCCTTGGAGGGGCGTTGTTCCTCTGGGTCTTCGGCTTCGGCCTCTACGACGACCTCTTCCCCATTTACGCGCGCAGCCTGGGTGCCACGCCGCTGCAGCTGGGCTTCCTGTTCACCGTGCGCCAGCTCGTGGTCACCGCCGGCTCCGTCCTGGGCGGCGTCCTCGCCGACCGCTACAGCCGCCGCGCCGTGATGCTCCCCTCGTGGCTCCTGGCCACGCCGACCCCGCTGCTCTTCCTGGTCGCGCCCTCGTGGCCATGGCTGCTCCCGGGCGTTATCCTTTATGACATCACCATCTTCGGACTGCCCGCCATGAACGCCTACGTGGCCGAACGCACCGACCCCCGGCGGCTGGCTTCCACCTTTGCCGCCCTCACCGCCGCATCCTCGCTGGGGATGCTGCTCTCCCCTACCCTGGGCGGGCTCGTCACCGCCCACTTCGGCTTCCGCATCACGTTCCTCCTGGCGCTGCTTTGCTACGCCTCCTCCACGGTGCTCATCTACCAAAGCGAGCGGCAGGAACCCGACGCGCGGCGCCCCCTCCCCTGGCGGCAGGCGCTGCGTTTCTGGAACCTGAGCGGGCTGTGGCCGCTGCTGATCGCCCTGGGCCTGCTCACAGGCGTGCCATTGGCGCTGGCGCCGTTCCTCTCACCGTTCCTGCGCGAGGTGCGGGGATTGGGCCTGGCGCAGATCGGTGCGCTGGGGTCGGTCATGGCGGGGGGAAGTGTGCTATTTACGCTGCTGGCAGGGCGTGCCGCCGACCGCTGGGGAGATCGTCCTGTCCTTCTGCTGGTCGCCGTGCTCATCGCCATAGGAGCCGCTGTCATCGTCCGCGGCCCGCTCCTCCTCCTGCCCCTGGCGTTCCTGGTCCGCGGCCGCAGCGCGGTCATGTCCCTCTCCCAGGCGGTGTTGGGAGCCCGCGTCGCTGCGGACGCTGCGGGGCGGGCGTTCGGGCTCTATGGGATGCTGGCCGGGGTGGCCGGGGCGGCCGGTACTCTGCTGGCGGGCGCGGCCTATCGGGCCGACCCTGCGCTCCCCTTCCTGGCCGGGGCCGCCGCCGTTGCCGTCCCGGCCGCCGTCGTGCTCATCCGGCGGGCGGCAGCAGTTCGCCCCGCCGCCGTCGAATAGGAGCTCGGTGCCATCATGAGCCTGCGCGGCAGGAAGTTCCTGATCACGGCCGGTCCCACCCGGGCCCCCATGGACGCCATCCGCTACATCACCAACAAGTCCACGGGCCGGCTGGGCGCGCTGCTGGCGGAGGAGGCGCTGCGCCGCGGTGCCTCCGTTACCTTCGTCCACGGCCGCCCCAGCGTCGTGCCCACGGTCCGCGGCTGGGTGCACGACCACCTGACGCTGATCGCCATCGACACCGTGCACGACCTCATCCGTACCTTCCGTGAGGAGTTGCCCAAGGGCTACGACGCCGTCATCCACAACATGGCAGTGCTGGACTTCGAGCCGGCGGAGCTCCGTCCGGGCAAGACCGGCTCCGAGGAACCGGAGTGGCTGATCCGCCTGGTCCCCACGCCTAAGGCCGTCAACCTGGTGAAGGAGCTGGCGCCTCAGACTTTCCTCGTCGCCTTCAAGCTGGAAGTGGGCAGACCGCGCAACGAGCTGGTTGCCAGCGCTCTGGACTTGCTGCGCAAGAGCCGCTGCGACCTGGTGGTGGCCAACGACCAGAAGGAGATCGAGGCCGGCGAGCACGCGGGCTACATCGTCGACCCCTCCGGCGAGGTGCTGGCCGTGGCCCAGGGCAAGGAGGCCATCGCCCGCACGCTCATCCGCCTGGTGGAGGAACGCCTGAACCGCCGCTCGCCCGCCGCCGGGTAGGTCCTCCGTGTGGCGCCACGCCTGCACGAGTGGATTCGCCGTGCGGCGCCCCGTCCTCTATCGGGCCCTGTTGGGGATCGGCCTGGCCGCCTTCGGGTTCCTCTGGAATCTCCCCGCAGTGTGGAGTTCCGGCGGAACGCAAGTCACGTTCACCACGATGGACGTGGACATCCGCCCCGAGCACGACGACCCGCGGGTGCTGGTCATCTACCGCGGCACGCTCAGCGCCCAGGCGCCGCTGCCCCATCCGCTCACCTTCTCCATCCCGGCCGGCGCGCAGGTGCACGCCGCCGCCTACCGCCGCGACGGGCAGCTCTTCGCCGTGCAGTACCAGACGGAACGGGACGGGGAGCGGACGCGCGTGACGTTTCTCACTCCCGTGCCGGGCTTTCAGTTCGAGTACTACGCCGACCTGCTCTCCGGACGCCCTCAGAGGACCTTTGCCGTCGAGGTGGCCTTCCCGCTTCCCGTAGAGGCTCTCGGGATCTCCGTGGAGCAGCCGCTGCGGTCGACCGGCTTCACCCTGACCCCGACCCCTGCCCGCACCGCCACCGGCGGAGGCTTCACCTACTACCTCTACACCGAGGACCGCTGGCCGGCAGGCAGGGTGTGGAGCGTGCGCGGGACCTACCGCAAGGAAGACGATGAGCCGTCGCTGCCGCGCACGGCGGCCATCCCCGATCCGGCATCTCCCGGCGTCCTACAACCGGGCGTCGCACCGCCGGCCGGGCCTGGACCTCTCATCTGGCTCCTCCCGGCTCTGCTGGGGATCATCGCCGGGGTCGCCGGAACCCTGGCGGTGGCGTACCTGCGCGGGGCCTGGACGGGCCGCAGCATCGACACCCGCCGGCGGGACCGGGACCGCATGGGCCCTCGCAGCTCCCCGCCGCCGGAGCGATACTGCGCGCACTGCGGCGCGCCGGCCGCCCCGGGCGACCGATTCTGCATCCGCTGCGGTCGCCCCCTGACCGGCTGAGGAACCCGCGGCGCGCGCGGACGGTCAACGCGCTGCCGCCATGGAGGGAACCCGGCGCGCGGCCATGGAGGGAACCCGGCGTGGGCGGCCAAAGAACCCGAACAGGGCAGAGAACCACAGCCGGAGGTAAGGGAATGGATCGCAGGGTCCGTGTCGAGATCGAGTACTGCGCCGAGTGAGGCTATCAGGGGCACGCCGCCCGTGTGGCGGAGGAGATCTTGACGGAACACGCAGAGGCCCTGCAGGCGGTGGTCATCATTCCATCCTCCGGCGGACGCTTCCTGGTGAAGGCCGGCGGCAGGACCTTGTTCGACAAGGCGGAGGCAGCCCGCTTCCCCCGCCAGGGGGAGGTGGCGAAGGCCCTGGCCCGGTTGCTATAATCCCGGTAGCGGGCGGGTGTAGCTCAGCTGGCAGAGCATCGGCTTCCCAAGCCGAGGGTCGCGGGTTCAAATCCCGTCGCCCGCTCCAGTCCAGTCAGGACAAGGCTTTCAGCCGTTTCGATCCCTCCAGAACCGGCCGAAAAAGCCGATGCTCACCTGCTGCGCGAGGCCGTCGAGGCATTCCTGCTGACGAAGCAGGTTGGGAGCTGCACGGCGGCCACCCTGGCGACACACCGCTGGTGGCTAGAGCGGTTCATCGTCGCGGGCCACGAGGTGACGCCGCTCGCGGTGCGCGCCTTCTTCGCGCGCCTACAGGAGCAGGGGCTCTCGGCCAGCCGCCAGCACCAGGCGTACCGCACGCTGAAGGCGTTCTTCCGTTGGGGCGTCGAGACCGGGCTGCTCGCAGAGACTCCGCTCCGCGGCTTCACCATGCACACGCCGAAGACGCTGCCGGACGTGCCCACCGAGGACGAGCTGGGCGCGGCCCTCGCCGCCTGCCCCGACACCCTGGAGGGCACCAGGAACCGGGCCCTCATCCTCACGCTGGCCGATGCCGGCCTGCGCGCCAGCGAAGCCCTGCACCTGCTGGTCGAGGACTGGCGGCCCGCCGACCGGGGGCTGTTCGTGCGCGCCGGCAAGGGGCGCAAGGACCGCGTGGCCTTCATTGGGCCGACCACGACGCGGGCCCTGAAGGCGTGGTTGGCGCGTCACCCGGCCCCGTTCCCGGAGTCGTTCCTGCTCACCGATCAGCGAGGCCGATCCTTGAAGCGGCGGCACCTGGTGACGCTGCTCCACCGGCTTACGTGGCGGGGATCGACGGTGAGGAGGGGGCGCGGGGCGCGGGATTTACGAGATACGGTCGCCGATCGATAGGCGCCCCGCTTGCACGAGCACCTCCGCGGTAGCCTTCTACCACCAAACTACTGTTCGCATACGCGTGTTCGGTGGCATAAGAGATAGTGGACGGGGGCTTCGGCGAAGACCGGCCTGCCCGCGCACCGCCGCCTGCACCCGCACGCGCTGCGCCACTCCGCGGCGACAAGCTGGCTGCGTGGAGGTGCGGGACTCGACGAGGTCCGGCGGCTGCTCGGCCACGAGTCCCTGGCGACCACGCTGCGCTACAGCAGCCTGGTCAGCGCGGATCTCCAGCAGGCGCACAAGCGGGCCGGCGCTATCGAGCGGCTGCGGCTGGAGTGACCAGGCTGCCTGTTAGGCTCCTCCAGTGCGGCGATTTCCCCCGGGCGGACCGGCCACTGTCGTGGCCCCGACTAGGTGCCTCCGATGAGTCGTCCCAGCCGCCGGCAGGCGCTTCGACGGCCGGCGACGGACCCGGGTCATGTCCGGACGTACGTGATGAGTTCCCGCCTCTGCAGCGCGCCCGTGCACACAGCGTTCAAGGGGCACTCCCCGCAGTTCGGGTTCTCTATGTTCAGGCACCAGGTCGTGCCGACCTTGGCGAGGCCGTCATCGATCTCCCCTGGAGACCCTGGTCGACTGGGGCTGGTACGCCGAGGTCGTCGCCTACGACGACGCGGCGGGGCTGCTCTACCTCGAGGCGCCGGTGGCCGCCGGGCAGTGAGCGGTCGTCAGAGCAGGCGGTCGCCCGGGGTGGCCAGCAGGGCACGACGGGCCAGGGGGAACGGCGGCGCCCCCAGGGCGATCAGCCGGTCGTGGAACTCCCGCAAGGAGAAGGCTGCCCCGCGCTCGGCCCGGTAGTCGTCGCGCAGCCGCCGCAGCAGGAACTCCCCCAGAGTGTAGTTGAGGTAGCCCGGGTCGAAGGTGCCCCGCACCGCTTCCTTCTCAGCGGTGATCGGCTCCATGAACGCCTGTTCGCGGAACATGCGCGCGGCCTCGTCCAGCGGTATCCCGCCCGCGTGCATGCGGATCGCCACCAGGTAGCGCACGACGCGCACCAGGGCCTCGCTGAGGCAGGCCAGCCGGAACCGCGGGCTGGGGTCTATGCCCGCCTCCAGCATCATCTCCTCGCAGTAGTGCGCCCAGCCCTCGACGAACGAGTACGCGGTGAAGACCCTGGCGGCCACAGAGGGCGCGCGGTTCACCCCGTACAGGACGTGGACGAAGTGCCCCGGGTACGCCTCGTGGACACTGACCGCCTTCAGCGTGGCGTAGTCGAACTTCGTCAGCCGCTGCGCGCGCTGCTCGGGCGCCCAGGTCGGATCCGGCAGCGTGATGTAGTAGTACGATTCCGTCGCCGTCGTCTCGAAAGGTCCGGCGGTGTCCATCATGGCGAAGGCCCAGCGGGCGAACGGCGGTGTCTGGTCCACCCGCGGGCGCTCCTCGTCGGGGAGCGTGACGATTGCCCGGTCGATCAGGAAGCGGCGCAGGTCCTCCAGCAGGGCGCGGGTCTCCTCCAGCAGCCGCTCGGCCGGCGGGTGGTCCTGCCCGAGCCGGGCGATGACCTGGCGTGGATCGGCTCCCGGCGCCAGGTGCGCGGCCGTGGCCCGCACGTCGTCGTGCAGGCGCGCCAGCTCCGCGTCTCCCAGCGCCAGCAGTCGGTCCAGCGGCACGTCGACCATCTCGCGCGTGCGCAGCATCTCGCGGCACAGCTCCTCGCCAATAGCGAAGGCGTCGGTAGTGCGAGCGCGGGCGGCGTCCAGGTAGTCGAGGTGGCCCCGGAGCGCCTCCACGGCGCGCTCCGCCGCGGCGGCCGCGCGTCGGCGCACGGACGCATCGTCTGTCCGGGCGATCTCGACGGGCAAGGTGTCGGTCAAGAACGCCAGGTAGCCCTGGTAGATCTCCAGCGCGGTGGTCAGGAGCGGACGTGCCAGCGACGGCTGCAGGTGCCCGCGGAGCTGTTCCAGGTACCCCGGGACGTGCTCCAGGTGGCTTGCCAGCGCGCGCAGCCGCTCGTGGAGCGGCGCGTAGTTGCGCTTGAGGTAGGGCGTGACGTCCAGGGAGTCGTTCCCCCACAGCGGGTTGCGCTCGTGGTCGCGCAGGTGCTCCCAGGCGAACCGCTCGTGCGCGATGGCGGTCTCCAGCAGCGCCGCGTCGTGCTGCTCGGCGGCGGACAGGCTCTCGCGGGGCAACCCCGCCAGGCGCCGTTCCCACTGCGTCAACGTGCGCAGCCAGTGGTCGATGGCCGGGCGCGTGTAGTCCTCGGTGCGGCCGTCGTAGAGGTGCAGGCCCAGCCGGGTGCCCAGCGTCGGGTAGAAGTCGAGGTAGTCGGCGACGTAACTGCGCACGAGGTCGCTGAAGGCCGACAGGGTCGTCATCGCGTGTCTGTCCTTTTGGCGTGATGGGTAGAAGGCTAGTTCTGGCTGGCCGTCGCGGGCTCCTGTGGCGTGCCGCCGCATCCTTGGCTGTGCGTCACGTTGACCCGGTCCCGGCGCGCTGGTACGATGCGGGAGGCGGGGCGTAGCGCAGCCCGGTGAGCGCGTCTGCTTTGGGAGCAGAAGGTCCCCGGTTCAAATCCGGGCGCCCCGACCAGCCCGAGCAGGATGCGGGTTTCAGCGATTGCCCCCTCCCGAAGCCTAGTCAGGACGCGGGTTTCAGCGGTCGCCCCCCTCCCGAAACCCGTCGAAGCCTGGCGAGGCACTCCCCGAGGTTTACACCGTCGAAAGGCAGCTTCACGTGCTTCCGCCTGATCGCGGGGACACTCAGGCGGGCCAGTAGCCGCCGCCCGGGCATCATCAACTCTGACCTCACGGATTCGACGTACACCCTTCCCACCCGACCAGGAGACCCGTAGAGTAGTCCATAGGCAAAATGCACTTGCGACGAACAGCACCATGAGCGCCGAAGACTTCCCGGGGGAACTGGCCGGTTTCCTTGGCTTCATGCTGAATGAGGAGGCGCGGGAGTCCATCTGCGCCCTCTGCGGAAAGCTGATCCGCTCGGGCGAGCCGCGGCGCATCCGGGAGGACGGCCAATCTGAGCATCTGGAGTGCCCTGAACGGTAGGCCCAGTGGACGAAGACCACCTGCTCATACCTGGTCCCACCCCGCTGCCCCCGCAAGTGCGAGAGGCGATGGCCCGGCCGATGGTCAACCACCGGAGCGAACAGTTCGGGCGGGTGCTGGGCGAGGTGCTGGACGGGCTGCGGCATATCTTCCAGACCACGGGGCCGGTGCTCCCCTTCACCGCATCCGGCACCGGCGGGCTGGAGGCGGCGGTGGTCAATGTGCTGTCGCCCGGGGACCGGGTCCTGGCCTTGACCTGCGGAGCGTTCGGCGAGCGGTTCGCCGCCGTGGCGCGCGGGTTTGGGGCGGAGGTCATCCCCCTGGAGGTGGAGTGGGGGCGGGCCGTCGACCCCGAGGACGTGCGACGGGCTCTGCACGCACACCCCGAGGTGCGGGCGGTCCTGGTCACCCACAACGAGACCTCCACAGGCGTTACCAATCCCCTGGAGGCCATCGCCGCAGTGGTGCGCTCCTCGGAGGCGCTGCTGCTGGTGGATGCCGTGAGCTCTCTGGCCGCCGTGGACCTGCGCGCCGACGCGTGGAGACTGGACGTGGTCGTCGCCGGATCGCAGAAGGCGCTCATGGGGCCTCCGGGTGCGGTCTTCCTCAGCGTCAGCGACCGCGCGTGGGAGGCGTCGCGGACCGCCCGCATGCCCCGATGGTATTTCTCCTGGGACCGGGCGCGGGCCGAGATCACCTCGGGCAAGGCGCTGATGCCGTTCACGCCGCCCTTACCTGTGATCCACGCGCTGCAGGCGTCGGTCCAGATGATTCTGGCCCAGGGGCTGCCGGCGCGCTTTGCACACCACCGGCGCCTGGGACAGGCGGCCCGGGAAGGGGTGGCGGCCATGGGGCTGCGGCTGTTCGCCGATCCCCGCCACGCCTCGGACACTGTGACCGCCGTGCGCGTGCCGGACGGGGTGGACGCCCGCGAGCTGGTGCGCCGCCTGAGGACCGACCACGGCGTGGTGGTGGCCGGAGGACAAGGACGGCTGGAGGGCCGGATCATCCGCATCGGACACATGGGGTACGTGCAGGAGGCCCAGGTCGATGCCGCCCTGCGCGGGCTGGCAGAGGTATTGCCCGCGCTGGGCCATCCGGTCCCCGGGGCGGGGCCCACCGCCGGGTTGGAGGGGGCATGAAGGTCCTCGTGGCCGACGGTCTGGCCGAGGAGGGCGTCCGGCGCCTGGCTCAGCACGCCGAGGTGGTCGTCCGCCAGGGGCTGTCGTCCGAGGAGTTGCAGGAGGCGCTGGCGGATGCGGACGCGGTAATCGTGCGCAGCCGGAGCCGGGTGACCGCGCAGGCCCTGGCGGCGGCGCGGCGGCTGCGGGTGATCGCGCGGGCGGGCGTGGGCACCGACAACATCGACGTGGACGCAGCCACCCGCCGCGGTGTCCTGGTCATCAACACCCCCGAGAGCAGTACCGTCAGCACCGCCGAGCACACCATGGCCATGATGCTGGCCCTGGCCCGCCACCTGCCGGCCGCGCACCTGGCCGCCGCCCGGGGCGAGTGGCGGCGGGAGGCATTCACGGGGGTGGAGCTGTATGGCAAGACCCTGGGGATCATCGGGCTGGGCAAGATCGGCTCGGAGGTGGCCCGCCGGGCCGTCGCCTTTGGCATGCGGGTGATCGCCCACGATCCTTACGTGGCCGCCGACCGGGCCGGGCGGGTGGGGGCTGGGCTGCGCCCTCTGGAGGAGGTCCTGGCTACAAGCGACGTGCTGACCCTGCACGTCCCTCTGAGCGAGAGCACGCGCCACCTGCTGGGGCGGTCCCAGTTCGCGCGTATGAGGCGGGGTGTGCTGCTGGTCAACTGTGCCCGGGGCGGGCTGATCGACGAGGAGGCCCTACTCGACGCTCTGGATGAAGGCGTGGTGGCGGGTGCGGCCCTGGACGTGGTCGAGGAGGAGCCGCCTCGGGACAGTCCCCTGCTCCGCCATCCCCGGGTCATCCTCACCCCGCACCTGGGCGCGTCCACCGAAGAGGCGCAGCGCCGGGTGGCGGTCGAGGTGGCCGAGCAGGTCCTGGCGGCGCTGGCCGGGCGGCCGGTGCGGGGGGCGGTGAACGCTCCCGTGCTCGTGGACGAGGCCTGGCAGCGGGTGAGACCGTTTGTGGACCTGACCCGGGCGATGGGCACCATCGCCTGTCAGTTGGTGGAGGGGCAGGTGCAGGGCGTGGAGTTGGTGTACGAAGGGGAGCTGGCTGCCCTGGAGAGCGCGCCGCTGCGGGCCGGCTTCCTGGCGGGTCTGCTGGAGCGGGTTCTGGACCAGCCGGTCAACCTGATCAACGCGCCCCTGGTGGCCCGGGAGCGCGGCATCGCCCTGACCGAATCGCGGCGGGAGGACAGCGAGGACTTCACCAGCCTGCTGCGGGCGCGGGTGGAGACCACCGGCGAGGCGTTCCTCATCGCCGGCACCATCATCGGCCGCCGCGAGCCGCGGATCACGCACCTGGACGGCTACCGCGTCGACCTGGCGCCCTCGACGATCATGCTGTTTGTGTGGAACGAGGACCGCCCGGGGATGATCGGCCGGGTGGGCACCCTGCTCGGCGATGCCGATGTCAACATCGCCTACATGCAGGTGGGCCGGGACCGTCCCCGGGGCCGCGCCATCATGGTCCTGGGGCTGGACGACCCTGTGCCCCCCTCGGTGCGGGAGGCCCTGATGGTCCTCCCCGGCATCCTGAAAGTGCGCACGGTGCAACTGTAGCAGGCCCGCTCAGACCTGTACTCTGACAGCGGCGGATCCATGCGGGGATCCATCATGTCCGGAGCCGGAGCTCTTACCCAGATCTGGCGATCCTATTGGGCGCTGGTCGTCCTGAACGCCGTCGATCTGCTCTTCACGTACACCGCCGTCGAGCGAGGAGTTGACGAGGCCAACGTGCTCCTGCGCCCCGTCCTCTTGACTCCGTGGCCCCTGACAATCAAGGGTGAACGTTCCCTGGCCTAGCAGGATCCGCAACGATCCCGCTCGATATCGATCTACGCCCGTGCTCTGGTCGTCCCAGATGACGAGATGACCACCGCTCCGGCGCGGGCCGCGGCATCGATGGCGGAGGGGTGGACGACGAAGCCGAAGAGGACGGGGACAGGGACACCCGGCAACGTGGATGCAAGAGCCTGGACCCGCCGCCCGAGAGCTTCCACGTCCCGTCCGTAGATGCGGCTCTTCACCTCGCCGACCACCACGATGCGCTCGCCGTCTCGAGTCCCCTCGCCGTAGAGATCCACCTCTACCTCCTCTCCGTCCAGCGTGAGGAACCGGCGTTGCAGCTCGACCACGCGGATCCCGTAGTGCTTCTCGAGGTAGGCGGGGGCGACCTCGCGGGCGAGATCCTCCAGGGTGAATCCGATGGTCTCCGCTAGCGCGCCGACCTGACGGATCATCTCCCTCTGGCTGTCAGCGAGCGCGCCGACCTGACGCGCCGTCTCCCTCTGGCTGTCAGCGAGGCTGCGCATCTCCTCGACGAGCTGGGCTAGCTGGTCCTCCGTCCGGCGCTGGGCCTCAGCCAGATGCCCGACACGTGACTCAGTACCCTGCTGCGCCGCGGCCAGTTGCTCCAGGCGAGCCTCCGTGCGCTGCTGCGCCGCGGCCAGTTGCTCCAGGCGAGCCTCGGTGTGCTGCTGCGCTGCCGCCAGTTGCTCCAGGCGAGCCTCGGTGTGCTGCTGCGCTGCCGCCAGTTGCTCCAGGCGAGCCTCGGTGTGCTGCTGCGCTGCCGCCAGTTGCTCCAGGCGAGCCTCCGTACGCTGCTGCGCTACGGCCAACCGCTCCACATGTCCTGCCAACTGACGCGTTACCTCCGGCAGCGCCAGGAGGTCGTCGGTCAGCACCAGGCGGCGCAGTTGGGCCCGCCACTCGGCGCGCTTGTCCAGCGCCCGCAGCAAGCTCTCGAAGTCGCGGACAGTGAAGGGCATCTCGCTGGCATTGTAGCACGGCCCGACGGCGCAGGCCGAACCCCACGGGCCGAACCGCCAACCGTCTACTTGCGTTTCGCCCGCTCGATGTAGGCCCCGGCCTCAACGTCCACCCGGATCCACTCGCCGGCGGCGATGAACGGCGGGACCTGGATGGTGAGCCCGTTCTCTAGCTTCGCCTCTTTCCAGACGTTCTCGATGCCGGTCCCGTGGGCGGGGGGTGCGGTCTCGGCGACCCGCACCTCGACGATGTCGGGGAACACCACGCCGATCGGCCGGTCCTCATGGAACTCGACCGGCAGGACCATGCCGTCCGTGAGGAAGGCCGCCGCCCGGCCCAGCCGGGTCCGCTCCACGGCCACCTGCTCGAAGGTCTCGGTGTTCATGAAGTGGCAGAACTCATCGTCGCCGTAGAGGAACTGCATCGTCTGCCGCTGGACCGGGACGTCCTGCACCGTCTCCTCGGGCCGGAACCGCCACTCGCGCACCGCGCCGGTGCGCACGTTGCGCAACTTGGCATGCGTGACGCCCCCCATCTGCCCACCACCTGAGTGGAAGGTGGCGGTGATCACCTTGTAGACCTCACCCTCCAGCCGGATGGCCATGCCGGGCCGCAACGCAGAGGCCGCCACCATGACCCGGATCCCTCCATCCCCGGCACTTCTTGCTTCACCGCTGTACGGGTGGCCTTCCTCAGCGGTCGATGCTCTGCCTCAAGTATACCGGGCGGGAGTGCTGGTGAGGCTGCGGCCGGGACATCGACTTCCGCTGCCACAATTCAAGACGCACGCCCACCAGGAGGAGTCAGTCCTCTCGGAGAATAAAAAAGCATTCTGCATCGCGGACATATTTCCACAATGCGGAACAATCGGGCGCCTACCGGAGCGCGGTCCCAGGTCAAGTCCCTCAGCCGCGCGCTCTGTTTGCTGGAGACGTTACGGGAGTCCCCGGAAGGTTCCACGCTGTCAACACTGTGTCAGCGAACAAGCCTGCCCAAGGGAACTGCCCACCGGCTGCTGACCACGCTGATCGAGCATGGCTTTGTCGAGCAGGCTCACCACCGTTACCGCATTGGCGTCAAGGCATTCGTTGTGGGCAACGCCTTCCTGGCTCACCTGGATCTGCGGGCGCGGGCCCTCCCCTACCTGATGGAGTTGCGGAACCGCAGCGGCGAGTCCGTGCAGCTTGCCATCCTGGAGAACATGCAGGTGGTCTACATCGAGCGCGTGCTGTCCCACTCGCCCGTCGCCTACATGAAGTCGCGCGTCGGCGCCATGCTCCCGGCCTACTGCACCGCCCTGGGCAAGGCCCTGCTGGCCTTCTCCTCCCCGGAGCTGGTTCAGCGCTACCTGGATGCCGTGCCGCTGGTTGCGCAGACGCCGCACACCATCACGAGCCCGGAGCACCTCCTGCAAGAGCTGGATTCCATCCGTCGGCGCGGCTACGCCGTTGACCGGGGGGAACGGGAGCTGTCGGTGCGCTGTATTGCTGCTCCGGTGTTCAACCACGAGGGCACCGCCATCGCCGCCGTTAGCGTGGCGGGGCCGGGGGAGCGGATGCCCTGGCCGCTGGAAGACAGCCCCCTGGCCGGACAGGTGGTGGAGACCGCCCGGGCCATCTCGGCGGCGATCGGGTACGCTCCAGAGGCCGCCGCGGTTTCAATAGTGGCCCCTGCGAAGCTGTAGGCCGGGGTTCAGAGGGCACGACCGTGGCACGCACCGTCCCCACCGTCCTGGGCGAGGCCGACGTCGACGACCTGGGGGTGGTCGACTACCACGAGCACCTCTACGTCGATCCTCCCGCCTGGCTGCACAGGATCGATCCCGATTTTGCCCTGAACGACGAGGCCCGCTCCGCCGCGGAGCTGGCGCGCTGGGCGGCCGCGGGGGGGCAGACGCTGGTGGAGATGACCGCCGCGGACTTCGGGCGCAACATAGATGCGGTGCGGCGCATCGCCGAGCGTGTGCCGCAGGTGCACGTGCTGGTGACGACCGGTTTCAACCGCCCCTGGTACATGGGGCGGTGGGTCTACGAGATGGACGAAGGCGAGGCAGTGCGGCGTATCGTCCGCGAGGTGACCGAGGGCATCGGCAACAGCGGCGTGCGCGCAGCGGTGATCAAGGCGGGCACCGAGTACAACGTCCTGGACGACGCCGGGCGCAAGCTGCTGCGCATCGCCGCAGCGGGACACCGCCACACGGGAGCACCGCTGGTTACCCACACCACGGCCGGCACCATGGGGCCCGAGCAGATCGACTACCTCGGGGAGCACGGCGTGCCGCCGGGCAGAGTCTGCCTAAGCCACATGGACCGCCTGCTGGACTTCGATGTGCACGCTGCGGTGGCGCGGGCCGGTGGCTACCTGGGATATGACTGCGCCGGTAAGGCCAAGTACGGCCCGGACGCCGCACGCATCGCCCTGCTCAGGCAGATGCTTGAGGCCGGGTACGGCCGGCGGATCCTGTTGGGCAACGACCTGGGCCGCCCGTCCTACTGGGTCAGCTACGGCGGGGGGCCGGGACTGGACTACGTGCTGACCCGATTCGTCCCCCGGATGCGCAGGGCCGGCATCCCGCAGGAAGCCATCGACGACCTGCTCATTCATAACCCGCGCCGGTTTTTCAGCGGAGAGGAAGCGTGACGCTCCTGTGAGCGGAGGGCACACGTGAACCCACCTCCCGGATACGACCTCCTGCTGGGGATCGACCTGGGGACCTCGGCCGTCAAGGTGCTGGCGGTCACGCCCCAGGGCGAGGTGATTGGACGCGGCAGCGCGCACTACGAGATCCGCTGGCTGCGGGAGGGGTGGGCGGAGCAGGAGCCCGCCGACTGGTGGGCGGCTACGGTGTCCGCAACTCGGGCCGCGCTGGTGGATGTTGCGGCGAAAGATGCGACAAGGCGACGCGTAGTTGCTCTTGGCCTATCCGGGCAGGTGAACGGCGTCGTCCTCCTGGACAGAAGGGGTAACCCTGTGCGCCCCGCGGTCATCTGGTTGGACCAGCGGGCGGCGCCGGAGGCCGGCGAGATCAACCGTACGGCCGCCGACGTTCTGGCGGAGACCGCCCTTGGCCGGGTGAGTGCGGTGCACGCAGCGGCCAAGCTCCTGTGGCTGCTGCGGCACGAACCGGAGGCGATGCGTCAAGCGTGGAAGGCGGTGGCGCCGAAGGACGCACTCACCTGGCGCATGGCCGGCCAGGCGGTCACCGACGTGACCGACGCGGGAGCGACGGGGTTGCTCGACGTGCGCCGTCGCCGCTGGGCCGATACCCTGCTGGAGCGACTGGGCATCCCGCGCGAGCTGCTCCCGGAGGTGGTGGAGTCACCAACCGTGGTTGGCCACCTCAGGCCCGAGGCGGCCGAGGCGCTGGGACTCTCCCCGGGAACACCGGTCGTGGCCGGTGCCGGGGACATGGCGGCGATCACCGCGGGTACCGGCACCATCGCCGCGGGCCTGGGATGTATCATGATCGGCACGGCGGGGCAGATCGCGCTATACATGGCGGGGCAGCCATCCGCGGCGCCGGAGGGCATCTGGGCCATGACCGCCCCCGTCCCCGGAGGCTACTTCTGGCACGGGCTGGTGATGACCGCCGGCTACTGTTTGACCTGGCTGGGAGAGGTGGTGAGCCGGGCGCAGGCGAGCACCCCTGCGGCGGCAACCGCGGATGTCGGGCTCCTCGCCGTGGAGGCGCAGGACGCTCCGCCGGGCAGCCGGGGACTGCTCTTCCTCCCGTTCCTGGACGGTGCCGCGACCCCGCATGCAGACCCCCAAGCGCGCGGCGCCTTTTTCGGCGCCACCTCCACCCACCGACGGGCGGACTTCGTCCGGGCGGTGATGGAAGGCGTCGCCTACAACTTCCGCGACGCCTTCGAAGCCTTCGCCGCACTGGGGGAGCGGGCGGCGCGTATCCGCGTCGGCGGGGGTGGCGCCCGCAGCCTTCTTTGGCTGCAGATCCTGGCAGATGTTCTGGCGACCGATCTGGACGTCCTGGAGGAACACGATGCGTCGGCGCTGGGAGCGGCCGTGATCGCCGCAGTAGGCGCCGGAGTGCACGCGGATTTCCAGACGGCATGCCGGGCGATGGTCCGCCTGCGGGGAGCCGTAGGACCTGACGCCGAGCGGAGACGTCAGTACGAGGAGTACTACGCCATCTACCGGCAGCTCTACCCCAGCACTCGGGAGCTGGCGCATGCCCTGGCGCGGCTCACCGCACAGGCGAGCGGCCAGGGCTAAGTGGAGCAAGAGCCACGTGGGCGCGACGGCGCCAGGAGGGAGGTGAGAGGGACTACAGACCGCAAGCACGGCAGCCATCCTGGAGAGGAGGGAAAAGCGGTGGCAGACGAGTTGAAGGACGGCGGACCCGCGCACGGCGGTCCCTTGCCCGAAGCGGAAGCGAAGATCACCCGCCGCAGGCTGCTGAAGATGGGTGCCGGTGCCGCAGGCGCGCTGGCGCTCAGCACGACTTCCCCCTGGCCGGCGATCGCCCTGCAGCGGAAGAAGACGGTGCGCGTCATCGCCTTCGCCCAGGGCTTCGCCTGGCCTGAGCTGTTTGGCTCAAAGGGGACAGACCGGACGGACGTCCTCCGGGCGCTGGAGCGCGAGGTCGGTGCCGAGATCCAGATCGAGTGGGGTGACGAACTGGCCGTCCGTCAGAAGGTGCTCACGGACCTGATGTCGCGCACCGGGCGCTATGACGTGGTGCTGCTGGGCAGCGACGGCGCCGTACAGACCTACGGTTCCGCGGGGCTGCTGGAGGACCTGGAGCGCTGGATGCAGCGCAGCCCCTCCAAGTACGTGGCCCTCAAGGACGTGTACGCCAAGTACCTGGACGCCAACCGATACGATGGCGTGCTCTACGGGCTGCCGTACTACTCATTTGGCCCCGGCCTGATGTACCGGCGGGACATCTTCCGCCGCTACGGGCTCGTCCCGCCGCGCACCACCGATGAGCTGGAGAGCGTGCTGCGGACGCTCAAGGAGAACTTCAAGAAGGAGAACATCGACATGTTCCCCGTCACCATGCGGGGAGCGCCCGGGGAGGAACCAAGCCTCGACCTGCTGGGCTTCGTCTACGCCTTCGCCGGTTATGCCGCCTGGTTCGAAGGAGGGCCGACAACGGCAGCGGAGATCCGCCGCAGGAAGGCCAAGCCCATCTTCACCGGCGACTTCAAGCCGGGCTTCGCCGCCTTTGTCAACACCCTGAAGAACTACGGGTCGCCCGCGGCCTCCACCCATACGTGGGTGGACATGCTCAACATGTGGGACCAGGGCAAGGCTGCGGTGATGCTCCCATCAGCCATCAACGCGTATCCCGCCCGGCTCACCAGCAAGATCGAGGAGGTGCGCAAGGAGAGTCGCCTGGCCCCCTCGCCAAAAGGGCCTTCGGGGAAGATGATTCAGTCGTTCTGGACGTTCTCCATGGGCCTGAGCCGCTTCTCCAAGAACAAGGAGGAAGCCTGGCACACGCTGGCCTACCTCACGGGGAAGAAGGCCATGGAGGAGTTCAGCAGCCGGACCAAGTTCCCGTGGGTGACCATGAAGTCCGTGCTCTACACGCCGCCGCTGATCGAGACCTGGGGACGGGAGGAGCTGCAGGTCTGGGAGAACGCCATCGTGCAGTCCGATCCATTCTACTTCCCGTACTTCCCGGAGCTCGTGGAGTTCATGGACAAGATCGGCACGGCCGCGTCGCGCGCCATCGCCGGTGCCAAGATCGACGACGTGCTCAACGATCTGCAGACCTGGGCACTGGAACGCATGTTCCGCGCCGGGTACTACAGATAGAGGACCTCACCACCACCCCGGGGGCACCGACCTTCGATGGCTTGTCCCCCCGGGGTGGTAGGGACGCAGGGGCTCCGGGTTCCCGTAGGACGCCTTTGGACCTATGGCTGACACCATGATTGTCGCCATCCCCCGGCCCGGCCGTCCTGCCCGCGACCGGTGGGAACGCACCTCCATGCTGGCGCCCGCCGTCCTGGCCCTGGCTGCGGTGACCCTCTTCCCGGCCATCTACCTGCTGTGGATGAGCGTTCGCGGCCTGCAGGTGCAGGCGCCGCGAGGCTTCGTCGGCCTGGAGAACTTCCGCGTGCTGGTGCAGTCGCCGTCCTTCCGCGAAGCCACGTGGACCACCGGCATCTTCGTCGCCTCCACCACGACAGTCAGTCTGATCCTGGGGATGGCCCTGGCGCTGGCGCTGAACGAAGACCTCCGCGGCCGGGGCGTGATGCGCACGCTGCTCACCCTCCCCCTGGTCGTACCGCCGGTGGTCGCGGGCTTCGCCTGGAAGTTCCTGCTGAGCAGTGACGTGGGCGTAATCGGCGCCTACCTCTTCCGCCTGTTGGGGCTGGGGTGGGCGCCGCTGGGCGATCCGGCGCTGGCCATGGTCTCCGTGGTCCTGGCCGACATCTGGAGCAAGACCTCGTTCATGTTCCTCATCCTTCTGGCCGGCCTGCAGGCTATCCCCTCCGAGCTGTATGAGGCCGCCCGCATCGATGGGGCAGGGTTCCTGGTCCAGCTCCGCCAGATCACCCTGCCGCTGCTCCGGGGCGTCCTGGTGGTGGCGCTGATCCTGCGAGTGCTGGACGCGATCAACACCTTCGACGTCATCTTCGTCATGACCCAGGGCGGTCCCGGCACGGCGACGCAGACGCTGACCATTCTGGGGTGGAAGACCGGCTTTACCTACTTCGACCTGGGTCAGG
>Ga0209479_1001489_pt1 | contig 22331 bp, 19 predicted proteins | sample DewCreD2012metaG_2_FD_184112 | JGI IMG/M metagenome (GOLD analysis project Ga0209479, IMG submission 184112) | Hot spring sediment bacterial and archeal communities from British Columbia, Canada, to study Microbial Dark Matter (Phase II) - Dewar... ...
GAGGTCTCTGCACAGCACCCCCAAATCCAGATTCGAAAACCGGCCAGTTTTCAAGCACCTCCTCCAAGACCCGCCCGGTAGCCCGCTGCCACGCTTGACGACCTGCCGCCACGCGCCGATGCTTGATCGCGTCCACACCGGCCTCCTCCTGGCGTCAGACGATCCGAAACGTGGACTCCGCGTCCCAGGACTGACCTTTTCGCTGCCGTATGGCGCCGGCACAGCGGTCGCACAGGGGAATGATGAGCAGGTCATCCGCTGGCTCCAGCACCTGCGCCAGTTCCCACCGCAACCGCTCCAATTCCGTCTTCGTAAGCCGACAACGAAACACACTGAACTGCACGCGCTCGCCGTATCCCTCCAGCACGCGAGCCGTCTGCCGCAGCCGCCGATCATCACGGACGTCGTATGCCACCAGATGCCAGCTTCGCATCGTTACCGCAGCCGTGCCCGAGCGAAGAGGCCTGGTGAGCCGCTCCACTCTTTCTCAAGCAGACGAATCTCCAGCTCTATCGCCCGGGCGTAGCTCAACGAATATCCCAGCACAGGATGCTTCCAGCTCTCCTGCAACCGGGCTTCAAAGATCTGTACCGCCTTCCGCCGACCGCTCTCCGACAGCCAGACACGCGCACGGGTGATCGAGAAGTCGCCCGTGGCCCATTGGCGGCGATTGATCGATGCGATCAGCGGCATGTCCCACAACGGGACACGAAACAGCTCCATGAGATCGAGCGCCAGCGGATACGCGGCCGAGCGGGGCGCATGGTAGAAGCCGAGCGATGGGTCCAGCCCCACGGCCAGAATCGCGTGCTGGACCCGACTGTAAAGCAGGGCGTAGCCAAAGCTGAGCGCCGCGTTGAACGGATCGCGAGGCGGACGGCGGCTGCGACCCTGGGGCGCCAGAACGGTGCGCTGCTCCGGTCGAATCAGATGCGGCAGCGCCTCAAAGTACGCCTTGCCGGCCACCCCCTCGTGCCCGCGCAGCGTCGCTACTCCCTCGGCACGGGCAGCGTCCTTCAAACGTGCCCGCAGCGTGGTGATCGCGGCGGTCACGGCCTCTCGCGCCTCTCGGTCCTCACGCGTCGCCCGCAGCAGAAAGCGCAACTGGCTCGTCATGCGCGCGACCACCAGTCGGCGAGCCAGTCGCAGCGCCACACCCGGATCGGTCACCGCCGCGTACTGGCGCAACCGCCGCTGAACGACGCCCGCCGTCGGAGCGACGCCGCCCACATACCGGCCGCCGCCGGTAAGCCAGTGCACACCCACGTCATGCGCAACGCACAGTTGGAGCGCCTGGGAGCTGATCTGTACCGGGCCGTGCAGCACCACCGCCCCAACGGACCGCACCGGCAGCGACTCCGCTTCCCGCCCCTCCACGGCCACGACCAGCCGGTCACCGGCGCGCCGCACCATCGCCCCGGGCGTCAGCACATGGACCACTTCCCGGTCTGGCACGGCCGGAAAAAGCCGTGCCGGCTCGTGCTCGGCCCCTGTGACGAAGCGCTCCTCCTCCGGCAGGCAGACGGGCGCCAGCGAGCAGCGGGCGCACTTGCGCTCATCGGTGATGACCGGCGGTCGCTCTCCACGCGCTCGCACCGCGCGCGCCCGTGCGACCGCATCCCGCACCTGGGCGCGCAGCTCCTCGGTCAAGGGCACCCGCACGGTCACGTTTTCGGCATGGTAGCGCACGCGTCCCTCTGGCACCGGCTGGCCGCGGTCCTCCTCCAACAACATGGCGTAAGCCGCTACCTGCAGGGCATCCGACGGCCAAGCGGCGGGTTCGCCATCTGGGCCTCGGTACGCTCGGCCGCGCTTGTGCTCATACGGCACCAGCGCACCGTCACGGGTCCGGACGGCGTCCACCCGGCCGACCAGCCCCAGCCGCTCACTCATGAGCTCCAGCCCCCGTACTTCAGTGCCACTGGGATCGTCCTCCGCGCGCTCGGTGTGCAACGTGCGGCCAGCGTAGACGGCGTCGTCCGCCAGGCGGATCGCCTCCACCTCCTCCAGATAGAACAGCCGCTCGCAGTACGTCAGTGAGTGCAGCCCCATGACCCGGATCAGCGGCTCCGCCGGGTCATGCGGGTCCTGCGCCGCCGCGTCATCCGCAGGGGGCGGCTGCGGCCCTGATTTTTCACCCGGCATCACACCACCCCCTACCCGGTCTCAGGTGGAGCGACGGGCACCCACGCCTCCTGCGGTGGCTCCACGACTGCAGCCTCGCCCGGCCGCAACCGGAACTGACCGTAGCGGGTACCGGCTGACCCCACGTGGTCGACCCAGAGCGGAAGCGCCAGCGGGCCGTCCGGGTCCAGAACCAACCAGCGTGGTTCCACCCCGGCGAGGTCGTCCGGCCGCAGCAGACGAAGCTCGTCCACCAGGTGGGTGCTCTCTCCCAACGACAGCCCGCCGAAGCGCGGCACTGCTCCGGGGTTTTGCAACGCCTGTGCCAGCCGGTCCGCCAGGCTGGGGCGCCGCTCCCGCTCACCGGGACGCACGCACACGGCCAGACGAAGGCCGGTGAGTAATTCCTGGAAATCGGGTCGCTTGTTCTCCTTCACGCCAGGGGAAACCTTCTCACTCTTGATTCGCCACAGACTGCGCAGGACGCGCGACAGCGCCGGTTCGGACAGCAGAGCTACCGCCAGTTCCGCGCCCTGATGGACTAGGCGGTCAGGCTCACCGATGGCCGAACACAGCATGCCGTACACGGTCGCTGGCGGCGGTACCGGTAGGGTCTCCAGGTATTCGCGCGCCCGTGGAGATCGGAACGACGCCACGGGCACGGCCACGTAACAGGCAAGCGCCGGCATGACGACCACCTCGCCTTCCTCGTGCGCGCCCCTCATCAGGGGGTCAAGCGCGTCGGTGCCTTCCGCGCCAAGACACCCGTTCGCCCCGGCAGGGGTGGCGGGCTCACACGGGCAGCATCCTGGCGCCCGACGGTACGGTGACCTAGCCAATACGGCCGGATGATCGCTCAGCGCGCTTCCGAGGTGTTGAGGTATGCCGCCAGCCGTTGCTTGACGTCCTCCGCCGCGGCCCGCACGCCTGCATGCACCGTAGCGCCCAGCTCCCGCAGCGCCTGCCCGTCGGCCGTCGCACTGATCGCCCCGCCCACGATCAGCTCGTCAGCGCGGATATCGCCCGCCCGCACCCGCTCTACCACCATGGGTGCGCGCACGGCGCCGTTCTCCTCCCGGAAGGCGTAAAGCATGCGTGGTGCAAAATCATCGGTCCAGCGGAAAATCACCGACTCGGGCGAGAAATCGAACAGGAAGCGGGCGTGATTGCCGGCCACATCGTCCAGTTGCATGAGGCCATCCACTACGTCTAGCGCACGTCTCGGCACCGCCAGCTCGGTCGGCGTCAGCGCGAAGCCGTACTGATAGCGGGTGGCATGGACCTCGGTGCCATACGGCACCGGAAACATGCCTTGCAGGGCTGCGGAGGGCGTGGCGTTGATGCTGGCCGCGTTGAACGTGATGTCGCCCGCCCACGGCGTCAGCGAGATCGCCCGTGTTACCTCCAGCCGGGCGCGTCGGGCGTCGGTCGTCCCACGTGCGCGTCCCCGACGCCGGCCACCGCCCTCCTCTGCGTTGGCCTCGGCCTGCGCCGCCCGCGCCGACATATAGCCGAGAACGTCATCGTCAATGAACTCCACGGCGCCCCGCTGAAAGTCCGGGTCCCGCCACTCGTGTCGGTTGAGCTCGTCCTGCCACTGGCGGTTTGTGGTCAGTCCCTTGCGCTGCCAGCCGTAGCGCAGGGCCCAGCGAATGGCCTCGGCGGAGACGGTGCTGTGTACCGCACCGTTCCACAAAATCTTCTGCAGGGTCGTGATGTTCCCTTCCGTCTCGGCGCGGTTGTTGGCCGCAGTGCCATGATGGGTGCAGATGATGCCAAACAGGTGCCTGGCCATCGCTCACACTCCTCCCGTATTGCTATACTCGTGTGCTTCTGATGCTGGTCATGCCGTCCAGTGCGTGCTGCCTCCCACTCAGCCGTGCTCGGCGACCGAACCCCTCCTCCCTCGCGAAGCTCAACTCGCCGCGGTTGAGCTCGTGTCCCCGTCACTGTCGGGTGGCGTCGACGTCGATTGCTCTTCCGGTGCGGCGTAGCTCACCAGGGCCAGCAGCGCCAGGTCGCGTGTGAGCTGCCAGCGTTCGGGGCCAAGATACGGAAGCAGCTCCCGCCAGCGCTCCTGCAGGGTGGGAATCGGGCCGGCCCGCGACCAGAAATCCACCAGCGCGGCGCGTAGGCTGTCCGCGTTCTTGCAGTGCGCGAAGGCGATCCGCAACCGCTCCCGCTCCCGTTCCGCGAGGTCCTGGAAACGCTCACCCCGCTCCCTAGCCCGGGCGGACAGTGCGCCAAGCCGACGACGCCACGCTTCCTGACAGGCGCGGACAATCGCCGCGTGGGCCGGTTCCTCAAACGCATTGGGTTGAACGACCACCGCAGCCACCCCCCTTGGTGAGGTTTGTGTTGCCCTTGGCTGGCGTTGCGCCAGTGTGATCTCGTAGCTTCGCCATTGCTTCCAGGTGTCTGGTGTCCGTATCACGCCGGTGATGTTCCGCCACCATGGTTGGCCACCGGCCAGGTTGCGGGCCATCAGGTCCAACAGCGGAGAGATCTCCCACAGTGTCCCGCTTTCCACCTCCTCAGTCTCTTCTGCGTCTTCCGTATCTGCGGTCTTCAGAGCGACATCGCTTCGGGACCGGCGTCCACCCCGTCCCCGGCGCCCCTCTGCACCACCCGTGGCGTCCGGCCAACTACTGGCACGTGGCGGCCGAAGAAGGGGAGGCAGGAGCTGTACCGCGACCCGGTAGAGGTGGAGCTGTCCCGGGTCCGTGCTTTCCACCACGAAGCGGTCCATGCGCGTACGCTGCTGCTTGGACCATGGCGCGATGCCGAAGACGATCACGTGGCAGCGGGCAACCGTCATCGTGGACAGCAGGTCCGCGGCCTCCAGCTCCGCCAGCACCCGCAGGCCGGCATCAGCGGCGCCCGCAACGACGAGGTTGCGCACCGGTGTGGAGAGGAACAGTCGTCGGGCGCGCTCGTACGCCTCGAGGTTGTCCAGTTCCGGCAACACCAGGCAGAACTGGGGCCGGATGCCCCGGGTGCGCCGGCGAACACGGAAGTAGATCGCCCCCACCGGCGCGTACAAGAGCGACAGCCACGCGCCGGGTGCCTCGACCAGGGCTGTCGCGTTCGAGAAGGCCACATGCCGGACCACACCGCCGGGAAGGAGCCAGCCCGCAATGACGTTCGGACGATCAAGCCGGAACTCACGTGCCGCCTGTTGATGGGCATAGGCGCTCACCCGTCGATAACGAAACGTGCGTGCCTGGTCGTCGACATCGAGCACCAGCGATCCTCCCGGCCCTGTCGGGGGATCTGCGCTTCGGGTTTTGCCATGCTGGAGAAAGGTGTCAAGCACCGCCGCCTGTAGCGTGGTACCGAGGTCCTGGTGGCTGTCAGGGTGGCCGAGGCCAAGAAACCAGAACCGGCCATCCGCCGTCAGGCGAAACGACTCCTTGATCAGCCGGTCAAAGAACCCCTTCCCGTCACCACTCCAGCTCAGCTCCACCGCGTGCGCGCTCAGCATCCAGGCCCCGCCCAGCCCGTTCAGCTCCTGCTTGAGCCCGGGATGCTCCCGTTCAATGGCGTGCAGTGTTAGCCAGAGGCCGGCCAGCCCCACCCGGTGGAGCGCCGTCATGCCGGGGTCGAAGAGGCCGATCCGCAGGGAACCACCGGTTTGCGCCGTTCGCCGGCGGGTGCTCGTCGTGGTCATGTCCCCTCACCTTCCTCGTTCTCTCTGCTCTCGCCATCGCGCTCCCCAGCGAGGGGAGTAGTCTATGCGGCCGGGCGGCGCCACCAGCACCCCGCGCACGGTGCGCCACCCCCCCGCCTCGGCCGCCACGGGTCCCCACAACATGGGCACCGTGGCGCCGATGAGGGCATCCAGCCGCATCCGACCCTGGGCATCCGCGCAGGTGGCGAGGTCTTCTTCACGAATTACCGGCACGGTCGCCCCCGGTTGACGGAGCGGGGCCGGCTCCAGCGCCCACGACTCGTCCAGCCACGCCGAGGCAACTCGCGGCGGAGGCGGCTCGGCCGCGAGCAGCGCCTGGAAGGCCGTGTCCAGGTCGGCCTGCGCCACCGGCCTTCCGGCCACCTCTGTGAGCCAGCGTCGGGCCGTGGCCAGTGCCTCCCGTGTGTAGGGCGGCGCGTCGGGCGGCTCCACCACCAGTGCTGGCCTCGGTGAGGCGCCGGACTCCGGCGTGGCCCAGCGGTTGAGCCGACCGAGCCGTTGGACCAGGGCGGCAACGTCGGCCAGCTCTGTGACCAAAAGGTCGGCGGAGATATCTAGCGATACCTCACAGACCTGCGTGGTCACGGCCAGCACGCCGCCCGCGTCCGCGCCCGGCTGGAAGCGGTCCACCACCGCGCGGTGCCGGTCCAATCGGTCGCGGTAGCGATAGCGACTGTGGTACGGCTCCACGGGTATCCCCTGCTGCTCCGCCTGTTGGGCCAGGGTGATCGCGCGATCCACGGTGTTGACCACCCACAGCACACGCTGACCCTCGGCGGCCGCGGCGAACGCTTGGCGGCGCGCCTCCTCGGGTTGGGCGGTCTCGATGACGTACCGGGGCAGGCGTTCCAGCTCCGGCGGGCCGGCAATCTCGGACACCGGCTCGCCAAGTCGCTGAGCCAGTGCGTGGATGGCCTCGCGTCGTCGTGGCTGGAGGGTAGCGGTCATGAGCAGCACGGGTGTGCCGCGAAACGCCTCGAGAAACACCATCAATGCCCCGAAGAGCCGGTCATCGTAGAGGTGAACCTCGTCGAAGACAAACGCCGCCCCGGTAAGGGCCGGGAAGCTGAACATCCCCGCGCGGTACTGTTGAATCAGCCCGAGCACGGCATCGGCGGTGCAGACGATAACCTTGGCGCCCCAGGGCTGGAGCCCCTGGTAGCGCAGAAGCTGGCCGGTGACGCCGTTCGTATCCTCCTGCCGGCCGTTCTCCAGGAAGCGGATAATGTCCAGGACGGCACGGCTGTGCACCAGCTCGGCCTCAGTCTGAAATTCGGGAAACGCGTAGGAGACAAAGCCCTCGGTGGCCGTGCCCGTTGTGGGGTAGCAGAAGAAGAGTTTCCGACCGGCGGCCCGGTGTGCTGCCCAGTGGTAGGCCGCCGCCGTCTTACCGGTGCCGCAGCCCGCCGTCACCAGGGTGAGCCGTGCCGGAGAGGCCGCTACCGCCTGCTGGAAGGGGCGCAGGGGGCGGCCTCCCAGCCGACGGGCGGCAGCGCTGGCCAAATCGGGGCCGCTGCACGCCGTGCCAAGGGTGGCGGCCGCCCACTCGGCCGGATCCTGGTGCGCGCGCAGCACGGCCGAGCCGCACACGTCAGCGGCGATCACCAGGGCCGCGACCGCCGCCGCCAGCCGTCGCCATTCACCGGAAGCGTGCTGCCACCACTGGTCGAGTTCCGCGATGAGCGCCCGCACTGGCTGAAGCGCACGGGGCTCGGTGAGCGGCAAACGGAGGTCTGCCATTTGTGGAGGTTCTGGCCGCCCCACCTGCTGGCCGATGGCGCGCAACGCTGCGGTGAAGTCGGGGTGCCCGGTGTAGACCTGCAGGGCCACCGCCCCGGAAGCGCGCGGCTGTAAGGAGTCACCGGGCCGGAACTGGAGATGATGACCGGCCACCGCCCGCAAGGCGATCAGGCGCGCCGGTAATGGGGTCTCGCTGAAGAGCCAATCGTGCAGCTCGGGCGTGGTGGTGAGCAGCCACAGGCCCACGACCTCGTGTCGGAGCGCCTGAGCGAGCGTGGTCTGGCCGCGGACCATGCGCTGGAACTGGTCGTTTGCCTTGCCGATATCGTGCAACAGCGCGCCGAGCACTACGGCCTTAGCAAAGAGCTCCTCGTAGTGGCGCGGATCCAGTCCTAAGGCGGCCAGCATCAACGCGCCCCTGGTCTCAACGAGCCGGCGTGCCACCTGCCCCACGGCAGCCAGATGTCCCGCCAGCGTCTCGGCGGGGAGTGGCTGGTCGGGATCGTTGGAACTCTTGGCCAGCAACCGGAGCACGGTCATACGCACTCCTGATTCACGCCATATCGCTCTGGCTGGTATATGTGCGGGCACAACCGCCTAGCGCCGAACCGAGGTACGGCGTCACGCCGGTTGCTGGCGCAGGGGCAAGAAGATGCCGCATCCAAAGCGCCGGCGGCCGCCGAGCCCGATGGCCTGCAGGCGGATGGCATCGTCCGGGGCAAGGTCCACCACATCAAGCGCATAACCCACGACCGTGCGGTCGCGCACCCGCAGCGTGCGGCGGACCCACGGGTCACGCCCGCCGCGACCGTCCGGCTCCAACGGGCGGTCGGTGCGTCGTGGCACCAGCACAGGTTGCCCTTGGATGCCAAGGGCCGCCAGTTGCGCGCGGGCGGCGTCCAGGAACGATTCAGGGGTGAGCATGCCCTTGATAGTCACGAGGCGGCTGCGCAACCGTGGCGCGGGGCGTAACGCGTACACCATGGGCACGCCGACCTGCAGGCGGCAGCCATCCACGTCCAGGGCCTGACCGGCCAGCGGCAAGACCTTAGGCACCAGGTGCGCCGGCACCCGCAAGGCGAGGACGGAGCGTGGCGTCACGTGGAGGCGGCGTCCACCGGCAAGCTGTCCCAAGATCGGGTGGATACCTACTGAACGGCTGCCGTGGACCCAGGGCAGGACGCGGGCAATCGCGCCGTACAGGGCGTAGCCGTGGTCGACTGGGATTGCTAGAGGCGCACCATCGCCGGCACGTCCGCTGAGCGTGAAGCGTACGTCGACCATCTGAGGGTAGTCGGTTGTCATCGTGGCACCGTCCAACCTCGGACTCCCGGAATGCTGGGCCGGCCGCGATGGGCGTCCGGTGCCGCAGCGGCCCACCATGCCTCCTGGCGGGGCACAGGTGAATCTCCCGCCGCGAAGTCCCCGCAGCGGCCCACCGGACGGCTGTACATAGCCCAGGCCCCAGAGTGGACACATTATACTGAGACATCTGTTCAGCCTAGCCCCACTCCCTTCGAGCCGGCGCCCAGGAGACCTGCGTGGCACCGCTGGGAACCTGCACGGGGCCTCCAACAAGTCTTCCCAGGCAGCACGGAAAGTGCGACACAAGGGCTGTGGCAGGTTTTCCGATAGGGCACCGGCGCTAACGGATCATTGCCATCCGCGAGCCGCTCTCACGGCTGGTAGGAGCTTCCGCAGGGACGAGCGAATCCAGTCCCGCAGGCGAGAGGCAGCACATCGACTGCGGCCTGACGCGCCCTGTATTGGGTGTCGCGTTATGGAATGGTCGCACCCAATGAGGCGACCGCGCTTATTTCTCAGCGGTTGGTGGCCGCAGGTAGTCCACCATGTACGGTGCCATGCCCTGGGGATGGGCGCGGTCGTACTGCACGAGAGCAAGGCCGATACGCCAGGGCGCATCGTTGGGAAGCGAAGGCGGGACCAGGAGCAGCCCGGCGTGCGGCAGACCGAGCCGCTGGAACTCCTCTGTGAACCGACAGTAGTCGCGGGCGTTCCGGGTAACCATTACCCGGCCCTCTGCGGCGGCGAAGGCAAGCTGGGCGTCGTCGCTGGCGCCGTTCCGGCCGCACTCATGGGAGCAAGTAGCATCGACGCCGTGGGCGCGCGCCGTCTGCGCTGCCAGAGGGGAGAGGTCCTCATCCAGGTAGTAGCGCATGCCTGTCAGGGCGCCTCAGGGCCATGTGAACACCGTCTCAGGGCGCAGGTCCTCCGGCAGGTAGGCGTAGTCCTCCTGGATGCGGGCCAGAACGTCGGCGGCGTGACGGCGGGCAAACGCCAGTGCGGCGGCTAGTTGTCGCTCCTCGAGCCAGTGGTAGGCTTCTCGCAGGCGTGCCCAGTCGCGACCGAGCTCCAGGTACGTCCGCACAACCTCCCACACCTCCAGGCCGGTGCCCAGGATGCGGGCGGTGGCCGCAGGCGCCCCTTCAACCACGACAATACCGGGCACCTCGGACTGATACGTCGTCCGTCCTTTGCTCGTTGCCATCACTGTCCCCTTTGCCGGCGGCGTCCGGTGCACGGCGGCCGCCGACATCCGTATCGTACCGGTGCAGACATCGCGGTGCCACCATCTTGGCACGGCCGGGTCCGCCCGGTCACCGGACGTTCGGCATGGACCACGCGCCCAAGCCTCGCGGCGATACCGCAGGGGCGGCGTGCGGCCGACCGGCAGGGAGCGGCGCCCGTCCTGGAGCGCTCGCCTCCCTGCGCCGTGTGCTCGTCGGTGCCGACCGGTCGTAAGCCGCGGCTGGAGGGGGCGGCCCTCCGGCGCGGCCCAAGCACCAGCGAACCTTCATCTACTCCACCGCCCGCAGCCGCGGGCCATGGACCAAGGTCGGGATCGCCTTGGGTCGCGCGAGACCGAGCCAGCGCATCGCCTGCGGGGCTTGAGGCACACCGGCGACCGCCAATGCGACAGATGCTCTACCCGCTCTGCCCGGTCATAGAGTTGGTAGAGCTGGTAGAGCATTGCCGGGCATAGCCGTACAGGTCCCCCTTGCGCCGCCGCCGGTCCGCACCACCTCACGTCGCGAAGCTTGTGCGCGGAGTGTATCGGCGTTGCGAGCGCGTGCTTGCGCCAATAGGATGAAGTCACCTCATGGATCACCGACAAATCGAGCTCGTTGTCTGTCCTAAGGATGCATTGATTCATGGAACTGTACCTGCTCCGCAGCCTCTTGGAGGTAGCCAAGTGCGGCAATTACACCCGGGCCGCGGAGGCGCTCCACCTTGGGCAACCCACCGTGTATCAACACGTTCGCAGGCTGGAGCGGCTGTACGGGACACGGCTGGTGGAGACCAAGGGGAAGCAGGTACGGCTCACCGAGCATGGCCGTGTTGTGGTCGAGTACGGGCGCCGCCTGCTGGCCATCACCGACGAATTGGGCCGCGTGCTGGCGGACGACAAGAGCCTGCGGCGGGGTAACCTGGTTCTCATGGCAGGCACCACGGTCGGTGAGTTTCTCCTCCCGTACATCAGCGTCGGTTTCCAGCGCCTGTACCCTGGGATTCACATCAGCATCCTTATCAACAACAACCCGGCCCACATCGACGCCATTGTCCGGGACCGAGGCGTAGACCTCGGGTTTCACAGCGATCCCGCTCCTGCACCGGGTGTAGTGAAGGAAGAGTTCGCGGCCGATGAGCTCGTGGCCATTCTGCCTCCCGGTCATCATCTGGCGGCGCAGAACCGGATCTGCCCGGAGGACCTGGTGGAGGTGCCGGTGGTCTTGTTTGATGCCACGGGCAACCCCTCGTTCCGCACGCTCACCGACCTGTGGCTGGCGCAAGCAGAGGTACAGGTGCGGGCCGCACTGGAGGCCAATAGCGTTCAATCGATCAAGGAGGCGGTCCGTGCCGGCGGCGGCGTCGCGTTGGTGCCGCGTACCGCCGTGCGGGATGATGACCACTCACTGATTGTCCGCCCCCTCGCCAACCCCCCTCGCCGCACCTTTTTTATGGTCGCCCGAAATGGTGGCTGGGAATCGCACCTGGTGCGAACCTTCAGGCAGTATGCGCGCTCCGGTCTGTGGGCGGCTGGCGCGCCGCCCCAGCTCACGCCCATCGGGGATCGGTTGCTCTAAGAACGGCGGGACACGCTTGCTAAGATCGCCGCCCTTCTCTTCTCGGCCGCTTGGGACCTGGGGGCCTTCCGCGCGGGCCGCGGGCCGGTAATCATTTTGCAGCGTGATGATTCCTATCTCTAGTCTTGCGTTGACTCCATATTTATGCCTCTCTACTATCGCGTATGACCCATGAACGGCCAACTCGCTGATCACCCTGGCCATGTTCTGCTCGCATCCTTGTTGATTAACCATCCGTGCTCGCCACGGGGCATGAGGTGGCAGTAAGGTCCCCGGGCGCAACCGCGCCGGTTGCCGTCATGGGGCGGTGGATAAGGCCTGGAGACAAGGGCCGGGCATGAGGCACGCAGGGCTGAGGAGGAGGGAAGGCGATCATGGTGGCGCAGGATGAAGCGCTGACCCGCCGGTTGTCGCGGCGGCGGCTCATTGGGACTGCCGCGATGGCCACGGCCGGGCTGGCCGTCGCGGCCGCGTGCGGCGGCAAAGAGACCTCAAGCAACCCAGGCGCCGGTCGCTCGGCAGGGAAGGAGGAGAAACCGAGGAAAGGCGGCACGTTGATCGGTGCCCAGGTATCGGATGTAAACATGGGCACCGGCTACCCGTTCGTGCTGCTGGCCGAAAACCCGTTCCTGAACTACCTGCCGGTAGAGCCATTGGTCCGGTATCGTAACAGCTTGGAGCCGGAAATGGTGCTCGCCGAGCGGCTGGAGTACAACGCTGACCGGACCAAGGCGGTCATCACCCTGAAGCCGGGCCTCACGTTCCATAACGGCGCCCCCGTCACGCCGGAGGACTACTTCTTCGGCATCGACCTCATTCTCAACCCCCGAAAGTACGGTATCACCGGGTCGTTTCAGCTGGCCGGTTTTGCCCGGTTCATCACCGACATGAAGAAGGTGGACGCCCGCACTATGGAGTTCACCTTCGACCGGCCGCGGGCTAATATGACGGACCTGTTCGCGCAGCTCCCCGTTGTCCATGCGGCCAGCTACGAGGACGTCAAAAACGGCAAGGCGGTAGCCGGCACCGGGCCCTACATCTTCAAAGAGTGGGCGCCCGGCCAGCGGTTGGTGTTCACCGCGAACCCAAACTGGCATCTGACGGACCGGGAGGGTGGCCCATACCTGGACGGCGTGGAGGTGCGGTTCTTCGCGGACCAGGATGCGATGGGCCTCGCCTATGAGGCCGGTGGACTAGACCTCATTTTGGATGCCCCCGCGACCCTGGCCAAGCGATACCGGGCGCGCACGCGCGTCGGGCCCAAACGGGGGTTGGTCTACGCCGGCCTCAACGTGACCAGCCCACTGCTGCGTGATAGCCGGGTAAGGCGAGCGCTGTTCCTAGCTGTCGACCGGGAACGGTTTGTGAACGAGCTGGGTGAAGGGTTCGGGACCGTCACCGTTCAGCCTTGGCCCAGCTCCTCTCCGGCGTTCAACCCGGCTCTGGAGGCATCGTTCTACGACCCGGAGAAAGCAAAGCAGCTTCTGAAGGAGGCAGGATTCTCCCAGAGCCGTCCGCTGGTGATCGAGCATCGCACGACACAAACCTACGTGAACATCGCGTCGGTCCTGAAGGAGAACTTCGAGGCCATCGGTGTGCGTGCCGAGCTGAAGGGAACGGAAGCGACGGCCTTTCTGGCCAAGCTTCGGGCCAGAGAGTTCCAGGATGTGTGGGTCACCGCGCACGCGTTCTCGGACCTCACGCCAGTCACCAACTTCCAGCAAACGTTCCCGTATCAGGTGCCCAATCCAAGCTTCTATGAAAACCCGACGTATCTGGACATCATCGAGAAGCTCAGCGGGATCGATCCGCTAAGTGATGAGGCGAAGCGGCAGTATGAGCGGTTCACGCAGCTCTGGCTCACCGATCCGTGGCTGCTGCCGCTCCAACCGACGGTACCCGTGGCCCTCCTCGGCGCGAAGGTGCGGGGCTTTGACGAGTACTTCCTTGCTCCGGGCGGCTCGCCGAACTTCGGCACCATCTGGAAGGCGCCGTGACCGACCGGTTCGTTGCGGCGGGTGGTCGGGGGATGCGCGGAGGAATCACACCGATGGCGCCGGTGAGATCGGTGAAGGGGTGAGCCATGGGGACGTATATCGCCGCGCGGATAGCCCAGGCGGTGCCAGTGCTGGTATTGGCCAGTGTGGCGGTATTCCTGGTCCTCCGTCTCGTACCGGGTGACCCAGCGGTTTCCCTAGCTGGAGAGAACGCCGCACCGGAACGGATCGCTGAGATTCGGCGTCAGCTTGGGTTAGAGGCTTCCTGGCCGGAGCAATACGTGCGCTGGCTGGGCGCGGTGATCCAGGGCGACCTGGGGACCTCGTTCCGGACCGGCCTGACCGTGAAGCGGATGCTGGAGCTGGCGCTGCCGCCGACCGTGGAGCTGGCGTTGGTCGCATACCCGCTCGCCGTACTCGTTGGGATTCCACTGGGGGTGGCCGCCGGGGTAGCGCCTCGCTCGGTTTGGGATTGGTTGCTGTCGGGCTATACGCTGCTAACCCTGGGGTTGCCCAACTTTCTGCTCGGCATTCTGCTGCTCTGGCTGTTCGCCGTAGAACTCGGCTGGTTCCCTGCGGCAGGACGGGTGGCGCTGCTCGCCGATCCCGTCGAGGCGCTACGACGGCTCACCTTACCGGCGCTCGCCCTCGGCAGCGGGCTGGCCGCGGTGCTGGCGCGCTACACGCGGACGGCCGTGCAGGAGACCATGGGACAAGACTTCATCCGGACGGCGCGTGCCAAGGGATTGTCGGAGTTCGCGGTCGTCGTCCGCCACGCCTTGCGGGGCTCGCTTATCCCGGTGGTGACCATTATGGGGCTGCAGGTGGGGCACGTGCTGGCGGGGGCCGTGGTGATCGAGCAGGTGTTTACGCGGCCGGGGTTAGGCCGGCTCATCGTGGAGGCCATTCGCTTCCGGGATTACCCCGTGGTCCAGGGCACGCTCCTGGTACTGGTGGTGATTTTCCTCGGCGTGAACCTCCTGGCGGACCTGGCCTATGGCCTTCTCGACCCGAGGATTCGGTACCGATGAGGGGCGACGAGCTGACCATGGAGAACCAACCCGAGGCGCTGGCATGGCGCGTGCGGGGGTCATCTCAACGCACCGCCCTGGCTCGGCTGCTCCGCAACCCCCAGGGGGTGCTCGGCCTGACTGGGCTGGGGCTCCTTGCCTGCCTGGCAGTCTTTGCCAACACTATCGCGTGGCACGACCCCATCGCCCAGACCGCCGGCGGCCGGTTCTTGCCGCCATCGTGGGACCACCCGTTCGGCACCGATGAGTTGCGCCGTGACCTGTTTGCACGGACCTTGGTGGGGCTGCGTGCCTCGCTCCTGGTCAGCCTGGGCGCGGTAGGGGCTGGATCGAGCGTGGGGGTCGCGCTGGGGTTTCTGGCAGGGTACGCGGGACGGCTGATCGAGACGATGGCCATGCGGGTGGTCGATGCATTCCTTGCGTTTCCTGGGCTCCTGGCCGCGTTAGCGATCATTACGATTATGGGTCCAGGGGTCCGCAACGTTGCCATCGCGATTGCCCTGTTTAACATTCCGGTGTTCACGCGGTTGGCACGAGCGCAGATGCTGGTGGAAAAGCAAAAGGACTATGTGCTGGCCGCGCGGGCGCTCGGCGCGCGGCCCATGCGGATTGTCTTTCGACACGTGGCGCCCAACGCGATACCACCGCTGCTGACCCAGGCAGCGCTGGCTATGGCGCAGGCAGTGCTCCTGGAGGCGGCGCTGAGCTTCTTGGGCTTGGGGCAGCAGCCGCCGCAGCCATCGCTGGGTGGGTTGATCAACGGGTCGAAGACGCACCTGCAGGAGGCGTGGTGGTATGCCCTCTTCCCCGGGGCGTGCCTCGCGCTTCTCCTCCTCAGCCTGAACCTGTTGGCGGACGCCATCAACGAGGCAATCAGCCCGTACGCCCGTCGCCGCGCCTAACTCACCACGAACGAGGAACGGGTCGCTATGCAGAAACTGCCCCTCGAAGGGTTCCGGATTATCGACTGCTCCACCGTGCTGGCCGGGCCGCTGGCGGCCACCCACCTCGCGGACTTCGGGGCCGACGTGATCAAGGTCGAGCTGCCGCCGCGCCAGCCGATCACCCGCCGCCCCAGCGTGCGCCTGCATGAGGAGCGGAACAAGCGGTCCGTCACGCTGGACCTGCACTATCCAGAGGGCCGTGCGGTGCTGCTCCGACTGGTGGAGCGGGCCGATGCCCTGGTGGAAAACTTCCGGCCCGGTACCATGGAACGCTGGGGACTTGGCGCCGATGTGCTTCTGGCCCGCAATCCCCGGCTCATCATCCACCGGTTGAGCGCGTACGGGCAAACTGGACCGTGGCGCAAGAAGGTCGCGTATGACCGCCAGGCGCAGGCGTTTGCCGGTGCTACGTACGTGACCGGCTACCCGGATGCACCCCCGGTGCGAAGCGGGTACGCGGTGGCGGACTACCTGGCGGGGATCTGGGGCGCCTTCAGCATCCTGCTTGCCGCATACTGGCGGGATGCGCGCGGTGGGGAAGGACAGGTGTCGGATCTGGCGCTCTTCGAGCCGATCTTCCGAGCCTCGGAAGCAGCCATCACCGAGTACTCCATGTCCGGACGGGTTCGGGAACGGGCCGGCAATCGGAACCCGGGGGTCGTGCCCGCCTCCAACTTCCTTACCGCGGACGGCGTGTGGCTGGCCGTTAACGCGAACTCCGACAAACAATGGAAAGCCCTGGCTCGGGCTATCGGGCGTGAGGACCTGGCGGACGACCCGGCCTACCAGTTGCCGGCGCGGCTGGAGCGGGCCGACGAGCTCTACCGGCTGCTCGAGGCCTGGATCGCAGCACGGACGGCGGAGGAGGTCCAGGAGACGCTGGATTTGCACAGCGTGCCCGTCGCACCGGTTCTGAACATCGCCGATATCGCCCGCCACCCCCATTACTGGGAGCGAGGCACCATCGAGGCCGTGGACGCGGGGCCCGCGGGGACGGTCCTGATGGCCGGGGTCCTGCCCAAGCTGTCCAAGACGCCGGGCCGGATTCGCTGGGCGGGCCCATTGCCCGGTCAGCACACCGATGAGGTGTTACGCGAGGTCGCGGGGCTCTCGCCCGAAGAGATCGCGGAGCTGCGACGGAAAGGCATCGTTTGAGTGCTGGGGTCACCGGGCAGGCACTCGGGGACGGCCGGGGGACCTCGCCCCGGCAGCACCCGGTCGAAGGCGCGTCGCCGCCACGTCCTTCTTCGACGGACCGGAGGTCACCACGATAAGCCCGCGAGGCATGGCCATGCGCCACGGTCGGCCGCCACCTGCAAACGGGGCGGCCGGCCCTCAGGTCGGGCCGGTGAAGACGCGTGGATTCGGGTGGTCCGATTTCGGTGACCAACGACAGGTTCAGGTACCGGAGGAGGCTGGCGATGAGTGGAGGACCGTTGCGCGGGATCACGGTCGTGGAGTTCGGCCGGTTCATCGCCGTGCCGTACTGCGGGCAACTCCTGGCCGATGCCGGCGCCCGGGTCGTGAAAGTGGAGCCCCTGGAAGGAGATGCCACGCGGGAGCACGGGATCATTGTTCCCGGTGAGGGCCGGCAGTATTTGAACAAAAATCGGGGCAAGGAGTCGGTCTCCCTGAACCTGCGGGCGGCGGCGGGTGTGGAGATCGCGCGGCGGCTGGCGGCGCGGGCGGACGTGGTGCTGGCCAACTTCCGGCCTCAGCTCGCCGCATCCCTGGCGCTGGACTACGCGAGCCTCCGGGCGGTGAACCCGCGGGTGATTTACGCTGCCACCACCGCCTTCGGCACATTGGGAGAGGACGCCGACCAGCCCGGTTTTGACGTCGTCGTGCAGGCGTACAGCGGCCTGTACGCGTCGCTGGCACCGCACGACGACCGGCCACCCGACCCAGGACTGCCGCTGACCGACTACGTGGCGGCGGTTCTCCTGGCGTGGGGCGTCATGCTGGCGCTGTGGGAGCGGGCCCAGACCGGCGAGGGGCAGGAGGTCGCCACGTCACTCTTGGCGGCCTCCCTGGTCCTCCAGAACAATCGCCTCACCCACATCGACGCCATCGACGGCTGGCGGCACGACTTTCTCCGGCGCCTGCCGGACCTGAAGGTGGGTAGGCCGTGGGGCGAGATCAACCAGGTCGCGACGGCCATGCAGCCCCAGCAGGTCCACCCGGCGTACACCAATGCCTACCACACGGCAGACGGCACCATTGTGATCGCCTGTTACGGTCGGCCCCTGCAGCGGCGGCTGCTGACGTTGCTGAACCTCGACGATCCGTGGGTTACCGATCCGGCTTGGGAAGCACCTGAGGACCCGCGCCCACACATGCACCGCGTCTACCATGCGGTTGCCGCCGCCATGCGGACGCGCACCACCGCGGCTTGGCTCAGGGCGTTTCGCGCTGCCGGCATCCCGGCGAGCGAGGTCCGCCACTGGGCGGAGATGCTGGATCACCAGCAGGCGCAGGCCAACGGGTTGGTCCATCGGTTTGAGCATGACCGGGTCGGTGGGGTGACCACGGTGGGGCCGCCGGTACAGCTCAGCCGCACCCCGCTCCAGCCAGCGTTCCCGCCACGCCCACTGGGCGCGGACACCGTCCCGGTGCTGGCGGAACTGGGCTACGGTCACGAGACCATCGCCAGGTTCATCGAGGAAGGCGTGGTGCGGGTGGCCTGAGCGCATGTGGACGGCCGTCGTGGTGGAGCGTCGCCCCGGCAGACCACCTCGGTCGCGAGCTTCGGCGGGCGGCGCACGCGCAGGAAAGCCAGCGGCTTCACGTCGGCTCCACGTCAAGGTGCAGCCAACAGGGCGCGACCCACAAAGCGGGCCACGGTTGCCGCCTCCTCCTTCCGGCGCCTCCTCCTCACCGGGGAGGTGGTCGGCGTCGCTCGTTCGCGGTTCGTCTCCTGCCCCATCCCGCCCCACCTCCCTCGCATCCGCGCCCTGAACTGCCCCGTGTTGCGGATGGCCGCCGGCATTGCAGATGCAGCCGCAACCCGCCGGGCATCTGCAACCGGTGTGGCCTCGGTCACGGATTCACGGCCGGCACCCGGTACCGCGGTGGCGCAGGTGGTGGTTGCGTGACACCGGGCACGCGCATCGCCATGGGGGCACCGCTGGTCATCTGCCTCACTCGGCCGCGAGTCCGCAACCGGTGCACCGTCCGCCTGTTCCACCAGCGCCTGCAGCGCCTGCCACGCCGCCCACCACAGCTCCTGCCGCTCGGCAACCATCCGGAAACCCTGCCAGCCGGCCGGGCCATGCACCACCCAGATCGGCGTGACCGCGATGCGCGGCTACCTGAGCCGCTCCGCCAGGCGCCAGACGGTTTCGCGGAGATGGGCCTGAGCGGCCGGGTCGTCACCGACGCCGTGGGGCGGCCGGCCGCTGTGGTTCGATGCTTCCTTTTCTTCCGTCCTATAGCCTGGCCCGGCGGATGAATCGAATTCGCCCCCTCCCGCCCGGGGCTCTGTCCCCCCGGATTCAGCCGGAACCCCGTGCGAAGCCGGGGGGGTCCCGGCCGGAGTCCACCCGGGCACGGCCGGGGGCACGGGATGTTCCATGACATCCGGTGGCCGCGCGGTGACCCGCAGCGACCCCGGCTCCAGCGGGAGCGCCTCTACTGCCAGCGGAGACTGGTGCGCGGCGGCATGGACCGCACACAGGCCCCGACCATCCGGGGCAAACTCGTCGATCATCCGGTCGCACCCCGGTATCGTACAGCGGTCCGCACCGGCGTCGGGGTCCGCGAACAACCCGCCGTCATCGTCTACCGTTGCTACCGCCGTAGAGCCTGGCCCGGCGGTAGAATCGAATCGCTCGCCGACCGGAGAGGATTCTACCAATTGTGCGGCTCTATCCCCCTGGGGCGGTGGTAGAATCGAATTCACCCCTCCGTCTCCGCCACGTGCCGGGCGCCAGTACCGGTACGGCGCCCCCCGGTTACCCTGCCCAGTGCGCGCCACCCACCCTCGGGCACGCAGCGCCCCGAGCGCCTCCGCCACCCGCTGTTGGGACAGGCCGGTGGCCGCGGCCAGCTCTTTCTGGGTGAGCCCCGGCGGCTCGCTCGACAGCGCCCCCAGCACCTGCCGCTCCCGCTCCTCGGCCGACACTTCCCGGGGCGAGCCCAGCGCCGCGTAGCGGTCGCCGTCCAACTCAATCAGCACCGGCTCGGTGGGACACTCCGAGAACCGGCCCACCACCTCTAGCCGCCGCCGACTCGGCGCCTCCGCCTCCCGGGTAAGCGTCACGATGATGTCCGCCGCCGCGCCGATGGCAGTGGAACCCCTAAGTTCGCCGTGCGCTTTGTCGACGTGATGGAGGGCCAGCACCGCCAGTCCCCGCCCGGCAAGCTCCAGGAGCGGCCGCAACGCCTCGGTCATGGCGCCGGCGGAGTTTTCGGCATCCGGGGGCAGCGCCGCCCAGAAGGCAAGCGGGTCGATGACGATGATGCCCGCGCCGATGCGCTCCGCCTCCGCCCCGGCGGCGGCCACCACGGCGTCCCACTGGGGCCTTCCCCGTACGTCGGCCCGAGTGAGAATGGACAACGGCGCATCGGGGGCGATGCCGAACCGCTCCAGCTTCTCCGCCACCGAGGTTGGGGGCTCTTCGGTGAGCACCACCACCGGTGTTGGAGACGTGGGCCTGCCGCAGAAGTCGCGCCCGCTGAGCAGGGCGGCGATGAGCGCCCACGTGAGCGAGCTCTTTCCGGCCTTCTCTCGGGCGCCCAGGACCGTGAGGGCGCCTCGGGCCAGGTAGCCCTGCCACAACCAGGGCGTCTGCTCCGGCGTCGCGGCGAGCAGCATGCCAGGGGACCGGAACCTGAAGAGAGCAACCGGAGCCGCTCTTGACGGGTTATTCGATTCTACCGCCGGGCCAGGCCCTACGGCGGTAGCAACGGTTGCATCGGTAGCATCAAGCGGCTCGTGGGTGGAATCGGACCTCCCACGCCTCCCACGGGCGCCCCGGTCGGGGGTGGGGGGTACGAAGCCCAGTGCCCCGGCCAGCAGCGAGAGCGGCCCCCGCGCGCCGCAGCTTCCGGCATGGCAGCGGAACGCCCAGCCGTCCTCACCGCGGAACACGCTCAGCGACGGGTCGTCATCGGGGTGGAAGGGGCAGCGGGCCGAGAAGCCGGCATTGCCGGGGCGGGCGGAAAGCCGCTCGGCCACCACGGCAGGGAGCTCATCCTCGCTCTGCACCGCCTGCGTCACCGGCACGGCCCGCGCCACGATGCGGCGCAGCGCCTCCTTCCCGGCGTCGCCCATCGCGGCGAGCAAGCGGCCGGAGTCCTTGCCGGGCAAGCCCAGAGCATGACAGACCGACAGCGGGGGCGCCTCGTCGGGCTGCGTCTCGGCCAGCTTGCGGAGCAGGGCAAGCGTGCCACCGTCCTCCAGCCACAGCACCACCTTGCCGAACCCCTGGGTGAGCGCCCACCATTGCCCCTGCCACACCTCGGCGCCGGCAGTGGCCAGGGCGGCCAGACCGGCCGTCCACAGGCACACGGCGTCCACCTCGGACTCGACGAGCACCAGCGTCTCGGGCGACTGCTCCCGCATCCGGGGCAGGCGGTCGTGGCCGTAGGGCAGGAGGCGGGAGCGGTTGAAGTGTGCCCAACTCCATCGACGTTGCCCTTCAGCCTTCTCCAACGTGTGGCGGATGTGGAGGGCGGCCCCGCCGCCGGCCAGCGGCCAGGGGATGACAATCCCGTCGGTCCGCTCCTGCCAGCCCAACTGGTGCAGGGTGTCGGGGGAAAGCCCCCGGGCGCGGGCGAGGGCGGCAAGGGTGAGCGGACCAGGGACACATGCGGAGGGCGCCACGGCCACACCGTCGGGACCCGGACTGGCGGCGTCGCCCGCGGGAACCGGGCCAACCGTGGGGTTGGTGTGGGGGGTGCGCGAGAGCTGGTTACTCATCATCGCACCCCTCCACGCGCCTACTCTCAGTCGCGGTGCGACTCCCCTCTGGCCGGCGGCGCCGGGCAGCTCGTGCCTGCCGAGACTGAGCGCTCCGCAGCGCCAGTCGGGTCATGTACGCACGCAGCGCCTGGCGGGCGCGACGAAGGCGCTCCGGCTCGGGCAGCGTTCGGTCGGGATCGACCTCATCGAGAAATCGGGCCAGGAACCGGTTCCGCGCCGGGGCCGTCAGTTCCCGGCTATCGTATTTGGCGTGCAGGGCATAGGCGCCGATGCGGGCTCGTAACGCGCGCTGTCGCGCGCTCCAGAGTCGGCTCATCGCGGTCCCTCCGGTGCGGAGGGCCAGACCGGATGGTGCTGACCCGGGGCTCCAGCGGGGTAGCCGGCTCCTTGTTTGCCCCCTTGCACTGCGCCGCCCGGCACGCCATGATGGACGCGGCAGGGCGTCAGGCCCCCGGCATGCCGGGGCCGAGGCCTTACCGGAGTGGCGCCGGCTGCCGCTGGGTCGCCAACCGTACCGGCAGCCGGCGTTGCCGTGTTCAGTGCGAATCGCGGCACGCTTCCGTTTCCTCCACGCTCTGTCCTACTTCAGTTCTGACCCTCCGTCCTGGCCGGTGGCGGCGGGCGGGTCAGCGGCATACCGGGGCGGGGCGGGCAGGCCCACGGCCGCCAGCACGTCCGCCCGGCGGAACCGGATCACCCGCGGGCTGAGCCGGACGGCCGGCAGACGCCCGGTGCGGGCCCAGGTGCGCACGGCAAACGGTGACACCCGCAA
>Ga0209479_1001498_pt1 | contig 22167 bp, 19 predicted proteins | sample DewCreD2012metaG_2_FD_184112 | JGI IMG/M metagenome (GOLD analysis project Ga0209479, IMG submission 184112) | Hot spring sediment bacterial and archeal communities from British Columbia, Canada, to study Microbial Dark Matter (Phase II) - Dewar... ...
CGCCATCGCCACCGACCACAACCCCGGCAGCAGCCCGCTTTTTAGCCCCTGGTTGGGGATGCAGCTCGCTATTAGCCTGGGCGGCCTGAGCGCCGAGGAAGCCTTGGTGGCCCATACCGCGCACGCCGCCCTCGCGCTGGGGCGGGCAGACCTGGGCCGGATTGCGGTGGGGGCACAGGCCGATTTTGTGGTGCTGGACTCGAGGAGGGCGCTCGAGGGCCTCTACCGCTGGGGTCATTGCCCCCTACGGGCGGTATTTGTAGGTGGAGGGCAGGCCAGCGGCCTGCGCATCAGCCACACGGGGAGCGGGTGAACAACAGCACCGCGAAGCTGGACGAGCCTACCAACCAGATTGGTCACCCCACAGGCTTTTGATCACCCATCTCGCAGGCCGTTCGTAGATGCCATACCCAAAACAGGCCGGTAAAAGTACAATCAGCCCATGCGTATTCTGCACACAGCAGACTGGCACCTGGGCAAGGTGCTCAAAGGACGGGAGCGCACCCCGGAAATTCGGCAGGCTTTGCAGGCGCTCCTGGAATTGGTGCGCTCGGAGCGCATCGAGCTGGTGCTGATAGCGGGCGACCTGTTCGACCGGAGCGTGGTGTCCACCGAGGCCGAGGCCGCCGCCTTCGAGTTTTTTCTGGGCCTGCGCGAGCTGGGGGTTCCGGCCCTGGTGATTGCCGGCAACCACGACAGCCGCGAGCGGCTCGAGGCCCTCTCGCCCCTGCTCTCCCTGACCGGGGCCACCGTGTTTGGCAACCTGCGCTTTGCCGAGCAGGGCGGGGTGGTGGAGGCCCTGGGCGCCAGCGTGGCCCTGCTGCCCTTTTTGTCGGAGCGCCGGCTGGTTCGGGCCGGCGACCTGCTGCAGGGCGATAGCGCGGATTGGAAGCGAACCTACGGCCACAGCCTGGAACTCATCCTGAAGAACCTGGCGACCGGCTTCCGTACCGACCTCAACCTGCTGATGGCCCACCTGACCGTGGAGGGGGGCCAGCTTGGGGGCGGCGAGTTCACCTTCCACACCACCAACAGCTACGCCATCCCCAAAAGCGCCTTTCCCCTGAGCCTGAGCTACGTGGCCCTGGGCCACCTGCACCGCCAGCAGCAGGTCTCCGAGGCCCCGGTGGCCTGGTATGCGGGTTCCTTGATCCAGCTCGATTTTGGCGAAAGCGAGAACAGCCACCAGGGGGCCCTGATTGTGGAGCTCGAGCCGGGCCGGCAACCCCTGGTTCATCCGGTGCGGGCGCGCTGGGGCAAGCCGCTCAAAACCTTCCGGCTGAGCCGCGAGACCCTGGATCGCCGCTGGGAGGAGATCCGGGCTTTTCCTGGCTACAGCAAAATTGTGATCGAGGGCCCCGGCAACGCCGCCCTGCGCGAGCGATTGTTCAAGGAGCTGCCGGATCTGCTCGAGGTCGAGTTTCACACCACCGATGGAGGAGTAAAAGGCCCCACCGTGGTAGACACCGAGAACCTGGACTGGGTGGAGGCCTATGCCGAGTACCGCCGAACCGCCACCGCCAGGGAAGCCAGCCCCGAGCTGCTGGAGGCCTTCCGGCAGGTCTACGAAGAAGCCCACGCCCCCACGCACTGAACGTTGCCATGAGACCCCTCAAACTGCTCCTCGACGGCTTTGGTCCTTATGCCGAAGCCCAAACCGTCCACTTCGACCATGACGTGAGCCTGTTTGCCATTACCGGCCCCACCGGTTCGGGCAAAAGCACCCTGCTTGACGCCATTACCTACGCCCTCTACAAAGCCACCCCGCGCATCGGCTCGAGCGGCCTCAAAGACCTCAAGCACCCCCAGGCCGACTCGGCCCGGGTGGAGCTGACCTTTGCCATGGGCGAGCAGGTCTGGCGGGTGGTGCGGGTGGTGGGCAAGGAGAGCCAGAGCCGCCTCGAGTACCTCCAACAAAACCAGTGGAAAACCCATCCCGCCTCCGAGAGGGTGCGGGAGCTGGACGCCAAACTGGTCGAGATTCTGGGCATGGACTACGAGACCTTTACCCGGGCCATCCTGCTGCCCCAGGGCCAGTTCGACCTGTTTTTGCGCGGCTCGCCCAGAGAGCGCCGCGAGACCCTCATCAAGCTGTACGGCCTGGAAGCCCTCCAGGCCATGCGGGAACGGGCGGCGGCCCGCCTCGCGGCCCTGATCGAGCAGAAAGCCCGCCTGGAAGGGGAGCTGGATACCCTGGCCGAGGCCGAGGAGGAGCGCATCGCGGCGCTGCAAGAGGAAATTGCCGCGCTGGAGAATAGCGAGAAGGAGCTGAGCCACCAGGAGAAAAGCGCCGAGCAGACCCTGAAAACCCTGGAGACGCGCCTGGAGCTTTTTACAGCCCTCGAGGCCCTGCGCCGCCGCAAGCAGACCTGGGAAAGCGAGCAGCCCCGCATCGCCGAAACCACCGCCAGACTCGCACGCGCCGAGCAGGCCGAGCGCATCTGGCCCCAGGTCGAGGCCCTTCTGACCGGCCAGGGCGAGCTCGAGCAGGCCCAGCGCACCCTGAGCGCCCACCAGTCGGGGTTGGCAGCGCTCGAGGCCCGGCTCGAGACGCTGCGCCAGGGTTTCGATCCCGAGCGCCTGGAGGCGCTCAAGCGCAGCCTGGCCCAGATACCCCTGCTCAAAGACCAGGAGGCCCGCCTCAAGCGCTATGGGGGCCAGCTCGAGCTGCACCACCCCGGCCCGCTGCCCTTCGACGAAGACCGCCTCGAGCAGTTGCGCGAGGCCGAGCGGCTCTTTGCCGACCTCGCCCGAGCCCGCACCCAGGCCGAACGGGCCCAGGCCCGCCTGCAGAACGCTCTTCAGGAAGCGCAAAAAGCCCAGGCCGAGCACGCGGAACTGCAAAACAAGCTCCAGAGCCTCAAAGACCTGGGCCAGGGCAAAAAAACCGAGCTGGAAGAAGCTAAAACGGCCCTCGAGCGCGAAAAACTCCGGCAGGGCATCGCGCACTACCACCCCCATCTCAGGGTGGGCGAGCCCTGCCCCCTCTGCGGCCATCCGGTCGCTGCCCTGCCCCCGGCCCCGCCCCTGTCCGACCTGCGGGGTTTGCAGGCCCAGGTAGAGGCCCTCGAGGCCACCCTCACCGAGCTGCGGGCCGACTACAAAGCCGCACAGCAGCGCCTCGACAACCTGAACGAGCAACTGCCAAAGCTGCAATCGCAGGTGCAAACCCTGCAAGCCGAGGCCGATGAGGCCCGCAGAGCCTATGTAGACCTGGAAGCAAAAAGCCGGGCGCTGGGCAGCCTCGAGCAGGTTCGGGAAGAGCGTACCCAACGCCTGGCCGGACTGGCCCAGGAAATCCGCGCCATAATCGGCGGCCAGACCCTAGCGGCCTACGAGCAGCAGCTTCTGAAAGAACTCAAAGCCGCCCAGGATCGGGCCGATCAGATCGCCCAGGCCGAGGCCAGCCTGACCGAAGCCAGGGGCAAAGTCCAGAGCCAGACCGAGGTGGTGCGGGTGCTGGAAGGCGGCCTGGCCCGGCAGCAGGAGGTTGTGGAGAACCTCTGGCGCGAGGCCCGGTTCGATGGCCTCGAGGCCGTCCGGGCAGCCCGCCTGAGCCCGGCCGAGGTAGCAGCCCTACGCAAACGGGTGCAGAATCACGAGCTCGAGGGGGCCCAGATAGCCCGCGAGCTCAGGGAGTTAGAAGCAAAGCTACAGGGCCAGGAACCGGTGGACGCAGCCCAGGTGGCCGAACAAAAGCAGCGCCTGGCCGAACTGAAAGAGGCCCTCGACTCGACCAAGCAGCGCCTGGGCGCCAGAAAGGAAGCGCTCAAACACCTGCAGAAGCAGCTCGAGCGCAAGCGTCAGATCCAGAAAGAAAAAGCCGACCTGGACAAACAAACCGACCTCTGGGAGCAGCTCGAGCTGGATCTCATGGGCAACCGCTTCCAGGACTTCTTGCTGGAGCGCTATCAGTCGGGCCTGCTCTCCAGGGCTTCCGAACTCATCCTGTCGCTCTCGCATAACCGCTATACCTTGCGGCTCGAGGACGGCGATTACTTCGTATTCGACCGCTGGACTGAGGCCCTGAGGCCGGTGCGCACCCTTTCGGGGGGGGAAAGTTTCATGGCCAGCCTGTGCCTGGCACTCTCGCTCTCCGAGCACCTCTCCCGTGGCCGAATCGGCGCGCTGTTTCTGGACGAAGGGTTCGGCACCCTCGACGCCGAAACGCTGGAACAGGTGGCCGGGGTACTGGAAGCCCTGCCAAGCCAGGGCCGCCTGGTGGGCATCGTCACCCACGTCGAAGCCCTGGCCGAGCGAATGCCCGCGCGCTTGGAGGTCTCCAAGTCGCCCGCGGGGAGCCGTGTGCGCTGGAGGGATTGATTGACTCCGTGGAGTATAAACCGCACCATCTCTTACCGGCTTATTCGTCTAGAAACTGAGCCATGCCGTTTCCGCTCAAATCCTTTACCGCCATCTGCAATTAAAAGATTCAAGCCGACCGAAGGGCGTAGAAAAGCATCTCGCCAGTATCGCTCAGGCTTGCCGAGGTGAACGATATTGCCCAGTCTGGTATAACCCTGGAAGCATTGGAGGCTCGAGGCCCTTCCCTATGTCACGCATCCTTCGCAACACCTTTTTGGTGATGGCCGGCACCCTCGCCAGCCGCCTGCTGGGCCAGGTGCGCCAGACCATTCTGACCAATTTACCCCTCCCAGACGCTATAAAAGACGCCTTCTGGGTGGCCTACCGCATTCCCAACCTGCTGCGCGAGCTGCTGGCCGAAGGGGCCATCCAGAACGCCCTGATTCCGGTGCTAACCGGCCTTCCACCCGAGGAAGCCCGTATATTCGCCCGGCGCTTTGGGGCCTTTCTGCTGGGGGTAAATCTGGTGATTCTGGGTCTGGGTCTGCTTTTCGCCCCTCAGATTGCCAGCGCCCTGCTCTGGCTGGCCGAGCTTTCGCTGACCCAGCCCAGCCCCCTGCGCGACCCGGCGGTGTTCGAGCAGTTGGTGCTGCTGATTCGTCTGGTGATGCCGTTTTTGCTCTCGATCTCGATGGCCTCGCTGTTTTCCTCGATGCTGCAATCGGGCGAGCGCTTCGGCGTGGCCAGCTTCAGCCCCATTGCCTTCAATCTGGGCTCCATTGCCCTGATGCTGTTGTTTCCGAGTAGCGTGGTGGCCCTTGGGTTGTCGGTGGCGGTGGGGGGTGCGTTGCAAGCCCTGGTACAGCTACCCGCCCTCAAAGGCTATGGCCTCGAGTTCAGGTGGCATCCCGCCTTCCGCGCCGCCCTGGGCCGGATTGGCCCCTTCGCCTTCACCACCTCGGTGCGGCAGTTTTTGAACCTGGTTCTGCTGAGCATTCTGGCCGCCTACCCCACCGCCGCCGTGACCGGCTTCCAGAACGGCGAGCTGCTTTTTACCACCGCGCTGGGCCTGCTGGCAGTCTCGCCGGCCATGGCCGCCTTCCCCCGGCTCTCCACCCTGGCCAGCAACGGCCAGGTGGCCGCCGCCCGCGAGCTGCTCTTCCGCATCATGGCGCGGCTGGTGGTGCCGCTGGCTTTTGCCTCGGCCATGCTGGTCGCACTGGCCCCCTGGATGGTGGGCACGCTCTACGCCTTTACCGACAACTTCTCCGCGGCCAACCGGGCCTATACCACCCAGACCGTGATGGCGCTGGGCTTTGCGCTGCTCCCCTGGGGCCTGAACCAGCTCATGCTGCGGGGCTTCTATGCCGTGGGCCAGGTGAGCCAGGCGGTGGGCGTGACGGTGCTGGTGGCCCTGCTCAACACCCTGGGCTACTGGCTGCTGCGGGAGCAGGGCTTGTTCGCGCTCAACCTGGCTACCGGAGCGGCCGGCTGGCTGGGCCTGGCGGTCTACGCCCTGCGGCTACAGGTTTTTCAGATGGTGCGGCCAGCCCAGGTATGGGGCATAACCGCCAGGGCCGCGCTGGCCGCCGCCCCCGCGGGCGGGGCGGCCTACCTGGTGGCAGTTCAGTTTGGCGTCCCGGCCTTCTTTTTACACAACATCCTGCCCCTTGCCCTGGGAGGGTCGGCAGGCCTGCTGGTGTTTGTGGGGCTGGCCTATGCCCTGCGGCTGCCGCTCAGGCTGCGCTAGCCCGCCGAGGACTTGGCTTTCTTCTGGTCGCTTTGGTCGCTTTTCTCCGGTTTTAGCTCGCGCAAAAGCGCCAGGCGCAGCCGGGCGATCTCGGACTCGAGCCGGTTCTGCTGAATGTCCAGCTCATCGCGCAGGCGGATGATTTCTTCAACCCCCGCCAGATTCACCCCCAGCTCCTGGGTCAGGCGGCGAATCTCCCGCAGCTTCTCCACGTCGCGTTCGGAATAGAGACGGGTTTTGCCAGAGGTGCGGCTGGGCGTGACCAGGCCCTCCCGCTCGTAGAGGCGCAGGGTCTGGGGGTGCATGCCCACCAGCTCCGCCGCCACCGAGATGATATAAACCGGCCGTTCTTTGTCGTCGGTTTTCTTGCTTTTGGACTCGCCGGGGGGTGGCAGAGCCGGGGGCGTTTTGAGGGCCTCGAGCTTCTCGCCCAGCTCCTGCTTGAGCCGCTCGGCCTCCTCGCGAAACCGCTGCTCGAGCGCCCATAGCTCGTCGCGCAGTTTCATAATCTCCTCCACCCCGGCCAGGTTGACCCCCAGCTCCTGGGTCAGGCGGCGAATCTCCCGTAACTTCTCCACGTCCCGTTCGGAGTACAGCCGGGTCTTGCCCCCCGAGCGCTTGGGCTGAATGAGACCCTTGCGCTCATACAGGCGCAAAGTCTGGGGGTGCATATCCACCAGTTCGGCGGCAACCGAAATGATGTACACCGGACGGTCTTTCTTATCCATATATAAACAGGGCTAAAAGCCCTTGACGTTTTAAGTATACGAAAATCTGCCAGGTTTTATACCAGATTGGGTTAGCGCCCTGCCAACCAGCCTGTACCAATCTGCTTCGGGAATGGGGCGCGCTTTACAAAGGCCGTGCTACAGCAGTCTGGGTTATCTGTTGTGGGCGGCGGGCTTATAAGGCAGATAGCGGGGCTGCCAGAAGCGCTCGGCTACATAGGCCTGGATGGCCTCCATACCCAGCCCCTTCAAGCGCTCCTCGCGGGCCAGCCCCTCCTTCATGGCCTGGCGGATCACCCTCGAGGCCACCAACTGGCTGACCTCGCGCAGTTCCGAGGTGGGGGGGTATATGCGGTCGGGGTGGTGCTGGCGGGTGTAGTCGTAGAGGGCGTAGGCCGCCTCGAGCACCATACCATCGGAGACTTCTTTGGCTTTGGAGAGCACCGTACCAAAGCCCAGGCCCGGAAACACAAAGGCATTGTTCCCCTGGCCGATTGGGTAAACCCGGCCATCCAGCTCCACCGGCGCAAAGGGACTCCCCGCGGCCACTAGAGCTTTGCCGCCCGTCCAGCGCAGGATTTCCTCGGGGATGGCCTCCGACGAGCTGGTGGGGTTGGAAAGGGGGAAGATAATGGGCTGCTCGGTGTTGGCCTGCATCGCCTGGACGACAGGCTCGGTAAACGAACCCGCCTGGCCCGACAGCCCCAGCAAAACCGTAATCCGGCCATTCACCACCGTTTCGTACAGGTTGGGGGCCTCCCCGGCGATGCGCCAGTCCTTGATCAGGGCTGGGTCTTTGGCGAACTTCTGCTTGTAGGCTTCCATGCTGCGGTTGCTGAGCAGCAGGCCCTTGGAATCCAGCACAAACAGGCGTTCCAGGGCCTCAGCCTCGGTCAGACCCTCGCGCATCAGGCCGTCGAGCAGGGCCTGGGCCACCCCAATGCCCCCGGCCCCAGCCCCATAGACCAGGATGCGCTGGTCAGAAAGGTTCTGGCCCTTGATCCGGCAGGCCGAGAGCACCCCGGCCAGCGTAACTGCGCCGGTGCCCTGGATGTCGTCGTTGAAGGAGGGGAGCACCTTGCGGTAGCGCTCGAGCACGGTAAAAGCCGTGTCCTTGCCGAAGTCCTCCCACTGCATGACCGCGTTGGGGTAGCGCTTGCAGAAAGCCTCCACAAAACGATCCATAAAGGCGTAGTACTCCTCGCCCGAGAGCCGGCGGTGCCGCACCCCCAGGTAGAGCGGGTCGTTGATGAGATCGGCGCGGTTGGTGCCCACGTCCAGCTCGATGGGCAGGGCCTTGTCGGGCCCCAGGCCGCCCGCCGCGGTGTAGATCGAAAGCTTGCCGATGGCGATGGCCATGCCCCCAAAGCCCTGGTCGCCAATGCCCAGAATGGCCGAGGAATCGGTGGCCACGGCCAGGCGCACGTCGTTGAGGGGCACGTTGGCCAGAGCCTGATCGATCTCGTGGATGTTGTCGGTGGAGGCCGTAAAGCCCCGCGGGTAACGGTAGATGTGCGAGAACTGCTTAACCGCCTCGCCCACCGTGGGCGTGTACAGAATGGGCAGCATCTCGCTCATGTGGTCTACAAACAGCGCGTAGAACAGCACCTCGTTGCGGTCTTGCAGGTTGCGCAAGAAGATGTGCTTTTCCAGGTCGTTTTCGATCAGGCGGTAGCGCCGGTAGTTGCGCTGCTTTTGCTCCTCGAGGCTGGTCACGTGCGGCGGCAGGAGACCCTCGAGCTTGAGGGCTCTGCGCTCTTCGTGGGTGAAGGCGGTGCCCTTGTTCAGCAGGGGCAGCCCCAGCAAGAGCGAACCCTCGATAAAAGGCTCCAGATAGCGCTTGCCTCGCTCATCACGCTTCACATCGTAGTAGCGACTGACGGTCATGTAGGCAATGTTACGCCCACAGGGTATTTGCGGTCTAGAGCGTTGATTTGCTGAAACCCCTCCCCTAACCGGTGTAACTACCCCCAACCGCTGTCCTTCGACATTCGGCAGTGGTCGCGTTATTATCGTGGGCGGTAGAAATGGGCTGCGGCCCAACGAAAGGAGTTTTCAGATGAAACCCCCTGTACGTGTGGCAGTTACCGGTGCAGCCGGTCAGATTGGCTATAGTCTGCTGTTCCGCATTGCTGCGGGTGAGATGCTGGGCAAAGACCAGCCGGTGATTCTGCAACTGCTGGAGATCACCCCGGCCCTCAAGGCCCTGGGCGGGGTGATTATGGAGCTCGAGGACTGCGCCTTCCCCACCCTGGCCGGCATCGTTGCCACCGACGACCCCAACATCGCTTTCGGCGATGCCGATTACGCTTTGCTGGTCGGGGCCATGCCCCGCAAGCAAGGCATGGAGCGCGCCGATTTGCTCCAGGCCAACGGCGCCATCTTTACCGCCCAGGGCCGGGCCCTCTCCGAGAACGCCCGCAAGCACGTCAAGGTGCTGGTGGTGGGCAACCCCGCCAACACCAACGCCCTCATCACCTACAAAAACGCCCCCAACCTCTCGCCGCGCCAGATCCACGCCATGACCCGCCTCGACCACAACCGGGCCATCTCCCAGCTCGCCGCCCGGCTTAAGGTACCGGTCAGCGAGATCAAGAAGATGACCATCTGGGGCAACCACTCCCTCACCCAGTACCCCGACCTATTCCACTGCGAGGTGGGCGGGCGAAACGCCTACGAGCTGGTAGGCGACCACGACTGGTACGCCAACACCTACATCCCCAAAGTGGCCAAGCGCGGCGCGGAGATTATCGAGGCCCGCGGGGCTTCCTCGGCGGCCTCGGCGGCCAGTGCGGCCATTGACCACATGCGCGACTGGGCCCTGGGCACCCCGGCGGGCGACTGGGTGAGCATGGCCATCCCCTCCGACGGTTCGTATGGCATTCCCGAGGGGCTGGTGTACAGCTACCCCTGCGTCTGCAAAGACGGCGACTTTGAAATCGTGCAGGGCCTGGAGATCAACGAGTTCAGCCGCAGCAAAATGGACGCCACCGCCAAGGAGCTGGCCGAGGAGCGCGACGCAGTGTTGCAGTTGGGGCTCATCAAGTAAGGCCTTGCAAAAGTGCGCTCGAGGGCCCATAGCAGGCCCTCGAGCCGCCTTTAAACTAGCAAATGGAGCCAGGCTCAGGCCTGGCTGGCCCCCTGGCCCAGCGTCGTCCAGCCCTGCACGGGATCCCAGGGGTACACAATCCAGGCGTCGGTCTCGGCTGCGTAGTAGTCGGGGGCGTCACCGGGGAACTGGCTTTTTAGGGGTTTGTAGTGCAAGACCGCTACCCGCGGATGCCCTCCCGCCATCTTGATGCGCTCCCGCACCGCTACGGCGGTTTTGCCCGAGTCCCACACATCGTCCACAATCAAGACCCGTTTACCATAGAGCAGGCTATCCGAGGGGAACTGCAAGAACACCGGGTCTTTGATGGTCTCGCCCACATCGGTGTAAAACATCACCGCGGCGGTCAGGATATTGCGCTGGTCGGTGGCTTCCGAGACCAGACAGGCCGGAATCATGCCGCCCCGCGTGACCGCTAGAATGCAGTCGAAGTCGTTGGGGTTGAGCTGGCCCAGCAGCCTGGAGACCAGGTTGGTGATATCCTGCCAGCTCAGGTATTGTTTGCCGGAATAGCCTTGGGCTTCGCTCATGGACACTCCTGGGGGGCGGAAAGGCCTGCTACAACAGCCGCAACACCCCCGCTCAGGCCACCGGCTTATCCAGCTCGAAGGCGCTGTGCACCGCGCGCAGGGCGGCCTCGGCAAACTGCAGGGGGATGATGGCAGAGATACGCACCTCGCTGGTGGCGATCATGTCGATGTTGGCCCCCACGCTCGAGAGGGCCTGGAACATCCGGGCCGGAATGCCGGGGGTTGAGGCCAGGGCCACCCCTACGATGGAGATTTTGCAGATGTCCCGCCTTAGCTGGGCTTCGCCGCCAATCTCGGCCAGAACCGGCTCGAGGGCCTCCATGGCCTCCTCGGCAAAGTCCTGGTTGACCGTGAAGGCCATCTGGGTGCGGCTGGCCTCGTGGCCGGGCACGCCCTGGATAATCATGTCCACCGCCACCCCCTTGCGGGCCAGGGCCTCGAAAACCCGTGCAGCAATGCCGGGCCGGTCGGGGATACCTATCAGGCCAATCTGGGCGATTTCATCGTCGAGGGCTACCCCCGTCACTGGGCGATCGAGTTCCATTCCATCCTCCGTAACAATGGTTCCAGGGTTGTAGGAAAAGCTGCTGCGCACGTGGATTTTGACCCCGTAGCGCTTACCGTAGTAGACCGACCGGGGGTGCAGCACCCGCGCCCCCAGGGCGGCCATCTCCAGCATCTGATCGTAGCCGATGCGGCTGAGTTTCTGGGCCTCGGGAATGGCGTGGGGGTCGGTGGTGTAGACCCCTTCGGTGTCGGTAAAAATCTCGCACTCCTGGGCTCCCAGGGCCGCGGCCAGGGCTACGGCGGTGGTATCGGAACCGCCCCGACCCAAGGTGGTCAGCTCGCCTTCCGGGGTGGTGCCCATAAAACCCGCCACCACCGCCACCTCCCCCCTATCCAGGGCCTGCTGGATGAGGGTGGGCTCCACCCGCAGGATGCGGGCGTCGCCGTAGCGTCCGTCGGTGGTGATGCCAATCTGGTGCTGGGTAAAACCCCGCGCGGGGATGCCCATGGCGTGGAGCTGCATTGAAAGCAGGGCCACCGACTGCTGCTCGCCGATGGTGGTGAGCATGTCGAGCTCGCGCTGAGGCGGGCGTTTGTTGACCCGCCTGGCCAGGGCGATCAGCTCGTCGGTGGTGCGGCCCATGGCCGAGACCACCACGGCAATCCGGTGTCCCTTCTCGAGGTAGTGGTGGATGCGCTGGGCCACCTTGTGGATGCGCTCGAGGTCGCCCACGCTGGTTCCGCCGTATTTTTGCACGATAAGGGCCATAGCTAGCAAAGAATGCTAACATGCCCCATGCCGATAGCCAATAGTAAAAGCTTCCCAACCAGTTTCTGGGAAAGCCCCGGGCAAAACACCGCTAAAAGCGGTAAGCTAGGTTACCCTGGGGTGGCCTTACCCCAAGCGAGAGGTGGTTTGTGCTGCAAAATCGCAGCAACCTCGAGGATAGGTGCGAATATGGCGAACAAAGCAACGGATAAACCCAGCAAGGAGCCCTTTGCAGGTGCCTACTTTGTAGGCCTGTTCATCACCCTGGGCTTGCTGATCGTGGTCGTCGCGGTAGGGGCCGGTATGCCGCCGGCGCTCTCGGGCTTTCTGGTGGCCCTGCTGCTGGGCCTGACGGTGAACCCCAAGTACGCCCTGGGCTTTCTGAGCGCCGGGGTGCTGGCGACCCTCCTGGGGTTTGCCGGGCAGGAGCCGCAGGTGGCCTGGGGCGGTCTGGGGCTTATCCTGTCCAGTTTGGTTGTCTGGCGCTTTATCAAGTCCTGACAGCTGGAGGGTGGGTTGCGCGGATTCCTCCCACGTCTGCTGGCCCCTGACCGGCTGGCCCGCACCCTCATCTACGCCGGGATCGCCGGCTTTATCTGGTTTTTTTTCCTTCAACCCAGCCCTTTCGGCACCACCCTTTCCGTTACAACCCTGGTGGGGGCCGGTCTGGTGCAGTACGGCAGTGGTAAACCCTTCATGATCCCCCTGTACGCCTACGTGCTGGTAGCCCTGGTCTTGGTGCAGCTGGTGGGGCTGGCCCTGGGCGTGGGCGGTCAGGTGGGCGCTGCGCTTTTGGGCAGTGCCCTGGGGCTGGGCCTGCCTTATCTGGCCTATCGTCTACAGGAGAAAGCATGAAGGTCGCCCTGGTTCACCTAGCCACCCGCGAGACCCCCGAGGCCACGCTGCAAAAGGCCCTCGAGCTCCTTTCGCAAGCCCACCAGCAAGGCGCAAAGGTGGCCGTACTGCCCGAGCTCTTCCCCAGCGGCTACCGCTTCGCCGACGCCGTCTTTACCCCCAGCGTGCTGGCCCGGCTCGAGCAGTTCTGCGCCCAGACCGGTCTGACCCTGGTAGCGGGGGTGCTCGAGCAGGCCGGCCCGCGCCACGCCAACCGGGCCAGGGTGGTGGGGCCGGCTGGGGTGCTGGCAACCTACACCAAAACCCACCTGATCCCCGCTTTCGGCGAGCCCGAGACCATGATTCCGGGACAGGAGCTGGTTACGCTCGAGCTGGAGGGTTTCAAGGTGGGCCTCGCCATCTGCTTCGACCTGCGCTTCCCCGAGCTCTTCCGCGTCTATGCGCTGCAAGGCGTCAACCTGTTCCTGATTCCTTCGGCCTGGCCCAAAAGCCGCGGCCATGCCTGGGAGCTTTTCTGCAAATCCCGCGCCGCCGAAAACCAGGCCTACCTGGTGGCCGTTAACCACGCCGAAGACCCCTTCGGGGCGGCCAGCCTGGCCGTGGACCCCCTGGGCCAGGAGCTGCTGCGGGTCGAGTCGGAGGGCATTGGGCTGGTCGAATTAGACCCGGTTTACCCGGCCCGGCTGCGCCAGGAGTTCCCGGTCTTCCCCCAGCGCCGCCCCGAGCTGTATCAGGGCCTTCTGAACAGCCCCACCAGCAAATAAACCACCGCCCCCAGCATCAGGCCCTCGCCCCAGGCTGGGAAGTAAGGCCACAGCATCTGCAGCTCGAAACGCCCTGCAAAAAGCAGCGGCCAGGGCAGCAGGGCCCAGGCCAGCCCGTACTGCCGGTAGCCCACCGCCAGCAGAAAGGCCAGCCCCACCCCCCGCAGGTAGAACAGCCAGCCCTGCCCCAGCTCGTTTTGGTAGATAAACCACAGCAGGTTGAGCCAGACCCCCACCACCCCCCAGGCCCAGCCAAACCGGCGCACCCAGGCGGCGCCCGCCCACCACAGCCCCAGCGCAATCAGTCCATCCAGCATCGAGGGGTTATTCTACGCCTTGCCCAGTCAGTTGCTCGAAGCCCTCGAGACGGAACGCGGCCTCCCATGAGGTGCTCAAAGCGTGATGACCTGATCCGGCGGGTTGGAGGCCAGGGCAGCGTATAGATCGGGGAAGCAGCCCACCCGCACCCCCGGTACGGTTCCCTGTGGATTACAGGCAGCCGGACTGGTACGGCCCTCGCACCAGCGGGGCTGCCCTGTGGCCAGACCGCGCTCGAGCGCGCACATATCGCACATCATCAGCAAAATGCCCTCCGCTTCAGCCAGCCGGGCCAGCCGCTCACCCACGGCATCCCCCTGGCGCAGGATGTACACGTTGTCGTCGAAGAAGAACATCCCCACCACCTCCACCCCGTGCGTGCCAGCCTCGAGCTGTGGCAAAATCATCTGGCCCAGCTTGTAGCTGGCGGCTCGAGGATGAGCAAACACATACGCCACCTTCATAACCTCACCCGTTGCCCTTTGATTCAGTTCCATAATCACAATAATGATAATGCATTATCAATAAATGGCAAGCCGCACGCGGTTGGGTATCTGGACGAAATGAAACAACATATAGTATGCTTCTCCGCAGAAACCACAAAATGTGGTTTCTGGGTTCAAAGACAGGGGAAGTGCGGTGCAATTCCGCCGCTGTCGCGCAACGGTTATAGCCCGAATGCCTGCTTTGAGTCCTCATCGCTCGCCTCCGCGCAAGGGGCGGAAAGGATGGTCTGAATGAGTCTTCCCATACAAACAGGTAGCGGCTAGACCTCTGGCATCTGCTCTGCTGGTCAACCTTCCTTAATCCAGGACAGAATCCTTTGTCTTGCAAGGTGGCTTTTGCATTTGCAGAGGGAGGCTCTTTTGCTAGTCGTCTACACCTCCAAGACCGGCAACGTCGCCCGCTTTGTCGCCCGGCTGGGCCTGCCGGCCCTGCGCCTTGGCGACGGCACGGAAAAAATCGCCGAACCCTGCCTGCTCATCACCTACACCACCGGCTTCGGCCAGCCCCCCCCGGAGGTGCTGAGGTTCGTTGAAAACAACCGCCACCTGATCGTGGGGGTGGCGGCCAGCGGCAACCGCAACTGGGGGGCTAACTTTGCCCGGGCCGCCGATGTGCTGGCCGAACGCTACGGGATTCGCGTGATCCACAAGTTTGAACTATCCGGTACTGCAAGGGATATAGAGATCATCAAGGAGGCCATCCATGCGCTATCTGGAACTGAACAGTGCGCTGTTGCATAAGAAAAACGGCTTTTTCCAGCTCGAGAAAGACCTCGAGGCGGCCCAGGCCTTCGAAGAGGAGGTGCTGCTGCGGCTGCGGCGGTTCTCAGATCCGCTGGAGCGCTTCCACGCGCTGATCCAGGAGGGCTACTACGAGGACTTTTTTGCCCGGTATGAGGCGGCCGACCTGTTGCGGCTTTACCGCCTGGCCGAAAGCTACCCCTTCCGCTTCCAGAGCTTCATGGCGGTCTCCAAGTTCTACAAGGACTACGCCCTCAAAAGCGACGACAAGAAGCTCTACCTGGAGCGCTACTTTGAGCGGGTGCTGGCGGTGGCCCTGCACCTGGGGCAGGGGGATGTGCAAAAGGCCGAGGCCTATGTCCGGGCCATGATGGAGCAGCGCTACCAGCCCGCCACCCCCACCTTCCTGAACGCGGGGCGGGCCCGGCGGGGCGAACTGGTCTCCTGCTTCCTTCTGGAGCTCGACGACTCGCTGAACTCCATCGGCTACAACCTGAACGCGGCCATGCAGCTCTCCAAGATCGGGGGCGGGGTGGCCCTCAACCTCTCCAAGCTGCGCGCACGCGGGGAGCCCATCAAGGGGGTGGCCCACGCCGCCAAGGGGGTGGTGCCGGTGGCCAAGCTGCTGGAGGACGCCTTCAACTACGCCGACCAGATGGGCCAGCGCAAGGGGGCCGGGGCGGTTTACCTGAACATCTTCCACTGGGATGTGGAGGAGTTCCTCGACACCAAGAAGATCAACGCCGATGAGAAAAGCCGCCTGCAAACCCTCTCGCTGGGCCTGATCGTACCGCAGAAGTTCTTCGACTTAGCCGAGGCCGGGGAGGATTTTTACGTCTTCGCGCCCTACTCGGTCTACCGGGCTTTCGGCGAACACCTCGACGATATGGACCTCGACCGGATGTACGAGACCCTGGTCGCCCACCCCGAGGTCAAGAAACGGCCCCTCTCGGCCCGCCAGATGCTCACCCGGATCGCCCAGACCCAGTTCGAGTCGGGCTACCCCTATATCGTCTACCGCAGCAACGCCAACCGCCAGCACCCCCTGAAAGCCCTGGGCCAGATCAAGATGTCCAACCTCTGCACCGAGATCTTCCAGCTCCAGACCCCCACCCTGGTGGGGGACGCCGGGGAGGTGGTGGAGGCGGGCTTCGATATTAGCTGCAACCTGGGCAGCCTGAACATCGTGAACGTGATGGAGCAGCAGAACCTGGCCGAGAGCGTGCACACCGCGATGGACGCCCTTACCGCGGTCAGCGACGCCAGCGCGGTGCGGCAGGTACCGGGGGTGCTGCGGGCCAACCAGGCCTTCCACTCGGTGGGCCTGGGGGTGATGAACCTGCATGGGTTCCTGGCCAAAAATCAGATCCGCTACGAGTCCGAAGAGGCCCGCGACTTCGTGCGCAGCTTCTTCGCGGCGATGAACTACTACAGCCTGGAGCGCTCCATGGAGATCGCCCGCGAGCGGGGGCAGACCTTCCACGGCTTCGAACAAAGCGATTACGCCAGCGGGCGGTACTTCGAGAAGTACCAGGAGGACTTCCGGCCCCGGACTGAGACGGTGCGGAAGCTCTTCGAGGGCATCCCCCTGCCCAGCCCCGCGGACTGGGCCCGCCTGAAGGAAGCGGTGCAGCAGCACGGCCTCTACCACGCCTACCGGCTGGCGGTGGCCCCCACCGCCTCCATTAGCTACATCCAGAACGCCACCCCTTCCATCCAGCCCATCGTGGAGCACGTGGAGACCCGCACCTACGGCAACGCCACCACCTACTACCCCATGCCCTTCCTCTCCGAGGAGACCTACTGGTTCTACAAGTCGGCGTACCACATGAACATGTACCGGGTCATCGACCTGGTGGCCGAGGCCCAGCAGCACGTGGACCAGGGCATCAGCACGGTCATCTTTGTGACCAGCGAGACCAGCACCCGCGAGCTGGCCCGGCTGTATGTGTACGCCGCCAAGAAAGGTTTGAAGAGCCTGTACTACACCCGCACCAAGAACCTCAGTGTGGAGGAATGCCTGACCTGTGCGGTTTGAAGGAGCCAAGATGTCACAGAGCCTATCCGTTCTATCCGCCGTCAACTGGAACCGTCCGGACGACGGCTACACCAAGATGTTCTGGGATCAGAACGTGCGGCAGTTCTGGGTGGACGAGGAGATCCCCCTGGCCGACGACAAGCTTTCCTGGATGACCCTCGCCAAAGAGGAGCAGCGGGTCTATGAGCAGGTGCTGGCCGGGCTGACCCTGCTGGACACCGTGCAGGGCAGTGTGGGGATGCCCCTGCTGTCGCAGCACATCGAAAGCCTCCAGGCCAAGGCCGTGATGGGCTTCATGGGGGCCATGGAGCACATGCACGCCAAGAGCTACAGCAGCATCTTCTCCACCCTCTGCACCAGCGAGCGCATCGCGGAGCTTTTCGACTGGGTGCGCAGCGAGCCAGTTCTGCAGGAGAAGCAGCAGTTCGTGCACCGCCGCTACCTGGGGGTGCAGGACGGGCAGAGCCTGTACCTGGGCCTGGCGGCCAGCGTGCTGCTGGAGTCGTTTCTGTTTTACTCCGGCTTCTTCTACCCCCTGCTGCTGGCCGGACAGGGGCGCATGGTCAGCTCGGGCGAGATCATCAACCTGATCATCCGCGACGAGAGCATCCACGGGGTGTATGTGGGCCTGCTGGCCCAGGAGGTGTACGCCGGACTGCCGGAAGCCCGGCAGAAAACCGCCCGCGAGGGGGTGTACAGAATGCTGGAGCACCTGGCGGGGCTGGAGGAGCGCTACAGCCGGATGCTCTACACCCCGTTGGGGCTCACGGAGGCGGTGGTCACCTTCTCCCGTTACAATGCCGATAAGGCCCTGATGAACCTGGGACTGGAACCTTACTTCGGCGTTTCCGCCGAGGCGGTCAACCCGGTGGTGCTGGCGGGTCTTTCCACCCATACCAAGAACCACGACTTCTTCTCCACCAAAGGCAACGGGTATGTGAAGGCCATCCGGGTGGAGCCCATCCAGGACGAGGACTTTATCTTCGAGGGCCTAGCCCCCGAGTACCAGCCCGTCCTCAAGCGGGACGGGCGGGTGGTGCCTTTCGACGAGCTGCGCATCGTGCGGGCGGTGGAGAAGGCCGGGGCGGCCACCGGGGTGGCCCTGGACCCGGGGGTGATCGAGCGGCAGATCCTGGGCCCCATCAAGCGCAAAGCCCGGCAGCAGCGGCTCCATATCGAAGAGATTCAGAACCTGGTGGAGGAGGGCCTGATGAAAAGCTACCCGGCGGTGGCCCGGGCCTACATTTTGTACCGGGAGGAGCGGGCCAAAGCACGCCGAGACCAGCCCTATGGTTGCTAAGTCACACGGGAGTTTTATGAAAGTCGGTAACCTGGGATTTCCCCGAATTGGAGCCAAGCGGGAGCTCAAATGGGCACTCGAGGGCTATTGGCAAGGCAAAATCGATGAAAACGAGCTACGTTCAAGAACCGCCTCGCTACGTCTAAAACACTGGAGACTGCAGCAAGAACACGGTGTAACCTGTCCTCCTAGCAACGATTTCTCTTTGTACGACCATGTGCTGGACGCAGCCTGGATGGTGGGGGCAATCCCAGAGCGCTTCAATCCAGAACCCTCACTATCCAACTATTTTGCCATGGCACGCGGCCTCAAAGAGCAGCCCCCCTTGGAAATGACCAAGTGGTTCGACACCAACTACCACTACCTGGTTCCCGAGTTTGAGGCTGGAATGCGCTACAGTCTCACCGACCCTAAGGTGTTGAACGAGTTCAAAGAGGCCTTAGCACAAGGTATACACACCCGTCCAGTGCTTTTGGGGCCCGTTACCTTGGTTTGGTTGGGTCGCCACATAAAAGTGGAGCCGGAAGATGTGCTTGCAGGTATTCTTCCTGTCTACGTTCAGGTGCTGGACTCTCTGGGAGAATTAGGCGCCCAATGGGTACAGATGGATGAACCACTGCTAGGCCTCGAGCTCTCCCCCCGCCAAGTGGAAAGCTTCCGTCAAAGCTATGCCTACCTTGCCCAGCACCGGAAGCCCCACTGGCCCCGCTGCCTTCTAGCCAACTACTTTTCTCCTCTACGCGAGAATCTCGGTTTGGCCTTAGAACTGGGCTGCCAAGGCCTACACCTTGATCTGGTACGTGGCGCAGAGGATTTCGAACCCGCACTGGCCGAAGTGCCATCGGGAATGGTTCTTTCTCTGGGATTGGTGGATGGGCGCAATGTGTGGAGAACCGATCTGGCTAAGGCCCAGGCTTTGCTTGAAAAAGCCCAGGCCAGGCTTGGTATAGATCTTCTCGAAGTCGCGCCCTCCTGCTCCTTGCTATACGTGCCCTACGATCTAAGGCTCGAAACCCAACTAGACCCCAGGCTCAAATCCTGGTTGGCCTTTTCCGTTCAAAAGCTGGATGAACTCACCCTCCTAGCCCAAGGCATACCTCCTGAAGTAAGAGCGGAAAGCCAGCGAAGCCTGGAGGAACGCAGGAACTCTCCTGTGGTTCAAAATCCCGAGGTGCGCCGGCGGCTAGCCCAGATACGGCCCGAGGATTACCAGCGGCGAAGCCCCTTTGACAAACGCTGGCCTCGTCAGCAAGAGCATCTGCGCCTACCCACCTTCCCCACCACGACCATAGGCTCTTTTCCTCAGACAGCTGAGCTACGTCTTGCACGAGCCGCATTAAGGGAAAAGCGGCTTTCAGAGGAAGCCTATCAAAGTTTGTTAAGAGAACAGATCGCCCAAGCAATTGACTTTCAGGAAGAAATCGAACTGGATGTATTGGTGCATGGTGAGCCCGAACGCAGCGATATGGTGGAGTATTTTGCCGAGCAGTTAGAGGGCTTTGCCATCACCCAGCATGGTTGGGTGCAAAGCTATGGCTCTCGAGCGGTCAAACCCCCCATCATCTATGGAGACGTGCACCGCAGTGCTCCCATGACAGTCCATTGGATTGGTTATGCACAGTCCCTCACATCTAAACCTGTTAAGGGAATGTTGACGGGGCCATTAACCTTAATGAAGTGGTCTTTTGTACGAGATGATCAGCCTCTTCAAGACACCTGCACCCAGATTGCCCTGGCCTTACGAGACGAAGTCAAAGACCTCGAGGCTGCAGGAATCCGGGTAATTCAGGTAGACGAACCCGCTTTGAGGGAAGCGGCCCCTTTGCGCCCAAAAGACTGGCCTGAATATTTCGACTGGGCAGTCAAGTGCTTTCGTCTTGCCACATCCGGGGTAGCCGATGCCACCCAAATCCACAGCCACATGTGCTATTCAGACTTTAACTCCATTATTTCATACATTGCTGCCATGGACGCTGATGTGATTTCCATTGAGGCTGCTCGTTCACAAATGGAGTTATTGGAAGCGTTTGGAGAGGGGCGCTACCCTAACCACATCGGTCCAGGGGTCTACGACATCCACTCCCCTCGAATACCCTCGGTCGAGGAGATAATCCAGTTATTGAAAAAAATTGAGCGTTATATTCCCCTTGAAAAGATATGGGTCAATCCCGATTGTGGCCTCAAAACCCGAAGCTGGGCAGAGGTGCGTGTCGCTCTAAAAAACATGGTTCTAGCAGCAAAAGCAATGCGTGCAAGAGGTGAGCAATGAGTTCCTCGGCCCAGCGAGAGCTGACCCGCACGGTTCACCTGGTGCGCCCCCCCGATTGCAACCACTACGGCAACCTGTATGGGGGCACGGCCATGGCCTGGATGGACGAGGCCGCGTTTGTGGCCGCCACCCGCCACGCGCGCTGCAAAGTGGTCACGGTACACACCGACGCCATCGACTTTCATCACCCGGTTCCTCAAGGCTCGATTGTGGAGCTGGTGGCCTGGGTCACCTCGGTTGGGCGTAGTTCCATGCGGCTCGAGGTGGAGATGTGGGTGGAACCCATCGACAAGGAGGAGCGCATTCTGGCCTGCCGGGCCGGTTTCGTCATGGTGGCCCTGGGTGAGGACGGGCGGCCCAAAACCATTCGCAATCAGGACGCCCTCGCACCGCGCACAGCAAAATAGCCCCCAAGGTCGCATGGCGGTTATTCTGGCCCTACTCCTGGACTGGTTTTTCCGCGAACCCCCCGCCCGGCTGCACCCGGTGGTCTGGATGGGAACCTATCTGAAGACGGTAGGCAGCAACCTCACCGCCCATCCTCCCATCAAAGCCTTTCTATTGGGTAGCTTTTACTGGCTCCTGGGGTGTGGCGCGGTCGTTGGGGTGTATGCTGGCCTCGAGGCTCTAATCGCCAGGGCAGGCGAGGGGGCTGGGGCCATCCTGGCTGCTCTCCTGCTCAAACCCCTTTTTGCCCTTCGAATGCTTCTGGATGAGGTGGTTGCGGTGGAGGAGGCTTTGCAAAGAAACCTCGAGGCCGCCCGGCTGCGCCTGCGCAACCTGGTCAGCCGCCCCACCGAGTCCTTATCGGAAAGTGAGGTACGCGAAAGCGCCCTGGAAAGCCTGGCCGAAAACCTCAACGACTCCCTGGTAGCCCCGCTTTTCTGGTTCGTGCTGCTAGGTCTGCCAGGGGCCGCCCTATACCGCTTTGCCAACACCGCCGACGCCCTGTGGGGGTACCGAGGCCGCTGGGAATGGGCGGGTAAGTTCGCCGCCAGGGCCGACGACCTCCTTAACTACATCCCAGCCCGTATCACCGGCCTGTTGCTATGCGGCCTGGCTTGCCCCTGGAAAACCCTATCCAGGGAAGCGCTCAAAACCCCCTCGCCCAACAGCGGCTGGCCCATGGCCGGCCTGGCCCTATGTCTGGGCCTGCGCCTGTCCAAGCCAGGTGCGTACACCCTGCACCCCAACGGGCGCGTTCCCACCACCCGCGACCTCCAGGCCGGGCTGCGCCGGGCTGCCTGGGTTGGCTGGGGTGCGGGGATTCTGGCCGGCCTGAGCACTTGGGTGGTGGGTAGAGGTATTCTGGGACTGTTCTAGATACGACTTGAGGATAGCCCACATAAACCGCCCTGGCTATCCTCCATAATCGTGGCACATGATCGACGACGTACTCACGCCCATTCACGGGGGCACCGATGCAGGCCCCGCCCCCCGCTACGACTTCTCCACCAACGCCAACAGCCTGGGCCCCGATCCCTACGCCCTGGCAGCCATCCAGGCCGCTGATCCCAGCCGGTACCCCGATCCCCTGTACACCCAACTGCACCAGGCCCTGGCCGCGTTTCATGGGGTGGCCCCTGAGCAGGTTGCGGTGGGAGGAGGCACCAGCGAAATCATCCACCGCCTGACACGCTGGCGCTATCTGCGCGGGCCCATGCTTATCTTTCCCCCT
>Ga0209479_1001499_pt1 | contig 22164 bp, 19 predicted proteins | sample DewCreD2012metaG_2_FD_184112 | JGI IMG/M metagenome (GOLD analysis project Ga0209479, IMG submission 184112) | Hot spring sediment bacterial and archeal communities from British Columbia, Canada, to study Microbial Dark Matter (Phase II) - Dewar... ...
ACGGTGGGCCAGGACCGCCTCTACCACCCCGGCCGGAAGGCGCTCCAGGGCCTCCGCCAACAGCCGCGCCGCGGCCGCATCTCCCATCCAGGCGTAGCGGTCCGCGGCGGCGGAGTAAGCCCGCAGTGCTTCCCCGTGGGTCTCCCAGTGCGAGGGGTCCTCACCTCCTCCGGCGGCTACGGGCGTCCGGGGGATGACGGCCGAGAGGTAGGTGGGCACCATCGCTGCCAGGGTGTAGAGTTCGTCCAGCCAGGGGAGGAGGTTCCGCCAGTGCGGCGTGCTGCGGCGCGAGGCCACCAGTCCGCCGAAGCACACCATCTCGGTTGAGGCGATGCACGCCGCCGGCGGGTCCTGCGCGGCCTGTCGGCGGATCCAGGCCCACAGGGCGCGGACGTCACCCGGCCGGTCCCGGCCGCCGAGGATGTTGTGGGGCGGCGTGTGCACCGTGACGCCGGCGGGGCCGGCCAGGTGCAGGGCCGCTTCCCGCGTGACCGGGCGGTCATCCAGCGGGATGAACAGGACAGAGGACCTCACCGGATGGCTCCCAGGGTGATCCCGCGCATGAAGTAGCGCTGCGTGAACAGGAAGACCGTGATGATGGGCAGCGTCATCATCACCGCGCCCGCGGCGATCAGCCGGGTGTTGTGGGCGAAGAGGCCCGAGAGGTAGAGCAGGCCCACAGCCAGGGGATACTTCTCCGGCGACTTGAGCACGATCAGCGGCCAGAGGAAGGAGTTCCAGAAGGCGACGAACTCGAAGATGCCCAGGGCGGCCAGCCCCGGAGCGATCAGCGGCAGCATCACCCGCCACCAGAGGCCGAGCTCCGAGGCTCCGTCGATGCGGGCCGCATCCTCCAGCTCCTGGGGGATGGAGAGGTACTGCTGGCGCAGGAGGAAGATGCCGAAGACGCTGACCGCGCTGGGAAGCACCACCCCCGCGTAGCTGTCGATCAGGCGCAGGCGGGTCAGCGTGACGAAGTTGACGATCAGGCCCACGTGCGAGGGGAGCATGAGCGTGGCCAGCAGGACGAAGAAGACCAAGTTGCGGCCTGGGAAGCGCATGCGCGCCAGGGGGTAGGCGGCCATGGCACAGAGCAGGAGGTTGGCGCCCACCCCCGCCCCGGTGATGAGCAGGGTGTTCAGCAAGAAGCGGGGGATGGGCAGCGTCCGCCAGACGGCCACGAAGTTGTCCAGCCCCATGGGCCAGGGCGGCGGCGGAGGAAAGCCGAAGACCCTCCCCTGGGTGCGCAGGGCGGTGCCCAGCAGCCACAACAGGGGAAAGGCGGTGAACAGGGCCAGGGCGCCGAGGCCCAGGTAGAGGACCAGCGTCCCCAGATACGCCCGGTGCCGCGCCATCCTAGTAGTACTCATAGCCGCCCCGGCGGAAGACGGCAAAGTTCACGGCGGAGAGCACCATGATCCCCGCCGCCAGGACCACGGCCAGGGCCGCGGCGTAGCCGAAGTCGAACTTCTGGAAGCCCACGTCAAAGATGTAAAAGAACATGGTGAAGGTGCGGAAGATAGGCCCCCCACCCGTCATCACATAGACCTCCTCAAAGACCTTGAGCGCGGCGATGGTGGAGATGGTGGAGGCCACCAGGATGGAGGGGCGCAGCAGTGGCAGCGTCACATGGCGGAAGATCTGCCACCGCCCCGCTCCGTCCAGCATGGCCGCCTCCTCGTACTCGGGGGAGACGGCCTGCAGGCCGGCCAGGTAGATGACCATGTAGTAGCCCAGCCCTTTCCACAGGGTGACGAACATCACCGCGTACAGCGCCAGGTTAGGGTTGCCCAACCAGGAGACCGGGCGGGCGATCACACCCAGTGACAGCAGCGCGTAGTTGATGATCCCATCCTGCTCGTAGAGCCAGCGCCACAGCAGCCCCACCACCACCATGGAGGTGATCACCGGGATGTAGTAGGCGGCTCGGAACCAGGTGATCCCCCGCAGGCGCCGGTTCACCGCCACAGCCAGAAGGATGGAGGCGAACTGCAGGACGGGCACCACCAGGACGTACTGCAGAGTGTTGGCCAGGGCGATCCAGAAGAAGCGGTCGGTGCGCAGGGCGCGGAAGTGCTCCAGGCCCACGAAGCGCGCCGGCTCCATCCCCAGCAGCGTGCGCAGGTTGTAGGCGAAGAGGCTGAGCACGGTCCCGAAGCCCACGGGGTAGAAGGTGAAGACGGCCAGCAGGACCAGTGCCGGCAGCATGAAGAGGTAGGCCACCAGGGTGGTCCGCCACTGCCGGCGGGAGAGACCGAGCAGGCGCGGGCGGGCCCGCGCCCCCGGGAGGGCGGCGCTTACGCGCTGAGCACGTTGCACAGGCGACGCAGGGATTCCACGTAGCGGTAGTTGATCTGGGTGTGGTCGTCGTCGAATTCCAGGTATTCGTGGCGGATGCCAAGACGCTCCAGCTTCCGGTGCAGGATCCGCGCCCCGTGGTGCAGGTTGTACTGGTCGCGGCTGCCGCACTCGAAGTAAATCAGCCGCAGGGATCGCAGGGCCTCGGCGTGGCGCTCCACCAGGTGCACCGGATCCCACTGGAGCCAGCGGGCCCAGACCACCTCGTTGACCTCTCCCGTCTCCACGTCGACGGGCAGGTCGAAGCCGTGCGGACTGGCCGGGTTGGGGGAGTAGGCCATGGCCATGGCCACCAGCGAGACCATGGCCCGCACCATCTCCTCGGGCTTCTTCGGCGCCGCCTGGAAGGCCTGCAGGAACCCGGCCAGACCCCCGTGCTTGCGCAGGGTGTCCACCGCCCTCCAGAAGTCCACCTTGTAGCAGGCTTCGAAGTACATGTCCCCGCTGTGCGCGGCTACGGCGCCGAAGAGCTGGGGGTGGCGCATGGCCAGCACCAGCGCCCCGTAGCCGCCGCTGGACTTGCCGTCGATGCCGCGGTGGTTGCGCGAGGCCATGGTGCGGTAGTAGGTGTCGATGTAAGCCACGAGCTCGGTTACCGCGTCCTCGTAGCGCCCCGTGGCGGAGGAGTTGAGGTACTGGCTGCCGCCGTAGCGCGTCCAGCCGTCGGCCATGACCAGGATAGCCGGCGGCGCGCCCTCCAGGATCACCCGGTCCATCAGCTCGGGCAGGGAAGGCACCCAGGGGTTGAAGTTGGCCGCGCCTAGCCCCGTCCCGGTGAACCCGTGCAGCCAGTAGATGACCGGATAGCGCCGCCCGCTGCGGTCGTAACCGGGCGGCAGGTAGACGGGGATCTGACGGCGTGCGGGGTCGCCCAGGGGGTTGTCGCGCAGGGCGACGCAGTCAAACTCCTCGATCACGACCCGGCCGGCAAGCCTCATCCGCGGTTGCCCTCCTGCGGGACGTGGTCTCTTTGCGTGAGATCCCGTCGCATCCTGTGTGGACGTTGCCTCCTACGGCAGCTCGTCCAGCAGCGTCACCGCGAAGAGCGCAGGCGTGGCGTCGGCCCCCCTGGTGGTGGCCTCGACGGCCGCGATGGCCTTCGCCGGGTGGGGGTTCGCCCACACCAGAAGGGAGAGGCGGACCTCCAGGCCGGAGCGCGTCCGCCCGGACCAGGCCGACCGCTGCTCCATGGAGACCGGCTCATCGAGCCAGGACCCGATGTTGCGCTTGAACAGCAGGGGGACGGTCTCCTGCGTGCCGTCGGCATAGCGGATCACGTAGGCGCCCACCTCCTGGCCGAAGCGGGGCGCAGCGAAGGGGGTGGTGTGCAGGAAGGCCATAGCGGCGGCGCGCCGCCCCACGGGGATGCGGACCCGCAGGGGGAGCCGGCGTAACTCCTCCCGCGCTCCCCTTAGCATGACCACGGAGCGCCCCCCGTTCTGCGCCGGATCCAGGATCTCAAAGAGGATGTTCCCCAGACGGCGCCTCCCCGGGGAGAGCGCGCGCAGGTCGAACTCTGGCCCCTTGCCGATCCACCCCCGTCCGTCCTGGTCCACGTGGCTGCGGGTGGCGGCGGCGCGCAGGTCCAGCAGCACTCCGGCGATGGCCTGCGTACGCAGCGGCGCAGGCTGCCACTCGCGGCGGAAGCGGGCCGCGGCGTCCTCCGGAACGGTGCCGTCGCTACCGGCGCGCTGGTTGGAGAAGGCGTCTGCCGCTGCGCGCGGGCTCCAGAAGGCCTCCGCCGCCACCAGGTATGTGTAGATCTGCTGGTACTGGCGTTCCAGGACGCTGCGGTTCTGGAAGTGTCCCGTCCAGGTGGTGCGCAGCATGCCCAGCGCGCCCTGCCGCTCCCCCTCCCGGGCGAAGCCGACGATGTTCTGCGGTTTCCACCAGGTAGCGGCGATGGTGGGGAAGCCCCACTGGATGAAGCGGCCCAGGCTGGGGTAGCGGGTTGCCTCCTGGTACTGCCAGTCCACCATGACGATGTCGCGGGGCAGCCGTTCCACCAGGGGGGTGAAGTCGTGGGTCAGCAGCACGTCGCCCCACATCATGGTGCCCACTCCCCGGGCCTGCAGGAACCGGTACAGTTCCAGCACGTCCCGCACGAACAGCTCCCCGAATCCCAGGCGCTTCCCCTCCTCCGACCAGGGGAAGGGCACCACGTTGCGTACCTCATCGTGCCCGATATGCAGGTAGGGGGGCTGAAACAGGCGCACCGCCTCGTCCAGGATGGGGAAGAGGACCTGGTAGACCCGCGGGTTCAGCGGGTTGTAGACGTAGCGGGCGTTGCTCTGCTCCGGAGGGATCTCAAGCAGGTCGAGGTTCTGGTTGTTGGTGTAGAGCCACTCCGCATGCCCCAGGGTCTGGATCAGGGGGATGACCTCCAGGTGGTGCTCCCGGGCAGTCCGCAGGAGGACCGCCACCTCCTCCTTCGATGCCCCTGATGGATGCCAGAGGTTCCGCGCGCTCTCCCAGCGCACGTACTCGGCCTCGGCGACGATGGTGTTGAACTTGAACTTGCTGAGGATGCGCTCGACTAGCGCCACGTGGAATTCGTCGGAGGCATTGTCCAACAGGATGTGCACGGCACGGATCCGGTGGGCCGGCCAGTCCCGCACCTCCACCCCGACGAAGCCCACCCCGCCGCCGGCGGGTACCAGCAATTGCCGCAGTGTCTGCACGGCGTAGTATGTCCCCCTACGGTCGCTGCCCGCCGCCACCACGGCGTCGGGCATCACCTTGAGGACGTAGCCCTCCGGCCCCGGGTCCTCCGGCGAAACCCGAACTCCCTCCCGGGCGACCAGCGCAGCCGACCACCTGTTCAGGGCAGGCTCCCCCAGGACGATCACGTCGCGTGCCTGCGCCACGTCAGCGGCCCGCACCACCGGCAGCGTCCGCCCCGTCAGGGCGCGCAGCTCCGCGTTCAGGTCGCGCGCCGCGTAGAGGTCCTCGGCCGCGACATCGTCTCCCACGACGATGCGCGTCCGGTCGGTGAGCGGGAATAGCGCGGGCAGCCAGCGCAGCGACCGCGGCTGTGGGATGATGTGGGGTCGATCGGATGATGGTGCCCAGGCGTCGGGCACCGCCGCTGTAGGGGCGGCGGCCGCGGCGCTGGCCATCACGGCCAGCCCCAGCAGCACCCCGGCGGACCGCGCCCTGCCCATATCTCGCCGGAGCGGGTTCAGAGCCGCGCGGTCCACTGCCTTACAGCCCAGTCCAGGGCCTCCTTGGGTGACATCTTGCCGAAGAAGGCGGACTCGATGGCCTCGCGGAAGACGCGGTATAAGTCGGCGGCCTGGGGGACCACCACGGTGAGGTCTCGCGCGTAGGGCAGCTCCGCTGCGGCCACCACCCGTGCCCGCTCCTCAGCGGTGGCGCCTCCCTGCTTGAAGAAGGGATGTGCCGCGGCCGCCCGCGTGGAGGGCAGGATCACCGTCAGCCTGCTGAACGCCAGCTGGTTCTCGTCGTTGGTGACGAAGAGGCCGAAGGCCACCGCCGCCTGCTGCTGTCGGCTGGCCCTGGGCACGGCGATGGCCATGGTGGGCAGGTGGATGACGTTGCCTCGTCCCCTGGGGTAAGGAGCGACCAGGGTCTGGGCGTAGACCTCGGGGTTGTCCTGCTTCACCCGCAGGAGGAACTGCGGGCCCGTGGCCAGGATACCCAACTGGCCCGCGCTGTAGCGCTCGGTGGCGCCCAGGTACCCCCGGCGCAAGGTGTCCTCGGGGAAGTAGTCCTGGCGGAAGAGCTGCACGTACCTGGCCAGGTAGGCCACGTGCGCAGGGGAGTTGAAGACCGCCCGCTTCCCATCCGCGCTGAGGATGGGTAGTCCGTGCTCCTGGAAGCGGTGCAGCAGGCGGATGCCGTCCACATTGGGCATGAACCCGTAGACCCCGGTGCGGTCCTTGATGGTCCTGGCGTGGGCAATCACCTGCTCTTCGGTAGCCGGCGGCTGCAGGGGGTCCAGCCCCGCCCGGCGGTAGAGGCCCGCGTTGTAGGCGAGGATGTTGGGGGCCACATACCAGGGCAGCCCGTAGGTCCGGCCGCGGTAGCGCAGGGAGTTCCACAACCCCTGGAAGTAGCGCTGGCGCGCGGCGGGGGGGACCGCGGCGTCCATGTCCACCAGCAGTCCCTGCTCGGCCATCCGGAGGACCATCTCCGTGTTCAGGTTGACCACATCAGGGGCCAGGCCGCCTGCCAGGGCCGCCAGCAGCTTCTGCTCCACGGCGGCGAACTGGACGTCCACCCAGCGCACACGGACATCGGGGTGCGCCCGGGCGTATGCCGCCACCATGCCGTTGACGTAGTCGGTGAAGAACGGCTGCAGGGAGATCGTCCAGAACTCGAGGTTGACCTGCGGGCCGGCCACCGTCCCCTGTGCCGCCGCCAGCCCCAGCAGGGCCAGGGCGAGGAGGGCGATCCGCAGCATCGACGGCCCGGATGGACGAACCATGGCGCTGATCAGCCCGGGACCGGCCGGAAGTCGACGACCTGGAAGGTGTGCAGGCGGCTGTTCCGGGCAGGCTCCCACTGCACCTCGATAGGGAAGGCGAAGTCCGGCTGCATCCGCCCGTGCTGCAACCAGTGGCGGGCGTGCGCGTCGTGCATCACCCCGGGCCCCGCCTTGACGACCAGGCGCAGCGGCGTCTCGACCATGTGCACCTCGTCCAGCTCCGGCAGCGCGCGCAGGGCCTGCAGCAGCCACGCGCGCAGCGGCGGGTCCGGCAGCGGCCTGACGTTGACCAGCCCGATGTTCCGCCCCAACGGGCCGATGATCTTGACGTTGGCCAGGTCGACGACGGCTCCGGCCTCGCGCAGCACCCGGAGGAGCACCTCGTTCGCCTCCGCCACGGCGCGGCCGTGGTAGTCGGGGTTGACTAGCGGCTTCAGAAGGTGCTTGAGCTTGCACCCTTCGCGCCCGGGGTGTTCCCCGATACGGGGGACGCGCAGGCCGAGGTGGTCGGCGATGGCCCGGATCTGCGGCTTCTCCAGATCCAGCAGCGGCGCGTAGTAGCCGTTGCAGACCTTCAGGCCCAGTTGTCCCCAGGTGTCGCTGCGGTTGGCCCCGGTGAGAACCAGGCGGCCGCGGCTGGCGCGGCGCACCATCCCCAGCTTGACCTCCCGGGTGCAGCGGTTGCAGGCCGGGCCGTTGCGCTGCACGCGGTGCTGGGCGAACTGGCCGAGCAGGCAGCGCTGCTGCAGCCCAAGCTGCCCTGCCAGCTCCAGGACGATCTGGTTGCCGCGGCGGTAGGAGTAGGCCCCCATGTTCACCGTGACCAGCAGGACATTGGGCGCGCCCAGGGCCTCCTTGGCCAGCGCGGCCACGGTGGTGCTGTCCAGGCCACCGCTGAAGGCCACGACGACCGGCTCGCCGCGCGTCACTTCCCGGATCTCCGCCACCAGCCGGTCGCTCAGCGCGGCGGCCCCGCTTTCCACCGGGGGGGTCAGGGTGCCTGCCGTCATCATCCGACCTCGGTTCGAGGCCAGTATACCTGAACGCCGCCCTGGTTCCTGCCGTACTTTAATTAGGAGGGTGGGGGGATGATTCGCCTGTGCGCCGCGGTGCTGGCGGCGCTGGTTCTTCTGGCGTTTTCCCGCGCGACGGCCGGTGCGGGCCCTGGGTCGCCAGGTGCGGCCCCCGTCTTACCCGGCGCGGGGGCTGTGTCGCCCGGTCGGGGGCAGGCAGCGCCGACACCTCTGGCCGCGGCGGTCCTGGAGCTGGTGGACGTGGGGCACGCGCTGGTGGAGCGGACCCTGATCGTTACGGGATCGGTGCGCAACGCCGGCGCCCTGCCGGCCGGCGGGCTGGTGATCGACGCCTCGGGGTTCGCCCCCACCGGCGATCTGGCGGCCTTCGGCAGCGACGGGATCCCCTGGACGCTGCTCCCCGGCGCCGCCGAGTCGTTCCAGATCTTTCTGCCGCTGGGTCGCAACCTGGTCAGCAGGTACACCGTGACCATCTCCGCGTCACGACCGCGCCAGGCGCGCCCTGCTACCGTTACCCGGTTCATCTTCCCGGCATTCTACCGGTCGTTGATCCTGACCCGGGTGCGTGTGGACGTAGACGCCGCGCCGGCGGTACTGACCTTCACCGCCGCGACCGAGGACCTCCCCGTGACCGCGGTGCGGGTGACGGTGAACCTGCTGGTGCGGGACAAGGACGGCGTGACACTGCGCGTCCTCACCGTCGAGGTCCCCGTGGACCGCCCCCTGCGGCTGCGCTTCGCCCCGCTCATCGTCCGGATCGTCTCGGTGGTCGTCGCCGACGTGGTGCTGGCACCCTCCTGGATGTCGCCGTAGGGCACCCGCGCACGATCCGTACCTGAGCACCGGAAACCCTGCTGAGCCGTCAGGTAGAGAGGAACTCCATGCCCGGGACGGTGGCGGAGAGGGTGGGATTCGAACCCACGAGAGCGTTTCCGCCCTAGCTGCTTTCAAGGCAGCCCCGTTCGTCCGCTCCGGCACCTCTCCACCGGGGATTATACCCCCTTCGCGGGAGCCCTGACGTTCTTGGTGGAGCCCGCCGAAACGCTGGCGGGCGCAGGTAATCGACGACCGCCTCGACAATAATGAAGCGGGATCTCCGCGGGAGGTGAGGCGATGGCGCTGCCAGAGTTCCGCAACGAGCCTTTCACCGATTTTACCGTCGAGGCCAACCGCGCGGCCATGCAGGCCGCCCTGGCCGAGGTGCGTCGGGAGCTGGGGAAAGAGCTGCCCCTGGTCATCGGCGGGCGGCGGCTGTCCGCTTACGATCGGTTCTATTCCCGCAACCCCTCCAATGTGGACGAGGTAGTGGCCGTGGTCCCCAAGGCCTCGCCGCGGGAGGTGGAGCAGGCGGTGGAGGCGGCGAATGGGGCCTTCCAGGTCTGGAGCCGAGTCCCCGCCGAAGAGCGGGCGGCTCTTCTGCTGCGCGCCGCAGACCGGCTGCGCCGCCGCAAGTTCGCCGCGGCGGCCTGGCAGATCTACGAGGTCGGCAAGAACTGGGCCGAGGCGGACGCCGACGTCGCCGAGACCATCGACCACCTGGAGTACTTCGCCCGGGAGGCGCTGCGGTACGCCCGGGGCCAGCTGCTGGCGCCGCACCCGCAGGAATACAGCGAGTACACCTACCTGCCGCTGGGGGTCGTGGCCGTGATCCCCCCCTGGAACTTCCCCCTGGCCATACCCGTGGGCATGGCGGCGGCGGCCATCGCCGCGGGCAACACGGTGGTGCTCAAGCCCAGCAGTGACTCCCCGGCCAACGCCCACGTCTTCCTGGAGGTGATGGAGGAGGCCGGCCTGCCCCCGGGGGTGCTGAACATCGTCACAGGCTCCGGCAGCGAGGTGGGCGACCCGCTGGTGCTGCACCCGCGCGTGCGCATGATCGCCTTCACCGGCTCCAAAGACGTCGGCGTACACATCTACCAGCAGGCGGCCAGGGTCTCCGCCGGCCAGATCTGGCTGAAGCGAGTGATCTGCGAGATGGGCGGGAAGAACGCGGTCATCGTGGATGAGGAGGCCGATCTGGAGGAGGCCGTCTCCGCAGCGGTGGTCTCCGGCTACGGCTTTCAGGGGCAGAAGTGCTCCGCCGGCTCGCGGCTGGTGGTGACCGCCCCGGTTTACCGCAACGTCCTGGAGGCCTTCGTGGAGAAGGTGCGCGCCCTGGAGGTGGGCCCCGCTCCGGACAACTTCCCCGTGGGGCCGGTGATCAACGAGCGGGCGAAGCAGAGCATCCTCAACTACATCCAGATCGGCATGAAGGAGGGGCGCCTGGCCGCCGGGGGGGAGCCCGCCGCCGGCAACGGCCACTTTATCCAGCCCACGGTCTTCGCCGACGTCGACTTCCGTGCGCGCATAGCCCAGGAGGAGATCTTCGGACCGGTGGTGGCGGTGATCAAGGCCCGCGACTTCGACGACGCCCTGACCATCGCCAATTCCACCGAGTACGGGCTGACCGGCGCAGTCTTCACCAGGAACCCGGAGAAGATGGCGCGCGCCCGACGTGACTTCCACTGCGGCAACCTCTACATCAACCGCAAGTCCACCGGCGCCCTGGTGGGCGTGCACCCCTTCGGCGGCTTCAACATGAGCGGGACCGACGCCAAGGTAGGCGGCCCCGACTACCTGCTCTTCTTCCTGCAGCCCAAGGTGACGTCTCTGAAGTGGCGCTAGTGCAGACCAATAAGGATAGGTGCGGACCGAAGGAGGTGAGGGGAATGGGACGGACGCACTTCTTGCCCGCCGATCGAGTGCACTATGCGTGGAACAACCGGCTTCCACCGGCGCTGGAAGTGGAGAGTGGCGACACCGTGGTCTTCGATCTGCGCGAGGTGACCGACAACCAGATCACCCCCGCCTCCACAGCCGACGACCTGACCCGTCTGGACTGGAGCCGCATCTACCCCCTGGGCGGTCCGGTGGCGGTGAAGGGCGCGCGGCCGGGCGACACGCTGGAGGTGGAGATCCTCGACCTGCACCCCAAGGGGTGGGGCTGGACAGGTGTCATCCCCGGCTTTGGGCTGCTGGAGGAGGAATTCACCCGGCCCTACCTGCGCATCTGGGACCTCTCCGCCGGGGACCACACCACGCTGGAGGAGAACATCCGCATCCCCTTGGAGCCCTTCTGCGGCACCATGGGCGTTGCCCCGGCTGAGCCCGGAGAGATCCCGGTGATGCCCCCGGGACGCTTCGGCGGCAACATGGACATCCGCCACCTCACCAGGGGGACGCGCCTGCTGCTGCCGGTACAGGTGGAGGGGGCGTTGTTCTCCTGCGGTGACTGCCACGCCGCCCAGGGGGATGGCGAGGTCTGTGTCACCGGCATCGAGGCGCCCATGCACGTGGCGCTGCGCCTGTGGCTGCGTCAGGGCCAATCCATCCCTGAACCGCAGTTCATTACGCCGGGGCCACTGACGGCACGGTACGACCAGAAGGGCTACTACGCCACGACGGGCATCGCCCCCGACCTACTGGAGGCCGCACGCAAGGCGGTGCGCCACATGATCGGGTACCTGACGCAGACCTACCACCTTACGCCTGAGGACGCCTACGTCTTGTGCAGCGTCGCCGTGGACCTGAAGATCAGTGAGGTAGTGGACAAGCCCAACTGGATCGTCACGGCTTACGCGCCGCTGTCCATGTTCGGCTAGGTGCGTAGCTCATCCGTCGCCACCCTGCACTCGGGGCTGCGGCCGCTGCTGGCGGAGGTCGGCGAAGTCCCGCCGGGCCCCTTTGTCCCGGCGCGCTTCCAGGTGGAGGCGCTGCAGTCGGTGCAGAGGGGGGATGTCTTCGTCTCTGCACCCACCGGCAGCGGCAAGACCTGGATCGCCGAGCGGGCTATCGAGGACCTCCTGGCCCACGGTGGCATCGCCTGGTACACGACTCCCCTCAAGGCTCTGAGCAACCAGAAGTTCCACCGCTTCCAGCGCCTTTACGGCGAGGGCCGAGTCGGCCTGCTCACCGGGGAGCGGAAGATCCGCCCGCATGCGCCGGTCATCGTGGCCACCACCGAGATCCTGCGCAACGCCCTCTACGACGGCCGCACCGTCCCCGAACTGGCGGTGTTGGACGAGGCCCACTACCTGGGCGACCCCGAGCGGGGCATGGCCTGGGAGGAGATCATCCTGCTGGCCCCTCCGGCGACGCACCTGCTGCTGCTCTCCGCCACCCTGCAGAACGTGGATGACCTAGCGGCGTGGCTGACCCGTGTCCGCGGACGCCCCCCGGCCGTCGTCCAGGAGTGGGAGCGCCCCGTGCCACTGCGCCGCGTCCTGGTGGACGCAGGCGGCCACCTCCTGCCGGAGGAGCTGGCCCCGCGGCTGCGCGGCGGGGAGCGGCGCCGCGGCTGGCTGGGCGTGGCGCTGCGCGAACTGGCGGTCGCGGACCTGTTACCGGCAATCCTCTTCTTTCCCTCACGGCGGGAGTGCGACGAGGCAGTGCGCGAGTTGAGCGCGATGCGTCTGCCGGGAGAGGCCGCGCGGCGGGCCGCCTTCCGGATCTGGGAGCACCGCTTCCCCTACCTGGCGGTGCACCCCTTCCGCTGGTTCCTTATCCATGGCGGCGTGGCGCCGCACCACGCCGGTCACCTCACCGCCTGGCGGCTGGCTGTGGAGGATCTGCTGGACCAAGGGTTGGTCCGCGCGGTCGCCGCTACCACGACCCTGGCCAGCGGCCTTGACGTACCCGCCCGTACCGTGGTCCTGAGCACCCTCTCGCGGCAGAGTCCGCAGGGACGGGTCGACCTGACGGCCACGGAGTTCCACCAGATGGTCGGGCGGGCAGGGCGGCGCGGCCGGGACCGCATCGGCGTGGTGGCGCTGCCGGCCAGTTCACGCGGGGAGGCGCAATTCGGCCTGGCCCTCGCCCAGGCGGAGACCGAGCCGGTCCGCTCGGCCTTCCGTCCCGGCTACACGCAGGTGCTCAACCTGCTGGCGCGGCGGACGCTGGAGCAGGCGTTGGACGAGCTGCAGCGCTCGCTCGCCGCATACGAAGCGGAGCAATTGGGCATGGTGCGCGCACGCCTTCCCCGCATTCTGCGCCGCCTCCCGGACGGTGTCGCGGCACGCGCGCTGGAGCGGGTGCGCGACCCGCTGGGACAGGCCTTCCTCCTGCGGGCTGTCCTCCTGCAGTCGCTCGGCTACCTGGATGCGGAAGCGCGTCTCACCGCCGACGGGCGCTGGGCGGCCCGCCTGCGCCACCCGCGGACCTTGGTCCTGGCAGAGGTCGTGCGGCGCGACGGCGTCCCCGCCGCCCCCCACCGGCTTGCCGCCATGGCCGCGGCGCTGGGCTCGGAGCGCCCACCGCGCGCCGGCGGAGAAGAGGCACGCCTCGGTGGGCTGGCTGCGCTGGTGCGCCGCCTGGCCCGGTTGGAGGAGGAGTTCGGCCTGGAACCCGACCCCTTCCCTCAGGAGTTTCGCGGGGAGTGGGACCGCGAGCGGCGTCGCGCCGTCCCCTCGCCGGCGGAGCGCCGCGCGGCGGTGTGCGCTGCGTGGGCCCGGGGCGGGCAGTGGGTGGCGCTGGTGCGGGAGTTCGACGTCGAGGAAGGCGACCTGCAGCGCATCGTGCTGCAGGCGGCGGAGGTGCTCGTGCAGCTGGAGGGGATGCCCCAGTCCTCGGTTCGCGCCGTCGCCCGGGAAACCCGGACACTGCTGCTGCGACCACCTGTGTTGTGAGGCCCGCCAGGCTGCTGCCATCTTTGTCCCTAAGGGATCCGTGACAGGTTGAGGGTAGGGGTGGTCACCTCGCAGGGAGGTAGCTATAATTTGGTTGAGGACAATCTGTCCACATTGTGGACATACTCTTCGGCTTACTTCTCGCTTCATGAGCGCGCGCAACAGCCGTGTGCGCTATCCTCATCACCGCCCACTGGAGGTGCGGCAATGAGTAGAAGCGGTCGGCTCTGCCGAGTCGTGTTCTGCGCTCTTGTGGCCGGGGCGCTGCTGTTCAGCGTCCTGACACCCGCCCGTTCTGGAGAGCTGGTCACCCTGCGCTTCTCCAACTGGCATCTCGTTGAGGATGTCTGGGGACGATCGCTTCGCGAGGCGATCAACATCTTCGAAAGCCGCAACCCAGGCATCCGCATCACTCCTGAGCCAATCTCCTACGCCGAGAAGGAACCACGCTATCAGGCGGAGTGCGCTGCCCGACGCATGCCCGATGTGGTCAAACTGCACAACTTCTCCCTGGCCATGTTCTTTGAGCTCGGCTGCGCTGCAGACCTCACGCCCTTCGTGCAGCGCAAGGGTCCCGGCTTCCTCAAGACCTGGTACGAGTTCCCTCTGAAGATGCTCACCTACCGGGGACGCCTGATGGCTATGCCTGACGACTTCCAGTCGATCGTGCTTATCTACAACCAGGAGCTGTTCCGCGCCGCCGGCCTGGACCCCAAGAGGCCTCCGCGTACCTGGACGGAGTTCCTGGAGTACTCCCGGCGGCTCACCCGGGATGTCGATGGAGATGGTCGAATCGACCAGTGGGGTTTCAGTATCCCCGCTTCCAAGAACCCTGGGCTGCCTCTGCGCATCATGCCCATAGTCTGGAGTTTCGGTGCCGACTTCATCACCGAGGATGGGCGGCGCTCGGCCATGAACACGCCGGAGTTCCGGGAGGCTTTCCGGTTCATCGTGGAGCTGGCCACCGTACACAAGGTGGTCCCCCCGGGTGTGACCACGTTCGGTCCGCAGGACGTGCGTATCCAGATGGCCCAGCGGCGTATCGCCATGAAGATCGGCTCGGCATGGTCATACCCGATTGTGAACGCGCTGAACCCGCAGTTGAATGCGGCACAGGTACTGGAGGCTGCACCCGTGCCGGTGGGCCGGAGGCGCATTACCGCCGCCTGGCTGGATGCCTGGGTCATGAGCCCCCACACGCGTTACCCGGAAGAGGCCTGGAAGTTCATCGAATTCCTCACCAGCAAGGAGATCGAGAAGAAGTTCTTTGAGGACAACCGGGTCATCTCGTCCCGCAAGGATGTGAACACCTTGCCGATGGTGCGCACCGACAAGTTCTCAAGGGTGATCGTGGCGGAGCTGGAACACGCCCGGCTCGAGCCTTTCATCAAGGAGTGGCCAGAGATCTTTGATGCGTTCGCCACAGCCCTGCAGGAGGCGATTACCGGGGCGAAGCCTGCAGAGCGAGCCCTGCTGGACGCGCACACCAGGGTGGAGGAGATCCTGGCCCGTCGCCGGTAAGAGGGCTGACCGTGAGATGGTGGGATGAGCGTAGGCGTCCTCCGGTTGCGTCTCAGCGCCCGCCGCGGACGTGTGCGGGAGAGGATCGCCGGCTACCTCTTCGTGGCGCCGGCGATCCTCCTTCTGGGGGCCGTGCTTGCGTACCCGGCCTTTGTCAGCCTCCGGCTGAGCTTCACCGTAGCGGGTTCGCCGACGGGTCTGGGGCTGGACCAGTACCGCCTTCTGCTACGCTCCTCCCTATTCTGGCAGGTGGTGCGGCAGACAGGGACTTTTGTGGCCATCAGCGTCGGTGCCCACCTGATCCTGGGGATGCTCCTCGCACTGGCGCTGAACCGTCCCCTGATGGGCCGCACACCCCTGCGGATCATGGTCCTTCTCCCCTGGGTCGTGCCCGATGTGGTGGCTGGCATTGTGTGGAAGTGGATCCTCAATCCCCTCTATGGGGTCCTCAACGATGTCTTGCTTGAGCTGCACCTAGTGCAGTCTCCTCTGGAGTGGATCGCCAGCCCCAAGCTGGCTCTCTTCAGTGTGATCCTGGCCAACGTCTGGCGGGGCTTTCCATTTGTCATGGTGATTCTGCTGGCTGGCCTGCAGGCGATCCCGGAGGAGCTCTATGAGGCTGCGGCAATCGATGGCGCTGGGCCGCTTGCCAGCTTTCGGCACATTACCCTTCCCGGCCTGCGAAAGGTGCTGGTTGTTGCTCTGGCTCTGGACACCATCTGGGAGGTGCGCCGCTTCGGACTCATCCAGGCCATGACCGGTGGGGGGCCAGGAACCCTGACGGAGGTTCTCTCCACCCAGGTCTTCAAGCAATACTTCCAGTTCTTCCGGTTCGAGTACGCGTCGGCTATGGCCATGGCCATGACCGCCTTGCTGCTGCTGATCAGCATCCCCTACGTTCGGATGATCGTGCGGGAGGAATAGGCTGTGCCCGGGCTCTTCTCCTCACGCTCGCCGCTCGCCGCTGCAGCCATCTATACGTTTCTACTGGCGGTCGGGGTCTACGTCATCTTTCCCTTCCTGTGGATGCTCCTTACGTCGCTGAAGACCGAAACCGAGGCGCTACAGATCCCGGTAGTGTGGCTGCCGGTCCGACCTACACTCAAAGCCTATGCCGTGATGTGGATCCGGAAGAACTACGCTGTCTACTTCTTGAACAGCACCGTCGTCTCCCTGATCACAGCGCTGCTCTCCAGCCTGCTGGGCGCTCTGGCAGGCTACGGGTTCTCCCGGTTCGCTCTGCGTGGTCGAGGGGTGCTCATGGGCTTTGTCTTGACCACGCAGATGCTGCCCGGCGTGCTGGTGGTGGGCCCCTACTTTAAGATCCTGTCCGCGGTCGGGCTATACGACACCCGTACTGGCCTGATCATCGCCTTTCTCACCATCTGCCTGCCTTTTGCCACGTGGATGCTGAAAGGCTTCATCGACGGTATCCCCCGGGAGCTTGACGACGCCGCCCGCGTCGACGGCTGCAGCTGGCTGGGGATCTTCGCCCGCATTGTCATGCCGCTGGTACTGCCGGGGCTGGTGGCCACCATACTCTTTGCATTCCTGCTAGCCTGGGGGGATCTGCTTTGGGTCTCTACGCTGACCCACAGTGAGTCAATGGTCACGGTGACTCTGGCCATTGCTCGTACCGTACAGGAGTTCTATGTGAACTGGCCCGAGTTGATGGCCGGCGCCCTGATTGGTGGCGTGCCCAGCATCTTGCTCTACCTCCTCATGCAGCGCTGGCTCGTTCAGGGGCTCACCGCGGGCGCCATTAAGCAGTAGGAGCGCGGCCCATGCGTGGAGTGATGAAGGTTGGACGTGGCCCCGGGCTGGTGGAGTTGCGTGAGATGCCGGAGCCGGTGGTGGGTCCAGGGGAAGTGCTGATACGGATACATGCGGCTGCTGTATGCGGCACTGACCTGCATATCTTTCGGGACGAGCATCCCTACTGGCCCCCTGTGATCCTTGGCCACGAGTTCTCGGGCGTCATCGACCGGACAGGCGATGGCGTGGAAGGCTACCGCCCGGGTGATCGTGTCATCTCCGAGACCAGCACGGGCAGTTGCGGCGTATGCTACCTCTGTCGGACGGGGAATCGCCACATATGCGCACACAAGCGCGCGATCGGGATCGGCCGACACGGGGCCTTCGCTCCATACATGGTGCTGCCGGCGAAGCTCCTGCACCGCGTGCCCGAGCCTCTCGCTCTCGAGGAGGCTGCGCTGGCGGAACCGACAGCGATCGCTGTCCACGCCGTGGTGGAGCGGGCCCGCGTTGCCCCCGGGGAGACTGTTGTGATCCTGGGGCCAGGTCCCATCGGGTTGCTCTGCCTGCAGGTCGCCCGCGCCTGCGGCGCAGGCCGGGTGCTGGTAAGTGGAACAGCCAGGAGTGCTCCCGTGCGTCTGGCCGCAGCGGTGCAGCTCGGCGCGGATGCCACGGTCAACGTGGGCGAAGAAGACTTGGTCGAACGGGTAATGAGATTCACCGGCGGCGAGGGTGCCGACGTCGCCATCGAGACCTCGGGCTCACCCCAGGCGGTGGCCCTGCTGCCTCTGCTCGTGCGGCGGCTGGGGCGCATCTGCCAGGTTGGCGTCGTCGGGCGACCCGAGCTCACTTTTCCCTGGGCCGCCGCCTTTTACAGAGGTCTGGAGGTACAGTTCTCCGTCAGCAGCCGGCACAGTAGCTGGGTGACCGCGCTTCGGCTCCTGGCGGCTGGAGCGGTCCGTCTCGGCCCCCTGGTGTCAATGCGCTTGCCCCTGGAAGAGTGGGAGGAGGCCTTCCGCGCCCAGGCGGAAGGCCGGGCGGTCAAGGCACTGCTGATGCCGGGAGGGTGACGATGTTCTTGGAAGGCCGCACCGCTATGGTGACAGGAGCGGGCCGCGGGATCGGCCGTGCCATCGCGCTGCGCTTGGCGGCCGCCAGATGCCGGGTGGCAGTGGCTGACATCTCTGCGCAGTTGGCTGAGGCGGTGGTTATGGAGATCCGCAAGGACGGCGGCACGGCGCTGGCTGTCGCGGTCGATGTCGCCGATTGGGAGAGCGTGGTGCAGGCCTGCACCGGGGTCCATCAGGTTCTGGGAGGACCCGAAATTCTGGTGAACAACGCGGGGATCATCCGCCGAGGTACGCTGGAGACCATGCCCCTGGAGGACTGGCACGATGTGATCGCTGTCAACCTAACCGGCACCTTCTACTGCTGTCGTGCCGCCGTCCCTTACATGAAGGAAGCGCGGTGGGGTCGAATTATCAACGTGGCCTCGATCACGGCACGGACGGGGGACCTGCTCTCCGCGCCTGGATATGCCTCCTCTAAGGCGGGCGTGGTGGCGCTGACCAAGACGCTGGCTCGCCACCTAGCGCCCTGGGGGATCACCGTCAACGCCGTCGCCCCGCATGCTATCGAGACGGAGATGACGGCAGAGTGGACGCCTGAACGCCGCCGGGAGGTACTGGCAGGCATTCCTCTAGGCCGCCTGGGCACGGTGGAGGAGGTGGCCGCGGCGGTGGAGTTCCTGGCCTCACCTCTGGCCGGGTACATCACGGGCGTCACCCTGGATCTCAATGGAGGTGCCTGGATGGGGTGAACGGCGCGTGACAACGGTTCGATGAAAGGGTGGCGACCGGGAGCGCGATACGCCGCCGAGCACCTGAAGGCCTTCAGCGGACGTATCCTGCAGTGGGCAGGTGCGCGGCCTGCGGACGCGATGTTGACAGCTGACGGGCTGGTGACCGCCGATCTGCGTGGGGTACACTCTCACGGCGTTGTGCGTACCGAAGTGTATGCCACACGCCTGAGGTCTGGCGGGATCAATCCGGCGGCCGAACTGGTGTTGATCCGCGATCGGGGTCCTGCGGTCGTGGTGGACGCCCAGGCCGGACTAGGGATTGCCATGGCGGTTAAGGCCATGGACCTGGCTATCGAGCGTGCCGCATCCTATGGCTTCTCTGCCATTGGCGTACGCAACAGCAACCACTGCGGGATGCTGGCGTACTTGGTCCTGCGCGCCGTGCAGCGGGGGATGGTGGGTATTGCCCTAAGCAATGCTGACGCCCAAGTCGCCCCGTGGGGTGCCCGACATCGGTACCTGGGGACGAACCCCCTGGCGGTGGCAGTGCCGGCCGGGGAAGAACCACCCATAGTCCTGGATATGGCCACCAGCGTCGTCGCTCACGGGAGGATCCGGGCGGCCGCGGCGCGGGGGGAGTCCATCCCGCCGGAGTGGGCGCTGGACGAGCACGGTCAACCAACCACCGACCCCCTGCAGGCGCTGCGGGGAGCCCTCCTCCCCTTTGGCGGACCCAAGGGGTCGGGGATCAGCCTGATCATCGATATCCTGGCGGGAATCTTGCCCGGGGGGCGGTCGGGACCGGACATTGTTCCGTTGTACACGCTTGTCGACCGCCCTCAGGGGGTTGGGCACTTTCTGATGGCCATCGCAGTTGAAGCATTTGGGGATGTGGAGGCGTTTCAGCGGCGAATCGATCGCTTGATTCGCGACGTGCGGGCATTGCCTGCGGCACAGGGGCAGGCCGAAGTGTTGCTGCCGGGAGAGCTCGAGTACCGGCGCGCGCAGGCGTACGGGATCAGTGGGATCCCCCTTCCCGGGGAAGCCGTGGAGGTCATGGCACGGCTGGCGGCGGAGAGCGGGATACCCGCCCCGTGGCCACAGGCCGGCCCAGACTGACACCGTTGGAGGAATGACACCGTGGCAGAACGACGCATGCGCAGGGTATCGGCGCGACCATCCTCTGGGTCTGTCTCACCGAGGGGGACATCCCGGACAGTACAATCCGTGGATCGTGTCGTGGCCCTCCTGGACAGCCTTGGTCACGCTGAGCGTCCGCTCAGTGTTCGTGAGCTGAGTTCGGCGGTTGGCCTTCCCCGCCCGACGATCTACCGCCTGCTGCATACCCTGACGGCTCGCGGGTTCCTGGTGGCCAGCGACAGCCGGTACGCCATCGGCCCCCGCGTCCTCTGGCTGGCGGGGCGGCGGCTGCAGCAGATAGAGCTGCGCGCGGCAGGACGTCCCCACCTGGTGGAGCTGGCCAGGCGCACGGGGGAGACCGCCCACCTGGCGGTGCTGGAGCAGGGCCAGGTGGTCTACATCGACAAGGTGGAGTCGGGCGGACCGCTGCGTATGGCCTCCACGGTGGGGGCCATCATGCCCGCTCACTGCACGGCGTTGGGCAAGGCCATGCTGGCGTTCCTGCCGCCAACGCAGTTGCAGGAGATCCTGCGTACCCACGGGCTACCCCGCCGCACGGCCAACACCATCACCGACCCGGCGCACCTCATGGCGGAGCTGGCCGCGGTCCGCGCCCGCGGGTACGCCATCGACAACGTCGAGAACGAGGAAGGCATCCGCTGCGTGGGCGCGCCGATCGTCGACCACCGCGGCCAGGTCGCCGGAGCGATCAGCGTTTCGGGGTCGGTGGCCACCATCACGCTGGAGCGGGCGCGGCGCGAGCTCAGCTCCCGCGTGCGAGAGGCGGCGCAGCAAATATCCCGAGCCCTGGGCTGGACCCAGCCATCGGCCCGCCCGAGAGGAGGGGAAGCGTGATGGCAGACACAGCGGAGCTGCACACCCTGCTGGAGGGGTTCCGCGCCACAAGCACCGCATCCGTCGCCGATGCCGTCGACCGCGTGGTGCAGCGGCCGGGGTTCATGAGCCATGAGATCAAGCCCATCCTGCCCGGCAGGGTTGTCGGCCCCGCGGTCACCATGCTGGAGCGCGCCGCCCTGGAGGCCCAGCCGCCGCTCCACGCGCTGCAGGCCATCGACGAGGCGCGCGCGGGCAGCATCATCGTCATCGGCCTGGATGATCCAGGCAGCGCGCGCAACGTGGCCCAGTGGGGCGGGCTGATGGCGGCAGCCGCGGCCATGACCGCCCGCATCAGGGAGAGCGGGTCGATCCTGCAATCGCTGCAGGAATTCGGCCGGATCTAGGAAAGTCCCGTGCCCGACCTCATCGCCCTGGGGGAGCCGATGGCTGAGTTCGCCGCCGAGGAGCGGGGTCGTCTGGGGGAGGTGATCCGCTTTCGCCGCGGCTGGGGTGGGGACACATGCAACGTCGCCGTTGCCGCCGCCCGCCTGGGTGCCTCCGCAGGCTACATCACCCGCGTGGGAGGGGACGAGTTCGGCCGCTCCTTCCTGGCGCTTCTGGAGCGGGAGGGAGTCGATCACTCCTGCGTGGTCGTCGACCCCGGGGGGTTCACCGGCGTTTACTTCATCGCCCTGGACGAGTCGGGAGAGCACGACTTCACCTACTACCGCGCGGGGTCGGCGGCCAGCCGCCTGCATCCGGAGGACGTCGATCCTGCCTACCTGCAGACGGCGCGCGTCTTTCACACCAGCGGGATTACTCAGGCCATCTCCGAGAGCGCCCGCAGCGCCGCTGCTGCGGCCATCTCCGCCGCCCGGGCCGGCGGCGTGACCGTGAGCTACGACCTGAACCTGCGGCCCAAACTGCTGCCGCTGTCCCAACTGCGGACTTTTGTGGAAGCCACGCTTCCGCTGGTCGACATCGTCTTCCTGAGCACCGAGGACGCTGCCTACCTGGACCGGTCCCAGCCGGCGGAGGCCGTGGCGCAGCGGCTTCTGGCGCGTGGGCCGCGGCTTGTGGTGTTGAAGATGGGCGGGGAGGGGTGTCTGGTGGCCACAGCGGAGGGGTCGCCAGTCCGCCTACCGGCTTATCCAGTGCGGGTGCTGGACAGCACCGGGGCGGGCGACGCCTTCGACGCAGCCTTCCTAGTGGAGTGGATACGCGGGCGGCCTCCGGCGGAGGCCGCGCGCTTCGCCAACGCGGCCGGCGCGCTGGCGGCCTGCGGGCTGGGCGCGGTGGCGCCGCTGCCGCCTCGCGCAGCGGTGGAGGCGTTCATGGCGGAAGTGAATGAGTCCATGACGTACACCGGCGGGCCAGGCCGCCCCAGTACTGACGAAGGTCCGAGCCGGCATCGTTGATCATATTCTTCCAGGCCATCGGCGAAATCGCCTGGCTGCCCATCCTACTCATCTGGTTCGGCTTTACGTTCACCACCATGACCTTCGCCATCTGCGCGGGATAGTACGTGGCACCGCTGCAGGAGGACCTCCGCATGTGATAGTCTGCGCTTGGAGCCGCGGCCGCACTAGCCGCGGCGCCGTGGCC
>Ga0209479_1001520_pt1 | contig 21937 bp, 19 predicted proteins | sample DewCreD2012metaG_2_FD_184112 | JGI IMG/M metagenome (GOLD analysis project Ga0209479, IMG submission 184112) | Hot spring sediment bacterial and archeal communities from British Columbia, Canada, to study Microbial Dark Matter (Phase II) - Dewar... ...
GAGGGCACCATCATCGCTTCAAGGGCCTCGACCGCGCGGAACGGGTGGCCTGCTTCAGCTGAGGGAAAACGCTCGTAGTCCAGATCGTGCAGGAGGCCTACGACCCCCCACAGGTCCTCATCCTCCCCGAAGCGCTGCGCATAGGCGCGCATAGCCGCTTCCACGGAAAGCAGATGCTTGCGGAGGTTGGGGCTGCTGATCCACTCGCACACCAGCCTCCAGGCGCGATCTCTATCCATAGGTGCTAGTCGATATCCCCGGGCGTACGCCCCACCATGTCCGCCCCCTTGGCGGCAGCCAGCAGCATCGAGACGATCCTGTCGAGGTCGGCTGGGGAATAGTACTCAATGACGATGTGGCCGCGACGCCTTCCCGCCCGGATGGCTACTTTCGTCTGGAGGCTCGCAGAGATCTCGGCCTCGACCGCAGCTATATTAGGATCCACTGCACGGCGCGGGCGGCTCCGAATCCCCCGCGAAATGTTCCAGCGGCGCACCATCTGTTCTGTTTGCCGGACGGAGAGGTTGCGCCGCTCGACCTCCAGGCACGCTTCCTTCATTGCCTGGGGAGTCGGCAAAGCCAGCAGCGCCCGCGCATGACCCTCCGTGATCCGCCCCTTGTCGAGGCTTTGCTGCACCTCCTCCGGAAGCTGGAGTAGTCGCAGGGTATTCGCGATCGTGGCCTGGCTTTTCCGCAGACGGGCGGCGATCTGCTCTTGCGTAACGCCGAATTCCTCCTGGAGCCGCCGGTAGGCTCGGGCTTTCTCCAAGGGACGCAGGTCTTCCCGCTGAATGTTCTCGAGTAGAGAGACTTCGAGCGCGTCCTGATCGGACAGATTCCTGACGACTGCGGGCACAACCTGAAGGCCCGCCGCCGTTGCTGCGCGCCACCTGCGCTCGCCAGCCACCACTTCGTAGCCGTCGTCGGTCGGTCTGACGACGATCGGTTGCAGTACGCCCCGATCAACGATGGACGCTGCCAGCTCCTCGACGTCCTCAGAAGCGACAGGGCTACGGGGCTGCAGCCGGCTCGGGCGGATCTCGTGGACTGGAAGGTCCCGCACTATCCCCTCGTCGAAAGCCTCCCGACCAAGCAGAGCCCCCAGGCCCCGCCCCAGTCCGCGCCTGCGGGGCTCAGCCGACATGCCCGACCAGTGTGGCCGCGTCCCTTCCACGCGTCACGACCTCCTTCGCAAGGTTTACATACGCTCTGGCTCCACGGGAGGACGGATCGAACAGGATCACAGGCATGCCATAGCTCGGCGCTTCCGCGAGCCGAATGCTCCTTGGGATCACCGTTTCGTAAACTTTGTCCCTAAAGAAGCGCCGGACCTCCGCGGCAACCTGCTCCGAGAGGCGCGTGCGGGCATCGAACATTGTAAGAAGGACCCCGCCGACCTCCAGCGTGGGGTTAAGGTACCTTTGGACGAGAGAAACCGACTCCAGAAGCTGGCTCAGCCCCTCGAGAGCGTAGTACTCACATTGTATCGGAATGAGCACCTCATCGGCTGCTGTCAGTGCATTTATCGTGAGAAGACCCAGAGAAGGCGGGCAATCGAGCAGCACTACGTCATAGCTCACCACACCGTCCAGGGCTTGCCGGAGCCTCGATTCTCTGGAGAGCATTGGTACCAATTCCACTTCGGCTCCGGAAAGATGGGGGCTGGATGGCAACAGCGAGAGCCCAGGAACGGCGGTCCGAACTACAGCACACTGGAGAGGCCGCCCCTCGATGATTATCCCGTATGTCGAGGCCGCAGGCGGAGGTTTGGGGACGCCAAGTCCGCTCGTAGCGTTTGCCTGGGGATCCAAATCGCACACAAGGACAGCGACCCCCAAAACTGCAAGGCTGGCCCCCAGGTTGACGGCCGTGGTTGACTTCCCGACGCCGCCCTTCTGGTTGACGATAGCGATGGTCCGACGCACGATACGAAACTGCCGACGTATTGGGCCGGTAGTCGGGCTTTCCCTGCAGTCTTCGTCGGAAAGAGTCCCTCTCCTTCATTGCACGTGAAATACCGGGCATACCCACCGCTGCCACCCGGCAGCCCGTCAATCGACCCAGTGGGCCTGCTCGCTGTCTAGCCCCCCTGATCCCCACCCTTCGCCGGGCCGGAGGTGGGAACCGATCGCACCTTCCTGAGAATGACTATAACCCGCTTCATCCCCTCTAAACCACGGATTTTCACGGGTTTTATGCCCATAACATCCCCGCCGAGGGCGGAAATCGCGCCCATCGCGTTTCGCACCTCCGTCCCGGCCCTGACGCCCTTGGGGAATACAGCTGTACCTCCGACCCTCAGGAACGGCAGGCACAGTCTCACGAGGTGCTCCAACGGAGCCGTAGCTCTGGCGGTAACCACGTCGTACGCTTCCCACTGACCGATCTGTCGCGAGATCTCCTCCGCCCGCCCATGCAAGACACCGATTTCCAGACCCAACTCCATGACTAGCATCTCCAGGAATGCTACGCGCTTCCTCGAAGCCTCGATGAGGGTTAGGCGGAGGTCCGGTCTGGCGATCTTGACTGGGACGCCGGGAAATCCAGCCCCCGAGCCTATATCAACAATAGCCAGCCCTGGCGTGTCGGGAATGGCCGTCAGGCAGGCCAGAGAATCCAGGAAGTGCCGCCTAACGATGCCCTCGGGCGAAAGTATCCGTGTCAGGTTCAGACGGCGCCCCCACTCGAGAATTGCGGAGGCGTATGCCTCGAAGGCATCAAGTTGAGGCGGACCTAGCGAAATCCCGATGGAGGCCGCCCCGTCCACCAGAACGGATCGGAGTGCGGGGCCGAGTGAGCGAATCTCCGTCGGACCCTGTATCTACTCGCCGCCCGGTCCTTCAGGATCTCCCGGCCTCCAGGAGTCTGCTGAGGCCCCTGATTCCGCTGGAGCGGCTATCTCCCCTCGACCATCGAAACCAGCCCCGGAGACCTCGGGCTGGGTCCCGAGGCTTCTCAGCGCCGATCGCTTTCGCTCAATCCTCTCCAGGTGAGCCTGGATTTCGGCTTCCAGCTCCTCGTCAACGGGCAGCCCCTCTGGTCGAGCGGACGCACCTCCCGCAGGCTGACCTGGCGGCTTCTTACCTCCCGGCTTCCGCGCGCTGCGCGCGGCTCTTCCCGCAGTTTGGACCCTGCTCCGACGGACCTCCTGGGGCCGGCGTCGGAGATGGTCCTGCGCCTTCAGGTCGTTCCCCTGCGCGGCCAATTCGTCCGCGTGGGTGAACGTGGATCCCCTTGGCATGACCACAACCCGCCGGAGTTCACCCTCTCCGCGGCTGGTGGTGATCACCGAAGGATGGTCCTGCAGGGCCAGGTGAATGACACGTCTGTCCCTGGAGTTCATCGGACTGAGCGGGACCTCCCGACGCGTACGCGCAACACGATCCGCAGTCCTGCGCGCCAGGGCTTCAAGCGCCGCTACCCGGCGCTGACGATAACCGGAAATGTCCATCTCGACCCGAACCGGCGTCCCCAGGCGACGGGTGACCACTGCTGCTGTCAGCGCCTCCAGAGCCGTCAGCGTCTGCCCGTGTTTCCCGATCAGGCCAGCCAGATTCTCTCCCTCGACCGCTACCCTTATGACCCCTGACTCGTCTGATGCGGCCACGGTAGCCTCATACCCCATCAGGCGGATAATCTCCGCCACAACATCGCGAACGCCCGGTCCCCACCCTTCAACGACCCTCTCAGCCTTCTCCACTCCCACCGCCAGGCGAGTTGGGTCGGAGCCACCGCCGTGCAGTCCAGCATGCATCGCCTGCTAACTCCTCCTCTTGGCCCTCTCTGGCCTTGCCCGCCGCGGCGCCCCCGGGGTGGCCTGCCCACGGGCCGGCCGAACGGGACGGCCCACGACAAGTAGGTACTCGGCAAGATACACCACCGTCGAAACGATCCAGTACACCGACAGGCCAACCGGAAAGTTCAGGCTGAACCAGGCGATGAGGAACGGCATGAAGATAAAGAGCTTCGCCTGCTGCGGGTCGGTCATGCTCATCCTCTGCTGCAGGTACGTAGTAACCCCGACCAGAATGGGGATCAGGAGCAGGAGCGGATTCTGGGAGATAATGGCAAAGCTGTTGGGCTTTGCGTCCAACGGAAGCCCGAACAGCGCCTGACCGGCGAACCTGTCCTTCTCATTGAGCACCTGGAAGAGCGCAATCAACACGGGGATTTGAACGATGGTGGGGAGGCAACCACCAAACGGATTCACCCCACTGCTTCGGTAGAGATTCATGATCTCGATGTTGGCCTGCTGAGGGTTCTCCTTGTACTTCCGCCGGAGAACCTCGATCTGCGGCGCCAGCGCCTGCATGCGCTTCATTGACCTCAGGCTCCACCGCGTAAGGGGGTGCAGGATCGCCCGGATCAGCACCGTCATGAGAACAACGCCGACACCGATATTGCCAGTCCAAGTCGTCAGGGAGAGCAGAACGGCGGCAATGACGTCCTTCAGCGGACCGAGCATTGGGAGGTCTCCCTAGGGAACGGGGTCATACCCGCCGGGGTTCAACGGATGACAGCGCAGAATGCGTCGGATCGCCAGGACGGTTCCCCGGGCTGCCCCATGCCGCTGAATAGCCTCGAACGCATACGCAGAGCAGGACGGATAGAACCTGCACCTTGGCCCCAACAAAGGGGATAAAACCACCTGGTATACCCTGATGATAGCGAGCAGAATGGCCTTCAAGAGCCCAGCGCCGGTCATTTTCGGTCGGAATTGCCGCCCATGGGGTTGTTGAGGACACCCGCCTTCTCCAGTGCCGCTGAAATAGAGGACACTAGCTCCCCGAAAGAAGCCCTGCCGGCCGAGGCGCGGGGTACGACGACGACATCAACCCCCTGAGCGAGATGAGGCCTCAGGCGACCTAGAACCTCCCGGATCCTCCGGCGGATGCGGTTTCGCGCCACCGCTCCCCCGATCTTTCTCCCAGCCGCGACGCCCAAACGCACCCCAGACGACGACCTGAGCAAAACATAGACGGTAGCCACAGAGGAAGTGAAGCGCCCCCCAGCACTGTAAACGGCCCGGAAATCCTCTCCCCTGGTTAGACTCCCGCTTGCCCGCCGCCCGCCAGGGCGCGATCGACTCACAGCACCATGCGGCTAGACTGTTACCCTCCGGCGCCCCTTCGCCCTTCTGCGTTTGATTACGCGCCGTCCCCCGGGGGACCGCATCCGCGCCAGAAAACCGTGCCTTCGCTGCCGGCGCCGGCCCTTCGGCTGGTAGGTTCTCTTCACCGGATCGCTCTCAAACGACCGCCCGAAACCACCCTCTAAGCGCGACTAACTATAGCACAGTACGCGAATCCCGTTCAACCGCCCCTGGATTGGGCGGATCCGGCACCACCTCGCGCCCGTCCGACGTACGCACGAGCCCCATATTGTGGAAAACATGTTCGCAACACCCGGGCATTTCCACAGATCTCGCCGTGCCCATCAACGAAGGGCGGGGACACGCGTCTTTGCCGGCCTGCCCGTACCCACCATGGGGAACAAGTGCCTCCCATGCTCCTCGTTATCCACAGGGTTCTCCACAGTTGTGGACAGCCATCGCCCGGGTCCCCGCAGCACAATTCCCGGATCCACGCCGAAAGGAACGCCAGAGAGTGGCGGAGAACACCTCTACGCGCCAACACACCTTTTCCACACGGGCGAAAGGCTCCTGAACGGCGGCAGACAGTCGTGGAAAGGAGGCTCTCACGCCCCGCGGGGTAGGAATTCCGCCTGGAGCATGAAATCACGCACACTGTGCGGCTGACCCCATGCCCATCCGGGAGATCATTCGCAGGCTGATTGAGGAGCGCCACGCGGAGGACGCAACGGCGTCCGTCGAAGAGCCGGAGGTCCGCCTGGCTATCTATGACTCTCCCCTGGCAGCACCTCGGGTCGTCTCTCTCAGCGGAGACGACTTCGAGACGCTGATCGGCGAGTTGGCCGCCCAGACCTATAACTACTCCCATGAGCGTGGAGGACGCATCCCCTTCGTCGTCATCCGAGAGGTCGTGGAGAACCTGATTCACGCCTACTTCCGAAATGCTGTGATCACCATCCTCGATAACGGCAATACCATCCGCATCTCCGACCAAGGTCCGGGCATCCGAGACAAACAGCGCGCACTCCAGCCCGGTTTCACCACCGCCACGCGAGAAATGCGCCGCTACATCCGCGGCGTAGGCTCCGGTCTCCCCGTGGCCAAAGAGCAGCTCGCGTTCCTCGGTGGCACGCTGGGCATCGAAGACAATCTCGACCGGGGCACCGTCATAACCCTCTCGCTTTCACGCCCCCCTGCACCAAGCGGTGAGCCCCCACCCCGGCGCGGCGCGCGGCCGGAGCTGACGTCCCGCCAGAAGAAGGTCCTCCTGCTCATCGGCGAGCTGGGAGCGGCCGGGCCCACAACCATCGCCAAGGAGCTGGATATCAGTCACAGCACCGCCTATCGCGACCTGCGGGCCCTCGAACGACTGAAGCTTGTGCAGGATAAAGGCAGCGGCAAACGCACGCTGACGGAGGAAGGCATCATATATCTCGACGAGGTTTTCGCCCCCTAAGGGAGGTGTCACCCTCGCCCCCGAATGGAGCGGTAGACCCCAAGAGATAGCGGCGGACAGCGTTTTCCCGGGAGGACTCCATGTCAATCGACGTCACCTCAGCGCATGAGCTCTGGCAGGTAGCGGTACGAAGGATCGAGGGACAGCTCAGCAAGCCCAGCCTTGAGTCCTTCGTCAAGGTAATGCGTCCCATCAGTCTGCGGGACGACACCTTTACCTTCGCCGTCCCCAGCCGCTTCGCTAAGGAGTGGGTAGAGTCCCGCTACCTGGACCTGATCCGCGGGGCGCTGCGAGCCATCGCCGGGCGCGACCTTACCATCACCCTATCCATTGCCGACCCGCCCCATGTCCCCCAGGCCATCTCCCGCCCGCTCACCGCTCCGCGGACCATCGATGGCCTCGCCCTCTCTCCCAAGTTCAGCTTCGATACCTTCGTCGTAGGCACCGGCAACCGCTTCGCGCACGCCGCAGCCCGCGCTGTAGCCGAAGCGCCGGCCCGTGCCTACAACCCGCTTTTCATCTACGGCGGGGTAGGGCTGGGAAAGACTCACCTTCTGCAGGCCATCGGCCACCACGTACTCAGTCTGGAAACCCCCTACCACGTGGTCTACGTAAGCGGCGAGAAGTTCACCAACGAACTCATCAACTCCATCCGCGACGACCGGATGCCCGAGTTCCGCAACAAGTACCGCACTGTTGACGTCTTGCTGATCGACGACATCCAGTTCCTGGCCGGGAAGGAGCGGACGCAGGAGGAGTTCTTTCACACCTTCAACACCCTTCACGAGTCCGGCCGGCAGATTATCATAACCAGCGACAAGCCCCCAAGAGAGATCCCCACCCTGGAGGAACGGCTCCGCTCTCGCTTCGGCTGGGGGCTGATCACCGACATCCAGCCCCCCGACTTGGAGACACGCATCGCCATCCTGCGCAAGAAAGCGGAACTCGACGGGATCCACATTCCCGACGAGGTGGCGGAGTTCATCGCGGAACGCATACAGACCAACATCCGCGAACTGGAGGGCGCGCTGGTCCGGGTAGTCGCCTACGCCACGCTCACGCGCACCGCGATCACCAGGCCCCTGGCCGAAGAGGTCCTCCGCGAACTCCTCCCGCCCGCTCCCAGTCGCCACATCACCATTCACGCCATCCAGCGCATCGTCTCCGAACACTTCGACATCCGCGTGGAAGAGATGCGCGCCAAGCGCCGCACAAAGGCCGTCGCCTTCCCCCGCCAGGTAGCCATGTACCTGGCCCGCGAACTCACCGACGCGTCTCTCCCCCACATTGGCAACGAATTCGGCGGACGCGACCACACCACGGTAATGCACGCCTGCGACCGCGTGCGGCAGGCCTTGCAGCAAGATCCCCATCTGGCCGTAAGGATCAGACAGATCGTCGATCAGCTCCGTCATGGGTGAGCGTTGTGTATTCAATCTAGTGCCAGCTCCACACCACTTGCCGACTGCTTTTGCCACGGTCTATCCTCACATTCTCCACATATCTCTCTCGTGGTTTCCCGTCTATCGATGCGGTGTTTCGCGCGTTGTGCAGAAGTGCACATGTACTATGATTAGAACGAAATTGTATTTACTAACCTAGTAGAGGAGTAGTATGCAGATCACGTGTGCACAAGCGGACCTTCTAAGGGCTGTACAGGTCGTAAGCCGTGTGGTTTCTACACGGACTACGATGCCGATCCTCTCCAATGTTTTGTTGGAGACGACGAAAGATGGAATCAAATTGGCCGCGACTGATCTGGAGTTGGGCATTGAAACGACCCTGCGGGCGACTGTGGAAGAAGGCGGGGCGATTACGTTACCGGCCCGGTTGCTGGCGGAGATCACAAGCGCCCTGCCGCAGGCGTCGGTTCGGTTACGGGCGGAGGACGGTGCGAACCGTGCGGAGATACATTGCGAGGAGACAACATTTGAGATCCTGGGATTGCCGGCTACTGACTTTCCGCTGCTCCCGGCCCCCGAGGTGGCCGAGGCCATATCGCTGGATGCACCCCTCCTGCGAGGCATGATCCGCCAGACGGTCTTCGCGGTCTCCACTGATGAGACCCGTCCTTTCCTCACGGGAGTGTACGTGGTGGCGGAGGACCGCGAAATGCGCCTAGTGGCCACCGACGGAGGAAGACTGTCGCTGCGCACTGCCGTCTTGGATCAGCCTGTGCGGCAGAAGTTTGCCGTGATCGTTCCGGCCAAGACCATGCACGAGCTGGCGCGCTTGCTGGCGGGGTCCGGCGGGAGTGTCGCCCTTGCTCTTGCGGAGAACCACTTGGTGTTTACGCTGCCCGATGTCCGGCTGGTCTCCAGACTCATTGCGGGGCAGTTTCCCAATTACGAGCAGGTGATCCCCCAAGGGTTCAAGCAGAGGCTGCGCCTGCAGACGGAGCGCTTCCTCCGCGCGGTGCGACGCGCGGCCATCACAGCGCGGGATTCGGCGAACGTGGTTCGACTATCAGCGCGCGGGTCGGAGCTGATCATTACCTCCCACACGCCCGAAGTGGGCAAGGCTGTGGAAAAGTTGCCAGTACAGGTTGAAGGGGAGACGGTGGAAATCGCCTTCAACGCCCGCTATCTCATTGAGTGTCTCAGCGTGCTGGAGGCGGACGACATCACGTTCGAACTCAGCGGACCGCTCAGCCCGGGAGCGATCCGTCCCGTGGGCCAGCAGGACTACGTGTACGTCCTGGCGCCCGTGCGTGTGTACGCGTAGTCATGGGCGTGGAGTTTTCCATCGGGACGCGGCGCTGCGTGTGATGCGATGCTTGTTCGATTAGGTGAGATCCTTCGCAAGACCGCGCGCGGCCTTGGGGTCGAGCCGGCGATGCATTTGGCTGAGATCCGCGCGGTCTGGTCGGAGGTGGCGGGGCAGGATCTGGGGGCGGCGGCGGAGCCGCGCTCACTCCGTGGCGGCGTACTGGTGGTCACCGCGGCGCATCCTCTGGCGGCCGAGGAGGTGAACTTGAGGCGAGAGGTGATCGTGCGAGAACTGCAACGGCGCGTCCCACAGGCTTCTGTGCGCCGACTGCGTGTGGTGGTGCGCGTGCGGAGTGGAGGTGGTGAGGGCATTGTACCTTGACCTGGGTAAGAAGGCGGTAGTTTCGGTTGCTGACATTGTGACCATTCTGGACGCTAGACTGGCGCGTGTTGATGTAAACCGTCGCTTCCTGGGGCAGGCCAATGCCGGCGGGGGTCCGGTGGGGATCCCGCGGGGGTGCAGGGCGCTCGTGGTAACTACCCGGGGCGTCTATCCTTCCGCAGTGTCCCCGCGGGGACTTGCGCGCCGCCTGGCTGGAGCGGGGGTTCGGGGCGGCTGAAACTCGCGTGGCGTCTGCCCTATCGGCGTTGACAGTGGAGGAAAACGCATGATATACTAAACTTGGTTTGGAGGGCGGTTTTGGGGCTCTCCAGGCTGGATCAAGCGCTGTTTATTCGATCGGGGCGGGGCGTGCGGGTCGCTTCCGCCCCGTTCGGGTGTTTTTAATGACGCTCCAGAGACGCTAAACAGGGTGAATCCGGCTGTGGCTGAATCCTCCACCTACGATGTCCAGCACATCCAGGTCCTGGAGGGACTTGAGGGCGTCAGGCGGCGTCCGGCAATGTACATCGGGTCGACGGGGCCGGACGGGCTGCACCACCTCCTCTACGAGGTCGTCGATAACGCTGTCGACGAAGCTCTGGCAGGATTTTGCACTCGCATCGAGGTCGTGCTGCACCGCGGCGGCAGTGCCAGCGTGCTGGACAACGGCCGTGGGATTCCCGTGGGGATTCTGCCGAGGGTTGGGAAGCCCGCCGTGGAGGTGGTCCTGACTACCCTCCACGCCGGGGGCAAGTTCGACGGGGGCGGTTACAAGATCTCTGGAGGCCTGCACGGCGTGGGGGTTTCGGTGGTAAATGCCCTCTCCGAGGTGCTAGAGGTGGAGGTGTACCGGGAGGGCATGACTTACAGGCAGCGGTTCGAGCGCGGCAAGCCCGTGACCCCGCTGCGCTCCTCCCCCGGCGCTCCGCTTCCCAGCGGCACCAAGGTTGTTTTCCTGCCCGACCGGCAGATAATGACAGCAACGGAGTTCGATGCAGACGTCATTGCGCGGCGGCTGGACGATATCGCCTACCTGAATGCCGGGTTGGAGATCGTTCTGGTCGACGAGCGCAGCGGGCGGAGCCAGACCTTCATGCACGCGGGGGGGATCAAGGAGCTGGTGCGTGCGCTGAACAAGAACCGTACGCGCCTGAACGAGGAGCCGGTATACGACAGGCGGCAGCGCGACGGCGCCGAGGTCGAGTTTGCTGTGCAGTACAACGACAGTTACCTGGAGCACACGCTGACCTTTGTGAACACCATCCCCACGCCCGAGGGTGGGACGCACCTAGTGGGCTTCCGCGCTGCCCTCACCCGCACCCTGAACGACTACGCGCGGCGGGTGGGAATGCGTAACGGCGAGGTGACCCTCTCCGGCGAGGATGTGCGCGAGGGCCTGACCGCCGTCCTCAGCCTGAAACTCCGCGACCCTCAGTTCGAGGGGCAGACCAAGACCAAGCTGGGCAACACCGAGGTCAAGGGGCTGGTGGAGTCCGTGGTGGCGGAGGCCCTGCAGGAGTACCTGGAGACCCACCCCGGGGAGGCCCGCCGCATCCTGAACAAGGCCATCACGGCGGCGCGAGCCCGGGAGGCGGCCAGGCAGGCCCGCGACCTGGTACGGCGGAAGAATGCCCTGGACGTATCCACGTTGCCCGGCAAGCTGGCCGACTGTGTGGAGCGGGACCCGGAGCACTCCGAGCTCTTCATCGTCGAGGGTGAGTCCGCCGGAGGCTCGGCCAAGCAGGGGAGGGACCGGCACTTCCAGGCCATCCTGCCCATCCAGGGAAAGATCCTCAACGTGGAGAAGGCTCGGCTGGACAAGATGCTCAACCACGAGGAGATCCGCGCCATCATCACCGCCCTGGGGACGGGGATCGGCGACGATTTCGACCTGAACCGGCGGCGCTACGACAAGATCATCATCATGGCCGATGCGGACGTGGATGGTTCCCACATCCGCACGTTGCTGCTCACCTTCTTCTACCGCTACATGCGTCCGCTGATCGACCGCGGCAAGGTTTACATCGCGCAGCCGCCTCTGTACCTGGTCAAGGCGGGGAAGGAGCGGCGTTACGCCTACTCGGACGAGGAGAGGCAGATCCTGGTGCGGGAGCTGGAGGCGCGCGGGCAGAAGATAGAGATTCAGCGCTACAAGGGGCTCTCCGAGATGAACCCGGAGCAACTCTGGGAGACGACGATGGATCCGCAGCGCCGCACGCTGAAGCGCGTGGAGATCTCCGAGGCGGAGGAGGCGGACCGGCTCTTCTCCACCCTGATGGGGGAGGAGGTGGAGCCGCGGAGGCAGTTCATCGTGCGGTACGCCCGGGAAGTGCGCAACCTGGACATTTGATGAGGCATCCGATCGCCGCTGCTGCCGTGGACGCCTTTGGGCGTCCACGGCGCGTATTCGGGGATCCGGGGTGAGGCCATGGCCGTAGAGGAACGGATCATCAACCGCACCATAGAGGAGGAGATGAAGACTTCCTATCTGGACTACGCCATGTCCGTCATCGTCAGCAGGGCGTTGCCGGACGTGCGCGACGGGTTGAAGCCCGTGCAGAGGCGCATCCTCTACGGGATGTCCGAATTGGGTCTGCGGCCGGAGAGTCCCTATAAGAAGAGTGCGCGAATCGTCGGGGACGTCATGGGCCGTTACCACCCCCACGGAGATGCACCCATCTACGAGGCTCTGGTACGCATGGCCCAGGAGTGGTCCTTCCGTTATCCGCTCATCGACCCCCAAGGCAACTTCGGCAGTATTGACGGAGACCCGCCTGGGGCGCAGCGCTACACGGAGGCCCGCCTCTCCCGCCTGGCCATGGAGATGCTGGCGGACATCGACAAGGAGACGGTAGACTTCGTCCCCAACTTCGACGAGTCCATGCGCGAGCCGGTTGTACTCCCCGCGCGCATCCCCAACCTGCTGATGAACGGGGCGAGCGGGATCGCCGTGGGCATGGCCACCAACATCCCTCCGCACAACGTGGCTGAGGTTGTGGACGCCCTCACCGCGCTCATAGATACCCCCGCCCTGCCTGAGGAGGAGCTGCTGAAGATCGTCAAGGGTCCGGACTTCCCCACGGGGGGCCTGATCCTGGGGCGGGAGGGCATCCGCCAGGCGTATCTCACCGGGCGGGGCAGCCTCACCGTGCGGGCCAAGGTGGAGATCGAGGAGCTGCGCGGGGGGAAGACGGCCATCATCGTCAGCGAGCTGCCATTCATGGTGAACAAGGCGGCGCTGATCCAGCGGGTGGCGGAGCTGGTGCGGCAGCGCAAGTTGAACGGGGTGGTGGATCTGCGCGATGAGTCCGACCGCCACGGCCTGCGCGTGGTCATCGAGCTGCGGCGCGATGTCAACCCGCAGATCGTGCGCAACCAGCTCTTCAAGCACACGCAGTTGCAGACCACATTTGGGGCCATTCTCCTGGCGCTGGTGGATGGGGTGCCGCGGGTGCTCACCCTGCGGCAGCTCCTGGAGGCCTACCTGGCGCACCGCCGCCAGGTGGTCATCCGCCGTACGCGCTACGAGCTGCGCCGGGCGGAGGAGCGGGCGCATGTTCTGGAAGGGCTGAAGACCGCGCTGAAGTTCCTCGACGAGGTGATCGCCCTGATCCGACGGGCGAAGGATGTGGAGGCGGCCCGCGGCGCGCTCATGCGGCAGTTCAAGCTCAGCGAGGTACAAGCCAACGCCATCCTGGACATGCGGTTGCAGCGCCTCACAGCCCTGGAGCGCGAGAAGGTGGAGGAGGAGTACAAGGCCCTGCTCAAGGATATCGCCCGCTACCGGGAGATGCTGGCGGATGCCGAGTCGCCACGGCCGCGGCTTATCATGGCGGCCATCCGCGAGGAGCTGCAGCAGGTGAAGGAGCGCTACGCCGATCCACGGCGCACGCGCATCGTCGGCAAGGAAGCCGAGGCCTTCGAGGCTGAGGATCTCATCCCCGACGTGGACGTGGTGATCACGCTGACGCGGAACAACTACATCAAGCGGCTGCCCCTGGAAAGTTACAGGCTGCAGCGCCGCGGCGGCAAGGGGGTGGTGGGGGCTACTCCCAGGGAGGAGGACGTGGTTGAACACCTGGTGGTCACCACCAACCACGCCTTTCTCCTGTTCTTCACCAACCGCGGCAAGGTCTACCGGATCAAGGCTCACGAGATCCCGGAGGCTGCCCGTACGGCCCGAGGGCTGGCCCTGGTCAACCTGCTGACGGTGGGGGCGGGAGAGCGGGTCACCGCCATTATCCCCCTGCGCTCGTTCGAGGAAGATGGGTACCTCTTCATGGCCACCCGCAACGGGTATGTGAAGAAGACGGGCCTGCTGGAGTTCCTGCACGCCAAGCGCTCGGGCATCTTCGCCATCACCTTCGAGGGGGACGACGAGCTGGTGGGTGTGCGCTTCATCCGGGCGGACACCGAGGTGGTGTTGGCCACCCGGATGGGGCGGGCGTTGCGCTTCCGGGCGGGACAGGTGCGGGAGACGGGGCGTACCTCGCGGGGTGTGCGAGGGATCCGTGTGCGCGCCGGCGACGGCGTCGTGGGCCTGGCGGACACGCGGGAGGGGGAGACGTTACTGACGTTGACCGAGCACGGGTTCGGCAAGCGCACGCGCTTCGCCCAGTACCCCTTGAAGCACCGCGGGGGGTTGGGTGTGATCAACCTGAAGGTCACGGCACGCACGGGTCCTGTGGCCGCCGTGCGCCCGGTGAACATCGACGACGAGATTCTCATCATCAGCAGCCGCGGCGAGGTGCTGCGCACGCCGGTGGGGGACATCCCGGTGCTGGGCCGGTCCGCGCGGGGTGTGCTGGTGAAGCGGCTGGCCGAGGGCGACCGCCTGGCCGCGGTGGCCAGCATCAGCCGGGAGGAGTAGCGAACCTATGTGGTACCGGTGGCTGCGGGCGACGGCCGTCCTCTGCGGCACCGTCCTGGTCCACGAGCTGGCGCATGCCGCAGCGGCCTGGCGCGCCGGCGGCCGCGTCCGGGAGATCGCCGTAGGATTCGGGCCGCGGCTGCTGGCTCGCCGTGTGCACGAGACCACATTCAGCGTGCGGCCGCTGCTGGTGGGCGGCTTCGCCGCCATCGACGTGGAAGAGTTGCCTCCGGAACGGCGGGTACCGGTGTTGCTGGCGGGACCTCTGGCCAACCTGCTGCTGGGTCTGTGGCTCCTGCCGCGAGGCGCCGCGCTCCGGACCGCCACCCTCTCCGCTGGGCGCGCCGGCGCGCCATCCTCTTCCGTGCAGATCTCAGGCGTGGTGGGCGCGATGGTGATGCTGCTGCGCGCGGCGCACCCCCTGGCCCTGCGCCACCTCGCCGCGCAGATCAACCTCAGCGTGGGCCTGGCCAACCTGTTGCCGCTGCTGCCGCTTGACGGTGGGCACCTAGCCCTGGCGAAAATGGAGGCGAAGGGCGTTCCGGCGGCGGGGCGGAATTTCTACCGGCACGCCAGCGCTCTGGTGTTCTTTTGGTTGCTGCTGCAGGTGCTGGCCGGCGACCTGCGGCGCCTGAGGCCCCTCGCCAGGTAGCGCCGGGACGACCGCGGGTGAGAGAGGATCACTCGGGAGATGGGCTGCCTGCGCGTTGTACGCACGGAGAATAAGGATAAGAGCAACCGAGGGCTGGCGATGCCCTGGCCGGAGTCGGATAGAGTGCAGCGTCGGGGAAGGCGGGGAAAGGCCAGGTCCGGGCCTGCCGGCCTGCGCTGGGAGCGCGCCCCCGACATCCGACGGCGGCTGGCGCGTATCGCCCGGGCCGTGGGTTTCAGACACGTGAACGCGCAACGTCTCTTCGCCGTCCGCACCTATGGGTCGCGGGCCAACGCCCTGGCCCGCATCTGGGGGCTCTCGGGGATCTTCCAACGGGCACTTGGCCTGCCGGCGGCCTACGTGGTAGAGGTGCTGCACCCTGCGTTCGACCGCCTCTCCCGAGCCGAGCAAGACCGGGTGCTGATCCACGAGCTGCTGCACATTCCTACGACCTTCTCGGGCAGCCTGCGGCCCGAGCAGTCCCGGAACTTCCGCACGCACCACACCGTCAGCCGCCTCTACCGCCTCTACCTGGCCAACCGGCGGCGCGCGTAGCAGCCCTACGCGGCCGCCCGCGCATCCCTTCCGCTCGCTACACTGGCGGCTGGGGCTGCCGCAGCGCCGGATCAGACCTTTGCGGGTAGCGCGTGAAGATCAGCGCGCCGGCGGCGGTGGAGACGGAGGCGACGAGCAGAGCCGCCCGCAGCCCCCAGGCTTCCGGCGGGCTCTGACCCAGCCACTGGATGAGGGCGCCCAGGGCAGCCGCAGAGAGGCTCGTCGTCCCGTTGAAGATCACGCCCTGGAAGGCGAAGAACATCCCCTCCGCCCGGGTCCCCAAGAGGCGACCGTGGTCCTCGGCGATCTCCGCCAGCAGGACGTTGGGCAGGATGAACATCGCCCCCACGGCCGGCCCGGCCAGGGCCAGGGCCACCATTCCCTCTGCCGCCGGGGCGAGGGGCAGGGGCCAGCGCCCGATCGCTGCCGCCAGTGGCAGGTCGGCGGCCAGTAGGACCATCGCCCCCAGGATCGTGCGCCGCTCCCCGAAGTGACGGATCAGCCTTGCGGTCAGGGGCAGTGAGACCACCGTTACGCCCAGGGTCAGGCTGAGGAGAGACGCCACCGCCCCCTGCGGCAGTTCCATCAGGACGGTGACGATCAACGCCAGGGCCAACTGCACCATGCTCAGCCCGAACCATACGGTGGCGATAGCAGGGATGAAGATGCGGAAGCGGCGGTCGCGGAGAATCCCGCGCAGGGTGGGCCCGAGGGGCTGGGGTGGGGCGGCGGGGACGCGCTCCCGTACACCCAGGGTGGAGACCAGTAGAGCAGCCAGTCCCAGCGGCGCCAGAGCGATGCCCATGGCCGGGAATCCGAACCGGGCTGAAAGCCAGGAGGAACCCACAAAGGCAGCGCCGATGCCCGCCAGGTTGAACCCCGCCTGCAGCGAAGTGGTAGCCACACGCCCCCGGCCCCGCGCCGTGACTTCCGGCAGGAGGGCGATGTAGGGGTTGAGGACCATGGTGTACAGGAAGAAGAAGGCCCCGAGGGTGACGGTGAGATAGACGGCGTTGGCCGCAGAGACGCCGGCATGAGGCGGGCGCCACAGGAGGACGAAACAGAGGGCCAGCAGTGGCGAGGCGCCCAGGACGAAGGGGCGGCGCCTCCCCCAGCGGCTGCGCAGGCTGTCACTCCAGTGCGCCACCAAGGGATCGGCCAGGGCATCGACCACCCGGCCCGCGGCCATGGCCAGACCCACCGCCGACGGCGACGCCCGCGCCGGGTGCGGCTGCCCCGGGGGCGGGGCGTAGAAATAGAACAGCCACAGCAGGAGCGTCTGCTGCAGCAAGGCGGCTCCGAACGCGCCCAGTGCGTAGAGGACCCGGCCCACGACCCGCGGTCGCACAGCCGTCAGATTCTGCGCGCCACCTCGCCCGGCCTGTAGGGAGCACCGTATAATGGCGACGATGTTGCGCTTGCTCACGGCGGGGGAGTCGCACGGCCGCGCGCTGATGGCCGTCCTTGAGGGGGTGCCGGCGGGCCTGCCGCTGTCCGAGGAGGACATCGCCAGGGACCTGGCGCGGCGGCAGCTAGGCTACGGCCGGGGCGGGCGGATGCAGATCGAGGAGGACCGTGCGGAGATCATCTCGGGCGTGATGCGCGGCGAGACCACAGGCGCCCCCATCGCCCTGTGGATCCAGAACCGGGACTGGCGCCGCGACGAGCCGGAGCTCACCCGTCCCCGCCCGGGCCATGCGGACCTGGTGGGCGTCCAGAAGTACGGTTTCCGCGACGTGCGGCGGGTGTTGGAGCGGAGCAGCGCCCGCGAGACCGCCGCGCGGGTGGCCGCCGGCGCCGTCTGCCGCAAGCTCCTCGGCGCCTTCGACATCACCATCTTCAGTCACGTGACCGAGATCGGAGGCGTGGCCATCCGCGAGCGGCCTGAGCGCTGGGAGGAGGTGGCCGCCCGCGCAGCCGCCTCCGTTGTGCGTTGTGCCGACCCGGAGGTCGAGGAAGCCATGAAGGCGGCCATCGACGCTGCGGCCGCACGGGGGGACACCCTGGGCGGGGTCTTCGAGGTGGTGGCGCTTGGCCTGCCCCCGGGGCTGGGCTCTTACGTGCACTGGGACCGCAAACTGGACGCGCGCATCGCCGCAGCGCTGATGTCTATCAACGCCATCAAGGGGGTGGAGGTCGGCCTGGGGTTCGCCGCGGCCCGCGCCCCCGGTTCGGCGGCCCACGACGAAATCTTCCACAGCCCACAGCGGGGATTCTATCGCTACAGCGAGCGCGCCGGTGGCACGGAAGGCGGGACATCTACAGGTGGCCCCCTGGTGGTGCGCGCGGCGATGAAGCCGCTCTCCACGCTGCGCACCCCGCTGCGTTCAGTGGACCTGATCACGAAGGAGCCGGTGGAGGCTGCCGTGGTGCGCAGCGACGTCTGCGCCGTTCCCGCCGCAGGGGTCATCGGGGAGGCCATGGTGGCTTTCGTCCTGGCCGACGCCTTCCTGGAGAAGTTTGGCGGCGACGCGCTGGGCGATATCCGCCTGGCCTACGACGCCTACCTGCGCCGCCTGCGGGAGATGTGACTGCGGTGGGGGCGCGCCTGTTGCCCAACGTGGTCCTGGTGGGCATGCCCGGTTCCGGCAAGACCCACGTGGGCCGGATCCTGGCCGGAAGGCTGGGCTGGACCTTCGTGGACACCGACGCCCTGGTGGAGCGGCGCAGCGGGCGGTCGGTCGCGGAGATCTTCGCCGCGCAAGGCGAGGAAGCATTCCGCGCAGCCGAGCGCGCGGCGGTCAGGGAGGCGGTGAGGTCGCGGCCGGCGGTGATAGCCACCGGCGGGGGTGTGCTGGCCGACCGGCGCAACCGGGATAGGCTGCGCAACGGCGGATTGCTCGTCTACCTGCAGGCGGATCCTCCGGTGCTCCTCAACCGCGTCAGCCGCGACGGTATCGCCCGTCCCCTGCTGGCCGGGGACCCCGAGGGGCATCTGCGGGCGCTGCTGGCGGAGCGGGCGCCGCTGTACCAGCAGGCGGACATCGTCATGGACGCGACTCGTTCCCCGGAGGAACTGGTGAGTGGGATGTGGGAAGCGCTGCTGGCGCGCTGCTGTGCCCGTGTATCCGTCGACCACTCCCCCAAAGGCTATCCGGTCTACATAGGGGCCGGGGTGCTGGACCTGGTGGGAGGGCTCCTGGCCGGGCAGGGCATCCGGCGGGCGACGGTCCTCACCCACCCCCGTCTGTGGCAGCGCCTCGGCGAGCGGGTGGCGCGACGCCTGCGCGGGGCGGGTGTGGAGCCCTTGCGCGTTACCGTCCCCCCCGGCGAACGCTCGAAGGCGCTGTCGCCGGCGGCGCGGGTCGTGGACCGGATGGCGGAGGCCGGGATGGACCGCGGCGACGCCGTTGTGGCCCTGGGGGGCGGGGTCATAGGGGATCTCGGCGGGTTCGTCGCCGGGGTCTACATGCGCGGGGTCCCGCTCTTTCACCTGCCGACGACGCTGCTGGCCCAGGTGGACAGCGCTATCGGAGGCAAGGCGGCGGTGAACCACCCCCGGGCGAAGAACCTGATCGGTGTCTTCCACCTGCCCCGGGCCGTTCTGGCCGATGTTGCGGTCCTGCGCACCCTGCCGCTGCGGGAGTTGCGCTCAGGCCTCGCCGAGGTAATCAAGTACGGGATGAGCGTCGACGCGGAGATCCTCACCTTTGTCGAGGCCCACCTGGAGGCGCTGCTGGCCGGCGACGGGGATGCGTTGGCAGAGTGCGTGCGCCGCTGTGCGACGGCCAAGGCCCGGGTGGTCACGCAGGACCTTTACGAGGCCGGGCAGCGGCAGATCCTCAACTACGGCCACACGGTAGGGCACGCCCTGGAGCGCCGCTTTCCAGGGCTAACCCACGGGGAGGCCGTCGCCGTGGGCATGGTGGTGGAGGCGTGGGTGTCGCTGCGCCTGGGCCTGGTGGGGGAGGACATAGTGCGGCGACAGGAGGTCCTGCTGCAGCGGGCGGGGCTGCCCGTGGGCCTGCCGTCCGCCGCCCCGCCGGCCGAGGAGTTGGTGCAGACGATGCGTCTGGACAAGAAGGTCCGCAAAGGGGAGATCCGCCTCACGCTGCTGAAGGGCGTGGGGAAGGGGCTGGTGGACCAGGCGGTGCCGGAGGCGCTGCTGCTGGAGGGCCTGCGGGCGTGCCGCGCGTCCTCGTGATCTTCGGGCCGAACTTGAACCTCCTCGGCACACGGGAGCCGGAGATCTACGGCACTGAGTCGTTTGCCGGCCTGAGTGCTCGGCTGCGTGACGTCGCCGCGGCGGAGGGCGTCGAGGTGGAGGTCTTCCAGTCCAACCACGAGGGTGACCTGATCGACCGCCTGCAGGCGGCTCCGGAGGCCTTCGATGCCGTGGTCATCAACCCCGGCGGGCTGACGCACACCTCTGTCGCCCTGCGGGACGCTGTGGCCGCGGCGGCGCTGCCGGTGATCGAGGCGCACCTGAGCAATCCGTTCCGCCGGGAGTCCTTCCGCCGCCGCTCCCTTCTGGCGGGAGTGTGCGTGGGGACCATCCAGGGGTTCGGACCTGAATCCATGGTCTTGGCCGTGCGGGCCGCCGCCGCTCTACTCCGCGGGCGGCGGGGAGAGTCCTGATGCACGTCCGCGGCATCCGCGGCGCCACCACGGCTGGGGAGAACACCGCCGAGGCCATCCTCTCGGCGACACGGGAACTCCTCCTGGAGATGGTGCGGCAGAACGGGGTGGAGCCCGACGAGATCGCCGCGGTAGTCTTCACCTGCACCGACGACCTGAATGCGGCCTTCCCCGCCGAGGCCGGGCGGGCGCTGGGGTGGACCAGCGTGCCGCTGCTTACCGCGCGGGAGCTTGACGTCCCCGGGGCGGTGCCCCGCTGCATCCGCGTGCTAATCCTCTGGAACACCCCCCGCTCGCAGGAGGAGGTGGCGCACGTCTACCTGCGGGAAGCGGAGGCGCTGCGTCCCGACCTCACCCGGGGAGCCCGGCGGGTGCGGGGCCCCCTGCCTTCCGAGCCCGCGTGAGCGCGCGTCCCGTCATTCCCGCGGGTGGCCCCCTACACGGCACCGTCCGCGTGCCTGGCAGCAAGAGCCTGACCAACCGCGCGCTGGTGCTGGGTGCGCTGGCCGAGGGGCGCACGGTGGTGGAAGCCGCTCTCTTCAGCGACGACACCCGACTGATGGCCGCGGGGCTGCGGGTGCTGGGCTTCACTGTGGAGGAGGAGCCGCAGGCGGGACGCTTCATCGTCTACGGCGAAGGCGGGCGGATTCCGGCGCGGGAGGCCAAGATCGACGCCGGCAACGCCGGCACCGTCGCCCGCTTTCTCACCGCGGTTGCGGCATTGGGCTCCGGCAACTACTTGGTGGACGGCTCGGCGCGCATGCGGCAGCGGCCGATCCTGGACCTGATCCTGGCGTTGCGCGCCCTGGGCTGCGACGCGGTGGCGCCGTCGGGCTGCCCCCCGGTGTGGATACGGGCGCGGGGCCTGATCGGTGGCACCGCCACGGTGCGCGGGGAGGTGAGCAGCCAGTTCCTCTCTGCGCTCCTGCAAGTGGCGCCGCTGGCCGCATCCCCGGTGGAGCTGGTCGTCGACGGGCCGCTGGTGGCCGAGCCCTACGTGGAGATGACGCTGGGCGTGATGGAGGCGTTCGGCGTGAGAGTACGCCGGGAGGACCCGGTGCGCTACTTGGTCACCCCGCAGCGCTACGCGCCGCGTACCTTCCGCGTGGAGCCCGACGCCAGCAGCGCCTCCTACTTCTTCGCCGCGGCGGCCGCAACCGGCGGAGCGGTGAGGGTGCCGGGCCTGGGACCCGCTTCCCTTCAGGGTGACGTGCGCTTCCTGGACGTCCTGCAGGCCATGGGGTGTACGGTGGAGTGGGAGGAGGAGGGGGTGGCCGTCCTCGGCCCGGTCCGCCTTCGCGGCGTGGATGCCGACCTGTCCTCGATGCCGGACATGACCATGACCTTGGCCGCGCTGGCGCCTTTCACCGACGGGACCGTGCGCATCCGCGGCGTGGGGCACATCCGCTACCAGGAGTCGGACCGGCTGGAGGCCCTGGCGACGGAGCTGCGCCGGCTGGGGCAGGAGGTGGTGATCTACCCCGACGGCCTGGAGGTGATCCCGCGGCCGGTGCGTCCGGCCGTCGTCGAGACTTACGGCGACCACCGTATGGCCATGGCCTTCGCCGTGGTGGGGCTGCGCGCGGCGGGTATCGCCATCGCCGACCCGGAGTGCGTGGCCAAGACCTTTCCGGGCTTCTTCTC
>Ga0209479_1001542_pt1 | contig 21680 bp, 18 predicted proteins | sample DewCreD2012metaG_2_FD_184112 | JGI IMG/M metagenome (GOLD analysis project Ga0209479, IMG submission 184112) | Hot spring sediment bacterial and archeal communities from British Columbia, Canada, to study Microbial Dark Matter (Phase II) - Dewar... ...
CCAGGGTGGGGTCTTTGAGGCCCAGGCCCAGGGCGTGGACACCCGGCCCGCCCAGGTCGTCTATTTTGCCGACACCCTGCCCGGTACCAGCTACAAAAACGTGCTGGTTTTCGACTTTAAGGCCCCCACCACAGCCTCGAGCTTCGCTTCGCCCTTTACCTGTATCATTCAGCCCGACGGCAAGGGAACGGTCGTGCTGGCCGGCGTGCCCTGCAGCGCCAGCCTGGGCAGCGCCAGCAGCGGTACTTCAGGTGCCGCCGGAGCCCCCACCTGGCTCAAAGAAGCCCGCAAAGAGCCGGTAATGGGTCAGGTCTGGCGGCTCGAGGCGTTTAATGTAGCCTGGAACCTTGCCTTCAGCAAGGCCGAGAGCAACGGGTTTTCCGGCACAGCCACAATCGTGGAGAATCGCAGCGGCAACCCGCTCCCCGCCGACTGGGCTTTTCGCCTGACTTATGTGGGCCGCACGGTGCGTCTGGATATTTCCGTGGGGCAGGCCCTCATCGCCTGTCTGCTGGAAGAGCAGTACCAGAACGCCGTCAACGGCGCCCTGCGCGGGGAGGCCAACCTGTACAGCCAGGGGCAGTCCGGCAGCCGGGGCGAAAGTGGTTGTCGGGTGGTGCTTCGCGCCCAGTAACGTTACATAATCTCGGGGGCTTCCAGGCCCAGCAGGCCCAGGCCCTGCTTGAGGGTCTGGCGCAGGGCCTTGACCAGCTCCAGCCGTACCCCACGCAACCCTGGGGGCGCGCTGAGCACCGGGGTGGCCGGCCGGCCATCGGGGGTTTTGGCGTTGTAGAAGCTACTCCAGGCCGCGGCCAGCTCGAGCAGGTACTGGGCCACAATATGCGGGGCTTTGTTACGGGCAGCATCCTGCACGGCCTCGGGAAAGCGCAGCAGGGTCTTGGCCAGGGCCACCTCGTAGGGCGTGGCCTGGGTGAAGTCGGGAGCTTCCTGGATAACCCCTTGCTCTTCGGCCTTGCGCAGGATCGAGCCTGCGCGGGCGTAGGCGTACTGGATGTAGGGGCCGGTATCCCCTTCGAAGCTCAGGGCCTGGTCGTAGCGGAAGTCGATCTGCTTCTTGGCCTCGGTTTTGAGCATGGCGAAGCGCACCGCTCCCACCCCAATCTGCTCGGCGGCTTCCGCGGGGCTGGGGTGGTCGGGGTTTTTCTCGGCGATGACCGCCCGCACCCGCTTAACCGCTTCGTCCATCACCTCGTCCACCGAGACCACAATGCCCTTGCGCCCGGACATCTGCCGGCCCTCGAGCAGCACCGTCTCGTAGGCCAGGTGGAAGCACTTCTCGGCCAGGTCGGGCCGCCCTTCGACCTCGAGCGAGGCCTGCACCACCCGCAGGGCGTGGCTCTGGCGGGCGTCCACCACGTTGATGGTCTCGCTGGCCCCACCAAACGGCAGGGGCACGCCTTCGGGGTGGGTGCTGTACAGGGGCGCCCCGCTGGGCTGGGTATCGTAGGTCACGAAGCGCAGGCCCTCGAGCAGGCCCATCTTCCAGAACTGCAGGGCGATGTCCTTGGCGGTATAGGTGGAGGTGCCGTTGGAGCGGATCAACACCAGGTAGGGGTCTTCCAGGCCGGGAATGAAAGCGCTGGTATCCATGACCAGGGCCCCCGCATACTTGCCCTCGGTAGGACGAGAAACGTAGGGCGAGCCTTCCAGGATTTTCATGGCCTTGCCCAGCAGCCCTTCCCGCACGATGTCGGACTCCCAGACCAGGGCGTTGTACTCGGCGCCCAGGCGGTACATGGTTTGCAGTTGGGCCCGCAGAATTTTGTCTACCGCGTCGCGCAGCTCGCCCGCCTCCAGGCGGTGGAGGGTGGATTGCACGCCCTGTTCGATGCGGGCTTTTTGCTCCGGATCCTCCATGGCCTGGTGCAGCCGCACATAGGCCTCCCCCACCCAGTGGTCGTATTTGGTCTGGGCGGGGGCTTCCGTAAGGCCAAAATACTGCAAAGCATACAGGCTCTCGGCGGCCTGCCGCCCGGTGTCGTCGATGTAGTTCATTACCTCTACGTCGCGGCCCACAAAGCGCAGTATGCGCGCCAGCGAATCCCCCAGGCAGATGTTGCGCAGGTGTCCAACGTGCAGCTCTTTGTTGGGGTTGACCGAGGTGTGCTCGAGCAGCACCTTACCCGCGGCCCTGGGAAACGGCGCAATGGGCAGGGTGGCCGCCTGCACCAGAAAGGCCGGCTCGAGTTCGAAATTTAAGTAGCCCCCCACCACAAAGGGGCGCCGAACCCAGGCGGGGAGCTGGATGTTCTGGAGCAGGTCGGCGGCGATCTGGGGCGGGGCTTTCCGCAGGGTGCGGGCCAGGCTCATGGCGACCGGCGTGCCGTAGTCGCCTTCCTTGTCCGGCGGGGTTTCCTGCACGACAATTTCGGGCCACTCCTGCAGGCCCAGGGCCTCCAGGGCCTGGGCGATGGCGGCTTTGAGTTGGGACTTAATCTCGGGGCGAGATGCTAACACCGAAATAGGATAACAGAAAGATTCCCCTGGGCTGCCCCACACAGTAGGATGAGCCCGTGAAACAAATCGAGTACCTACAGCCCCAACTTCCGGCCATCCTGCAAGACCTCGAGGCCATCGTAACCCTCGAGGCCCCCTCCCACGACCTGCCCGGCCTGGCTAAAGTGGCTGACTGGATTGCGGCACAGTTTGGGCCTTTGGGAAGCCTCGAGCGCGAAGAAACCCCCAACGGCCCGCTGCTAAGGGTGCGCATCCCGGGCGCGGGCAAAAAAGTGCTGGTGCTGTGCCATTTCGACACCGTGCACCCGGTGGGGGCTTTTGCCGTGCCCTGGAAGATTGAAGGCGACCGGGCCTACGGCCCCGGCATCTACGATATGAAGGGCAACATCGTACAGCTCCTGTGGGCCTTGCGCACCAACCGGGCCCTGGGGCTGGGCCTACCCACCCTCGAGCTGCTCTTCACCCCCGACGAAGAGGTGGGCTCCATGGCTTCCCGCGCGGCTATCGAGGCCGGTGCGCTGCGCAACGATCTGGTGCTGGTGCTGGAAGCCCCCATGGGCAACGGCGACCTCAAGGTAGCCCGCAAAGGGGTGGGCCAGTACCGCCTCACCGCCCACGGCAAACCCGCCCACCAGGGCGTCGAGTCCGAGAAAGGGATCAACGCCATCGTCGAGCTGGCCCACCAGGTACTCAAAGTTGTGGCCCTGCAGGACTGGGAGCAGGGCACCACCCTGGGGCCCAATGTGATCAAGGGGGGCACCACCAGCAACGTGGTGGCGGCCACCGCCTGGGTGGAGATCGACCTGCGGGTCTGGACGATGGCCGAGGCGGAGCGCGTCGAAAAGGCGCTCAAGGCCCTGGAGCCGGTGCTACCGGGTGCTACCCTCTCGGTGGAGGGCGGCCTGAACCGCCCCCCCATGGAGCCCAGCCCGGCCTCGCTCGAGCTCTTCGAAATGGCCCGGCGCATCGGGGCTGAACTGGGCTTGCAGCTCGGCCCTGGGCGGGTCGGGGGCGGCTCCGACGGCAACTTTACCGCCGCCCTGGGCGTGCCCACCCTGGACGGGCTGGGCCTGTTCGGCGAAGCCGCTCACCAGCTCAGCGAGAATGTCTACATCCCCCAAATACCAGCCCGCACCGCCCTGCTTTGCGGTATTTTGCAGGAACTATCCCAATGAAACTATCCCCCAACGCCCTAAAAGTACAGGAAGCCCTGAACCAGCGGGGCTTTGCCCACCTGCAGGTGCAGGAGCTATCGGCCTCTACCCGCACCGCCCAGGAAGCCGCCGCGGCGGTGGGCTGTGCGGTGGGCCAGATCGTCAAGTCGCTGGTTTTTCGGGGGGCCAGGAGCGGCAGGCCCTACCTGCTCCTGGTCTCGGGGGCCAACCGGGTGGATGTGATGCGGCTCGAGGCCCCTCTAGGGGAAAAGCTGGAAAAGCCCGACGCCGAGTATGTGCGACAGGTCACCGGCTTTGCCATCGGCGGGGTGCCGCCCGTTGGTCACGCCCAGGCCCTCGAGGCCCTCATCGACCCCGACCTGCTCCAGTACGAGCGTATCTACGCAGCTGCTGGAACCCCTTTTGCGCTGTTTGGCCTCTCGCCAGAAGAACTGCTGGCCCTCACCGGAGGCCGCGTGGTGGCCCTGAAGAGCGACTAAACCCAGCTCACCGCCCCAAAGGTGTCCTCCCGGCGGGGGCTGGTAGAAAACATCACCACCGGGGTCTGGGTAAAGTCTTCAACCAGTTCGATAAACTGCTTCAGGCTAGCCGGCAGCTCCTCCCGGCTGCGGATGCCGCTCAGGTCGCCCCAGCCGGGAATTTCCACATACTTTACGCTGCCGTCCGGGCGGTGCTCCACACCCACCTTGACCACTGGAAAGCCCGAGAGCACGTCGAGCTTGGTCAGCACCAGGCCATCAAAGCCGTTCACCTCGCAAGCGTACTTGAGCAGCACCAGGTCGAGCCAGCCGGTGCGCCGGGCCCGCCCGGTGGTCACGCCAAACTCGCCCCCTTTCTGCCGTAAATACTCGTCCTCCTCACCAAAAAGCTCGGTGGGGAAAGGGCCGTTGCCCACCCGGGTGGCATAGGCCTTGGCCACCCCATAGACCTTGTTGATGGCCTTGTGGTTCACACCCGCCCCCACAATAATCCCCCCCACCGTGGGGTGCGAGCTGGTCACGTAGGGGTAGTCGCCGTAGTTGAGGTCAAGCAGGGTGGCCTGGGCCCCCTCAAACAGCACTTTCTTGCCCTGTTTGATGGCCTCCCGCAGCAGGTGGCCGGTGTCGGTGATGTGCGGAGCCAGGATCTCGCGCATCCGGTAGAGGTCGGCCAGGGCTTTTTCAGGGGTATCCCAGCCCGCTTCTCGGGTCGAGTTGGGCTTCTCGGTCAACAGGGTTTCGACCCGTTCTTTGAGCACCGCCTCGTTGAGCAGATCCCCGGCGCGGATGCCCACCCGCCGGGCCCGGTCGGAGTAGGCCGGCCCGATGCCGCGTCGGGTGGTGCCCACAAAGTTGTTGCGGGCCTCCACTGTCTTATGGTGGGGCAGCACCAGGTGGGCCTTGTCCGAGACCAGCACCCTGGGGTTCAGTCCCTCGGCCCGGATGTTCTGCATCTCCTCGGCAAAGCGGTAGGCATCGATCACCATCCCATCCCCCAGCACGTTGGTGGCCTGGGGGTGAATAACCCCGGTGGGCAGGAGGTTCAGCTTGAAGGTTTTGCCCTGGGCCACCACGGTATGCCCCGCATTGGCCCCCCCCTGGTAACGCACCACAAAATCGGCGTCTTCTGCGAGGGCATCGGTTACTTTGCCTTTTCCTTCGTCACCCCACTGGGCTCCAATAATGGCGATTCCTGGCACGGGTATAGCCTATAGCCAAAAACCCAAAGCGAAAAGCCCAGCCCCCTACAAGCCCGGCAGCACCAGACTGAGATAAAACCTCGGCCCCGGCTCCCCAAAACCCTGCGCGCCGCCCAGGGCCACGCTACCGCCCGGCGCCAGATAAAACAGCGTCAGGCCCAGGCGCAGCTCGGCCCCCAGCGAAAAGCGCGTCTGGCTCAGGTTCAGCGGCGAACCGGCGGCCCCTGCGTCCAGGAAAACCGAGAGGCTCAGGTCGTCGAAGAACAGCGGCCAGTTGCCCAGGCCGCGCTCGAGGCTCCAGGGGGGGAGGCGGTACTCGAGCGAGCCCACCAGCGCCTGCTGGCCGCGAAGCTGGCCCGGCCCATACCCCCGCACCGAGAGCAGCGGCTGGCCCCCAGCCACCAGGGGCCAGGCCCCCAGGTCGAAGCCATCCAAAGCCAGCGGCGAGGTGGTGAAGCCACCCCCCACCCGCAGCCCGATCAGGTGCGAAGCTTCCAGCGGTAGGCGGAACTGGAAGCCCAGCGCCCCCTGCACGCGGTAGCGCCAGTCCGGGCTGCCCTCGCGCACGAAGGCTGTGCCCACGGCGCTCAGGCTGCTGCTCGAGCGGAAGAGGTCGCTGGCGGTGGTGCTGGCACCGCTCAAGCGAACCGAAAAGGCATGGGTAACGGTGTTCTGGTTGGGGTCGAGGGCGGGCTCGAGCACGTCCGACCGCACGTACTGCAGGCCCAGGCTGCCCTGCGGCGACCAGAACGAGGCGCCCACCGCCTGGGCGCTGTCCCGGCCTGCCCCCACCGCCTGCAACACCAGCGGGAAGCCCAGCCCGGTGTACTGGTAGGCCAGGTCGTAGAACACCCCCCGCAAACTGCTGTCGAAACCGGCCCCTACCGCATAGGCATGGAGGCCCACCGGGTCGGAGGCCGCAAACGAAACCCCCAGACCGAACCCCTCCACCCCCACCCCGGCGATGGGCAGCCAGTACAGCGGGCGCAGGTAGTGGAAGGGGTTGTAGGGCTCACCGTTGGCGGCCTCGGCGGGCTTGAACGCGGGCAGGGGTTCGCGCGGTAGCTCCACCCGTTTCCAGGCACTGGGGTTGTAGGGCAGCTGATAGAGGTTGTAGCCGGTCTGGTCGTAGCCGGAGAAGATTATCTGCTGCTGGCTGTGTGAGAAGGTGGGCTGGAAGGCCCCGGTGAGCAGGTTGGTCACCTGGAAGACCGCCCCGTCCTCGAGGCGGTAGGCGTACAGGTTGTAGACCCGGTTCACATCGCTGCTGTAGATCACGTAACGCCCATCCGGGCTAAACACCGGGTCGGCGTCTACGTTTTTGTCCTGGGTGAGGGGCGTGAGGGCCCCGGTTTCCAGGGTGTAGCGGTAAAGATCTTGAAAACCCCCCCGCCGCAGCAAGGCAAGCACCAGGGAGCGGCCGTCCGGGGCCACTGCAAACGAGTGGATCACCCCGTCCTGGTGGGGGAAGCTGCGCAGGGGCTGGATGTGGTTAAACTCGCTGAAATAGCGGGCCAGCTCGGTGGAGCCGTCGGGGGTGTTCTTGGCCAGGAAGATGCTCTTGCCGTCGGGCGCGTAGCGGGCGTAATAAACGCGTTCACCCTGGGTCAGGCGCTGGACGCGGCCCTCGAGGCGGTCGTACTGGTAAAGGTCGCTCGCCACAAAGTAAGGGCTGGTCGCGTTGCTGGTGGTAAAGAGCAGGTAACGCCCGTCGGGCGACCACTGTGGGTGCTGGGCCGGGCCGTTCAGCAGCTCGCGTTCGTTCTCATTGACGATGATACGCAGGCCGCTGCGCAGCGGCGAGGCGTGTGCATACACCAGGCCGTTGGCCGAATCCGCCGGGCCCTCGCTAAAAAACCCCAAACTGCTGAGCTTTTGCACCGGGGTCAGGCCCTCGGCGCGGATGCGGGCGATCTCACCCTCAAACTGGCTGGGCAGCCAGCGCACAAAATCGGCGTAAATCTGGTCGAGCGAGACCCCAAAGGCCTTCAGGAAGGGTTCGTTGAAGTCTTTGAAGGCCAGCATCCCGGCGTTGGCCTCGGTGAACCGCCGGTAGGCGTCCTCGCCAAAGCGCACCTCGAGGTACTGCACCAGCCAGGCGCTGTAGTTGTAGACCAGCAACCCCAGGTAGGGCCAGGTGGACCGGCTGTAGGCTTGGCGAATCTCGTCGAGGCTAGGGAACCGGCCAGAAAGCACCATCTGGCGCAGCATCATGCGGGTGGTGGCATCGTTCAGGCGCGACTCGCCCAGCTTCTTGTGTTTGAGATAAAGCACCGTGCCCTCCACGAAAGGAAAGGGCTTGACCGCACTCTGGGCTGGCAGTTGCCCGAAGATGCGGGTGGGCTCTTTGAGCGGGCCGCGCACCTGGGAGAGATCGAACATATGGGCAATTTCGTGGAAAATCACCGTCTCCCACCAGGAGGAAAGCCGGGGATTGAACAAGTCCGAGCTGCGGAACTGCCCGGTAAAAATGCCCACCAGGTTGTTGACGGGGTTGGCGAAGCCGTTGAGGGTATCCCCCACGTCCGATAGCACGATGCTGATGCGCCCTGGTGGTGGCTCAAAGTCTTCTACCAGCAACGCGTAGGCTTTTTCGGCGTAGATGGCGGCCTCGGTAGCTACGCGCTCGAGGCCGCTGTGGTAGTGGATATCAAAGTGCTCGGTACGCACCGTAAACCAGCGCTGGGTGGGGTCGAACTGGGCCAGAGCCAGCGAACCAATCAGCAAAGCAACCGCCAGGAAGCGCAACATTGGGCCCAGTATAGGCAATCAAGATGAAGCAAAGAAAAACCCTCCCGCGCGCGGGAGGGCTGGAAACACGGCTGGGGCTAGCGGATTACCTGCGGTACTACCCGCACCTCGCGGGTCTGTCCGTCGCGCCAGATCTTAAGGGTTACCGCTTCGCCTGGCTTTTTGGAAAGCAGTACCGCGCGCAGGTCGTTGATGTTGTTGATGGGGTTGCCATCGGCCTCGAGCAGGATGTCGCCGTTCACCCCCAGCTCAATCACCTGACCGGTGCGGAGCTGGAGCTGCACGGTGCGGGTGGCGGCCCGCAGTCCGGCCCGCTCAGCCGGGCTGCCCCGCTCCACCTGCTGGATCATCAGGCCGGTATCGGGCAGGCGGTTCTGCCGGCGGATGTTCTCGGGGTACTCGGCCATCGAGAGCAGCGAGAGGGTCACGCCCAGGCGGGGCCGGGAGCGCACGATGTCTTCGGCGGTGATGTCCTTGCCGGCCTTGAGGTCGGCCAGGTACTGCTTGACCAGGTTGATGGGGATGGCAAAGCCAATCCCTGCCGACTGCGCAGCCCCAAGGGCCCCCGCCGAGCTGTAGATGAAGGTGTTGATCCCGATCACCTCGCCGCGGGAGTTGAGCAGGGGCCCCCCCGAGTTGCCGGGGTTGATGGCCGCGTCGGTCTGAATGACCGTGGGCACGAAGGCCCCTTTACCGCCGCTGCTGCCGTCGTTGGGGTTGCGCCGTATGGCCGAGACGATGCCCTCGGTCACGGTGAACTCGAGGCCAAAGGGGTTGCCCATGGCGATGGCCTTCTGTCCCACCCGCACCTGGTCGGAGTCGGCTAATGGCATGGGCTTCAGCTTCTCGCGCGGGGCCTGCACCCGGATCAGGGCTATGTCGAGGGGCTCGGCCCGGCCTATCACCCGCGCCGGGTAGCTCTTGGGATCGTTGTGGAAGCGCACGGTGATCTGGTCGGCCCCTTCGATCACGTGGTAGTTGGTGAGAATCAGACCATCCTGGTCAAGCACGAAGCCCGAACCCGTGCCCTCCTGAGGTTGGGGCTGCAGGAAGGGCGCGAAGAAACCAAAATCGCTGCTCACCCTGGGGGTGGCCCGCACCGCCACGAACACCACCCCATCCCCAGTGCGCTGAACAACATCGATGGTGTTGCGTTCGTTTTCCAGGAAAGCGCGGTTCTGGTCGAAGCTCTGGGCCTGCACCTGTGTCGGTGGGGTGGGTGAGGCCTCGGTCTGGCTCTTGCTCAGGTTAAACCACAGCACCCCCCCACCCACCATCATCAGCAAACCCAGGAGAATGGAAGAATTTCTCATGGACATCTCAAAGACCTCCACCTAGCAGTGTAATCAATCACGGTGAAGACGGCATGAAGGGCAATTATGAAAACACCACGGTCTTATTGCCGTACACGATGATGCGGTCTTCCAGGTGCCACTGCACCGCTCGAGCCAGCACGTTGCGCTCGAGGTCGCGCCCCAACCGCACCAGGTCGGCCACGTCGTGCCGGTGCGAGACCCGGGCCACGTCCTGCTCGATGATGGGGCCCTGATCCAGCTCCTCGGTCACGTAGTGGGCGGTGGCCCCGATGATCTTCACGCCTCGCATATAGGCCTGCTTGTAGGGATTGGCCCCCACAAAGGCCGGCAGGAAGGAGTGGTGGATGTTGATGATGCGGTGGGGGTAGCGGGCCACAAACTGCGGGGTGAGGATCTGCATGTAGCGGGCCAGCACCACCAGGTCGGTATCCCCCAGCAGGTGCAGGATCTGCGCCTCGGCCTCTTCTTTGCGGTCTTTCTCCACCGGCACGTGGTGGTAGGGGATGCCGAAGCGCTCCACCTCGGGCCGCAGATCGGGGTGGTTGGAGATGACCTGGGTAATGGTACAGGGCAGCTCACGGTTGCTGTGCCGCCAGAGGAGCTCCAGCAGGGCGTGGTCGTATTTGGAGACCAGGATGGCTACTTTCTTGAGGTCGGCGGCGTAGGCGATGCGCCAGTTCATCTCGAAGCGGGATGCCACCCGCTCGGCAAAGGCTTTCTCGAGGATTTCCCGCGACACATCGAGGTGCGGGGTCTGGAACTCCAGCCGCATGAAGAAGAGCCCCCCCTCCGGGTCGGTGGAGTGCTGGTCGAGCGCGGTGATGTTGGCCCCGTGGTTGAAGAGAAAATTCGAGACCGCCGCCACAATGCCGGGCCGGTCGGGGCAGGTAATCAGAAGCCGTGCAGTGGTATCCGACTGCATATCTGCCACAGGCTAAAGGCTAGGGCCCCTAAATCTCAAGCTGCCTGCGTACGCCGCGTCCTAAAAACTCCACAGAAAAACCCACCTGTGCCACAGGTGGGCCCTGACAGATCAGGTTTGCTTACGGCCGGACGCTGGCGTTGTAGCGGGCGAGCACCTGATCGGCTCGCTGCTTGGCCTCATCGAGGGCCTGCTGGGCCGGCTTGCCCCGCAGGGCCTCCTCGATGGCCGACTGCACGATCTGGCGGATCTCGGTGAAGCCGCCCATCAAGCAGCCCGCCGAAGCGGTGTTGACCTTGGAGGTCTCGAGCTGCCGCACCGCGGTGGTGTAGTTGGGTTGGCGCACATAGGCCTGGCGCACGCTGGGCAGCTCGGTCACCCCCTTAACCACCGGGAAGTAGCCGGTGGCAATAGTCCATTTGGCCTGGGTCTCGGGGCGCAGCAGGAAGCGGATGAACTCCCACGAGGCCGCGTTCTGCTCGTCGCTGAAACCACGGATCAGGTAGACCGCCGCCCCGCCAATGGCGGTGCCGTTGCGCTCGCGCAGGTAGGGGTAGAAGGCGGTGCGCACTGGGAAGCGGTTGCCCACCTGGCGCAGCACCCCGGTAAGCGAGGCCGTGGAGTACACCGCAATGGCCGCGTTGCCCTGGGCGAACAGGCTCTGGCTATCGGCCCAGTTGCGCCCGGTGTTGGCCGCCACCCCTTCCCGCACCAGGCGGGCCCAGGTGTCCAGGAAGGCCACCGCCGCCGGGTTGTTGAAGGTCACCTCGGTGGCCCGGGCTTTGCGGCCGTTCTCGTTGTTGCAGAAGTACTGGCCGGAGTTGTAGCTAAACTGCTCCATGAACCAGCTATCTATGGGAATGGAGAGGCCGTAGCGGGTGGTCTTGCCAGAGGCATCTTTGATGGTCAGCTTACGCGCGGCGGCCTCGAGGTCGGCCAGGCTCCAGGTGTTGCGGTAGGGAATGCCGGCCTGCTCCAGGGCCTGGGCGTTGAAGTAGAGGATGGGATTCGAGCTGTTGAAAGCCAGCCCATACAGCTTGCCGTCCACGGTGTAGTAGTTGCGGGGCTGCGGCACAAACTGGGAGAGGTCGAAGTTGTTGGCGCGGGCCAGGTCTTCGAGGGGCAAGACCGCGCCCGAGTCGGCCATGAACCGGGCCCCGATATCGTAGACCTGGATCACGTTGGGCCGGCCCTGCCCCCCAGCCTGCAAAGCCGCCCGCAGCTTGTTGAGGCCGTCGTCGTAGGAACCTACAAACTGGCTGCGCACCGTGACCCGGTTCTGCGCAGCGTTAAAGTCCTTGACCAGGGCCTCGGTGGCCTCGCCCAGCACCCCGCCCATGGAGTGCCAGAAGTCGATGGTGATGCGCTGCTGGGCCAGACCCAGCCCCCCCAGTGCGATGCCTGCCAGAATCAACCAACGTCTTAGCATATCTGCCTCCTAGCGTTATCCCTTCAGCCCGCCCAGCGCGATGCCCCGGATAAAGGCCTGCTGGGCCAGCAAAAAGGCCAGCAAAGTGGGCAGCAGCACCAGCACCGCTGCCGCCGCCACCACGTTCCAGCTCGAGACCTCCACGCTCTGCACCTGAGCAATGGCGATCTGCACGGTTTTCATCTCGTTCTGGTTGATCACCACCAGCGGCCAGAGGTACATGTTCCAGGCCCCCAGAAAGCTCAGCGCCCCCAAAGCCCCCAGGGCCGGGGCGGCCAGGGGCAGGGCCACGTACCAGAGCGTCCGCAGGTGGCCGGCCCCGTCGATCCGCGCGGCATCGAAGAGATCCTGGGGCAGGCTCTTAAGAAACTGCCGCATCAGGAAGATGCCGAGCGGCGAGGCCAGAAAGGGCACGATCAGCGCCCAGTAGCTGTTGATCCAGCCCAGTTCCTGTACCAGCAGGTAGCGCGGCAGGAAGGTCACCTCGTCGGGGATGAGCAGGAGTCCCACCACAAAGCCGAACAAAAGGCTCTGCCCGGCAAAGCGAACCCGGGCCAGGGCATACCCCAGGGTGGCCGAGGTCAGCAGCACGCCTAAAGTGATGGCCAGCGAGACCCCCAGGCTGTTGAGCAGGTAGCGCAGGATGGGGTGTTTGGCCAGGGCTTCCCGGTAGGCCTCCAGGGTGGGCTGGGGGGGCAGCAGGCCCGGGGTAAAGAGGTCGGCTTCGGTGCGAAAACTGGCCGAGAGCAGGCTCAAAAGCGGCAACACCAACAGCCAGGCGTAGACCCCCAGGAGCAGGTAGAAAAGCGGGCGGGATAGCCAGCGGGGCAGGCTACTCATAGTGCACCCTCCGGCCCAGACCGCGGAACTGCAACGCGGCCAGCAAAAGCAGAACCAAGAACAGCGCCACCGATTGCGCCGCCGCATAGCTAAAGCGGAAGTTGAAGAAGGCATCCTGGTAGATGCGGTAAATCCAGACCGTGGTGCTCTCCATGGGGCCGCCGCGGGTCAGCAGGTGGATCTGGCCGAAGGCGGTCAGGCTGGTGAGCACCGTCAGCAGGGCCACCAGGAACAGGGTGGGCGAGAGCATGGGCAGGGTGATGTGCCAGAACTGCCTCCAGGCTCCAGCCCCATCGATCCGGGCGGCCTCGTAGAGGTCTTCGGGGATCTGCTGGAGCCCCGCGGTCAAGAGGATGGCGGTAAAGCCCACCCCGGCCCAGGCGGTCACAATCGCCAGGGTGGGCAGGGCCAGCTCGGGGCTGGTCAGCCAGGGCTGGGCCGGCAGGCCCACCGCCTCCAGCCAGCGGTTGACCGTTCCGCCGATGGGGTGCAGGTACCAGCCCCAGGCCACCGCCGCCACCGCGGTCGGCACCGCGGTGGTGAGGAAGAACAGGGTGCGAAACAACGCCACGCCGGGAAAGGGCCGCGCCACCATCAGCGCCGCTAGCAGCCCCAGTAAAAGCTGTACCGGAACCACGATGGCCGCAAACAGGAAGGTGGCCCCCACCGCACGCCAAAAAGCCGGGTCGCGCAGCATCTCGGCGTAGTTGGCCAGGCCCACCCAGTCCCGCTCGGTTCCCAGAAGGTTCTCGCGGTGAAAGGAAAGCCAGAAGGCGTTGAGGGTGGGCCAGACGGTGAATACCAGCAGCAGGAGCAGGGCTGGAAGCAGCAGCAGGGCCACCTCGAGGCCCTCGCCCAGCCGCCCTATCCGGCGCGTTGGGATGGAATTTTGCAGGTTTTGCTCGGAGTTTTTGGCATTAATCATGGCCGCACCCAAAAGAATCCGCCAGCAATTTCAAAAAAACATCAGCCGCGGGCTTACACTCCGCTGACCGTGCGGGCTAGCAGGCCAGCCCCTGCGCTACCAGCCACTGAGCGGCCACGGGCAGTTGCTCATGCCGCACCTCCAGGATGAGGCGGGGCTGGCTTGGGAGGGTCTGGAGGGCCGCAAACAGGGCCCGCCAGTTGACCCCGCCCTGGCCGGGGCTCCAGTGGCGATCCAGCAGGCCGTCGTTGTCCTGCAGGTGCAGGTGGGCCAGCAGCGGGCCGGCTTCTTTGACCCACTGGTCGGGCGCGGGGCCCCCGAGCTGCTGCATCAGGTGGGCGTGGCCCACGTCCAGGCTCATGCGCACCTGCTCGGAGCCAAACGACTGCACCAGGGTGCGCAGGGGCTGTGGGTTGGTATCGCGGATGTTCTCAATGACCAGCACCAACCCCAGGTTGCGGGCCAGCGGCAGCACGGTCTGGAGGGTGTCGTGCACCCACTCGATCTCGCGCTCGAGGCCGTTGCCGGGCGTATGCGCCATCTGCGGGTGGCCGAAGAATAGAAAAGGACTGTGAATGACCATATGGCGGGCCCCCAGGTCGGCAGCAAACTCCAGGGCCCGCCGGTAGCGCTCGGCGATCATCCGCCGCACAAAGGGGTCGTAGGAGGCCATCCAGAGGCCGTCGTAGGGGCCGTGAATCCCCAGTCGCCCGGTGTAGCCGTCCAGGGCCTGCCGGGCTTGGGCCACCAGGGGTTGCCAGTCACCGTCCAGCACCTCCGGGCGCACCGCATCCTGTAGCTCGAGGTCGCGTCCTCCGTGCTCCAGAAGCCAGGGGCGAAACTCGAGCAGGCGTTCAATGGGCAGGGCGAGGCCGAGCACGGGCAGCGGGGGTTTCATACCTGCCCCAATCTAGGCTTCCCCTGTCAGCCTCACATCAGGCCTGGGCAGGCCGCAGATGCGTGGTGGTATCAAACATCCATCGCCCTCGAGCACGAGCTGCGCCGGGCCGAACGGAACGCAGGCCACCGCGCTCTCTATGAAAAGCGGCTCGAGCCGGATGACTTCGCCGACTAAACCGTCTCAGCCCGCTTGCGCTGGCTGGGGTCGAGCACCCGCTTGCGCAGGCGCAGGCTTTGGGGGGTAACTTCCAGAAGCTCGTCGGGGGCCAGGAACTCCAGCGCCTCCTCCAGGGTGAACTTGCGCGGCGGAATCAGGCGGATGTTCTCATCGGAGCCGGCGGCCCGCACGTTGGTGAGCTTTTTGTTGATGTTGACATTGACGTTCAGGTCGTTGTCGCGCACGTGCTCGCCCACGATCATGCCCACGTACACCTCGGTGCCGGGCTCGATGAAAAAATTGACCCGCTCCTGCAAGCGGTACAGGCTGTAGGCATAGGCCACGCCGGCCTCCATCGCCACCGCACTGCCGGTGGTGCGGGTTTCCAGGCTGCCCACGTGCGGCCCGTAGGCGTGGAAGCTGTGGCTCATCACCCCCTCGCCGGCGGTGAGGGTAAGGAACATGGTGCGGAAGCCGAACAGGGCTCGAGCCGGTACGGTGAACTCGGCCCGAATGCGCCCCGATTCCTGCTCCATGTGTACCATCTGGGCCTTGCGGCTGCCCAGGGCCTCCATCACCGGGCCGAATTTGGCCTCGGGCACGTCCACCACCAGGTACTCGTAGGGTTCTTGAATCTGGCCCTCGATCTCTTTGAACAGCACGCTGGGCTGGCCCACCGAGAACTCGAAGCCCTCGCGCCGCATGGTCTCGAGCAGCACCGACAGGTGCAGCTCGCCGCGCCCGTGCAGCTCGAAGGTATCGGGCGTGACCTCGATGACCCGCAGGGCCACGTTGGTCTCGAGCTCCTTCAACAGCCGCTCGCGGATCTGGCGGCTGGTCACGTACTTACCCTCCCGCCCGGCGAAGGGCGAGGTGTTGGGGGTCACGGTGATGCTCACCGTGGGCTCGTCCACCGCCAGGCGGGGCAGGGCCTCGGGGGCTTCGCGGGCCGCAATGGTATCGCCAATCTCGACGCCTTCCATCCCGGCGATGGCCACGATATCGCCGGGGGTGGCCTCGTCCACCTCGAGGCGCTCCAGGCCCCGATGGGTAAACACCGCCACCACCTTGAGGTCGCGGTTGCCGTGCTCCCCCACGATGGTCACAAACTGGTTTTTGCGCACCGTGCCGCGGTGCACCTTGCCCAAGGCAATCTTGCCCAAAAAGTTGGAGTAGTCGAGGTTGGCCACCCGAAGCTGGAAGGGGCCCTGGGCCACCTGGGGGGCCGGAATGTGCTTGAGGATGGTCTCGAAAAGGTCGGTCAGGTCGGGCTTGGGCTGGTCGCCCAGCCAGGCCGCGCCCTCGCGGCCAATGGCGTAGAGGTAGGGGAAGTCGAGCTGTTCGTCGGAGGCCCCCAGCTCGGCCATCAGGTCGAAGGTCTCGTTTAGAACTTCGTCGGGCCGGGCATCTTTCTTGTCCACTTTGTTGATCACCACGATGGGCTTGAGGCCGGCCTCGATGGCCTTCTTGAGCACGAAGCGGGTCTGGGGCATGGGGCCCTCGGCAGCGTCCACCAGGAGCAGCACCCCATCCACCATCGAAAGCGCGCGCTCCACCTCGCCACCAAAATCGGCGTGGCCGGGGGTATCCACGATGTTGATCTTCACGCCCCCCCACTCCACCGCGGTGTTTTTGGCCAGAATGGTGATGCCGCGCTCGCGCTCGAGGTCGTTGGAGTCCATAATGCGCTCGCCCTCCGCCTCGTGGCGCGAGAGGGCTTTGGCCTGCTTGAGCATCGCGTCTACCAGGGTGGTCTTACCGTGGTCCACGTGCGCAATAATTGCGATGTTTCTGAGTTCCATTGTCTCTCCGGGAAAGGCTCGCGCGGCGGCGGGCAACCCTAGTAGTCTAGCCGATGCGGGCAGCTTTGTATACGTCGGGCGAACTCGGCTACAATTCAGGCATGGCCGCCCGCGCCCCCCGGCCCTCCCGCCTGTCCAAGGAGGAGTGGCTCCAGCTCGAACAGCAAACCGACCAGCGCTACGAATACCTGGACGGCTTTGTGTACGCCATGGCCGGCGAAAGCCGGTTACACAACGAGATCGTCGGCAACATTACCGAGGCGCTGCGGGCCAGGGCCAGGGCCCGAGGCTGCCATTTTGCTTTTCTCTCGGTGCGCGTGGCCATCGCCCAGCTCAACCGCTACTACTACCCCGATGTGGTGGTGAGCTGTGCCGAAGAACCACACAGCCACGAGATCCACCAGCCCTGCTTGGTGGTAGAGGTGCTGTCCAAAAGCTCGGCCGAACGTGACCGGCGCGAGAAGCTCGATGCCTACTTCAAGATTCCCACCCTCCAGACCTACCTGCTGGTCTCGCAAGAAGAACGCCGGGTGGAGGTCTACCAGAAGGCCCCGTGGAACCTTTTGTGGAGCGAGTGGATCAACGAAGGCGCCATAGAGATACCCTGCTTGGGCGAAACCCTGAGCCTGGCCCAGATCTACGCCGGGCTCGAGGTACCGGAGGCCTAGCGACGGGGCCTGTGGGCTGGGCTGCTTCGTCCCGGGCAACGGCTCGTTGTACCACCTTGAAAACTGAGCGATGAAAAAGCCACCCGGAACAAAACTCAGCAGCGAGGGGCCTTCGCTGCTGAGAAAAACCCGGTGGTACCGGACAAGGCGGCTTCGCCTGGTTCGAGTAGCCAGGGCCAGGTACCTGCCGAGACCCCGCCCTGGCAGTGACCCGCCTTATCCTGGCAATACCGCCGCGAGCTGCGGGCCGCGCTCCAGCGCATCACCCCTTCAGCGGGGTCGCTGTGGCTGCTCGACCCACTAGAGGCCCAGTAGCGTATCGGCGGCCTTCTCGGCCAGCATCAGGGTGGGGATGTGGGTGTTGCCCCGCACCACCCCCGGCATCACCGAGGCATCCACCACATACAGGTTCTCGGTGCCGTAAACCTTCAGGTCTGCATCCACCACCTGCCCCATGCTGCAGGTTCCGGCGGGGTGGTAGAGGGTCTGGGCATAGCGGCGGATGTAGGCCTGTATCTCCGCAGCCTGCCGGGCGTGGGGCTGGCCGCGGTAGGCATCGAAGGCTTTTTGCGCGGCAATTTCGCGGGCGATCAGCACCCCGGCTTGCAGAACCTCGAGGTCGTGCGGCTCGCTCAGGTAGCGGGGTTGGATGAGGGGCGCGGCCTCCGGATCGGCGCTTCTGAGGGCAATAAAGCCCCGGCTCTGGGGGGCCACCAGGGTGGGGCCAATGGTGAAAAAGAAGCCTTCCTCGTGGTCGAAGCCGTGGTTGCTGAAAAAGGCCGGCCCAAAGTGAAACTGCAGGTCGGGTGCTTTGGCCTGGGGCTGGGTGCACAAAAAGGCCCCGGCCTCGGCGATGTTGCTTACGAACGGGCCGCGCTGGGCCAGCAGGTAGCGCAGGATGTTGGCGAGGTTCTCGGCTTTGTCCAGGCTCACGGGCCGGGTGCTGTGCCAGATGACCGGCAGGGCCAGGTGATCCCACAGGTTCTGCCCTACCGGCAAATCCTGCCGCACCTCGATGCCGAGGGCTTTGAGGTGGTCGGCAGGGCCGATACCTGAGAGCATCAGGAGCTGGGGGGACTGCACCGCCCCGCTCGAGACGATCACCGCCCGGCGAGCCCGCACCTGCCAGCGCTGGCCCTGGTGGCGGTACTCCACCCCCACAGCCCTGGAACCCTCGAACAGGATGCGGTGCGCCCGGGCCCCGGTCTGGGCATCCAGGTTGGGGCGCGGCAGGGCCGGGGTCAGGTAGGCCGCGGCGGCGCTGTGCCGGGCCCCGTTTTTCTGGTTGACATGGAACAGGCCCACCCCTTCTTGCTCGGGGCCGTTGAAGTCGTCGTTGCGCTTCAGGCCCCACTGCTGGGCGGCCTCGAGGAAGGCCTCGGTCAGGGGGTTGGTGTATTTGCGCACCTCCACGTGCAAAGGGCCCCGGTCGCCGTGGTAGGGGGAGGGGCCCAGGGGGTGGGTCTCGAGCTTCTTGAAGTAGGGCAGCACCTCGGCAAACGACCACCCCGGCTGCTGCCAGTCGTCGTAGTCGCGGGGGTTGCCGCGGATGACGATCATGGCGTTGATCCCACTGCTCCCCCCCAGCCCCTTGCCCCGCGGCCAGTACAGGCTGCGCCCCTCCAGCTCGTCCTGGGGCTCGGTAAAAAAAGCCCAGTCGTAGGGCCCCTTGAACAGCTTGGGGAAGGCCGCCGGGGCCTTGCAGTACAGCCCCTGCATGGGCTCACCAGCCTCGAGCACCAGCACCGTCCGGTCGGGCCGGGCCGAGAGGCGGTTGGCCAGCACACACCCCGCCGCCCCGGCCCCTACGATGAGGTAGTCGAATTCCTTTCTCACTGGGTTTTAGCATACCTCGAGACCTCCGGTCATCTGCTATGCTTCAGATTGGTTATGATTTATCGGACAACTTTGGCTGCTCGCGGACAGCTAACGCTTCCCAAGGAAATACGAGAGAAGTTTGGAATCAAGGAAGGCGATCAGATTAATTTTGAGGTTACCGGCGACACCATCCGGCTGAAGGTGGTTCCCCGCATGCGCATCGAGGAGCTGTTTGAGCACCTGCCCGGAGTAGAGGCCCCCTATCCCGGCCCCGAGAAGGAGCGCGAGGTCATGCGGGCGCGCCATGCGCGCAAGGAGAAGCGGTGAGTTCGGAGTCGGCCCCGCTGTACGTGCTGGATGCCAATATTCTGCTGCGCTTCATCACCAAGACCCCGCTCGAGCAGGCCCGGCGGGCGCGCGATCTGCTGGCCTCGGGGCAGCAGGGTGCGGTGCGCTTGGTGCTCGAGGCCCCCACCCTGGCCGACGTGGTGTATGTGCTCAAAAAGCTGTACCAGATGGAGTATGCCGAGATCGAGGCCGCCCTGCTGCGGCTGTTTGCCTCAGGGGCGGTGGAGGTGGTGGAGCGACAGCGCTGTGAATCGGCCCTGGCCCTCCAGGTGCAGCACAACATAGACTTCGAGGACGCCTACCTGGCCGTCATAGCCCAGGAGCTGGGGGGCAAGGTCGCTTCCTTCGACCAGGACTTCAAAAAGCTGGGGGTGGGGTGGCTGCGGCCATGAATTGAAGCCCCTGCTGGGTTATCGCACAGGCTTATCCCGGCCCCGGGCCTCGGGCCACCAGAACCCCACCCGCGCACCGCCCTCTGGGCGGTTTTCGGCCCGCACCTGAGCGTCCGTCACCCGGGCTACCGCCGCTACCAGGGCCAGGCCCAGCCCCACCCCGTCGCTGCGGTCGCTTTTGGCGAAGGGCTCAAAGGCCCTGGGTTGCAATTCCGGCGGGAAGCCGGGCCCCCGGTCGTATACCCAGAGCCAGAGGCCCCCGGCGTCGGGCTCGAGCACCACCTTCTCCACGCCCCCGGCGTGCTTAATGGCGTTTTGCACCAGGTTCTCCACCATAAGCGCCAGCAGATCGGGGTCGGCCTCCACCCAGCCGCTTCCTTCGACCTCGAGGCCGCGCTCTTCGAGGAAGGCTTTCAGATCCAGCGGCTGGCCCCGCACCCGCCCCTGGCCCTCGAGGCGGGCCAGCGTCAGCAGACCTTGCAGCAGCGACTCCATGCGGGCCGCTTCGCGCAGCGCCCCCTCGGTGGCCCGGGGCTCCCCGGGCCGGCGCTGCAAGACCTCCAGATACCCCTTGAGGGCCGTCAGGGGGTTGCGCAGTTCGTGGGAGGCCCCGTAGGCAAAGCGCCGGGCGGCCTGCTCCTGCACCTTGAGGCGGTGCAGGGCGGCCTCGAGTTGGCTCATCAGGGCGTTCATGGCCTCCACCGCCGGTCGCACCTCGGGCAATCCAGGGGGTGGGAGGGGCTCGAGGTTCTCGGCATTGCGGCGGGCCAGCTCCCGCGACACCACCTCCAGCGGGCGCAGCGAGTGTGAGAGGCCCCAGGCCCCCACCGCAAAGGCCAGCAGGGCCAGCACCCCCCCAAGGCCCAGATAGAGTTGCAGCAGACGGCGCGGCAGGGCTGCCACCTCTTCCAGGGGGGTGCCCAGGCCCAGCCCACCCTCCTCGCTGGGGAGCGCCACCCACAGCCAGTTGTCGCGCACCTGCCGAAAGCCCTGGCCTGCTCGCAGGGCCGCCTCGAGGCCCTCGGGGAGCTGGTAATCGCCCAGGTCGGTAAAGGTCGTGCGGCCTTGGGGACCCAGAATAAAGCCCACCCCGCCAAACTCCTGCACAATCTGGGCCAGATCCCGAATGTGCACCGACCCCTGGCTGACTAGAAAACCCAGCCGGGAAAGCACCGCCCGCTCGAGGGCCTCCTGCACGGTGTGCTGGGCCTGCTGCACCGTCAGGGCTCCCAGCGGCAGCAGCAGCAAGACGAGGGCCAGCAATAACCACAGCAAAAGGCGCAGGCGGAGGGTCATGGCCGCTTACTTACGCAGAATGTAGCCGTGCCCCCGCAGGGTGTGCAGCAGGGCCGGTTCACCCAGCGCCCGGCGCAGGGCCGAGAGGTGCACCTCGAGGGTGTTGGGCTCCACCTCCTGGCCCCAGACCCGCTGCATTAGGGTTTCCTTGGGCAGCAGGCGCTCGGCGTGCTCCAGAAAACACTGCAAAAGCTGCAGGGCTTTGGGCGAAAGCTCCAGCAGCCGCCCACCCCGGCGGGCCTCCATCTTGCCTGGATACAGCACCACATCAGCGTAGGAAAGCACCTCCTCCGGGCGCTTGCTGCGGCGCAAAAGGGCCTCGAGGCGGGCCACCAGCTCCGAGAGGGCGTAGGGCTTCACCAGGTAATCGTCGGCCCCCTCCCGCAGGCCCTTGACCCGCCACTCCACCTCGTCCAGCGCGGTAAGCATCAGCACCGGCACCGCGCTTTGCCGGCGAATCTCGCGCAGCACCCCAAAGCCATCGCCGCCGGGCAGCAGCACGTCCAGTACCACCAGCTCGGGGTTTTCGGCCAGCCTGCGCAGCCCTTCGGCGCCGTTGGCTGCCTCGAGCACCGTGTAGCCCTCGAGCTCCAGCCCCAGGCGCAACGCCTCGCGCACCCCGGCATCGTCTTCGATGAGCAGCACCCGGGCCATGCCTCTATTCTGGCAGAAACCCCTGCCGCCCGTTAGGTGGACTCCCCGGCCTTGTCCGGTAAGCCCCGCACAAACAGGGCCACCCCTTCCTGCAAAAGCGCCTCGGCCGAGTAGCCGGGCATGTGCTGGGC
>Ga0209479_1001564_pt1 | contig 21342 bp, 18 predicted proteins | sample DewCreD2012metaG_2_FD_184112 | JGI IMG/M metagenome (GOLD analysis project Ga0209479, IMG submission 184112) | Hot spring sediment bacterial and archeal communities from British Columbia, Canada, to study Microbial Dark Matter (Phase II) - Dewar... ...
CTCAATCGGGACTACGAGTTCCTGCCCGAAACCTCAGAAACCTTTATCTACACGGCGATGATCCGACTTATGGTCAGAAGATTGGCTTCCTAGACGGTTTTAAGACAGTCTCTTACAGCGCATTTTCAGCCCTGGCGCGCGCCACCGATCCGGTGACCGGCGAGCCCGCTGTGCGATAGAAGCCTTACAAGCTTTTGGCAGGATCGGGCAGCAGCAGATCTCCTGCACGGACGCATCGCAAGAATGCCCCCACCGCTTCGGGGTCAAAATGAAGACCTGCCTGGCGCCCAATTTCCGCCACGGCCTCCGGCACAGGCCAGGCCTGTTTGAAGGGCCGTTGGCTCACCAGGGCGTCAAACACATCCACCACCGCCACAACGCGGGCCTCTAGCGGGATGGCTTCGCCCTTAAGGCCGTCCGGGTAGCCGCTTCCATCAAAATGTTCATGGTGGGAGCGGGCAATGCGCTGGGCCATTTGCAGGTAAACCGACTTACCCCCCTCGAGCATTGCTGCACCCACCACGGTGTGGCTTTTCATAAGTTCGTACTCCTCGGGGGTGAGCCGGGAGGTTTTGCGAAGAATGGCATCTGGTATGGCGATTTTGCCTATGTCATGCAAGGGCGCAGCCCGCCGGATCACCTCGACCCAGCCGGCCTCCAAGCCCAAACGCTGGGCCAATCGGCTGGCATTTTCCGCAACCCTGTGCACGTGTGAGCCCGTATCGTCATCGCGAAACTCCGCCGCATAGGCTAAACGCCTTAGCGCATCCAGGTGCGCTTCATGCAGCTCCTGGGTGCGGGCCTGCACCGCCGCCTCCAATCGCAGGTTCTCATCCTTTAGCCGCAGGTGCAAGTAGCGGGTCTCCAGCAGATGGCGCACCCGGAGCACCACCTCGAGCAGATCAAAGGGCTTTTGCAAGAAATCGGCAGCCCCGAGGTTGAGGGCCCGGTGCTTAGCCTCAGCGGTGGTGTCGGATGTGAGCACCAAAACCGGCAAATATCCGTCGTTCTCCCGACGCCCTTGCAAAAACCTGAGTATCTCCAGGCCACTCCGCTGCGGCATGTGCATATCCAGCAGGATTACATCGGGATTGAGCCGGTGCAAAAACTCCTCGAAACGGGTTGGGTCGGTGGTTGCGTATATGCGGGAAAATCCTACGCGCTCGAGGGTTCTCTGCAATAATGCCACGCTGGATGGCTCGTCGTCCACGATAAAAACGGTCATGTCTTCCAGTTGCACGGAAAGTCCACCCTTCACAACAACACAACCTTAGCGCCTATCAGCGGTTGAGTTGGCGCATTCAACCCAAACACGTCGCTGCAAATCTAAACCTAGCATTTTATTGCATTCTAGAAAGCCTGGTGGTTTATTTGCACATGCAGATCGCAATCACAAAGCTAAAGGCCTCCCACACCGGATTTTTGGCTTATCACCCACCCCAGGGCCCAGGCCTCGCGGGCGGGGGGATCTATAGGATTTGTGCCGTTTGCATAGGGATTTTAAGACCTTCAGTCGGCTCTGCTTTTGGGGTGTGCTTTCTGAACTTAACCCGCACCCCCACCCCTCTATGCTGCTGTTGGGTGGTCAGCCATGCAGACGCTTGTGGGAAATATCACAACCGAACCCGGAGCGGCGGCTTGTTCAGAGCTGACCTTGGCGGCGTTGAAGGCTGTTTTGCGGGATATTGAGAACAGTCGGAGCCTGGCGTGCGTCCTGGCAGTAGCTGCCAGTATCGGTATCCCAACCCAAAAACCAAGTTCGGAGGTGATGATCCGTGATTCCCAATCTGGGCACCAAGGGAAACGGGGAGCCAGTGGTGCAACCGGCCGAACCCAAAAGTACTGCCGTTGCTTGCTGGAGAGTCCCCACAGTAAAGAGCTTTATTAGCCTGGCCATTGCGGGCTGGATCGGTCTGGCCCTAACCTCGTGCACAACCACCCAGGGCCTTGAGGTTAGCCCCCTTTGCAGTGATGTCGGGGCGCGAAGCCAACAAACCACCGTCAGGGCGTTTAGTAAGGTGGGGCTGGGCCGCTTTGATGTTCCACACGCGGCAGGGCGGCTGCTGGTGTATCAGCCCAAAAGGCTGAGCCTGCAAAGCCACAACGCCGGCGCGCAAAACCTGGGGGCCCAGCGGGTGCAGGATCTGGGCGGAGGCTGGAGCCTGTACCGCACCCAGCCGGGGCAGGAAGCCCAAGCGGCCCAAAAACTGTACCAGCAGGGCCTGGGACAGTACGTGCAACCCGAATACCTCTACCAGCCCACCAGCCTGGCCGTACCCCCCGATAACCTCAGCTACCTGATGGAGCAGGCCCCCCTGTTCCAGCAGATGAAAATCGAACAAGCCTGGCAAAAACTAAGAACGCACAACATAAACTGCCCGACACCGGTCATCGCCGTGGTCGACACCGGCATGTACACCCAGCGGAGCGATCTGGCCCCCAACCTAACCCCCCCGGATAGCTGGCTGGATGTGGTAGGCGAAGACCTCAGCAACCCCCGGCCCACCCGGGGCACGGTGGAGCCCGAGCCCGGCACCGGTGCCAGCCATGGGACGCAAGTAGCCAGCATCATCGCCGCCACTACCAACAACGGAACGGCCCTGACCGGTGTGGGCTATAACCTGCTGCGCGTACTGCCCATCAAGGTGTTTGATGCCAACCAGCAGGCCGGCACGCTACAAGTTGCCCAGGCCCTGGAATACGCAGCCGGAGCAACCCAAATTGCCGGTCAGCTCTTTGTCAATCCCACGCCGGCCCAGGTCGTCAACCTTTCCCTTTCCCTCTCCGCGCCAGGCTTTCGCGACCCTTACCTCGAGCACGTCCTGGAGCAGGTGACCCAGCAAGGCCTGGTGGTGGTGGCCTCGAGCGGCAATGCCGACTTGCCCGCGGTGGGTTACCCCGCCTCCTCGCCTTTCGTCATCGCGGTAGGGGCCACCGATGCCAGCCAGGCCCGGGCCCGCTGGCTGAGCGGCTACGCCTCCAACTATGGTGAGGGGCTCGAGTTTGTAGCCCCGGGCACCGGTGTGCCGGTAGCCCACGGGCCCAACCAGGGGGCATACGCCCTGGCCTATGGCACCTCGGCCTCGGCACCTTTTATCAGCGGGGCCATCGGCCTGTATCTGTTGCAACAGCAACTGCTGGGCCAGACCCCTCCCAGCAACCCCGGCGCCCGGCTGGATCAGGTGCGCACCTGTCTCAAAAGCGCCGCGCAAAACGCCCCCGCCTGGGACAGCCAGACCGGCTACGGCCTGGTCGATGTGGCCAAGGTGGTAGAGCCCAGCAACCCAGCCTGCTTCCCCAGGGGGTAGCCATGATTCATCGCCCCGATCTGCACCACAAGTTTGTTGTTTTGTTCGATATAAAGAACGCCAGTCCCCAGGATCTATCTTTTCTGAACGGCCCCCAACAGCTCTTACAAGAGGTGCGTTACGGACTGGTGCTGGATGAGGCGATCAAGAAAGCGCTCAACCTCTACTTCGAACGCGACGCGCTGCTGCCAATACTCGATAAATGGCCCAACATCGAACAGGTGGGGGTCAAAGCCCTGTGCGAACGCTATTACAACCTGCGGATGTTTGGCCTCACACACCCAGCCGGGCATGCTCTGATACCAAGCCCGGTTCGCTTCTCGCCGGCGCGTTCGATCGACCCCATCCTTCCCCTTACTTCGGGTCGCAACACCGCTTATGGGCTCTACCGCATGCACGGGTACTACCACCCCAGCGCTGGGCTGCACAACGGCGTAAGCGCGTCCGATCTGCAGTGGCTCTGGCAAGGGCTCTCCCAGGTGTTTGTTTCGGAGGCCTCGAGCCGGCCCATACAGGCCTCCACGCGGGGTTTGTGGATCTTTACCCACGAAGCCCAGCAGGCCGCGCCCATTCCAGCCAAAGCGCTGTTTGGCCTGGTGCAAACCCCAGCCCTACAATCCCAGGCCACCCGGTTCGACGACTACACCGTAACCACCCCGCCGCCAGGTCACCTCGAGGCCATACCCAGCGTGTACCTGACCCACCTGGTGTGAGGTTGCTATGAAGCCTAAAAATTTTTTACACACCAACGCCCCCAAAACCCCTGCGGCCAGACGGCCTCCCCTGGGCCTGCTGGTCGTATGTTTGTTGATATCAGCAGGAATACTTCTGCTCAGCCTCGGGAAGGCCTTTCAGCTCCCCGGGTTCATGCTCCTGGTGGCCGCTCTAAGCGCCGGCTATGGCCTGATGCCCGGCCTTTACACAGCGCTGGCCCTCGCCGCGCTCAGCGCATGGCTCAGCAACCCCCCGGCCTCGAGCCTGTGGGTTTTATCGGCGCTGGGGGCCACAGCCCTGATATCTGGGGGGGTTAGAAAAGCGCTGCAACAACAGCAGGAAACCTCCAATCAGCTTGCCTGGCTATCCTACGCCCTGCAGGCCCTGCTGGCCGCCAACCACCGTGAGCAACTGCTGACGGCCATACCCAGGCTGCTCGAACCACTGGGCGTGCAGGTCGGGGTATGGTGGCTTCAGCACCGGGAGTTGCGGCTGCATTACATCAGCGACCCAGGGGAGACCACGACCCTCGAGCAGGTCGCCATACAGGCCCATGCCCAGGGCGCAGCGGTGTACAGACGGTGCGGACAGCCCCTCCACAACTGTGCGGCAATTCCCCTGTACGAACGCAACAGGATGGCCGCCGTGGTCAGTCTAAAACGCCGCCGGGCTTTTGGGCCTCAAACACAAGGCTACCTCGAGCAGCTTGCCCAGGCCGCAAGCAGCCGCCTGACCTCCATCGCAGAGCAGGCCGAAGCCCATCTGATGCACCAGCTCTCCATGGCTCTGGTCGCGGCTGATTCGGTGACGGTGCTGGCTGAACGGGCCCTGGCCCTGCTAGCCTCAGCGCTGGGGGTACAGCACGGGATTATCCTGCAACAACAGGGCAGTCGGATGCGCATCCTGGCCCGGCTTGATGTAAAGCAGCCCCCAGACGACTGCTGGCAGGCCCACATCTCCGATAGCCAGGGGCTTTTTTGGACAGTTTACCGCACTGGACAGCCCATCTTTATCGACCAGCTAGAGCAAAAAACCTCGATACAGAGCATGGTTATTCACCCCATTGGCCTTTCCAATCGGCCTCGAGCCCGCGTGCTGCTGGGTCTGGCCCACCCACAGCCATATCCCTGGCTGCCCTGCACACAGGATTTGCTGGCTATGGCGTGCCGATCAATAGGTCTGGCGCTGGAAGGGGCCATCGCCCGACAGCGCCTGGAACGCCTGCTCGAGCTCTCACACAAAACCGCGCTGGAAGACTCCGAGAGCCTCTACCAGCAGGTGCTAACCTCGGCCGTCGAGCTGATACCGGGCGCCGAGGCCGGCAGTCTGCTGGTGCGCAAGGGCGAACGCTTCCACTTCCAGGCTGCGGTTGGATACGACCTGGAAAGCCTGCAAGGCCTTAGTTTTAGCGAGCAAGACCACCTCAAGTGGTACGGTCATCACCCCGCGGGGTGGTATGCCGGTGAGCCGCGCATCCTCTCCAGCGAGCAAGCCTCCATCCAGGAGCGCAGCGCCAGCAGCTCTGCAGGGCAGACGGTCGCCCATACCAGGCACATTCAGTCCAACCTGGCCGTCCCGGTGCTTTATCAGGGCAGCGTGCTGGCTTTGCTCAACCTGGACAACTTTCACGACCCCCAGGCGTTTGGCTCGGATTCCCTGGAGGTTGCCCGCTTCTTCGCTACCCCGGTGGCCGCCCTGCTTCACCAGGCCCACACCCGCCAGAGCCTTGCGGAGGCCGCCCTGAGCGATGCGCTCACCGGCCTGGCCAACCGGCGGGCTTTCAACAAGTTTTTCGATGAGGAACTGGCCCGCTCGAGGCGGTACCAGCAATCCTTTGCGCTGCTTGTGCTGGATTTGCAGGGCTTCAAAGCCATCAACGACCGGCTGGGGCATGCCTTTGGAGACGAAGCCCTGGTTCGGGTGGCCCAGGCCCTGCAGAAAACCAGCCGTAAGAGCGATGGCCTGTTCCGCCTGGGCGGGGATGAGTTTGCGGCCATTCTGCCCCGCACCACCGCCGATCGCGCCATGCATGTGGCCCAGCGCTATGCTAAAGCCGTTCAGGCCATCCGCATCGAGGGTGTGCCTTTGGGGGTGAACATCGGCCTGGCGGTCTATCCACAGGATGGTTCTAGCAAAGAAGACCTCCTGCGGTTGGCCGATCAGCGGATGTACGCCGCCAAAGCCCAGCGCGTCAGCATTCTGAGCCAGAACAGCTCAATTTCATACAAAACTCTGAGTTTGGCGATACCCTGAGTTTAACACCCCCTAAAGCCGGGCCGGGGTGTAGGCTTGAAACAGGGTGAACAGCATGCGTTGGCATAACCTGTACCGCCGCTGGGTATTACAAAGACATTTTCGCTTCGCCAAAGAGCACCTGGGCGATCACTTTTTCGATGCCCTCACGGCCTATGCCCTGGGCTTAGGCAAGCTTGGTATTGTGGAGGCCAAGGAGGCGGCCTGGGCCCTCAGCCAGCTCCGCAAGGATCCCATTCCGGGCTTTAGCGGGCAGCTCGAGGATGTGTTTTTTACCATAGATTTCTACCTGCGCGAGCGCTTTGGTTCCGAGGTGGCCAGCGCGCTGCGCCGGGGCCTCTCCCGCAACGACCTCGACCTGACGGTGTTCCGCGCCTATGCCTGTGAGCGGCTGCTGCGGGTTCTGACCTCGCTATCGGACTTGAGGCGGGAACTGCTGGGCCTGGGGCAGACCCACCGCCAAACCCTCCTCACGGCCTATACCCACCACCGCCCGGCCCAGCCCACCACCCTGGGGCACTACCTGACCGGGGTGGAAAACCTGCTCTCGCGCGACTACCAGCGGCTACGCTCGGCCTTCCTGACCACCGACAAGTGCCCGCTGGGAGCCTCAACCCTGGCGGGCAGCCCCTACCCGGTGGATCGCAAGGCCCTGGCCCAGTGGCTGGGGTTTGGGGGCACCCTCGAGCACACCTACGACGCCATCGCAGCCGGGGACTGGGCCCTGGAGATCGCCTATGCCCTGGCGGGTATGGCTACCAGCCTCTCGCGTCTGGTGGCCGACCTGTTGTTCTGGGCCGAGCAGGGGGGGTTCCTGGTCGCCGAAAAAATCAGCCAGGGCTCCTCGATCATGCCGCAGAAGGTCAACCCGGTGGTGCTGGAGCACGTGCGGGGCTTCCTGGCCGAGCTGATGGGCGGCCCCACCACCCTGGGCCACCTCAACTACAGCACCCCCTTTGGCGACGTCAACGACCACGGGCCGGGGGTGCTCGAGCCCCTTTACAACCTGTTCTACGCCGCCGAGGGGGCCGTGGCCCTTCTGCGGGTGGCCCTGCAGGAAAGCCGCTTTGTGCCTGAGGTGCTGGCCCAGGGCCTGCGCGACCGCAGCGTGCTGGCCTCCGAGCTGGTGGATGTGCTGGTTGCCGGGAAGCGCCTTTCGCTGGCCGAGGCCTACCCCAAGGTGCAGGGTATGCTGCGCGAATTGAGCAGCAAGGGCCGCACCGTGGCCGAGCTGGGCCTGGACGACCTGCAAAGCCACCTGGGGTTTGGCGACCCCGAGCTGTTACAAGCCCTGGAGCCCGAGCGCTTTATAGCCCGGCGCAAGGTGCTGGGTGGGGCCGCCCCCGAGGCCCAGGCGGTCTATCTGGACTACGCCCTCAACCGCCTCAAGCTCGAGCGCCTGGAGCTCAAAGAGCTTAAAAGCCGCCGCCGCAAGGCCCTGCGCACCCTGGCCCAGGATCCTCTCAGTTTGTTGGGGGAGGCGCGTTCGCAGAGCCCAATTCAATCCTACAGAGCTTAATTTAGGCATATTCTCCAAAAACAGCAGCCCAGCGCTCCGATGCAAAATTACCGATAAATCCTACAGCCCGGTTTCGACAACCCGTCTGCTGGAGCCGGCGTCGAAGGTGCTTCAACTCAAAACAGGCCGTGCCAGGTTATAAAATAACCAGGGTGATACTGTGAGCAAAACCTACAAGATTTGTTTGATTGAAGGCGACGGCATCGGCCACGAAGTAATTCCCGCCGCCAGGCTGGTACTGGAAGCCACCGGACTCAAGTTTGAGTTTGTTGAGGCCCAGGCCGGCTGGGAGACCTTTGAGCGAATAGGCACCTCGGTGCCCGAGGCCACCCTCGAGGCCGTTACTCATACCGATGCCACCCTCTTCGGTGCAGCCACCAGCCCCACCAAAAAAGTACCGGGCTTCTTCGGAGCCATCCGCTACATGCGGCGCAAACTAGATCTGTTCGCCAACGTGCGCCCGGCCAAACACCACCCTGTGCCGGGCTCGAGGCCAGGGGTCGACCTGATCGTGGTGCGCGAGAACACCGAGGGGCTTTATGTAGAGCAGGAACGTAGCTACCTCGAGGGCGAGATCGCCATTGCCGATACGGTCATTACCCGCAAAGCCAGCGCGCGCATCGGCGAGTACGCCGCCCGGCTGGCGGCCAGCCGCCCCCGCAAGCAGCTCCATGTGGCGCACAAAGCCAACGTGCTACCCATGACCCAGGGCCTGTTCATGAACACCGTGCTGGCCGAAGCGGCCCGCTTCCCGGAGGTCAAAACCCAAGACATCATCATCGATAACTGCGCCATGCAGCTCGTGCGCAACCCCGAGCGCTTCGACGTGATCGTGACCACCAACCTGTTCGGCGATATCATCTCCGATCTCACCGCCGGGCTGGTGGGCGGCCTGGGCATCGCGGCCAGCGGCAATATTGGCATCAAGCACGCTGTGTTTGAGCCGGTGCACGGCAGCGCACCGGATATCGCCGGGAAGGGCATTGCCAACCCAGCAGCCACCATCCTCTCAGGCGTGATGATGTTGGATCATTTAGGCGAACACGAAGCCGCCCGCCGGGTAGAAGCCGCCGTGGATAAGGTGCTCCAAGAGGGCCCCCGCACCCCCGACCTTGGCGGCAACGCCACCACCCTCCAGTTTGCCGAGGCCGTGGCCCGGTCTCTATGAGCGATAAGCGGTGCGCGGCCCTGTGCAAATGACGCTCCCACAGCCGTCTAGGCGATGGAGCATTAAGATTGGATGTGCAAATGAACTGTCTAAAGGTTAAAACCTAGGCTAGAGTGGTCAATATGACCGCTGCAGCGCAGATTTATCGTGCTATACTGACACCTAGTTTGAGATTCATGTGGGAAAGGGGGCAGCGTGCGTGATTTCTTTGGCGGGTTGCTGAGACCCAGAATCGAGGCGCTCGGCCTCGAGATTGGATCGGCCAATATCAAAATGGTCGAGCTGTCCGGAACTCCCCCCAGCCTGAAAAACCTGAGCATCAGGCCCACCCCGCCAGGGGTGGTTCAGGAGGGTTCGATCATCGAGCCGGGCGCCCTGACCGAGGTCATCAAAGAGATGCTGGCTGAAATGCGCACCCGCAAGCGCTACGTGGTAACGGCGGCCAGCAACCTGGCGGTCATTACCCGCACCTTGCAGGTGCCCAAGATGCCCATCAAACAGATGGAGGAAGCTGTACGCTGGGAAGCTGAACGCTACATCCCTTTCCCAATTGACGAGGTGGTGCTGGATTACGCCCCCCTCGACTCCCTCGAGGCCATTCCAGATGGGGAGCAGATGGACGTGGTGGTAGGGGCGGCCCGGCAGGAGACCGTGGCCAGCCTAGTCGAGGCCCTCAAAGCCGCCGGTCTGGAGCCATTGGTGATCGACGTTAAGCCATTTGCCGGTCTGCGCACCCTGGGCGCCCGCCTGGCGGCCACCGACCGTGAGCCCATCACCCTCTTCCTCGAGATCGGGGCTGAATCCTCGGCCCTGGTTCTGACCCGTGGTGAGCGGTTGCTCCTGAACCGCGTCATCAACCTATCCGGTAAGGACTTCACCGCTGCGATTTCGAAAGCGTTCAACCTCGATGTGGTGGCCGCCGAAGACGCCAAGAAAAACTACGGCCTGGCTACCATCCCCACCGAAGATGAAGACCTGCTGCTCGACTTCGACGCCGAGCGCGAGCGCTTCAATCCGGCCCGTATGTACGACGCCATCCGCCCGGTGCTGGTCGAGCTGACCACCGAGCTGCGCCGAAGCCTGGAATTCTTCCGGGTTCAGGTGGGCGACCTGGGGGTCGATCAGGGCTTTGTGGCCGGAGGGGGCAGCAAGCTAAGAAGCTTGGTGCCGCTTTTGTCTGATACACTGGGCATCCCACTGGAAACCGCCGACCCCTGGCAGGGCCTTCAAATCGATAAAAGCCGCTTCGATCTGGAGTACCTGCGCAGTCTGGCGCCCGAGTTTACGGTACCGGTGGGCCTGGCCCTACGGGGGGTGAATCCGCTTGATTAAACTCAACCTCCTGCCCAAGAACCTGCGCCGTCGGGTCGAGCCTGGCTGGTGGCGCCTGGCCGCTGTAGCGGTGGTGCTCGCGGTGCTGGGGACGGTGGCTTTTCTCCATCTCTCTACACTCTCACGGGTTCAGGCACTGGAGAACCAGCGCGACCAGCTCCAAGTAGAGGTGGATGTGCTACGCCCCTTCATCGCCGAGCAAAACCGCCTCAACCAACAACAGCGCGAGCTCGAGCAGCTCCTGGCCGTGCGCAACCAACTGCGCGAACGCTTCGTACCCTGGTCGGATAATCTGGCCCTGGTCATCAATCAGATTCCACGGGAAGGCCGCCGGTTTGGGGTGGCCCTGCGCAGCATCGGCACCAAAGTCCTCACGTCCCAAGAAGTCCAAAGCAACGTACAGAACGGTCTATACGACGGTAAGCCGGTCAACGTGGAATTCAACCTCCAAGGCGAAGCCATCGGCCAGAACGCCCTGATTCGCTTCGTTGAGGCCTTCGAAACCTCGCCGCGCTTCGGCATTAACTTCCAAAGTGCCAGCCTGGATCAGCAGCGGCAGCTTTACACCTTTGGGGCCACCATCGGCCTGGTTCGGCCGACCTCGCAAACCACCAGCAACACATCGGGAGGTGAAAATAGTGGTAGCCCTTCTCGCTAGAATGGGCCAGCGTGAGTGGGCCATCGTCGCTATAGTGGCCGCCTTGTTGCTGGGCATGACGTGGTACTTCTTTGTAACCCAGCCCCTCCAAGGGCGCATCCCCGAATTACAGGCCGAGGTGGATCGCCTTACCGTCGAGCGCGATCGGGGCCGTGCGGCCCAGCGCGCCTTGCCCCAGCTTCGTGAGACCATTGCGCGCCTAGACGCCGAGCGGCAGCAGTTCTTGCGCGAACTGCCCCCCACCGAGCAGCTTGGTCGGGTGTTGAGCTCCCTGGCGCAAACCGCCCGGGAAAGTGGGGTGGTGCTGCGCGCCCTGAGCCGCAGCCCTGGGGACAACCAGGGGGTTGCCAATGTGCGGGCCACCAACCTGGCCTTGCAGGTTGAGTCGCCCTTCCCCGAACTGTACGTGTTCTTGCGCAACCTCGAGGGTTTGCAGCGCTTTGCCACCGTCTCGGGCCTCAACCTCACCCTTGGCGGCAGCGGGCCCGCCGCTACGGAGGCCCAGGCCACCAACCCCATCATCAACACCAGCCTGACCATGACGGTCTACACCTATACCGGTCAGGCCCAGCCCAACCAACCTGGAGGTCAGCCATGAATTTCCTCCAGCGCATGCCCCAGGGAGCCAAAGTAGCGCTGGTTGCAGTCCTCCTGGTAGCGGCCGTGGCCGCTTGGTACATCGGCTTCTTCCGTCCAAACCAGGCAGCCCAGCAGCCTGCGGCCCCCACCCCAACACCCGCACCTGAGCCCAGCGCCCCGCTGACCACTGCCCGGCCCCTCGAGGTGCTGCCGGTGCCTTTTCTGGTCACCGAGGCGCCCCGCTCAGAGCAAGCACAGGAGCAGGGTCAAAGCCCCGTCGCTGTTGCAACCACCCAGCCACGGGTAACGGTGCCGCCCAACCCCTTTGTACCCCTGGTCATCGAGACGGCGCCGACCGCTGTGGCCCAGCCCAGCCAGCCAGCCCCGGCCCTCACCAACCGTCCAGCCACCGCGCCGGTAACCCCGCAACCCATCCCAAGCCAGACCGCCCAGGTACAGGTGCGGCAGCCCACCACCCCGCTGCCACAACCCAGCCTACCTGGCACCCGACCCACGCCCAGCGTAGCTGCACCTTCTACCCCTTCCGCCCAACCCCGCCTGGCCCAGGGCACCGCCCGCGCCAGCCTACCCCCTGCAGTCAGCCTGGGTTCGGGTGCGCTTCCCATCCGCCTCGCCCCTCTAGAACGCGAACTGAGCGGCACGGGCGCTTCCACCACAGCCGCAGCGGCCCTGGATGTCCAGCCCGCCGCCGCCAGTGGCAGCAGCCTCGACTTCGCACGGGCCGAGATCGACGCCCGGCTGGCTCAGGTGCTCGAGCCCAAAAGCAGCCTTAGCCGCACGCAGGAAACCACCCAGGAAAGCAGCCTGGCCCGCTTCGTGCGCGAGCAAAACCTCAAGCTCTCGGGGGTGGTGCTGGGCCCAACCAGCGTAGCCATCTTCCAGAGCAAGGACGGCTTTACGGTACTGCCGGTCGGCCGCACCCTCCCTGGTAGCGATGTGCTGCTTAAAAGCTTGAGTGCAAAAGAAGCCCTCTTGGTACAAGGTTCGGAAAGCCTGAACCTGACGATGGACAATCCCTAGGCGGTGAATATGAAGCGTTTGATTGCTCTTTTGGTGGTGTTGAGTCTGGCGCTGGCCCAGGGTACCTTGCCCAGGGATGCCCGCTTCGACCAACCGGTAAGCAACATCGGCACCAACCTACCCCTACCAGCCCTGCTGGACGCGCTGGCCCGTAGCGTGGGGCTCTCCCCCATCCTGCGCGACATCCCCAACGTCAACGTCACAGCCGATATCGATCAGAAACCCTTCCGGCAGGTCTGGGACTTGCTCATCAACACCTATGGCGATGGCCGTATTACCTATGCCCTCCTCGATAACAACGTAATTGTGGTGGGGCCCAAGGAAGTGGTGGATCGGGCCCGCGGCCAGGCCGCCCAGCCCGCCCAGACCACCGAGCCGGCAGCGCGTGAGTTCTACCAGGTGCGCTCGGGCGACCCAGCAGCCCTGGCCACCTTTGTTCAGCAGGAGGTGCCGGGGGTTACTGTGCGGGCTGTACCCGGACAAAATGTGCTCTCTATCAGCGGCCCCTCCCGGGCTGTAAACGATGCCCTGAACTTCCTGCAACGCATCGATGTACCCAGGGCCACCACAGCGGCCATACCAGTGGTGCAAAAGTCGTTTGCCCTCTCGCATGCCCGCGCCACCGAACTAGCCGATGTGCTGGGCAAGGCCATCACAGCCCAAGCCCAGGGCCAGACCACCCCGGCTCAAGGGCAAGGGCAAGGGCAGGCCCAGCCTGCCCCGCAGGTAACGGTGGTGGCCGAACCCCGCACCAATACCCTGATCGTTACCGGCACAGCCGAGCAGATTGCCCTGGCCGAGCGCCTGATTCCCAACCTGGATCGGCCTGTGCAGCAGGTGCAACTGCAAATCCGGGTGCAGGCGGTTTCAGGTGAGGTCATTCGCAACCTGGGTATCAAGTGGGAGACCGTCTCAGGGGGCAACCTGATCGCCAGCTTCCTGTCCACCGGGCTCAACCTGATCTTCGATGCCACCCGCAGCCTGGCCTCCCTTAACATCCGAGCGGTGCTGGACGCCCTGGAAAAACAGCAGCTTTCGCGCCGTCTGAGCGACGCCAACGTGCTGGTGGAGGACAACTACGGCGCCGATACCTCTGACCTGCGGGCCACCGGGGCCAAGGGTGCGGAGATCAAGGTGGGGGGTCGGCTGCTCATCCCCATTACCATCGGCGATCAGATCACGGTGCGCGAGTTCGATTACGGCCTGCTGGTGCGGGTACGCCCGCAAATCTCGACCGACGGTAACATCCTGCTCGAGGTCTTCACCCAGACCGGCGGCGACCCGGCCGATGGCCCGGCGGGCAGCATCCGCATCCCTCAGCAGTCCACCCTTTCCAAGCTGCGCATCCGCGACGGCCAGACCGTGGTGCTGGGGGGCCTGATCCAGAAAGTCACCGATACCTCCGAGACCAAAATTCCCCTCCTTGGGGATATTCCCTTGCTGGGTGAGCTTTTCAAGCAACGCACCTCCTCCATCAAGGACGATGAGCTGATCGTGATCATCACCGGTAACATCGTTAAGGACTCCGCCCAGCGCTAAGCCCCGTATCCCCAACAGCCGGGCCCTGTCCCGGCTTTTTTCATATGGGCCCCTACGCGGTTTTGGACTTGGCCGCGGTTATGCTAGATTCTGTTCATGCGTTTTCTGACTGCTGGAGAATCCCACGGGCCACAGCTCACAGGCATTGTGGAAGGCCTGCCCAGCCAGCTCCCCCTTACGGTGGAGGACATCAACCCCTGGCTCAAGAAGCGCCAGGGCGGGTACGGGCGCGGGCGGCGGATGGTCATCGAGACCGACACAGTGGAGTTTATGAGCGGTGTGCGGGCCGGGCGTACCACCGGCGCACCGGTGACCCTGGTCATCAAAAACACCGACTACCGCAACTGGGTCGAGATCATGGATCCGGCCCCTGGCAATGAACCGCGCAAAAAGGCCCTTACAGCAGCCCGGCCCGGCCACGCCGACCTGGCCGGAGGGGTTAAGTACGGCCACAAAGATCTGCGCGACGTGCTCGAGCGGGCCTCGGCGCGCGAGACCGCCATGCGGGTTGCCATCGGGGCCATCGCCCATAAACTGCTTTCGTTTTTTGGGGTCGAGAGCGCCTCGTTCGTGGATGGGATGGCCGGGGTCTGGAGCGAGGTTCCCTTCGACTGGAGCCTTAAGGAGCGCGTCGAGGCCAGTCCGGTACGGATGACCGACCCCCAGGCCGAAGCCGAGGTGATCCGCCGCATAGACGAGGCCAAGGCCGCCGGCGACACCCTGGGCGGCATCATCGAGGCCCGTTTCAAAGGACTGGTCATGGGGCTCGGCTCCCAGATGCACTGGGATCGCAAGCTCGACGGGCGCATCGCCCAGATGGTGATGAGCATTCCGGCTATTAAGGGGGTGGAGATTGGCCCTGGCTTCAGCAACGCCATGAAGCCGGGCTCGCAGGTTCACGACCCCATCTACTGGGAGGCCGGCCGGGGCTATTACCGCCAGAGCAACCGCTCCGGCGGCACCGAGGCCGGTATGACCACCGGAGAAGAGCTGGTGGTGCGGGCTGCTCTTAAGCCCATCGCCACCCTGATGAAGCCCCTACCCACGGTTGATGTGGTGACGCACCAGCCCGCCGATGCCGCCCGGGAGCGCTCCGACGTGACCGCGGTGCCAGCGGCCAGCGTAATTCTGGAGGCCCTGGTGGGCATCGTGCTGGCCCAGGCCTACCTGGAGAAATTTGGCGGCGACACCCTGGACGAGCTGATTGAACGGGTCGAGCGGTACAAGCAACGGGTACTGGCCTATTAGCCCCTTCGACCCCGAAAGCCGACAGCCCCCAGCAGATGAGGGATATCTATACCACACCCCAAGGCCCATTTCCCAATCCTCTTTTATGATTGAGATTGAACGCCCCGTTACCTGGGTAGCCCTGACCGGCTTTATGGGTGTGGGCAAGAGCCGCATCGGGCGGGAGCTGGCCCGCGAGCTGATGCTGCACTTCATTGACCTCGACCGCTACATCGAGCGGCAGATGGGGCTCTCGGTGGCTGATATTTTCCGTCACCTGGGGGAAGCCACCTTCCGGCAGCTCGAGGCCGAGGCCGTTAGCGAGCTCACCCAGAAAGATTACTTGGTGCTTTCGCTGGGGGGTGGCACCTTTGTCAACCCTGAAAACCGGCGGAAGCTGTTGCAGCGTGGGCCGGTGGTGGCGCTCTGGGCCAGCCCCAGCACCATTTTCGAGCGCATCAGCCGCCGCCCCGGCCAGCGTCCCATGTTGGATAACCCCGACCCCTTTAAACGCATCCAGCAGCTCCTGGCCGAGCGAGAGACGGTTTATCGCCAGGCCACCCTCCACGTCTCTACGGACAACCGCCGCATCCCTGAGGTGGTAGACGAAATTATCCAGCGGCTGTGGAACTATGCAAAAACTAGAGATTAAGCACCCCGTTCCCTACCCGATTCACCTGGGATTCGCGCTCGAGCTCCCCCAGGCACCAGGCCCCCGGGCCCTCCTTTACGATCTGGCGGTACAGGAATACGCCCAGCAGGTGGCCGCCCGCCTGGAGATTCCATTCAGCCTGGGGCTGCCTGGCGGTGAGGAAGCTAAAAGCCTCCACAGCTATGGCCGGGTGCTGTCCTGGCTGGCACAGCAGGCCCTCCCGCGCAACACCACGCTGTATGTGGTGGGCGGAGGCTGTCTTACCGATCTGGGTGGGTTTGTGGCCGCCACCTACCTGCGCGGAATACAGTACATCAGCCTGCCCACCACCACCCTGGCTGTGGTGGATGCCTCGGTGGGCAACAAAACCGGTCTTAATCTGCCCGAGGGCAAAAACCTGGTCGGCGCCTTCCACGCCCCGGCAGGGGTGTACGCCGAGCTCAGCACCCTCCGCACCCTTCCGCTCCAGGTCTTTAAGGAAGGGCTGGTGGAGGCCTTCAAACACGGCCTGATCGCCGGCGACGAGTTGCTGGTTGATGTAGAACCGGTCTCGCCCGCTTGGGAGGGCCTCGAGCGCTACCTGGCCCGCGCCGTGATGGTCAAGGTAGGGGTGGTGGAGGCCGACCCCACCGAGCAGAACGAGCGCCGCAAGCTCAATTTAGGCCACACCCTGGGCCACGCCCTCGAGGGCGCCACCCACGGGGCCATATCCCACGGGGTGGCGGTGGCCTACGGGCTGCTCTATGCAGCCCTGCTGGGTCGGGCCCACGGGGGGGCAGACCTGGTACCCGCGGTGCTAAAGCTCTTGCAGTGGCTCTCCCCTGCCCCACCCCCAGACCTGAGCTGGGAAGACCTGACCCCGTTCCTCAGCCGCGACAAGAAGAAGGTGAGCCAGGCCCTTCACTGGGTCATCCCCATGGGGATGGGCCGGCTGGAGATCCGGCCCGTACCAGAAGAGGTGCTGGTAGGCTGCTACCAGGAATTCCTCGAGTTGCTGGCTTCCCTCGAGCGCAGCGCTACAAAACCGCTTTAGGCTCGACATAGGGCAGGCCAAAGGCCTCGGCCACCCCCCGGCAGGTCAGTTGGCCCTGGTGGGTGTTGAGGCCCTGCAGCAGGGCTGCGTCCTCGCGCAACGCGTCCAGGCTCTTCTCGGCCAGCTTGAGCAGGTAGGGTAGGGTCTGGTTGGTGAGGGCGAAGGTGGAGGTGCGCGGAACCGCCCCCGGCATGTTGGCCACCCCGTAGTGCACCACCCCGTCCACCACATAAGTAGGCTCGGCGTGGGTGGTGGGGTGGATGGTTTCCACACACCCCCCCTGATCCACCGCCACATCCACAATCACCGCGCCTTCCTTCATGGTGGAGAGCATCTCGCGGGTAACCAGCTTGGGGGCTTTAGCCCCCGGAATCAGCACCGCCCCAATCAACAGGTCGGCGTGGCGGATGGAGGCCGCCACGTTGGCCTCGGTGGAGGCCAGGGTGATCACCCGCCCGCCAAACACATCGTCGAGGTACTGCATGCGGGCCTTGCTAACCTCCAGGATGGTCACCTGCGCACCCATACCCAGGGCGATTTTGGCCGCGTTGGTGCCCACAATACCGCCGCCGATAATCACCACGCTGGCCGGAGCCACCCCCGGAACACCCCCCAGTAGCACCCCACGCCCGCCGTGGGGCTTCTCCAGGGCCGCCGCCCCCACCTGCGGTGCCATCCGCCCGGCCACCTCACTCATGGGGGTGAGCAGGGGCAGGGAACCATCCTCGAGCTGCACCGTTTCGTAGGCGATGGCGGTCGTACCCCCAGCCAGCAAGGCCCTGGTAAGCGGTTCGTCGGCGGCCAGGTGCAGATAGGTAAAAAGAATCAGGCCCTTGCGCAGGTACTGGTACTCTTCAGCGATGGGCTCCTTGACCTTAACCACCAGGTCGGCAGCCCAGGCCTCCTGGGCGCTTACGATCTCGGCCCCGGCTTTCTGGTACTCGGCGTCGGAAAGGCCCGAACCCACCCCAGCCCCCTGCTGCACCAGCACCCGATGCCCCCGCCGCACCAGGCTGGTCACCCCGCCCGGCGTGAGGGCCACGCGGTTCTCGAGCGTCTTGATTTCCTTGGGAACACCAATCACCATAACAACCTCCTGTTTTCCCCAAGCCTAGAACGCCCACCGCGCAAAAGAAAGCCAGAAATTAAGGATCAATAGCAGATTTGCTTGAAGTTCTTAAGGCATAATAGGCCTTATGCTTTCCAAACTATTAGACAAATTCAACATCGCCATTCTGAACGAGCTACAGCGCGACGGGCGGCTCTCCTACAGCGAGCTGGGCCGCCGGGTGGGGCTCTCGACCCCAGCGGTCACCGAGCGGGTGCGTCGCCTCGAGGATGCCGGCCTGATCGTGGGCTATGGGGCCCGGATCAATCCAGGGGCCCTCGGCTACACCATCACCGCCCTGATTGAGGTAGCCACCCCGCCGCACCGCTACCGGCAGATGCTCGAGTTTGCCCAGGCCACCCCGGCGGTGCGGGAGTGCTACTTTGTCACCGGCGAGTCGTCGTTTGTAGCCAAGGTGATGACCGCCTCGGTGGAGCAGCTACAGGAGCTCATCCAGCAGCTCGGCTTTTACGGCAGCACCCGCACCTCGGTGGTGCTTTCACAGCCCATCATCAAGGAAATCTTTGAGCTGGGCTGACGGCTAGGTCTTGAACACCCGCTTGATGCGCAGCTTGAAGCCGTCGCCTTCGGCGATCGCCACCAGGCGGCGCTTGGGGCCCACCAGGGCCACCAGGCCTTTGGCCGGAATCGCCAGGGGAACGCCCTCCATTACCCGCTTGGCCTCGGCGTGCGTAAGCTCAACACTGGGGCAGGAAAGGGCCTCGAGCTCGTCCAGGGTTCTGTGCACATCCAGGCGTTCGATCTCCTGGGCCTGCTCGAGACCAATCCTCCCCACCCGGGTGCGCACCAGCCCCGAGAGAAAAGCCTGGGTGCCCAGCCGCTGCCCCAGGTCGCGGGCAAAGGAGCGCACATAGGTGCCGGGCCCCACCACCAGACGAATCACCGCGGTGGGGTAGTCGCCCAGCGGCCTGGGCAGTTCGACCGGGCGGCCCCGTGGGGCTAGTTGCCAGCCGGTGGCCGAGGGGGCGATGCGGTGGGGTGTGGGTGCGGGATCGTAGGCCAGCAGGCTCACCTCGCGGTAGACCACCGGGCGGGGGGTCAGCTCGAGGGCCTGCCCCCTGCGGGCGGCCTCATAGGCCTTGACCCCCCCCACCTTCACCGCCGAGTAGGCCGGTGGGGTCTGCTCGGTCAACTGCAAAAACCAGGGCAGGGCTGCTTCAATCTCGCGCTGGCTGGGATGGCCTGTATCGGGGCCCATCACCGGCCCTTCGGCATCGAGGGTTGCGGTGGTGACGCCAAAGGAAACCCAGGCGATGTATTCTTTTTCTTCTGCGGACAAAAAAGGCACCAGCTTGGTGGAGGCCTCCGTGGCGAGAATCAGGACGCCCGTAGCCAGGGGGTCGAGGGTTCCGGTATGACCCACCCGGCGCGTGCCAAGCAGCTTACGGGCCATATCCACCACGTCGTGCGAGGTGCGCCCCAGCGGTTTGTTCACGGCAAATAGGGCCATGCCAGCGGATTGTACCCATAAATAAGCCGGTGCGGCTAGCCGGGGCTTTGCGTAAACTTTTAGCATGAACTGGCAAGACCGCTACCAGCGCCTGAAGTTTGCTGCGCCCAGCGAAGGCGTGCTCGAGGTCGTTCTCTCCAACCCAGGCCGCCTCAACGCGGCCGATAGTCAGATGCACCGTGAGCTGGCCTATGTCTGGCGGGATATCGACGCCGACCCCGAAATTGCAGCGGTGCTGGTGCGCGGCGAGGGCGGGGCCTTCAGCAGCGGCGGCGACTTCGAGATGATCGAAGAGATGATCCGGGATTACGAGGCCCTGCTGCGGGTCTGGAAGGAGGCCCGCGACCTGGTGTATGGGGTGGTGAACTGCGCCAAGCCCATCGTGGCGGCCATCGAGGGGCCGGCGGTAGGGGCTGGGCTGGCCGTGGCGCTGCTGGCCGATATCAGTGTGGCTGGGAAAAACGCCCGCATCGTGGATGGGCACGTGCGGCTGGGGGTCGCGGCCGGCGACCACTCGGTGATGATCTGGCCCTTGCTCTGCGGTTTGAGCAAGGCCAAGTACTACCTTTTGTTGAACGAACCGCTCACCGGGGAGGAAGCCGAGCGCATTGGGCTGGTCTCGCGCTGTGTGGAGGACAGCGAGGTCTATAGCGAGGCCCTCAAAATTGCAACCCAGCTTACCCAGGGCGCGCCTTCGGCCATTCGCTTTACCAAGTATGCCCTCAACAACTGGCTGCGTATGATGGGGCCCAATTTCGATACCTCGCTGGCCCTCGAGTTTATGGGCTTCCTGGGCCCCGATGCCCAGGAAGGTCTGCGCTCGCTGCGCGAAAAGCGCCCACCCCGCTTCCAGAAGAAGTCCCCTCTGTAGCAACACACCCTGATACGCTTTGACCCGGCAAGTAATACTATGGTGGGTATGCGTTTACAGCAATTTTTAGCCCGTGCGGGGGTCACCAGCCGCCGCAAAGCCGAGGACTTAATCCGCGCGGGAAGGGTGACCATCAATCAGCAGGTCGCCACCATCGGTGCGGTCGTGCAGCCCGGCGACATCGTGCGGCTGGACGGTGAACGGGTGCGTATGCCGCAAAAAAATGTGGTCATCGCGCTACACAAACCCAAGGGTTACACCACCACCCACGAGGATGAGCACGCCGAAAAAATTGTTTACGAGCTGGTTCCCAAGCACCCTGGCCTGCATACGGTCGGGCGGCTGGACAAGGACACCGAGGGGCTGCTGCTCCTGACCACCGACGGCCATCTGACCCAGTACCTCACCCATCCCCGCAACCGGGTGCCCAAGCTCTATCGGGCCTGGTGCAAAAACGGCAAGGTTAGCAAAAAGGCCTGCCAGCAGCTGGTGCAGGGGGTCATGTTGGGGGATGGGCTGGCCCAGGCCCTCGAGGCCTACCCGGTCAAAGATGGGGTCAAGCTGGTGCTAACCGAAGGTCGCAAGCGTGAGGTGCGCCGAATGCTGGGCAAGGTGGGTTATCCGGTGGAGCGCCTGGTGCGGCTGGCCGTGGGCCCCATAGAGCTGGGTGAACTCGAGGCCGGTGAGTGGCGCTACCTTACCCCAGAAGAGATCAAGTTGCTGTATAGCAGTGCCGAATTGCGCAAGCCAGCCCAAACCCGGAAGCCTGTCCCAACCGCTCCTCTGGTCAAATCCAAAGCCCACTCCAGCCCAAAAAACTCGCAGGCCGATGTACGAGTCCAGAAGAGTGCCGTAGAATCGAGCAGTGA
>Ga0209479_1001601_pt1 | contig 20726 bp, 21 predicted proteins | sample DewCreD2012metaG_2_FD_184112 | JGI IMG/M metagenome (GOLD analysis project Ga0209479, IMG submission 184112) | Hot spring sediment bacterial and archeal communities from British Columbia, Canada, to study Microbial Dark Matter (Phase II) - Dewar... ...
TAGCCGTTCTGTTACTGACCGCCATCGGTTATGCCGTAGCGATGCGCTACCCAAACGTCCGCCTCACTTCAAAAAAGAAAGGATCCCGACTGTCCTTTCTCACCATTGGTTGTCTATTCTTTCATTACTTTCTTTCCACTCAGAACCTCTCTCTAAAATCTCTCAAAAAACATATCCCTCCACCCACACTCCGCCCCTTCCCATGGTTAGAAACTAATTCAGAAAGGAGTACCTAAAAGTGATAGACGGTCAGAGTCAGACAATGATGGATTTCAAAAATTTTTTAAAGTAATCGATCCCCGAGATCACTGACAGAATAAGAGCGATCCATAGGAGTCCCATCCCAACCGGATGGAGTGGAATAGAATGAATCTTCCCATTCAGAATTAAAAAGAAGAGGGCAGCCACTTCAAAGGTGGTCTTATATTTTCCCAATAGGGACGCAGAGAGGATGATCTCTTGTGAAGCAGCAATCCCCCTTAAACCGGTTACCGCAATCTCTCTCCCAACAATAATGAGCACCATCCAGAGGGGAATTCCCCTTAATTCCATCAGGGCAATGAGAGTGGTGACGACGAGTAACTTATCGGCTAAGGGGTCAAGAAACTTACCCAAGGTGGTTACTAATTTCCGTCGCCTGGCTAGATAACCATCTAACATATCCGTTAAGGATACGAAGAGGAAGAGGAAGGCGGTGATCCATTGAAAGATTCTCTCAGGAAAAAAAAGGAGGATTAAGATGATGGGAATGGCAATGACCCGAATGATGGAGACCCCGTTGGGGAGAGTCAAGATCTGCTGACGATTCAATTTTTCCATGAATTAGAGGTCCCTATCTTTCAAAATAAGCACATCCATTAGGGAATGGCTGGGGGGCTTCACTGTTTATAGAGTTGATAAAACCTCCATACCCTTCGAATATAATCAATCGTCTCTTGATAGGGAGGAATAGCCCTCAATTCAGAAACGAGATTCTCTCCTGCATTGTAGGCAGCTAACGAGAGGCGAAGATCATTATTGAATAAGGAAAGAAGGTATTTAAAATATCGAACCCCACCCTCAATATTCTCCCTCGGGTCAAAGAGATTATTGACATTCAGCCTCCGGGCGGTCTCGGGCATCAATTGCATCAAACCCCTTGCCCCTTTCCTCGAGACTGCTCTGGGATTAAATCCGGACTCGGCCCGAATGATTGCTTTAATCAAAGCAAAATCCACTCCATACTTTTTTGAAAACTCATAAATCAGATGATCGAATTGATTGGAGTCTATTGGAAAAGGAACAGAAAGGGGTTGATCTCCATTTCCCCCTTCCATTAAGTCCTCTTTGCTTTCAGGAATATAAAGTTTAAAATTTGGATCTCTTGGACAATTGGTGAAATGGATCACCCCTCTTTCATCGATATATCGATAAATTCCTCCTATAGAGGGGGAAGTGACAAAAAATAGGGAAAATAGGATAAATAGAAAAAGAGTTCCTTTTTTCATCCCCTTCCTCTCAAGTGGAAAGAAATTTACCAAATCTTCCTGACCTCAGTCAAGACCCAAAAAATTATGCAAACTTTATGCCTTTTGAAAAGAAGGGGGCTCTGGGAAACTGAATACCTTATTTTCTTTCTCCATTCGTAACCCTCCAATCAGAAGTGGAAAATAAGCCCGACAGAAGTATTTCCGAAACCCATAGAATGCGGATCAATTTATATGTTTAAGGAATACAAATCGATCCATTGTAGAAATGGGTTTCTGATTAAAACAAACCAAAGCAAGGATTTCTATGAACCATTCAAGGTTGCCGCACCTTGGGTTTCTCCAATACTCCTCTCGGGCTTAAATTTATTTCCACCCTTTAGTGAGGGGTTACCTCTTTTCAATAAATTTTTTATTTTTCCATGAAGATCATCGAGAAGGGTATAGGCCACAGGGATGACAAAGAGGGTAAGCAAGGTTGAAGCAAACATTCCTCCAAAAGTAGCCCTCCCCATCCCGGCTCGGGCCTCTCCACCTGCACTATACCCGAGGGCTACAGGGAGGACTCCTAAAATGGTTGTCAGAGCGGTCATTAAAATAGGACGGAGTCTCGTGGGAGCTGCTTTGAGGACAGCCTTATCTCTTTCCAAGCCCCTTTCTCTCAAGGTGTTGGTGTAGTCCACCAAAAGAATAGAATTTTTTATGACCAAGGCCGTAAGGGTAATCATTCCGATCATACTGACAATCGAGATAGTATCCCGTGTGATATAAAGGGCCCCGAAAGCTCCAATGGTGCTGAGGGGTAAGGCAAGCATCACTGTAAGAGGATGAAGAAAGCTATTGAACTGAATGGCCAGAACCATATAGATAATAATGATGGCCTGAATCAGGGCCATGATCAGGTATCGGAAGGACTCCTTAAAGGCCTCCGCCTGTCCGGTAAACCCATAGGAATAACCTGGGGGAAGGTATCTTTTGGCTAATTCCTCCACCTCTGAAATCGCCTCCCCCAAGGTTTTGCCACCTGCCGTGTCTCCATAAATAGTAGCGCTTCGCTGACGATCCTTTCGATTGACAAGATTGGGACCAATCCCTTCTTCTACAGTAACGACCTGGGCAAGTTTAATGAGTCCTCCTTTAGGGGTTCGAATCGAAAGCTGGGAGATGTCTTGTGGATTCATCCTCTGATCCCGTATCAGTCGAACTCTGACGTTGTAGCGCTTTGCCCTTTCGAGATCTTTAAATTTTGAAACCTCCTGGCCTCCGATCAATTGTTGAACAGTCGATGAGATCTCACGTACATTGAGTCCCACATCCGCTGCTCGATTCCGGTCAATCCAAACTCTCACCTCGGGTTTGGTCAATTCGAGGTCACAACTGACATCGACCATCCCCGGGCTCTTCATCATCTCTTTCATGATCTGCTCGGAAATCTCTTCCAACCTCTTCATCTCCGGACCCTTGAGATCCACCTGAAGAGGTGCTCCCCTTCGCCCTCCTGTTGCGACAGGAGAGATATCTTCAACATAGGCCTTAAACCCCGGCATCTCTCGTAATGTTTCCCTCATTTCGCCCATAATCTGTTGTTGAGTCCGCTTTCTTTCCTTTCGATCTTTGAGGTGAACGACGACAAATCCTTTATTGACTTCCTTTCTTTCTCCAATCCCTATCGCTGCGAAGACCCCCTTGATTTCGGGTAGTGAAAGAACGAGATTTTCTACCTTTCGAAGTTTTTCATCGGTATCATAAAGGGTAGATCCAGTGGGAGTTTCCATTCGAATAATGAAACGGCCTTCGTCTGATTTAGGGACGAATTCCCGCTTTAAATTCGCAAATAACCATAGACTCCCCAAAAAGATGAAAAGGGCAAGGGCAATAATGAATCCTCGGTGTCTTAAGGAGAAAGAAAGGGCCTTTTCATATCGACCTTCAATCCTTCCGTAGGATCGGTCGAAAAATTGATAAATTCGTTCATGGGTGGATTCTAATTTTAAAAACCTGGAGCAGAGCATGGGAATGAGAATGAGGGCAACCACCAGAGAGGTAATGACAGAAGCGGCCACGGTGACTCCAAATTGAAAGAAGAACCGCCCAATTATCCCTCCCATAAAGGCGACCGGAATAAATACCGCTGCAATGGAAAAGGTTGCTGCCGCTGCCGCAAAAGCGATCTCAGAGGCCCCTTGCCTTGCAGCGGTAATGGGATCTTTCCCCTCTTCCATATGTCGATAAATATTTTCAAGGACAATAATGGCATCATCGCATACCACTCCAACCACCATCGAGAGGGCAAGCATGGTCATATAGTTCATGGTAAATCCTAAGAGGTGCATTACTCCAAAACTGGTAATCAATGAAGTCGGAATCGAGATGGCTGTGATGATCGTACTTCGAACACTAAGGAGGAAGATGAACATGACGGCCGCAGCGAGAAGCCCTCCTATGAAAACGTCTTCCGTCACTCCCAATATGGCCTCTTCAATAAACTGGGAAGTATCCGATGAGAGGTGAAGCTCCACACCTGAAGGAAGGGTTTTTCTAATCTCGGCGAGCTTCTTCTTTACCCCTCTGGCTACCTCTACGACATTAGCTCCTGATCTGGGGATAACCCCCATCCCAACGGCAGGGACTCGATTATATCTTGTAATCGTTCTGATGGGCTCCACCCCATCCTCTGCCCATCCCACTTCTTTCAACCGAATAGGGGCTCCATTCTGGTAGGCAATGATCAATTCATTAAACTCTTCGACACTTCTCAACTCCCCTAAGTTTCGAACCGTAAACTCTCGTCGATCACTTTCAACGATTCCCCCAGGTAATTCGATATTTTGGGTAGCCAGAGCCCTCGCCACATCGTTGGAGGTCAGCCGATGGGCTTCGAGCTTTTTCCCATCGAGCCATATCCTGATCTCCCTTTTGGCATACCCTCCTAACATAATGGATCCAACCCCTTTGATCGATTCCAACTGAGGCCGGATGACCTCATCGGCCAGGATGCCCAATTTTTGAGTCGGCTGGTTTCCAGTCAGGGAAAGCCAGAGAATTGGTCTGGCATTGATATCCAGTTTGTCAATAATCGGAGGGTCGATGTCTTCGGGCAACTTCCTTTTTGCCACATCCACCTTCGCTCTTACGTCCTGAACCGCAGAATCAATATCTCGATAGAGTTCAAATTCCACGACAATCTGAGAAAATCCATAGCCACTCGTCGAGGTAATATGTTTCACTCCCTCAATGGTGTTGATTTGCTCCTCGATGGGATCGGTCACATCCGTATCCATCACTTCTGGGGCTGCTCCAAATAGAGTGGTGGTAATCGTGACCATTGGAAAATCGACCTGGGGATAGAGATCAATCCCTATTCGCTGGTAGCCCATTATCCCAAAAAAGATAAGGGCCAGGGTCACCATCGTTGCAAAAACAGGTCTTTTCACAGAAGTATCGGAAAGAAACATAGGACTCTCCAAAAAAATTTTGGATGAGGAGATAGGGACTCTATGAAGGGTTGATGACCTTCACCTTCATCCCATCACTCAATTGTTCATGGCCTGAGGTGATCACCTTCTCCCCCTTCTGAATCCCTCTCACTATCTCCACTTTGCCATCAAATCGCATCCCCGTCTCCACTTCTCGGCGATAGGCCACTCCTCCCTGAGTGACAAAGACAAAATATTTTCCCTCCTGGCTCAAAAGGGTGGACTCTGGGAGAACGATCGCATTTGGTTTTGTCACCGTAGGGATGGTGACCTCTGCAAAAAAACCAGGCTTCAGGCGATAATGGGGATTGGGAGCCAAGGCTTTCATTTTTACATTTCGGGTTGAAGGATCCGAAGTTGGACTGATAAAATGAAGGGAGGCCGAAAACCTCTCTTCTGAGAAGGCCTTTACAGTGAACTGAATCTTGCTCCCCAGGCGGATTTTCCCGGCCCATTGCTCCGGGACAAAAAATTCTAAATCGAGTGGGTCCATCTGAACGATCACCAAGATCTCATCCTTTGGAGCCACATTGACATGTTCCCCTGGAGAGGCAATCTTGAGATTAACCGCCCCATCGATCGAAGAGACAATCTGATGATCCAGCAGATTCTGTTTGGCCAGATTAAGTTCGCTCTCTGCGAGAGCCAACTTTGCCTCGTCCAGCCTCACCTTCAATTTAAGATCATCATAGGTCTGCTGGGAAATCACCTTCGACTCCAACAGTTTTTGATAACGCTGAAGCGTATTTTTATTCGTCTCTAAGGAGGCCCTTGCTTCCCATACCTTTGCTTCTGCTCGGTCCAATTGAAGTTTCGCATCGACATCATCGAGTTGAACCAGGAGCTGACCCTTTTTGACAAAATCTCCCTCCTTCACAAAGATCTTCTTTATAATCCCAGCCTTTTTAGGACTAATCTTTACCGTTTCAGGAGACTTCAAACTTCCAATCGCACTGAATTGGTAAGACACCGTTTGAGGGATCACTTCGATGACTTCTACCCTTCTCTCTTCCAAATTTGGAGACTGACCTTGGTGTGAGGCTTCTAAACTCTTGGATTCTTTCGAACTACATCCCCATAATAAAAGAACCATCAAAAGGCATAAGAAAGAGTCCCTTCCTAATTTCATGGCCCACTCCTCAATACAGTTTGATTTGCTCATTGGCTTTATCCTCTAACCTGAATCCTTCCGAGATTACTCCATTCTCCCCATCGCTCGTTCCAATCTTGCCTTGACAATATTAAAATCGCTCAGGGCACTATAATAATTGACCCTCGCTTGGGCAAGGAGGGTAACGGCATCAAGGACATCGGTTGCCGTTGCAACCTGATATTTATATCGTTCCTCATTCATCCGCAAATTCTCCTCGGCTTGCTCAATGGCTTTTTCTGCCACAGAGAGATTCCGCTCAGCGACCAATAGGTTCTGATAGTAGTTCTTCACTTCCAAAATAATCCCCTCGATTAACTGGGTTTTCGAATCTTCGGCCTGGGTGACCTTCACTTTGCTTTCCCCTACCTTATAGGCCGTCTTTCCCCAATCCCCCAAGGTAAAGGTGGCCAGAGTCTGAATCGTCCATCGCTCCCCTTTCCAGTCTCCCATCAATCCCGGTTCTTCAGAGACCCGACTGTAGTTGCCCGAAAGGGTGATGGTCGGATAGAATCCACTCTTAGCGATTTTGACCCCCTCTTTTGCCTGTTCGATTCTTAATTGCGCGTTTTTGATCTCCGGTCTCTTCTCTAAAGCCTCTTTCACAGACTCTTCAAAAGAAAGGGGGAAGGGTCGGTATTCGAGGATATCGACGACTTCTAAAGGAGTATCGATCTCTCTCCTGAGGATAGAATTGAGATAGGCCTTGGCTAAAAGGAGATCGTTTTCCGCTTTGACCAGGCCCTGCTTCGCATTGGCCAGCCTCACCTCTGCCTGGAGGACATCATTTTTGGGAACGATCCCCACCTCAAAAAAGGCCTTGGTCACCTCCAATTGGGCAGAAAACTGTTTCACGGTCTGTCGGGCGACCTCTAAAAATTTTTCAGCCTTTAGGATTGTGAAATATCCTTCACGGACCTGTAGGACGATATCCCTTTTTATGGTCTCCACATCCATTTTGGAGAGATCTACGCCGAGTTTCTCCAATCGATAGTTAGAAAGAATGGAGCCTCCTGCAAAAAGGGGCTGAGTGATGGTCGTGCTCAGAGCAAAAAGATCTCGATCGGTGTTCATCACCTTTCCGGTGATTGGGTTGTATACAGAGGAATAACCGACCGTAGTGGGTTGATTGTAGTGTGTAACCCCAAATTGTCCTGTCCACTTGGCAAAGAAATCGGTCAAGGCTGCTCGCCTTCTGAACTCGGAGCCCTTCACCCCTTCCAGAGCCGAATGGAGTTTGAGATTTCGTTCCAAAGCCATCTGGATACACTCTTCAAGGGTCAGTGGCTTCGGGGGCTGTTGCGCGAACACCCATTCGGAAGAGAAAAAGGTAAGGAGAAACATTCCTATAAGCCATCGCCTGGCCATCGCTTTACCTCCTTTTTTGGGTTCCCTTTAAAAAGATTTCTAAAAGGGTATCTACTTTTGAGATCAAGGGATAGGGGACAGGGCTGAGCATCCATTCAAAAATAAAGGAGTTGACCATTCCTACCAAGGCGTGTGCCATATCCAGGGGATCCAAAGATTTAAACTCCCTTTTCCGAATTCCTTCCCTCAACACCTTCGAAAGGAGATCAATATAGGCCACCATTTTTTGATGGATTCCCTTTCCCAGATCATCCTTCACCGTCCATTCAAAACGGTTTCTCTCAGAAATATAAATTTTAAAGAAATCTCGATTCTTTTCTACAAAATCGAGTTCCAAAGACAGGACCCTCTTAATTCGCTCTATGGGAGGGGCCTTTTTAGAGAGCTCCTCTCGAACTAAACGATTGATCTCTTGCACTTTTTCATCAATCAACGTGAAGTAGAGATCCTCTTTGGATTTAAAAAAACGATAAAGGGTCCCTGTCCCAAACTCGGCCTCTTTGGCAATCTCTTCCATCTTCGCCTGAAAGAATCCTTTCACGGCAAAGACCTTCTCTGCAGCTTTAAGGATCTCCTTCCAATGAGTCAGATACTCTCTTTCTTTTCGGCTCATTTTTTCCATTTTAGAAATTAAAATTCAATTAATGAATCACAATTCACTTTTTAAAACATAAAAAAAAGATTGTCAACCCGAAAAAGTAATCTCGAGTAATCCCTCACTGAAGGGTGGAAATAAATTTAAGCCCGACAGGAGTATTTCCGAAACCCATAGAACGCGAATGGGTTTAACATAAATAGATTATACGAATCGATCCATCGTAGAAATGGGTTTCTGATTAAAACAAACGAAAGTTAATATTTCGATGGCCCATTCAAGGTAGCCGCACTATGGGTCTCTCCAATACCCCTCTCGGGCTTATTCCCCACCTCTGAGTGAGGGGTTGCAATCTTGGTAGGATGGCTCGTTCAACCCTTTGGAATCCAAACCCTTCCCTCTTCGAGGATATGGATGACCTCCCATCCCCTTTCCATCAACTCTTCGGCGATCCATCTTCGATGACATCTCCAGGGGAATCGTTCTGAACAGAAGAACACAGTCTTCCGCTGCCTTGCGACCCTCTCCAGCTGTTCGATCCCTCTCTTGAATAGCTCACTTCTCCGGTGAGCGGCATAGCCTCCTTTTCGAAACCCTCCCAGTTCTTTTCCTAAATAGGAATAAAGAATTCCCTCCAGGGGAAGGTGTTTCTCGAGGAATTCCTTTGAAAAATGAGGGAATCGACTGACCGGGAAACTTCTCACATCCACGGCCCCTTCGATCCCATAGGCTTTGAGAAGGGTTAAAAATTCACCCAGGGGACGAGTGCTCGTCCCGATGGTGTAGAGGATAGGCTTCATATAGTTTCTTACATTGTAAAGCATTCTCGTACATCATTTGATTGTTAAAGAGAAGATTTGCCTCTGGATAATCCTTTCCTTTTTCAATCAGTTCCTCCATCTCCTTGAGTGAATAAGAATAGCGATATCCCCTCCTTCCATGAAGGCGAAGATAAAGAAGGTCGCCCTTTGGGAGGGAACCCTCAAAGGGCTCCAAACAGGGAATGATCCCTAATTCTTGGCAATATTTCTCCACCTCTTCTCTTTCCCACTCTCCTCTTGGCTCCCAGATCAGAAGGAATGTCCCTCGATGAATCTTTTTAAAAAATGCCTTTAGATTCCGGGTGTGTTCCTGGGTAGGGGTAAAGCTCGAAGGAGTTTGAAAAAGGATCTTTTTTACCCCTAATAGATGGGCAAAGGTCTCTGTTTGTGACCAGGCTTCCTCCACCTCTTCAGTCTGTTTAAAAAAACCGTAATTCTTTTTCTTCTTTTCGGGGAGGGTAAGTTTCAGCCTTCGATAGGTTGGACTGGTAGGCTCATGGGTAATGAGCTGCCAGGCTTTCATGGTAAACTCGAAGGATTCAGGGGCTTCTTCCCGCCATCTCTCTGCCGTCTCAAACCGGGGGAGTTGATAAAAGGTTTGTTGAACTTCGACGATGGAAAAGGATGGATAATAAAGAGACCTTCGAACCGGAAAACCACAGCAACCAATTTTCATCATCTCTCGTTTTCTACCCGCTGAAATAATTTAAGCTGCTCTTTTATCTCTCCCTCTTTCTTTTTTTCTGGGAAGAGGGTGATCTTTCCGTAGACCCCATCATGTCCTGGCTCGATGGAAACCTTACCCTGCCTCATCCTCACAATCCCTTCGAGAATTCGGGAGGGGCAAAAGGAACTCAATTCTTCAGGGCTTGCCTCTAAAAGGATTCGGAACTCCGATCCTCCTTTTTCGACTAACCGATCATACTCCATCTCGACCGCTTTGCTCTCCACTCGAACCCCTAATACTTCGGCAATGATCTCTTCAAGGGGGATCAGGTGAATCGAAGGGATGGCTTGTTTCGGAACAAAACCTTCGGATCGATCGGCCAGCTTTTCGACTCGATGCATCACCCCCACGGTTAATTTTTTTCCGCATTTGGGGCAAAGATATTGATTCTTGATCGTCTCCTTGGGCGAGAGGACGACTCCGCAGGAGCGATGGCCGTCAAAATGATATTTTCCTTCCTCAGGAAAGAACTCGATCGTAAAGAGAATCTTTCTCCGATCCTTTCTTCGAATCGCCTCTACGATCTCCCAATAATTCAATTCACATTCAAAGGCGTTCGCCTCCCTTCCTAAACGATTGGGCGAATGGGCATCCGAGTTGGAGATCAATGTAATCTCATCAAGGGCAGAGAGCCTCCAGTTCATTTCTGGGTCAGAGGAGAGACCGGTTTCAATCGCTCGGATATAGGGAGACATCTCACCGAAACACTCCTCGATCGAATCGAATCCGGAATGGGCTCCGAAAAGGGAGAACCAGGGGGTCCAGGCGTGGGCAGGGACGAGAAGGCAATCCTCAGAAATTTCAAGGACCATCTGGACCAACTCCTTTGCCGTAAATCCAAAGATGGGCCTTCCATCCGAAGAGAGTTTCCCATAATGGCTGAGTTTAGAATTGATCCGCTCAGCGACCTCAAAGGAGGGGGCAAAAATGAGGGTATGGATCCGCCGAACCTTATCCCCTTGAGTATAAATGTTACTCACCTCCGTGGTTAAAAGGTATCGAACGCCCTCTCCTCCCCGAGCTAACCGGAATAGACCTGGCTCTTCAGGTTCCAGTTTTGATTTCAGTTCTGCAAAATAGGTGGGATGGGTAAAGTCTCCTGTTCCGAGCACACCAATTCCTTTCTTCTTTGCCCACTCTGCCAATCTCTCTACATCCATCTCTCGACTGGTAGCCCGACTATATTTGGAGTGGATGTGAAAATCGGCAATAAAACGTATCATCTTTCCTCGTGTCCAAAACCTCGATGAAGGATGGGATTCGTCCTGTTTTAACCCATCAGGAGATGAATATTTCCTATCCTTACATTTCGTAACCCTTCTGCCTCTGCCACCTCTTTACAACGAAAAGCCAGTTTTCTTGGAGTGGTCGGCAGATCTTTAAAAAGGAATTGAGGAGCAAAGGCTAAAAGGGCATAGGGGATATCGGGATGAAGAGTCGAAACCCATCTGGCTATCCTTCGGACCTCCTCTTCATCGATATAGCCCGGGATCAGTAATGTGCTGGCAACCAAAAGCGGAGGAACGGGTCTCTTCTCAAACCATCGGGAAGCAAATTCAAAATTCTCTTTCGTCCTTCGATTACTCACCCCGCAAAGGGCTCGGTGGAGAGATTCATTCCAAGCCTTGATATCAAACTTGATGCACCCTCCTGAAGAGAGGGACAGCTCTATCATTTCTTCAAGAAGAGCACGATGCATCGATCCATTGGTCTCCCAGCAGACCCTCAAGATTCTCCCTCGAGCCTTCTCCAGAGCCATCCTTGATACCTTGAGGGAATGGGGAAGCTGTGGAGTAGGATCCCCACCGAAATAACAGATACAACTTGTTCTCTCATCGATGGCTTGAACCAGTGCCTCAGGTGAAATATTTCTTTGGTCTCGAATTCGAGCTTTATGGCTCCAATTTTGACAGAAAAGACAGTCAAAGGAACAGCCATGGTAGAAGACAGCCAGATTCTTAAACCCATATTCTGGACCTTCTGAATTGGAAAACTCTGGATACCCGGCTCCTGTTCCTCCAGGGCAGACCCAATCAGCGACACAATTCGTCGGGAGGGGATCATAATACCAGCTTAACTTCCCTTCCTCGGTGGAGACACCCTGCAAAGAACCTCTCTTGTTCGACCTTAACCCACAGTAACCAGACCCCTCTTCCGGGATCTGGCATTCATTGACACAAATCTGACAGCTCTTTCCCGAAGCCTCCTTCGGAGGTTGATCCACCAGTTGAAACGGCTCCCTTGCACGATGATGGACCTCTAAAATAATCTCTTCGATCCCCTCTTTCCCTGACCGAAGACATTCCAAACACAAAGGAAGGACTTGAGAAAGAAACAGGGTTTCCTTTTCACATAGCCTACATCGCTTCTGTTGAGAGGGGTGTTGGCGATGGGTGAATCCTACTCTCACTCTACAACCTTATAGACCACGTCGTTTTCCCTCACCTTTCCACTCACTTTGACTCCGATATCCGCTCCGGGGCCTGCTTCCTGGACATTCTTGTTTTCAATCTGCATCGACTCAATGGTCTGGGTGAGATCCGTCGTATGACCAACGATATGAATCTTATCTCCTACCTTTAACGACCCTTCCGTAAGACGGATAGCGGCCACACTGATCTTTCCAAAGAACTTAATGACCTGACCCACTTTCTTTTCTTCCATACTCTATATCCTCCTTTCATGAAATGGATAGATTTACTCCTAAACGAGCCAATCCCATTAACACCTCTTCCACTCCGATTCCGTTCAAACATTCGGGTTCCTTACAGAAAAAGAAACGTTCTTCCGGACAGGGTGAGCAAGGCATCTCTCTCCTTAGGACCAGAACCTTTTCCCCTCTGGGGGACCACACCCTTGAATCGGTGGGACCAAAGAGGACCAAGGTAGGAAGTCCCAGTGCGGAGGCCATATGGGAGATGCCTGAATCATTCCCGATGAAGAGGCGGCATCCCTCCATGATGGAAGCCAGTTGGAGTAAAGATAGATTTTTGACCATAAGAACTCTTTCATCTCTCATTTCCTCGAAGCTCTTATGGACGTCCGCGGGCTCTGCTGGGCCAAGGACGATCAAAAACTTCGAATCCGTTCTGAGGCGGAGATGTTGAAGGAGGGAAAGAAACTTCTTCAAGGGCCAAACCTTCTTTCTACTTCCGCTCCCAGGATGGATGACAATAAGATGGCTTTTGGCTCCTCCCCTTAACCCCAATTTCTTTAGATGGTCCTCTGCCCAGGTCCGGTCTTCCTCATTTAAATAGATTCTTGGGAATCGATCTTCAATGGGAATTCCATATGTCTCCAATTGCCCGATGAGATGGTCAGAAACATGAACTCCCTCGTCCCACTTGGGAAAGGAGTGGATAGGAAGGAGCTGACCCTTCACCACTCTTTTAAGATTTTTAATGAGGATTCCCTCCGTATCCTTTCCAAAAGGAACAACGAGGTCAAAGGATCGGAAGAATTGAGAGAGGGCGAGATCCAGGGCTCCGTTCTGGACAAAGAAGGTGGCCATTCCTCTCTGATCGATGGAAACGATCTCTTCGGCATAAAACCTTCTATGAACCAATTGAAGAATCCTTGGATATCCCATGATCACACATTTCGCTTTCGGGAAGGCCTTTCTCAGAGATGCCAGGACAGGAAGGGCAAGGATAAGATCTCCAATCGCCCCTTGATGGATGATCAGCATCGAGTCCATCTCAGAAGGAATCTTGAAGGAGGATAGGGCCATCTCCTTATCTCCTCCGGGATGAAATCCTCTCGAGACGTTTCCGAACATATTCATCTTCAGGAGTGATTTGAAGGACCTTCTGATATTCCCTTTTTGCCTCCCTCATTTTCCCCTGCTCCTCATAGAGAACCCCTAAATTGATTCTGGCAAAAAGGTAGTTGGGATTGATTCGGATCGCTCTTCTTAACTCTTCCATCGCTTCAGGGTATCGCTTCTGATCGCTGTAGAGAAGTCCCAAATGATAATGAAGGTCTGCGTAGGTCGGGTTAAGAGTCACCGCCTTCTTCATCCATTTTAAGGCCTCTCGAGGTCTGCGAAGGATTCCATAAATCAAACCGAGATGGGCATGGGACATTCCATCTCGAGGCTGAAGCTGGATGGCTTTTCGATAATGGGCGATCGCTTTCCGATAGGCGCCCTGATCAAAATAGATTCTCCCCATGTAAAAGTGAAATAGAAACTCATTCGATTTGACTCGATGGGCTCGTTTGAGTTCCCTGACGGCCTCCCGGAATCTTCCTCTTCGAGAAAGGCAATGGGCCATCAAATAATAAAAACGGCTGAGAAGATTTTTAAAAAGGAGGGCCTCCAAAAAAGATTTCAACTCCTCGCCCCATTCCACTTTTCTTTTTCTTAATCTCCACCCCTTCCCTTCCAGAGAGATCGCCTTTCGAGCCTGAGAAAGAGCCTTTTTCCTTCTCCCCATTTGGAGATGGAACAGGGCAAAAAGGGCATGGATCAATTCTCCCTTCCTCCTTCTTAATTGTTTAAAGAACCCTTCTTTGAGAGGAATCGATTTTTTTGTTATCAAATAGAGATAGCCTAAATGGAGAAGGGCCTCCTCGTAGTCGGGATTGATCTGAAGGGCTTTCTTCAAATGATCCTCTGACCTCCTTGTCTCACCCTTCATGAGCCATAGGATTCCCAACTGGCACTGGAGGTCAGCATACCTGGGATGGCTCTTTGCCTCTTCTTCGATTTCACTCAAAATTCTTTGATACCTCGGAATCCATTTGATCTTCAACGGTCTTTTCCCCTTCCTCTTCCTTTCTTTTTAGTTTTTTCTCCTCCTTCCTTTCCTCCTTTCTGATGGATTGGGTGGGAAACCATCGCCCCTTCTCCTTCTTCGAATTATTGAATTGAAAAATCACATCGGAAACTCCAGGAATGCTTCTCACTTTCTTTTCAAGGGCCAGGAGGGTCTTCTCGATATAGAGTCTAATGGAGTCTTCACTTCTCAATTGAGGGGGGAGATAGGGGCGAAAGATTCCTCGAAAATAAACGACCCCTTTGACCGTTCCCAAATCGATCTTTGTATAATCGATGTTGGAACGAATCAGCATCCTCCTTATTTCCGACTGGATGAGGAAATCTTCTCGGATCATTTCTTAAGGCTCAGTCCGTTTGGTCTGAAGCGCCCTTTCGATGGCATCGAGTAATTCCTCGGGATCATAGGGCTTCTTAATGTAGAATCGAGCTCCCAGGACCATGGCCCTCTCCTCCGCCTCGAGCTCGGGGCTCCCTGTTAAAAAAATAACAGGAATCTTTCTCGTGCTCTTCGATTCCTTCAATTTCTCCGCCACGCTGAAACCGTCTCCGGCCGGCATTCGAATATCGAGGATGATGAGATGGGGTCTCTCTTTATGGGCCATAAAGACACCCTGGGCTCCATCAAAAGCCACGACGGTCTGATATCCTCTGGATTGGAGTCGAATGGCGAGGGCCTTTACAATATCCCTCTCATCATCTACAATGAGGATCTTCTTTTTTGCCCTCATGAGCTGAGAACCCTCTCAAAGCCTCTTTTTTTTATCATCCCCATTATCCTTCCTTCTCCACTTGGCGCAAATGATGGGCAGCCTCCTCTGGAGGTGTGGGATTGACAAAAAAACCCGTTCCCCACTCAAAACCTTCTCTCAATCCTATCCGAAGACGAACCTCAATATGCCAATGGTATTCTGAACGATGAAAGTGCTGTTGAACCGGAGAGGTATGGAAAGCAAGGCTATAGGGAGGATCCGATAACAATTTATAGAAACGAATAAATAAGGATTGGAGGGCGACCGAGAGGTCGGCGATCTCCTCCTCATTTAATTGGTAAACATCAGGACAATGAACTTTTGGGAGGATCCAGGTCTCAAAAGGATAACGAGAGGCGAAGGGAGAGAAAACCAAGAAATGGACCGTTTCTAAAATGACTCTCTTTTTTTCCGAAAGCTCCTGTTTGATCATATCACAGAAGATACAGCGTTCTTTCCGTTGGTAATAGTCCATCACTCCCCAGATCTCCTCATCGATCCGACGAGGAATCACAGGCATGGCGATAAGATGGGAATGGGGGTGTTGATTAAATACCCCTGGATAATTCTTTAGGATAAGAAATTGCATAAATCGGAGATCTTTTTTAAGGTCCAGAATCCTCTCCCGGTAGGCAAGGAGGATCTTCCCAATCTGGTGGGGTTCCATTTGGGCAAGGTGTTGGTGATGCTCCGGGGACTCGATGACAATCTCATGGGCTCCTATGGCTTCCATCACATCATACATTCCTTCAGGTCTTCGATCAAAGTCTCCTTCAATATGGAAGAAAGGAAACTTATTGGGAACGACTCGAACAGACCACCCCCCCTTTTCTTGAGGCACGACAAAGAGCTCTTTGGGGGTCAAGGTTTCGTTGCCAGGGCAGAAGGGACAGGGACCTTTGGTATCGAAGACCTTGTAAGGAGGTTTAAAAGGAAGGTAGTCTCGAGGTCCTTTGGGATGGTCCGTGGTGACCACGACCCACATTCTGGTAATCGGTTCCCTTCTTAATTCAGCCATCCTCTTCAGTTCTCCTGACTTCTTCTCACCTTGATCAACTCGGCAACGATACTCACGGCAATCTCTTCGGGGGTTTCCGCATGAATCTCGATTCCAATGGGGGCATGGACACGATTGAGATTCTCCCCGGGAATCCCTTTCTCCAACAGATGATCGAACAGGGTCTTGATCTTCTTCTTAGAACCTATCATCCCGATATACCGCGCCTTGCTCTTCAAGGCCTGTTCCAGAACGATCCCATCGTAGAGATGGCCTCTTGTTACGATAACAATATAGGAGCTCTCATCGATGGAGAGACGGTCAAAACTTCTTTCAAATTCCGTGACAATGACTTCGTCAGCCTCTGGGAATTTCTGGTAGTTTGCAAATGTCTCCCGATCATCAATGACGACCACCTTAAAATCTACCTTTTTGGCAAGGGGGGCAAGCTGTTGAGAGATATGCCCAGCGCCAAACAGAAAGACCGTAGGTTCGGATAGAATCGGCTCCAGGAGAACCTCTACCTTTTGATCTCCTGAAGGAAGAACCAGGACTATGGGCTTCTTCTCACGAAATAGCCTCTCTCCCTCTTTGAGGACCTCTTCTTCTAACCCCTTATCCCCCAACAAAGATCCAACCCTTTCTCCCGAGGTTTTGATCAACAATTTGGTTCTCCCCTCCTTCAGGGGATCTCCCTCGGGAGAGATCAAGGTCGCTAAGGTAGCCATCCCCCCCTCCTGTTTCACTTTTTTGATCTCCTGGTAAATCATTAAGAAATCTTCTTTTAAAGGTTCTAAAAAGATATCGATATTTCCTCCGCAAATTAAACCACTCCCTGCCGAATCTTCTGGGGTAAGACGAAAATGGAGGATCTTCTTCTTTTCCTCTCTGAGGACCTCCTGGGCATTTTGCCATACCTTCGCCTCTACACATCCTCCTCCAACAGAGCCGACTGTCCTTCCATCAGCTCTGATTAAATATTTTGCCCCTACGGCCCTCGGGGCAGATCCGGTCCGTTGAATGATGGTGGCTAAGGCCAATCTCTCCTTTGCCTTCAGAGCCTCTATAATCTCTGTATAGATATCCATCTCCCATTCACCCTATGACTCTTTTAACTTCTTTTCCTCTCTCTCCTTCCCCTGACGAGGGGAAAGGGCTCCATAGGCATCAAGGGCTCTTTTGCTTCGGAGCAGGTTTTCCACTCTTGGGAGAACTCTCTACCCCTTTCTCCTTTGAATGGGCAAGAGGTAAGAGAAAAAGTTGATAAAAGATCGGATCGGCCCATAACTCTATCTCTGGACCGAGATCGCCAATGGAAGCGGAGAAAAGGGGTTGATTATTATAGGCATTAAAATGGAACGAAAGGTTTTTAAGGGACCGATAGAGTTCCATGGCAGCGACCAAATGGGTGGAATGGCTCTTTAACCGATCGAGTTGTTCTTGAGCCCTCTTCATCCATTCCTGATCCTTTTCTAATTGAGAGAGCCAAAATCTTCCTTCGTGATATCGAAGTTCAATCTCACCGCTTTGAATCCCGTGGACCAATTTCTGGTGAACCTCGACCATCCTCCCTAAAAGATTTTCAATCTGTTGAAATAATTCCGACCTCTCTTTTGGGTTCAGCTGGAAGGTCTTATTGTTCACCTTCCTCATGAAGTATTGGAGGGAATCCTCTTCTGCCCAAACCAAAAGGGGGATGCCTAAACAGATGAGAATAATCATTCTTTTGAAGAGATGGATCATATCCCTTTTAACCTCCGATCACCTCGAGGACAGGAGGTTCTTTTTGGAGCTGACCTAAAAGAATCCTCTCGATTTTAGGAGACCCCTCCTCGAGGATTCTTTCCCCCAATCGGATCGCCCTCTCCTTCTCTTCTAAAAGATCCACCTTGTTCAGGAAGACGACTCGCCTCGCTTCTGATGGGCTCCCCTTGAAGAGTCCTTCAGGATGAAGGGCTAAATGGATGAAGGTCTCCTCTGAGATTCTTTCTCCTCTGAGGGTACCGGTTAACCGAGAAAGGCGATCCACTTGAAAGGCATTTTCTTCATTTAATTCTTTATCCAATCCATCCAACCCTAAAAGACCGATAATCAGGGTGCTGCGGGAGGGAATCACGGGTTCCCCCTCTCGCGGAGCCTTAAGGGGCCGCCTCTTTGCCCCATCGGCCTCCACAATCACTCCATCTATCTCATGGTTTTGCCAAAGCCTGTCGATGACATCCGGGGGGAAACCAGCCAATTTCCCTGAACCCACTCTTTCAGCGGCCAAGGTGAGGTGGTGATATTTCTCAAGAAGGGGAACAAGCTGTCTTTTGATCGTTCTCTCTTCTCTTTCAACAAACAGCCATGGTGTTTCCTCTTGAGAAGGCTCGAAGATCTTGGTCGTTGTGGTGGTAACCACTTTCTCTCCTTTAAGAAGAAACTCTTTGGCCAAACGAAACATCAATGTCGTTTTTCCCCCTGCTCCCACCAGAGCGATCAACTCTCTGGAGCGCAGGGCTAATGCTTCACTCAATGAACAGACCTTCAAGGAATTATTCATTGAACCGGGAGAGGATGGCCTCCAGAACGCCTCCGGCAATCGCCCTCGCCTTTTCTGAAATCGTAAAACAGAATTCCTTTTTCCCCCGTGGGTCTATGTCTCCTACTTTCATTCCACGACGAACCTCCACTCCATCCCGAAGAAGTCCCCGGAGAACCCCGGTGATCTGGGCGATCACCGGGTAATCCTCCACCACGGCCACGACCGACCCTTTTGTCACCCGATCCCCGATCGATTTTTGGGCACGGAAAATCCCCTTCTTAGGAGTTCGAAGGAGTCGTTCAATGGTATAACCTCCAATCTCTCCCGGGATTCCGGTATCAGGTTCAGCAGAACCCTCCAAGATGACCCTTCCTAAGTGATGACCTCGATTGGTTTCGATAACCACATGCACCTCTTTGCCGGCGGTAAATCCCGGTCCCAGACCAATGACCAGAGGGGCATCATCGATTTTGGTTCCAAGGTTTTTCTTTGCCATGATGGCATCGACCAAAATATCGGGTTTTAAAAAATCGATCGTCTTCCTCCCTTCTGGATCGATCAAAATGGGGATCTCCTTTCTTTCCCAGAGGGAGAAGATTTCTTCGGGAGATTCAATGAAAGTAGCCTGAACCCCTTCGACTTTTTTCTTCCCCTCATAGATGGCCTCACAGAAAGAGACTTCTCTTCTTACGGCAAGGGGCTGAGGGATTTCAAGCATACAAACCCTAAAATGGCAGCGATGGAGTCGATGGGCCACCCCACTGGCCATTTCCCCCGCTCCTCGGATGAGAACGACTAATTCATGAAGAGATTTTTTAGGTTTCATGACAGGATTCCTTCTCACCTCCTCCAATGAGACGAACATTCTCTTTGAAGCGTGCGGTAGTCCTCCCATGTGTCAATGTCCTGAATCACTCCTTTAGAAGTGGTGGGCATCAACCATACATCATCCTTATTTTTTTTGATGATCGATCTTCCTCCCCTATCTCCTTTTAATTTTAGCAACTCGTTGACGTATTTCCGATGAAAGAGGACAGGATGTCCCATCCTCCCCAAATAGCATGGAACAACAATCCCTTTCTTCCCTATTCGGAAATGACGAAGGAGGGCATTGATGGTTCTCGTTTTGAGATTGGGTTGATCTCCCAGACCGATCAGAATCCCCTGAGCCTTGGGATGGAGGGAGTGAAGTCCAGAGTGAATGGAGGCACTCATCCCTTTTCGATATTCCGGGTTAAGGACGATCTTCAGTTTTGGATGTGTTAAAGGACTCCCTCTTCCCTTCATCTTCTCGTTCAGAACTAAAATCACCTCATCGGCCTTTGAACGAAGAAAGGTGTGTAGACATTTTTCTAAAATCGTTTTCTTTCCCCATGGGAGTTGGAGTTTATTGACTCCAAAACGTTTAGATTTGCCTCCCCCAAGAAGAATGGCCGATATCTTCATTTGCCCATCGGTCTTTTTCAATTTAATCCCGATTTCTAATGGATGTCAAGTTTAAATCCTTCATGCCCGTAATCCCTCACCGAAGGGTGGAAATAAATTTAAGCCTGACAGGAGTATTTCCGAAACCCATAGAACGCGGATGGATGGAATTTAAATAGATTCTACGAATCGATCCATCGTAGAAATGGGTTTCTGATTAAAACAAACGAAAGTTAAGATTTCTATGGACCACTTAAGGTAGCCGCACTATGGGTTTCTCCAATACCCCTCTCAGGCTTATTCCCCACCTCCGAGTGAGGGATTACTCATACCCGATAATCCATCACTCAGAGTGGGAAATACCTTTTTATTTTGTCCTTACTTGACAATTATATTTTCGAATATTATAATTTTTATCAATTTAAAATTGTTTAAATTTATCTTCCACAAAATCCAATCCTTTTTAATCAAATTTAATTTCTCTCTTCAAGGGGTAATGAGGATATGCCCGTTATGATAAACCTCAATAATGCGTGAAAATGATATTTTTTCTTCTGAAACCTGCATGAACACTGGATTATGAAAAGCCGTTTACTTGCAAGTTCGTGATTTTTGCGGAACTTTGAGTTGGTCGATTCTTTTTAAAGC
>Ga0209479_1001603_pt1 | contig 20660 bp, 18 predicted proteins | sample DewCreD2012metaG_2_FD_184112 | JGI IMG/M metagenome (GOLD analysis project Ga0209479, IMG submission 184112) | Hot spring sediment bacterial and archeal communities from British Columbia, Canada, to study Microbial Dark Matter (Phase II) - Dewar... ...
CGGGTGGTCAGGCCCACCTTCTCGATGCGCACGAAAAGGTGCTCCCCACTGCCCAGCGGGCTGTAGGCCGGTACCTCGTCCACCTGGAAATCCTGGGGCCGGTGGCGAATCACCCCGTCCACCCCCGGCAGGTCTGGGGTCAGGTACGGATAGGCATCGAAGTCGAAACGCAGCTTGGGCAAGGTCGGCATACCCTATAGCATATAGGCGTGGATTTAGTGGAGGCCAGCCAGCTTGAAGCCCAGTTTGCCACCCATCTGACCCGCATGGTGCCCGAAGGCAGCCTGGTGGCCGCCGTATCGGGCGGGGGCGACTCGGTAGCGCTTTTGCTTTTGCTCACCTCCACCCCCCGCAAGGTGGTGGTGGCCCACCTCGATCACTCATTGCGGCCTGAGTCAGGCCAGGACGCGCTGTGGGTCAAAGCCCTGGCCGAGCGCCTGGGCTATCCTTTTGAATCGGAAAAACTGGACGTAGCCAAAATCGCTGCGGAGCGCGGGGGTAACCTCGAGGCCACCGCCCGCGAGCTGCGCTACGGCTTTCTGGCTAAGGTAGCCAAAAAGCACCAGGCCCAGGCCATTCTGACCGCCCACACCGAGGACGATCAGGCCGAAACGGTGCTGCTGCAGCTTTTACAGGGCACCGGAAGGGGTCTGGGCATGCGCCCCAAGCGGGGGAAGGTGGTGCGGCCCTTGCTCGAGCTCAGCCGCAGCACCTTACGGGCTTATCTGAGGTGCAAGCAGCAGGACTGGCTCGAGGACATCTCCAACGCCGACACCTCGCTGGATCGGAACTTCCTTCGCCACGAGATTTTTCCCAGGCTCAAAACCCGCTTTCCCCAGACCAACATCTCCCTAACGCGCTTTGCAGCCATTTCCCAGGTGGACGACGAAGCCCTCGATCCGCAAGCCGAACAGCTCCTGCTGCGCGACCGGCGCTGGCCCTGCCCGGCCTACCGCGTCGCACCGCTGCTACAGGCCCCCACCGGCCTGCGCCGGCGGGCTTTGCGGCAGATCCTCGAGCACCTCAGGCTACGCCCCGAGATGGGCTGGGTGGTGCAGCTCGAGCGGGCCCTGCACGGCGAGGCCTTTACCCTGCCCGAAGGCTGGCAGGTGCGCCGGCGCGATGGCACCCTGTTTCTGATTCCCCCGGTGATAGACACCTTCCCCCCCTGGCGGGGCTCGAGGCTCCCCCTGCCCGGCGATCTGATCGACCTGCCCAAGGGTCTGGTGCGGCTGGTGGACTTCTTTACCGAACACAGCCTCCCACCCGAACTTAAGCAGAACTGGCCGGTGCGCGCGGTGGGCAACGTGGTGCGTGAGGTCTGGAACCTCTGGCCCGAGTCGGAGGATCTGGAGCATATGCGCAGCGCACTCGAGCAGGCCCGGCTGGCCCAGCAAGCAGGCGAAGTGCCCATCGGGGCCGTGGTGGTCTGGGATGGCGAGGTGCTGGCCGAGGCTCACAACCAGGTCGAGCAGCAGTGCGATGCTACCGCCCATGCCGAGCTGCTGGCCCTCCAGCAGGCCCTCCACAAACGGCACAGCAAGGTGCTGCCCGGCGCTACCGTGTATGTGACCCTCGAGCCCTGCCCTATGTGCTTCGGCGCGCTGATGGAAGCCCAGGTGCGGCGGGTGGTGTATGCGGTGGAGAACCTGAAGGCCGGGGCGGTGACGGTGCATCGCATGAAACCCCCCTTTGAGTGGGAAGGGGGCTGGCTCGAGCGCGAATCGGCCAAACTGCTGCGGGATTTCTTCTCCCAAAAGCGCGCGCAACCCTGAGCGTGACTTTGCGGCCAAGTTGTGCTAAAGTCTCTATTCGGCACTACCAAACCGTTCGGTTTGGCGGCTATGGAGGGGTGCCGGAGTGGTTGAACGGGCCGGTCTCGAAAACCGGTATAGGGGTTGCCCCCTATCGAGGGTTCGAATCCCTCCTCCTCCGCCAACACACGCTGCAAGCGGGCTACCCGGCCCGCAGGTTTTTTTTGTTGCAATCGTCACCGCACACCGGGGTTTCTGAGTTTAAAATAAGCCATGGATACGGTTCTGCGCGAAGTTACCACCGAAGAGGTGCGAATTCTTCTGGATCAGTTTGGCCTTAATGCCGAGCAGGTCAAGGAAGATCTGTTTAACCTAGAACTGCCCAACGGCCTGCGGGGTCACCTAATCACCTACGGCGATCCGCATGTGAGCAGCCTGCAATTGCGGGCCGGATTCTCGGGCTTCGACCGGGTAGAGCCGCGCCATCTGCTCAACTGGAACCGGCGCTACCGCTTCAGCAAGGCCTACTTCGACGCCGACAACGACCCCGTTTTGGAAAGCGATCTGCGCCTGGAAGGGGTTACCCCAGAGGCCATCCACGCCTTCGTGCACGACTTTGGCGACCAGGTCACCCTATTTTTTTCCTATCTACGCATGATTGATGCCGGCTTGGTGGAGTAGCCCCCGTCAACCCACCCAAAAACCATAGGCCCCTCCCAGCAGCCGGCGTTTTTCCAGGGTTTGCCGAACCGTTTCCAGCCCCCCTCGCAGGGCTTCCTGGAAATCGTGTTGTCCCAGTAGAAAAACCAAACCGATCAGCTCTCCAATCACCACAAAACCGCGCTTATGCTGCTCCGCGGCCCAGAGTTTCTGGGCGGTGCGCTCGGAGAGCAGCCAGGGCACTTTCAGATAATGCTCGGGGCCATGCCAGGGTCTTAGCTGTGCTCTGTATGCGGTTTTTTCGCGGCCTCGAAGGGCCGGCACCACCCCTGGCACGCAGTAACGGGCCGAGAGGTTGGTCAGCAGCCCGCGGCAGGCCAAAGGACGGTGTGGGTGTGTTGAGCAGAACCCTTCCGGGGTTAGCAGCGGGCATGGGCGGTTTTCCAGGAAGTAGCGGGTGGGGAAGTCGGACAGGTGCTTTTGTCGAGCAATGCGCGCCAGTCGTTTGCGGCCCTCGGCCTCGATGCGGGCCAGCGCCTCGGGCTGGTGGGCCTCGAGCGCCTCCCGCAGGTACTCCGCCTCGGCCAGTCCGACCACCACCCAGGCCGAGCAGCAGGCCTTGCAGCCCGGGCCGCAGCTCACCCGCACCCCGCGCTCCGCCAGATAAGCCGCGGTGCGGCGCTCGAGTTGTTCGTGGGCTTTGCTCACCGCCCGGCGCAACTCAGGGCTCATGGGTTTAATGATAGCCCTATACCGTCCCAAAAATCCGCCCCAAAACAAAGTCATCCAATTCCCTGACCGCTGCCCCTGGGGTATGGTGGTAAAATCTCGGATTATGAACGTAATTGGCCGAATCGTCAGCATGCCCAGCCTACCCGAAGCCCTCAAGGGCCTCGGCGAGCTGGCCTACAACCTGTGGTGGAGCTGGAGCCCCGAAGCCCAGCACCTCTTCGAGCAGATTAATCCTTCGCAGTGGAAGCGCTTCCGTGCTAATCCGGTACGGGCCTTGCTGGAAGCCGAGCCCGAGCGCCTGACCGCCCTGGCCGAGAACGCCGGCTACGTGGGCGCGGTCGAGGCCACCTTGGCCCGCTTCCACCGCTACCTGCAAAGCCGCCCCCAAAAGCCCCCACGAATCGCTTATTTCTCGATGGAGTACGGCTTCCACGAGTCGCTGCCCATCTACTCGGGCGGCCTGGGCATCCTGGCCGGCGACCACATCAAGGCCGCCTCCGACCTGGGGCTTAGCCTGACCGGCATCGGGATGTTCTACCACGAGGGCTACTTTCGCCAGCAGCTCACCCCCGAGGGCCAGCAGCGGGAAGTTTACGAAGACCTGCTGCCCGAAGAACTGCCGCTGGTGGTGGTCAGCAAGGACGGCAAGCCCCTCAAGGTGGGGGTGGAGTTTCCCGGGCGCACCGTATACGTGATGGCCTACAGGGTGCAGGTGGGCACCGTTCCGGTCTACCTGATGAGCACCAATCTGCCCGAAAACCGGCCCGAGGATCGCGCCCTCACCGCAAGGCTCTACGCCCCCGGGCAGGAAATCCGCATTGAGCAGGAGATGATCCTGGGCATCGGCGGGGTGCGGCTGTTGCGGGCCCTAGGCCTGGCCCCCGAGGTCTGGCACATGAACGAGGGCCACGCGGCCTTTTTGGGCCTCGAGCGCATGCGCGAGATGGTGGCCGCCGGAAGCTCCTTTGGCGAGGCCCTCGAGGCCACCTCGGCAGGGGCGCTCTTCACCACCCACACCCCCGTACCCGCCGGCCACGACAGCTTCCCGCTGGATCTGGTGGAGCGCTACCTGGACGGCTGGTGGAACAAGCTGGGCATCAGCAAGGAGGAGTTTATCGCCCTGGGCCGCGAGGAAAAAAGCTACGGCCCGGTCTTCAGCATGTCCAACCTGGCCCTCCACACCTCCCGCGCCGCCGGGGGGGTCTCGGCCCTACACGGCGAGGTCTCGCGCGAGATGTTCAAGCACCTGTGGAAGGGCCTCGAGCCCGAGGAAGTGCCCATCGGGCACATCACCAACGGCATTCATACCTTTAGCTTCCTGCACCCCGAGATGCACGCCCTCTACGAGCGCAGCTTCCCCAAAACCTGGGCCGAGCAGCTCCACGACCCCAGCCAGTGGACGGTGGAACGGCTCGAGGAGAGCGAGCTTTGGCATATTCGGAACAAGCTGCGGGCACACCTGGTCGAGGAGGTGCGGGCCCGGCTCTTCGAGCAGCGCCGCCGCAACGGCGACCTCCCGGCCAGCCTGCGGGCGGCAGAAAAGGTGCTCGACCCAACCGTGCTGACCATCGGTTTTGCCCGCCGCTTTGCCACCTACAAGCGGGCTATTCTGATGTTCACCGACCCCGATCGGCTGGTCTCCATTTTGAATGGCCCCCTGCCGGTGCAGTTTGTGTTCGCCGGTAAAGCCCACCCCAAGGACGAGCCCGGCAAGGAGTTCATCAAGAAGCTGGCCGAGAAAATCAAGGGACTGGGCCTCGAGGACAAGATGATTCTGCTCGAGGATTACGACATAGGCCTGGCCCGCACCCTGGTGCAGGGGGTGGACGTCTGGCTCAACACCCCCCGCCGCCCCATGGAGGCCTCGGGCACCTCGGGCATGAAGGCGGCCCTGAACGGCGCTTTGAACTTCTCGGTTCTGGACGGCTGGTGGGCCGAGGCTTTCAACACCACCAACGGCTGGGCCATTGGCGACGGTCGCACCTACGCCACCGAAGAAGCCCAGGATTACGCCGACGCCCAGAGCTTCTACGATACCCTGCAGTACGAGATCATCCCGCTGTTCTACGCCCGGGGCGCGGTGGGCACCCCCAGCGGCTGGCTGGCTATGGTGCGCGACAGCATCCGCACCTGTGGCCCCACCTACTCGGCCCAGCGCATGGTGGACGAGTATCACCGCAAGTTCTATACCCCGCTGGCCCAGCGCTCGGCGCACCTTCTGGAGAAAAACGCCGCAGCACTAAAAGAAGTAGCAGACTGGAAAAAACAGGTGCAAAGCGCCTGGGACAACGTAAAAGTCTGGGTGGAGGCCCCCTCCACCACCATCAACCAGCCCCTGCAACTGCGGGCCTTTGTGCAGGCCTACGGCGTCCCTACCGAGACCCTACGGGTCGAACTGGTGGTACGGCGCAACAGCGGCGATCTGGAAGTGGTGGCCCTCCAGCACGCCGGCCAGGAGAACGACGCCCTGCTCTACACCGGCAGCTACCACCCGGCCCGCCCCGGCAGCTACGAGTACGGGGTGCGGGTGGTGGCGACGCACCCGGAACTCTCGAGCCCCCGCGAGGTCACTTTCGTAAAGTGGGCCGGAGCCGTAGTGGAAGAGCCGGTGAAGGTATAGCACGGCCTTGAGCACTTGAGCGCAGCAAACCATCGGTCAGCCTTTGAGCTGTGGGAGCTGGCCAGGCGAGGTACAGGCCGAGCAGGAGCCCTTCGTTCATGGGCTTTTATCTTCCCGACCTGCTATGGTAAGGGCATGAAACCGGTTCGCTTTATGGCCCTGCTGCTGTTTGGTTTGCTACTCGCGGTAGCGCAGGCCCCCCTCAGCCCCAAGGCGGCTCTCGAGCGCCTCTTCACCGAGCGCCCGGCCAGGGCCGAGTGGTTTGCCCCGGCCTTCTTGCAGCAGGTACCGCTGGCCCAGGTGGAAGCCATTCTCCAGCAACTGCTGGGCGGGCTGGGGCGCTACGAGGGCGTGGAGCCGGACGGCCCCAACTTCCGGGTGAACTTCGAGCGCGGCGTGGTGCCCGCACAGATCTCGCTGGACAGCAAGGGACGCATCCAGGGGCTGTTCTTCCGCCCACCCCAACCCAAGGCCGCCTTAACCCCCGAACAACTCCTGGCCGAGTACCGCAAGCTACCGGGAGAGGTCAGCGTGCTGGTGTTGGAAGGCCCCCAGGAGCGCCTGAGCCTGAATGCCGACCGCGCGCTGGCGGTGGGCTCGAGCTTCAAACTAGCCGTGCTGGAAGCCCTGCGCCAGCAGATCGAGGCCGGGCAGCGCCGCTGGAGCGATACCGTACCGCTGCGCCCGGAGTGGAAAAGCCTGCCCAGCGGCACCCTGCAAAACCTGCCCGACGGAACCCCCCTGAGCCTCGAGCAGTACGCCACCCAGATGATCTCCATCTCCGACAACACCGCCACCGACGCACTAATAAGCATTGTCGGGCGGGCCGAGGTGGAAAAGCTCTCCCCTCGCAACCGGCCCTTCCTGACGACCCGCGAGGCTTTTGTACTCAAGAACCCGCAAAACCGCGAGTGGCTCGAGCGCTACCGGGCCAACCCCGCGGAGCGGGCCGCCCTGCTCCCCCAACTGGCCCGCCTGCCCCTGCCCGACGTGAGCGTGTTTGCCGGGGGGCCGGTGGCCCTTGACGTAGAGTGGTTTTTCAGCACCCGCGAGCTTTGCACGCTGATGGGCCGGGTACAGGCCCTACCCCTGATGTCGCTTAATCCCGGCCTTGCCAACCCCGCCGACTGGCAGCGCGTGGCCTACAAAGGGGGCTCCGAGCCGGGCGTCCTGAACCTGACCACCTGGCTTACCGCCAAGGATGGCAGGCAGTACTGCGTCTCGGCCACCTGGAACAACCCCCAGGCCCGGCTGGACGAGAACCAGTTCTTCTTGCTCTACACCAGCCTGCTAAACAGCTTGAAGTAGACTGACCCCATGCGCGCAGTGCCCTTTCGCTTTGAGAACAACACCTTCTGGCTCCTGGATCAGCGCAGGCTCCCCTTCGAGGAGGTCTGGGTGCCCTGCCAAACCGCCCGGGATATCGCCGTCGGCATCCGCGAGATGGTGGTGCGCGGGGCCCCGGCCATCGGGGTGACCGCGGCCTATGGAATGGTGCTGGCCCACCTGTCGGGCGAAGACCTGGCCGAAGCCGACGCCCTGCTGCGCCAGAGCCGCCCCACCGCGGTCAACCTGTTTTACGCCCTGGATCGCATGAAACCGCACTGGGGCAGCCTCGAGGCCTCACTCAGGGAAGCCCAGGCCATCTGGGACGAAGTCCAGGCGACCGAGCGGGCGATTAGCCAGCACGGGGCCAGGGTGCTGAAAGGTCAGGTGCTTACCCACTGCAACACCGGCCCGCTGGCCACCGGGGGCTACGGCACCGCCCTGGGGGCCATCATCGAGGCCCATCGGCAGGGCCGGGTCACCCACGTCTGGGTAGACGAGACCCGCCCCTACCTGCAGGGGGCCCGCCTGACCGCCTACGAGCTGCAAAAAGCCGGGGTGCCCGCCACCCTCATCACCGATAACATGGCCGCCTACCTGATGGGCCAGGGCCAGGTGGACGCGGTCATCCTGGGCACCGACCGCATGGCCCTGAACGGCGACTTTGCCAACAAGATCGGCACCTATGGCCTGGCTATTCTGGCCCGGTACCACGGCATTCCGTTCTACCCGGCCCTGCCGCTTTCTTCGGTAGACCCCCGGCTGGAAAACGGTAACAGCATCCCCATCGAGCAGCGTTCGGCGCAGGAAGTAACGCTGATTCGGGGCCAGCCCATCGCCCCCCCAGGTTTTCCGGCAGCCCACCCCGGCTTCGATGTGACCCCCCATCACCTGATTACCGGCATCGTAACCGAGAAGGGGGTGCTCTACCCCCCTTTCGACGAGGCCCTGCGGGCCGCCCTGGGCGTGGAGTAAGGCATGAAGCCGTTGCTGGGCTGGTGGGAGCAGCTGACGGGGGCCCGCTGCCCCGGTTGCGGAGCACCTTTAAGCCAGCCTTTGCTGTGCTCGAGCTGCCGGGCGGCCCTCGTACCCCGCCATCTGCCCCACTTCGTGTACCTGGGCGACTACAAGCGGTTGAGCCGGCTGCCCAAGGCCATCAAGTACCGGGGTCAGCGTCAACTGGCCCACTACCTGGGCGAGCTGCTGGCCCTGGGGGTGCGGCAGGCCGAGTGGGGGCTGGACGGTGTAACCGCGGTGCCCACCCTACCCCACCGCCAGCTCCAGCGGGGCTACAACCAGGCCGAGCTGCTGGCCCAGGCGCTGGCCCAGACACTGAAAGTTCCCTACCAGCGGGTGCTCCAGCGCGCCGCCTGGGACAGGTCGCAAACCCAGAAGACCCTGTACCAGCGCCTGCAGCTCGCTGAGACCACCTTTCAGCCAACCCGCCGGATCAAGGGCCTCTGGCTGCTGGTGGATGACGTGGTGACCACTGGAACCACTTTCCTCCGCGCGCGCAAAGCCCTGCTCGAGGCGGGGGCTGCCAAGGTTTACGGCGCGGCAATTGCGGTCAAAAGCCCACACGATCTGTTGCGGTATTCTCTATAATCGAAAGCGACAGAACCCCGCTGTGCTGTTGGGGTTTTTGGCAGGCGCATACCCAGCCCCACCTCCTCCGAGCGTGGGGGTTTTTGCTAAAGGGGGGAACCGTGATCAAACGACCGCGCATCCGTAGGCTCGAGGAACTCCTCCCCTACATCCGCGAGGGCCGCTACCGGCTGGGCCCCCATGTAGCCAAGCACATGCTGCAAGAGGGTTTCATTGAACAGGACGTCTTGCAGGCGGTGGAGTGGGGCCGTGAGATGGCCGTCTACCCCGAAGACCAGCGCATGCTGGTGCTGGGTTATATGGTCTTTCCGCCGCAGCTCAAGCTGCCGCTGCACGTGGTGCTGGAGTACCGGGAGCCGCGCTGGGTGGATATCGTCACCGCCTTTATCCCCAAAAAGCCCCACCAGGTGTACTCGAGGGCCCGCATGGCCGCCATTCTGCGCTTCGACGGCACCTTCGAGGAGGTGCGCTGGGTCAGGCCCCGCTTCTGGAGCGCCGAGGACATCCCCCGCTAGATGCCCAGCAACCGGCGGGCCGCCTCGGCGTCTTGGGCGAGCTGGGCTTTGAGGGCTTCCAGGCTTTCGAATTTCATCTCACTGCGCAGCCGGGTCAGAAACTCCACGGTGAGTTCCTGGCCGTACAGGTCACCCGCAAAGCCAAATAGGTGAACCTCGAAGCGCAGGGTCTGGCCCGCCACCGTGGGGCGGTAGCCCACATTGGCCATGCCGCCAAACCGGCCCTGGGGGGTCTGCACCCGCACCGTGAACACGCCCAGCGGCAGAATCTTGAGTGGGGCGACCTCGAGGTTGGCGGTGGGGAAGCCCAACTGTCGCCCCAGCCTATCACCTTCGCGCACGATGCCCCGGGCGGTATAGGCCCGGCCCAGCAGGAGCCTGGCCTCGTCCACATCGCCCCTGCGCAGCAGGTCGCGGATGCGGCTCGACTTCACCGGGCTGCCGCCCAGCTCGAGCAGCGGAAGAATCTGGGTGGGGGCCACGGTGTTGAGGTCTTCCAGCCCCCCAGCCCGCCCCTGCCCAAAGCGGAAATCGGCCCCCACATAGATCTGCCGGGCCTCGAGGGTGCGCAAATCCTCCAAAAAATCGTCCTTGCTGCGCCGGGCAAAGGCCTCGGTAAAGGGCACAATCAGGGCGATCTCAACCCCCAGGCCTCTCAAGAGCTCGAGCTTTTCCGACAAATCGGTCAGGAAGCCCTCCCCCCTCATGAAGACCTTGCTGGGGGGGTCGAAGGTGTAAACCAGCAGCGGCGCATGCAGGCGCTTGGCCGCCTGCTGGGCCTGGTGAATCAGGTGCTGATGCCCGAGGTGCAGGCCATCGAAGCTGCCGATGGCCACCACCTTGGGGCCCGCGGGTGCGTCGGAGGGGTCGTTGATCAGCAGCATGGGCTACTCGTAGGCCGTGGGCTCGTCCTCGAGGGCCTGCGCGCTGAGGTGGAAGAGGATTCCGGCCAGCGCCGAGGCCGAGATCTGCACCCTACCCTCGCGCGCGTCCCGCAAAACCTGGCGCGGGAAATGCCACTCTACCGTGATGGCCTCGTCGTCGTCGGGCTTGGCGTAGGCCGGGCGGGTGTGGGTGGCCCGAAAAACGTGCAGCTTTTCATCGCAAAACCCTGGCGAGAGGTAAAAACCCGTCAGGTACTCGAGGTTTCCAGTGAGCTGGGCTTCTTCGGCCAGCTCCCGCCGGGCGGCTTCCTCGGGCGTCTCGCCGGGGTCAATCAGGCCCGCGGGAATCTCCAGGGTCTCGCTGCCGATGGCCGGACGGTACTGGCGCACAAAAAGCAGTTTGCCGCCTTGCTCGACCAGCACCGCCACCGCGTCGGCGTGCTCGACGATCTCGTAACGGCCCTCGAGGGCCAGATTAAGAATGCGGCCTTTGTACAGGTACTGCCGTTCGGGCATGCCATCAAGCTAAAGGCAAACGGTGCCGGCGTCAAATCGAACTGTCCTCGACAAGCAATATTGGGGAATCGCTTCCATACCGGTTAGACTATCGCTGGATGAACGAGGAACGGCTGTTCGAACAGCTCAAACGCGAAGTGGACGTGCTGGGTCGGGCTCTGGGAAAGGCCATCCGCACACTTTCCGGGCCGCGCATCTTCGAACTGGAAGAACAGGTGCGCGAGCTGACCAAAAGCCTGCGGCAGGGCTACTCCCTCGAGGCCCGGCAGCAGCTCCTCGAGATCGTGCGAGGTCTCTCGCTGTCCGAGGCTGAGAACATGGTCCGGGCCTTTTCGACCTACTTTCACCTGGTCAACCTGGCCGAGGAGCGCCACCGCGTGCGGGTCAATCGGGAACGTGAGAAAAACAGCACCCCGGAGGCCCCCAGGGGGGAGTCGTTTCTGGCCCTGGTCGGCGCGCTCAAACAGCAGGGGCTGAGCTATGACCAGACCGTCGATCTGCTCTCCCGGCTGCGGCTGCATCTGACCTTTACCGCCCACCCCACCGAGACCCGCCGCCGCACCCAGCGCCACCACATCAACGAGATCGAGAAGCTGCTGGACAGCCTCTACCTCGACGACTTGACCGCGGCTGCGGATAGCTCGGTCCTTGATGCGCGGGTGGCCCTGCTGTGGGGCACCTCTGAGCTGCGCAAGTCCCGCCCGAGCGTGGAGGACGAGGTGAAGGGGGGGCTTTTTTATATCACCTACACCCTCTGGAAGGCGGTTCCCCGGCTGGTGGATGGGCTCGAGCGGGCCGTTGAGGCCCATTATGGCCGGCGGCCCAACCTCTCACCCCCGCTGGTATTTCGTAGCTGGATTGGGGGCGACCGGGATGGCAACCCCAACGTGCTGCCCGAGGTGACAGGCTGGGCCCAGGCCTACGCCCGCGAAACCGCCCTGCGCAGGTTTGTGGAGGACGTGGACAGCCTGATCCGGGATCTATCCCTCAGCGACGAACGGGTCACCATCACCCACGAGCTGCGGCTGGCCCTGGAGGATCACGCCAAGCGCCTGGCCTTGCCCGAGCGGTTTCAAGGCGAGCCCTACCGGCAGTTTGGCATGGGTCTGCGCTACAAGCTGCGGGCGCTGCTGGGCGAGCAGCCGGGCCCCGGCTACAACAACACCGCGGAGTTTGTGAGCGACCTTGGCAAAGCCGAGCGCAGCCTGGAGCAGCTTGGTTTGGGGGCGATCGCTCGAGCCTGCCTGAAGCCCATCCGCCTCAACGCCGAGGCCTTCGGCCTGGATCTGGTGAGCCTGGATCTGCGCGAGGAGTCGCGCGCGCTGACCGAGGCCGCCGCCGAGCTGCTCAAAATCGGCGGTGTGCACGAGCAGTACGCCGCGCTGCCTCCCCAGCAAAGGGAGGCCTTGCTAACCCGGGAGCTGGCCACGGCCCGGCCCCTGGCCCCGGTGGGCTACCGGCCCCAGAGCAAAAGCCTGCAAACCGCCCTCGAGGCCCTGCGCCAGTGGAAGGCCCGTGGGGCGCATGTGGTCTCGATGACCCATTACCCCAGCGACCTGCTCGAGGTCATGCTGCTGGCGCGGGAGGTGGGGCTCTACCGCCCTGGGCGGGCCCTGCCCTTCGATGTGGTGCCGCTCTTTGAAACCCTGGGCGACCTGCAAAACGCCCCCGAGGTGGTGGCACGGCTGCTGGACAACCCGGTCTTCCGGGCCCACGTGCAGGGGCGGGGGGGCCTCGAGGTCATGATCGGCTACTCCGACTCCAACAAGGACGCGGGCTTCCTGGCGGCCAACTGGGCGCTGTATCAGGCCCAGGAGGCCATCACCAAAGTCGCCAGGGAGCGCGGCGTGCCGGTCTACTACTTTCACGGGCGGGGCACTTCCACCGCCCGCGGCGGGGGCACCGCGGGGCGGGCCATCGCCAGCCTGCCACCCGGCACGGTGGGCAGCCGGATGCGCCTGACCGAGCAGGGCGAGGCCCTGGCCGACCGCTACGCCCACCCCGAGCTGGCCTACCGCAACCTCGAGCAGATGCTTTACCACATGGCCCTGGCCTCGGCCCGCGACCTGTACGGGCAGGCCGAGCCGCCCAAACCCGAGTGGCTCGAGGCCATGGGGCGGGCCGCCGAACGCTCCACCCAGGTCTACCGGGAGCTGCTGCTGCGCCCGGGCTTCTTCGAGTTTTACGAACAGCTCACCCCCATCCGCGAAATTGGGGCGCTCAACATCGCCAGCCGCCCAGTCTATCGCTCGGGGCGGGTGCGCGAGATCAAGGATTTACGGGCCATTCCGTGGGTGATGTCCTGGACGCAGGTTCGCTTGCTGCTGCCCGGCTGGTACGGGCTGGCCGAAGGATTACAGGAAATTCCGCTGGCGCTGCGCCAGGAGATGTTTCAGCAGTGGCCCTTTTTTGCCACCACCCTGGATAGCGCCGCCATCGCATTAGCCAAGGCCGACCTGGGCATCGCCCGCGAGTACCTGCGGCTGGTCAAGCCCGAGCTGGCCGAGCGCTTCTTCCCCGATATCGCCCGCTCGTTCGAGCAGACCAAAACCATCCTGGAGGAAACTTTTCAGAGCACCCTGCTCTTCAAGCACCCCGTGCTGGCCCGCCAGACCGAGTTGCGCAACCCCTACGTAGACCCCATCTCGCTGGTGCAGGTCGAGCTTCTGGAGCGCTACCGGCGCACCCCGCCCGAGGCCCCCGAGCGCACCGGCCTCGAGCGGGCCCTGATGCTCTCCTTGCTGGGCATCGCCGCCGGCCTGCGCAACGCAGGCTAGCTTATCGTCCCTCATATGATGGGAGCGGTATGGTCGAGGTACACAACCGCCACGTTACTTTTCACCCCCCCGCCGGGGCCCGGTTTCTGGTTGGCGACTTTACCGACTGGAACCGCCGCCCCATACCCATCCAAGCACCCCTGACCCTCGAGTTCCCCGCCGGGGCCTACGTGGAGTACGCCTTTCTGGACGAAAACCACCAGCCCTTCCCCGACCCCGACAACCCCCACAAGGCCCAGAACCCCTGGTGGACGTATCCCAGGGCCATTGAGCTGCCCGGTTTTCGCTACAACGCGCCACCCCAGCCCTCGCGCGCGGTAGAGGTGCACCGGCACCGGCTGGAGTCGCGGGCCTTTGGCAGCACCCGTCGCTACTACGTCTACAACCCCACCCCCCCGGCCCAGGCCACCCTCTACGTCCACGACGGGGTGGCCTACTACCGCACCGCCAGGCTGGCCGAGGTGGCCCAGGGGCTGTTGGAGCAGGGTGCGATCAAACCCGTGCGAATCGTGTTCATCGAGCCTGAGGATCGCCGTAGCGAGTACTGGTTCAGCCCTGCTTACGAACAACACGTGCTGGAGGAGATTATCCCAGCCGTGGAGGCCCACTACGGCCCCACAGCAGAAAAGGGCTTGCTGGGGGCCAGCCTGGGGGGTCTGGTCTCGGCCTGGCTGGGCTGGCGGCATCCCCAAACTTTCCAGAAAATCGCCACCCAGTCGGCCTGTCTGACCGCCGCGCCCGAGGGGGGCGACTCCTTCACCGACCCCGAGTGGCTCACCGAGCAGTACCAGACCACCCCAGCCCTGCCTTTGCGCTTTTACTGCGAGACCGGGCAGATCGAGTGGCTGCTGGCCCCCAACCGCCGTTTTGCCGCCATGCTGGCCGATAAGGGCTACGCCCACGCCTACCTCGAGCGCCCCTCCGGCCACAACTGGATGACCTGGCGGCAGGGGCTGGCCCCGGCTTTGGTGTACCTGTTCGGAAACTGAAACAGGATGATAGGCTTAGGCTTATGGAGTTTGGATCGGCTTTCGCAGCCATTCTGATCATCGTCGCGCTCGAGGCTGTTTTATCTGTAGACAACGCCATGGTGCTGGCCGTAATGGTGCGGCCCCTGCCCGAGCGCCTGCGCTCGAGGGCCCTGCTCTACGGCATCATCGGGGCCTACGTGCTGCGCGGACTGGCCCTGCTCTTCGCCACCGTCATCCTCCAGATCTGGTGGATTCAGTTGCTGGGCGGGCTTTATCTGGTGTATTTGGCAGCAAACCACCTCTTCCGGCCCAAGCCGCCCGAGGCTTCCGAGTCCGAGCAGGCCCGGCTACAGCAGGCCGCTGCCGCCAGCTTCTGGCGTGTTGTGGTGATGATCAACGTGGTGGATCTGGCCTTTGCGGTGGACTCGGTGCTGGTGGTGGTCGCCTTCAGCCGGGAATTCTGGGTGATATTCACCGGGGTGGCCATCGGGATTCTGCTCATCCGGCTGGCCGCCGGCATCATGGTCACCATCATTGAGCGCTACCCCAGGCTCGAGACGGTGGCCTACGCGGTGGTGGGTTGGGCCGGGCTCAAGCTGATGCTCGAAGGCTGGGGCCACGGCAGCGAGGTCTGGCTGCACCGCCCCGAGCTGGCCTTGCACCTGCCCCAATCCTTTTTCCTCAGCGTCACCTTCGCCATCCTGGTGCTGGGCAGCCTGTGGGCCTTCCGCCGCTCATCCTGACCATGCCCAAAGACTGGGACGCCCACTACCTGAGCCAGCCGCCCCATAGCCAGCCCGCTCAGGTGGTAGCGGCCTATACCCACCAGCTTCCAGCAGGGCCGGTGCTCGACCTGGCCGGCGGCCTGGGCCGCAACGCCTTTTTTCTGGCCCGGCGGGGGCATCCGGTGATTTTGCTCGAGCAAAGCCGGGTGGCCCTGGAGTTCGTGCAAAGCGAGGCCGCCCGCCAGCAGCTTCCGGTCTGGGCCCTCGAGGCCAACCTGGAAGCCCCCTCCCCCAGCCTGCCCCCGGGCCCGCTGGCTGGGATCGTCAAGTCGTACTTTCTGCACCGCCCTTTGCTGGAACTCTTCCCCCCACGGCTAATGCCCGGCGGTCTGGTGCTCCTCGAGGGCTTCACCGTGGTGGAAGCCCGGCGGCGCGGCAGCCAGGCCGCGCACTACTGGCAGTCTGGCGAACTCCTGCACCCGCCCCAGGGCCTCCGCCTGCGGGCCTGGGCCGAGGGCTGGATGGACGGACACCACCGCACCTGGGCGGTATGGGAGAAGACCCGCTGAATCGTGTTCTCATTCGCTTTTCATCCCGCAAACTCTGCTACCCTACAGGGTGGTTGGGGAGTAACCACCCGGTTTCGGGTTTGATTAATCGTCAATACGAAGCGAACGCTTCCGGTTAATCAGGGCTTATCGCCCAGGTGAGACCACCACGACACGAAGAGGCCGTGGTGGCTTTGCTATTTTTTGCCTAGCCACAACCAGAGGTGCTCATGGAACAAATCGGACAAGCGCTGATTGTTATTGGAATCCTGATTGTCCTGGAGGCGGTGCTCTCAGCCGACAACGCCATGGTGCTGGGGGTGATGGTCAGGCAGCTACCCCCACCCTGGCGGCAGCGGGCCCTGTTTTACGGCATCCTGGGGGCTTACGTCCTGCGCGGGATGGCCCTGGTTTTCGCGGTGTACCTGATTCAGTTCTGGTGGATTCAGGCCCTGGGGGCGGTTTATCTGCTTTACATCGCCATCCGGCACTTCAGCAAACCCAAGCCCAAAGAAGCAGTCCACCTCGAGGCCTCCCAGACCCTCCAGGTGGTCACCCCCCGCCAGTTCTGGGCCACCGTGGCCCAGATCGAGCTGGCCGACCTGGCCTTCGCGGTGGACTCGGTCTTGGTGGCGGTGGCGCTTTCGGACAACCTCTGGATTATCTTCACCGGTGTGTTTATCGGCATCCTGGCCCTGCGCTTCGTGGCGGTGCTCTTTGTGGGCCTGCTGGAAAAATACCCCCGCTTCGAGGCGGTGGCCTTTGCGGTGGTGGGCTTTGCCGGGGTCAAGCTGGCCATTGGCGGCTGGGACAAGTTTGCCAAGGAAGTCCTGAGCCGCCCGGAATGGGTCACGGGGATTGACAAGACCCAGTTTTCTATCTTTATTCTGGTGGTTTTGGTACTGGGCGCCATCTGGGCCATGAGCCAGAAGCCTCGAGCCCCTCAAGAGCCGCTCGAGCACCGATAAAAGCCTATGCCCGATACGCCCAAAATCTGGTAAGGTTGTGCCGATGGTTTTGGTACTGGCAATCCCGGCCTACCTGCTGGGCGCCCTGCCCCTCGGCTACTGGGCCATCCGACGCCTGACCGGTCAGGATCCCCGCCTGGCCTCGGCCTACAACCTGGGCCTCGAGAACGCCCTGGAACGCCTGGGTTCAGGCCCGGTGCTCCTGGCCTGGGGGCTGGACTTTCTCAAGGGGCTGCTGGCGGTCTGGCTGGGAGGGCAGTTTGGACTCTCCTGGGCGGTAATCTTTGCGTTCCTGGTCTATCTGGGCCACCTCTACCCTCCCCGGCTTTTGGCCCAGGGAACCCTGCTGCGCGGACGGGGTGCGGGCGTGCTGGTGGGGGTGGTGCTGGGCCTGCATCTGAGCGGACTTTCCTACCTGCTCACCCTGGTGGTCTTGCTGGTAGCGGCCCTGAGCCTTTTATTCAGCCGCTACGCCTCGCTGGCCGCCCTGACCATCCCCGGCGCGCTGGCGCTCTTGCTCAGCTTCGAGCCTATTACCGGCTGGGCCAGGCTGGCGGCCTGGGGGCTGCTCCTGGCCGCGCTCTGGCGCTACAAGGAAAACATCGGGCGGATGCTGGAAGGCACCGAGCCCCGCCTGGGCGAACCACCACCGCTGCCATCGGACAAGCAGGTGGTCTGCGCCTTCATGATTCATCCCCTCACGGTGGACGACCTGTTCCAGAGCCCCCGCTTCCGCTGGGCCCGACCGCTGGTAGAGCGGGGCCTCATCTCCCAGAGCCTGGTGGAAAACCTCGCCGAGGCCATCCGGCCCATGAAGGTGGGGGAGTTGCGCGGGGTCAAGACCACCGACGGGCGGGAGATTCGCTGCCACCTGATCTCGGCCCCCCTGCTGCCCCACCAGATTACCGGCAAGCCCGAGCTGGCCACCCAGCGGGCCATCCAGGGGGCCCGGCTGGCCAGGGAGCTGGGCTGCACGGTGGTGGGCCTAGGGGCCTTCTGGAGCGTGGTGGGCGAGAAGGGCCGGGTGGTGCAGGAGGCCGTACCGGAGATCGAGGTGACCAACGGCGGGGCCTACACCGCCGGCACGGTGAAGGCCGCCATACCGGGCATCCTGGCCCACTTCGAACAGTCCGGGCGCCGCCTTCAGGAGGCCGCCGCGGCGGTGGTGGGGGCCAACGGGGTGGTGGCCTTTGGGATTGCCCGGCAGATTGCGCCGCTGGTTGGGAAGCTGATTCTGGTGGGGCGCAACCAGGAGCGCCTGGAGAAAAGCGCCGCCACACTCAAGCAGAACCTCGAGCGCAAAGGCCAGCCCGTCCCTCAGCTTATCGTGAGCACCGATATATCGGCCATCCGCGAGGCCGACCTCATCTTCACCGCCACCTCCGACCCCCAGCCGGTCATCTTCCCCCAGCACGTCAAGCCCGGCGCCTGGATCTACGACGAAGGCGTGCCGCCCGACGTGGACGCCTCGGTGAAGCAGGTGCCGGGGGTGCGGGTGATTCCCGGTGGGGTGGTGCGGCCGCCGGGGGCCATGACCGGCAACCTCGACCTGCACTTTGGCGAGGGGGCGGTGCCGGCCTGCCTGGCCGAGACCATGATTCTGGCCGCCGAAAAGGCCTATGAGCGAAAGAGCCTGGGCGGCGAGACCAAAAGCGAAAACATCCAGTTTTTCGTGGAGCGGGCCGAGGCCCTGGGTTTCAGGGTGGTGGACTGATACCGCCTTTGCCTTATCCGCAAGGTATCCAGCTAGGTATACCGAAGCCAGCGCTTCCCGGGATGTCGGATGAGCAGCGAAGTGCTACTCGTGACCAAGAAGGCCCCGCTTTCTGGCCTCTCGGTCTGCAAGCTCAAACAATAGAACACCAACGCAGAGCACCGCCGTTGTCTCGGCGAGAAGCAGGATCCACCAGTAGGCTTCAACAGCACTGCCTTGCAGTAAGTCTCGAATTACCGAAGCACCCAGCACCAGCGGAAACCACTCGAGCTGTGGCAGGTTGGCAATGACCGCCGGAAAAACCAATAACTGCGCCAGCATAAAAAAGGTTCTGATCTCCTTGAACAGTAACGCTAGCGCCCCTACCACCAGACCCAGACCCAGGGCCGCAATATAAAACAAGCCGATGGCAGGGAGCATTTCCCAGCTCAGACTAAAGTTGATCTTATTGTGGTTGGTCAGTACCAGAAATAAAATTACCGTGTTGAGCAAAATTGGCGCGAGGCGGGCGAGGGCCTGCGTTACAAAAAAAGCTGTAAGGCCATGCCCGGACAGCACCATGTTCTCCAGCGTACCGGACTTTGCTTCCCTGCTAATTTGCGCGGCTATACCACTCAGAGCAGACATCGCAAGCAGTCCCAGCAGATAACCCACCAAAAGTCTGAAAATCGTTTCTGGATTCGAGCTTGATACCCCCGAGAGCTGGGCCACGCCTTTGAGCAAGAAGAAAATGAGGCCCATAAAAACCAGGCCCATCACAAACTGCAGCGGATAACGCACCTCTTCCAGCCAGGCGCGCCAGGCCTCGGCACCAAACAAAATAGCCAGCTTACGCACTGTGCGACTCCTTTCGGGCTGTGTAGCTCCTGAATATCTCGGCTAGCTCGACCTCTCGTTTCTCAATGGAGCGGAGCGGCCTGGGGTGCAGTCGCCTCATCAGTTCGTAGAGCTGCTCAGGATGATCCAAAATCACCTCGAGCACCCTACCCGACTCATCCAGCGTATGTTGAAAAGGCAGCTCGGGCAGGTTCACCGGCTCCTTGAAAGTAACTCGATAGCTTTGCAGGTCAAACATCTCTAAAAGCTCTTCTTTGGCTTTATCCACCACGATGCGCCCACCCGAAAGGATAGCGACTCGGGTACAAAGCCTCTCAGCAACCTCCAACTGGTGGGTTGTGAGCAGAATACCCTTACCCGCCTTTGCCATACCTAAAATTTGCGCCTCGAGCACCTCTGCCGCGTCAATGTCCAGACCCAGCGTCGGCTCATCAAGCAACACAAAAGGGGGATCGTGGGCGATAGCCACAGCAAAAGCCATCTTTGACACCATACCTTTGGACAGTGTTTGCGCTGGCGCGTTTCGCTTTTCCCACAAACCCAATAGGTCTAAAAGGTATTTGGCCCGCTCCCGGGCCTCCGGACGCCGCATACCCCGGACGGCGCAGGTATAAACTAGGTTTTCGAAGGGCGATAGGCGCGGGAAAAGTACTCGATTGGTGTCTATCAGAGCTCCCAACTGCGCCATGTAATTTGGCTGCCCAAATCTCAAACCGTTGATGCTTACCGAACCCTCATCTGGAATCACCAGGCCGCACACGGTGCGAATGGTGGTGGTTTTACCGCTTCCATTGCGCCCCAACAGGGCTACAATTTCACCTGGCTTTACTTCCAGGGAAACACCCGTGAGGGCTCTTACCACATTACGCAGCGAACGAAAGGTTTTACTTATTGAGTCAACCTTGAGCATTTGGACACCCTTACATTGTTTAAACACTCACGCAAAAGCGGTTGCCAGAATAGTTCCGGCAACCAAAGAGCTATTTTCGAAGGCGCTTAATGCAGTTTAGCACCAGCCTAAAACACACAAAACGAAGTCAACCAATGTATAAAGGTAGTCTCGCATTGCTATCCCCCTTAGCTATAACTTAGTCTTCTAGCAGACAGGAACCAGGAAGCAGAAACCTTCCACGATGATGGCAATTATCAAGTCACGCACAGTCGTGATACCCCTACGGTAGTTATTGAGGTAAAAAGTTCACGGCACTTAACACCACCAAGAAACAGAGCACACTATATCTTCAATGAGTTTGGCAATCACATCAATGAGACTCACCTGCACCCTCCTTGTTCTTGATATGAGAAGCTGCTAACGCACTTTCGGAGTTAAGGTACAACTTTCACTTCCTTTCTGAGGTACCTCGAGCGGAGGTTAGCATCTACCCCAATTCGGGAAAGCCATCCACCCCATTGTTCCGCACTGCCCCACCAGAAGGCGCCAGGCGGGGTCGCGCTCCATCAACTTGAGGAGGCCATAGCCCAGGAGCACCGCATAGAGGTGAAAGACC
>Ga0209479_1001616_pt1 | contig 20433 bp, 28 predicted proteins | sample DewCreD2012metaG_2_FD_184112 | JGI IMG/M metagenome (GOLD analysis project Ga0209479, IMG submission 184112) | Hot spring sediment bacterial and archeal communities from British Columbia, Canada, to study Microbial Dark Matter (Phase II) - Dewar... ...
CTCCCACAATTCATCGGAAATGCGAAAACCGGTAGTGGTTTTGTTGTTGGGCGTCCTAGCCCGAGTCCGTTTCTCGCTCATTGGTTCACTCCTGCGCCCAATTATACCTGTTTTTCGGATAGGCTCTTATACGAATGTTGGTGCTTATCGGTCTATCACCCAATATCCAGCGCCTCATGCCGGCTGTACCAATGTGGCGGTGCTGTCAGCTCGGTTCAGCGGCGGCAGCCAGCCGATCAGCGCTATGGTGAACCAACTTCTGGCTGGCACGCCTCAGGCTTCAGGGTATGAGGCAGTGGCGCAGCCGACGAGCAGGGCGTATGTGGCCCATGTGCTTCGGAACGCGACCTGGACGACCGGGCTGCAGGTCCAGAACGCTGGCACGGCCTCAACCACGGTCACCATCACCTATTACAATAGCGATGGGACTGTCCACAGCAGCCAGAGTGCAACCATGCCCGCCAATGCTGCCGTTTCCTTCTGGCCTATACCCCCCTCCGCCACTACATTTGACGGCTCGGCTATGGTGAGCACCAATCCGGCGCAGAACATCGCGGTTGTAGTCAATTGGCTTAAAACGGGGAGTGGCGATATACTTGCCAGTCACATCGCGCTCAATCGTTAACCTGTGTGCCCGCTATGGCCCTACGGTGAGGAGCGATGAACACCGAGCGCTCACAACACCTTTTCGCTGAGGCCTGCCGCTACCTGCCGGGTGGCGTGGATTCGCCCGTGCGGGCCTTCCGCGCCGTGGGCGGACAGCCCCTCTTCATTGAGCGCGGCCAGGGGCCGTACCTGTATGACGTGGACGGCAACCGCTATATAGATTACGTCCTCTCCTGGGGGCCGCTCATCCTCGGCCACGCGCATCCGGCGGTCGTGGAGGCGCTGAAGGCCGCAGTTGAACGCGGCACAAGCTACGGCGCGCCGACCGCGCTGGAGACTGAACTGGCCCGCCTGATCCAGGAGGCCATGCCCGCCATTGAGATGATCCGCTTCGTCAACTCCGGCACCGAGGCCACGATGAGCGCGTTGCGCCTGGCGCGGGCCTACACCGGGCGCCATAAGATCGTGAAGTTTGAGGGCTGCTACCACGGCCATGCCGACACCCTGCTGGCGCGGGCCGGGTCGGGCGTGGCCACATTGGGCCTGCCCGATAGCCCCGGCGTGCCCCCCGGCGCCGCTGCCGACACGCTGACCGTGCCCTACAACGATCTGAACGCTGTGGCGCGGCTGTTTGAAGAGCATCCGCGCCAGATCGCCGCCGTGATCGTGGAGCCGGTGGCGGGCAACATGGGCGTCGTGCCCCCCGCCGAGGGCTTCCTGAAGGGCCTGCGCCGGTTGACCCGCGATGACGGCGCGCTGCTCATCTTTGACGAGGTGATGACCGGCTTTCGCGTGGCGCACGGCGGCGCGCAGGCGCTTTACGGCGTCACGCCCGACCTGACCACGTTGGGCAAGGTCATCGGCGGCGGCCTGCCGGTCGGCGCGTATGGCGGCAGGCGCGAGATCATGGAGATGGTCGCGCCCAGTGGCCCTGTCTATCAGGCGGGGACGCTGGCGGGCAATCCGCTGGCGATGACGGCGGGGACCGTCACCCTGCAGGAACTCGCCCGGCCGGGCGTCTATGAGACGCTGGACCAGCGCACGGCCAGCCTGGCTGCCGGGATCGCTGCCGCCGCCGAGGAAGTGGGCGTGCCGATCCAGTTGCACCGGGTCGGCAGTATGTTCTGCGCCTTCTTCAGCGACCGGCCGGTGACCGACTACGCCGGCGCCAGGCGCAGTGATACGGCCCGCTATGCGCGCTTCTTTAGAGCCATGCTGGAGGAAGGCGTCTATCTGGCGCCGTCGCAGTTTGAGGCGGGCTTTCTGTCGCTGGCCCATGCACCGGAGGTCATTGACATCACGGTCCGGGCCGTTGAACGGGCGTTGTGGGCAGTGAAGGGCGAAAGCTGAGGACAGGCGGGCCGGGCTTACCAGCGCCGGCCGCCACCCCGCCCCCCACGTCGGTCGCGACCGCCCCCACCGCGAAAACCGCCCCCCCCCCGATCTGAGCGAGCCTCCGGCGGGCGGGCTTCGCTCACCCGGATCTGCCGCTCATTGAGCATCCGCCCGTCAAACATGGCGATCGCTTTTTGCGCTTCGGCGCCGGAGCCCATCTCCACGAAGCCGAAGCCCTTGCTCCGCCCGGTGTCACGGTCGGTGATGATCACGACCGAGGTCACGTTCCCCGCCTGGGAGAACAGTTCGCGCAATTCATCCTCGGTGGCGGTGTAGGGCAGATTGCCCACATACAGTTTACTGTTCATCCACGTTACTCCTTCATCATTGGAGCGGCCAGAGGAAACACAAGGCCGCCGGTCGCTCCTGACCCCCGGCGGCTGACAGACAGAAGTCCACTTCCACTAGGGGTCTGGCTGACTAGAGCCAGTGTACACCAGGTTGGCCGACCTGTCAAATGGGGCGACTTGGGGCTGGCGATCGGAGGGGCGACCCGACGGGTCGCCCCTCTATGGGAATACCCTAAGACGATGTGGCCCGGCCCAGGGCGACGTCTGGCCCGGCAGCGATCAGCCGGAGCAGGGCCTCACGCTGCTGGCGGTAGGCGTCCTCCCACAGCGGCTCGCACTGCTTGAGCGCCACCTGCCCGGCGGCCAGCTTGAGGGCGAAGGTAAAGCAGGTGGGCTGGCCGCAGGCCCGGCAATTCGTCCCCGGCAACAGCTTATACACGGCCATCGGCGTGGGGCGCTGGTGGACGGTGAAATCAGGGGCTATCGCGCTGCGCTCCTCCCAGGTGCGGTTGACCAGCTTCACCAGCCCGGCCACCTCGGCGATGGCCGCGTCGCGGTCGGCCACGTTACTGACCGCAATATGATCGGGATGAAAGACCACGGTATGGCCGCCTTTGGTCCAGGTGATCGCCGGCGCAGCGGGGTTATACACCGCGCCGCGCAGGGTGGCGTTCAGATAAGGAAACACCTCACGGATGTCCGTGTATAGCCGGGCGATCGCCGTGAACCGCTCGGCCCCAGGCTCGCAGGGCGGGGTGAACACCTCCAGGTCGTATTTCGCAATCAGCATCGTAGCACCTCCTGTCAGTCCAGCCGCTGCGCCAGCACGCGCACGGCCAAGGCAAACAGGACAACGGTGAACGCGGCCAGCGCCACCAAGTCAAGCACCCCATTGGCTGGCGAACTATCCACCAGGGCCGCGCGCAAGGCTTCAACCGAATAAGTCAGCGGCAGGGCGCGGGCGATGATCTGCAGAGCCGGTGGCATGGATGCTACCGGTACAAACACGCCCCCCAGGAACATCATCGGAAAGCGGATGAAGTTGGCCAGCGTCTGCGCCTCAAACACCTCCTTCACCACCACAGAGACAAACGCCCCTAGCGCCGAAAAGGCCGCCGCCGAAAGCAGCAAGGACAGGATGAGCAAGGGCCAGTGGATGCCGTCCCCGCCAAAGACGATCAGCACAATCACCAGCACAGCCAGCGTCACCGTTAGCCCGAAGACCATCCCGCCCAGAAGTTTGCCGGCCAATAGCGCCGGCAGCCGCACCGGCGCCAACAGCAGCCGCTCCAATGAACCGATGCGCCGCTCAAACACAATCACGATGGCTTCCATTGAACTGGTGCCGAACAGAACCGTCAGCGCCAGCAAGCCCGGCACCAGGTCGCGCACGTCGCCCGGATTGCGGATGGCAAAGGCCAATACAAAGGCGAAGGGGAAGAGGAGGCCCCAACTGATGTTAGGGGGCTTAAAGTAGTAGGCCCGCAAGTCTTTCAAGACAATGTAAAACACCCCCCGCAGATCATCCGCCAGCATTGGCCTGCCCCCTTCCAGCTTTCTCGGTCAGCATCACCTCGGCGCTCAGGCCGGTGAGCCGGACGAACACATCTTCCAGCGTCGGGCGAATAGTGTTGATGGCCAGCACCCGCCGGCCATCAGCCTGATCCAGCGCCGCGCGCACTGCCGTCGCCACATCATTGCCCTCAATGCGCCGCGTCTCAATGGCATTACTCGCGTCGGCCAACGTCACTTCGACCACAGGCGCCTCCTGTATGGTAGCCTTCAGTCCATCCACCGTGTCCAAAGCAACGATCCGCCCTTCGACGATAATGGCGATGCGATCGCACAGGCGTTCCGCCTCCTCCAGGTAGTGGGTGGTCAGAAAAATTGTCACCCCTTCGTCGCGCAGCCTCGCGATCATCCGCCGCAGGTTGCGCGCGCTCATCACGTCCAGGCCCGTAGTCGGTTCATCTAGAAAGACCAACGGCGGGCGGTGCGCCAGGGCGGCGGCGATGGTTAGCGCTCGCTTCATGCCACGCGAGAGTTTGGCGAAGGGGATATCGCGCTTCTCGCTCAGCCCGAAGCGTGCCAGCAAGTCCCGGGCTCGCGCTGCCCGCTCGCTGCGCGGTACGCCGTAGAGTTGCATGGCGAATATCAGATTATCAAAGGCCGACAACTCATCGTATAGGTTGGACGCCTCGGGCACGACGCCGATGCGCTTCTTGATGCGCGTCACGTCACTTGCCAGGTCAAAACCCAGCACCCGCGCCCGACCAGACGTAGGGCGCGAGAGGCCGGTCAACATGCGGATGGTGGTCGTCTTCCCGGCGCCGTTCGGCCCCAGGAAGCCGAACACTTCGCCCTCGTGCACAGTGAAGTCTATGCTATCCACCGCGCGCAAGGGCTGGCTGGCTTTGCCCTGGGGGTAAACTTTGGTCAGTTGCCAGACCTCAATAGCAGTATTCATCAGGGTAAACCAGATTCATCAGGTTAAACCAACGTCGCCCGTCGTCCCCTCCAGGGCGGTGAAGGGGTCGGCATCTTGGCCCTTCTCTGACAGTGACCTTCTCACGCCGACCCGCTTGCTCCATATAGACGGTGGCCTCACACATGGCCCCTCCCTTATAGCAGGGGGCGACCGGCCGGTCGCCCCTACGGCCTGTTATCTTTTCTGACTGGGCAGCGCTCTCAGCCCTTGATCACCTCGCCTGTCTCCAGTAATCGCAGCCCCTTCTTCTCACAGTCCGGGCACAGGTCGGTCTTGCGGTTGGTCCAATAGACTAGGCCACAGCCGGGGCAGGTGACCTTACGTAGGCCGCCCTTCTTGGGCGCCGGTGGGGGACGCAGTTCCGGGGGCAGCGCAGCAAACGGGTCTTGCACGCAGGTGCACTGCGGCGGCATGCCCTCAGCCGCCGCGACCTGGGTTCCCCTGTCTTCCGCTGTTTCCGGCTTCTCTGGCGCCATGTCCTCTCCTCCACTCCCTACCTGGATCAGCCTGTGACCGTTAAGCGTGGTGCAGGCGCAGCCGCTGTTCGGGTCAAGGCCTCCACCAGCGCCTCAATCTCGGGTCGTGTCACCGCTGCTACCTTGCCCACATCGCATCGGGCCGTCAGTTGGGGATCGATCGGCAGCCGGGCCAACACCGGTGCGCCTGCGGCAGCGGCGACCTCCTCGGCGTGACTCGGCCCGAAGATCTGGTGATGTTTACCGGTGTCCGGGCAGATAAAATAGCTCATGTTCTCCACCACGCCCAACACTGGCACGTTGAGCTGCCTGGCCATATGCACGGCCTTGCGCACCACCATCGCCGCCAGTTCTTGAGGCGTGGTCACCACGATCACCCCGGTGACTGGTAGGCTCTGCATCACGGTCAGCGCGGCATCTGAAGTGCCCGGTGGCAGGTCCACCAGCAGCACATCCAGCCTGCCCCAGATCACCTCTGTCCAGAATTGCTGAAGCGCGCCGGCGATGAGCGGCCCACGCCAGATGACCGCTGTGTCTTCGTCGGGCAGCAGCAAGTTGATGGACATAACCTTAATCCCCTCGGCAGCTATCGGGGGCAAGATACCCAGGGCACTGCCATACACCTCGCCAGGTCGCAGCCCAAACAGCCTGGGGATGCTCGGTCCGGTGATGTCGGCGTCCAAAATGCCCACCCTATACCCCCGGCGGGCCAGGGCCAAGGCCAGGAGCGCGGTGACCGAGGACTTACCCACGCCGCCCTTGCCACTCATCACCGCTATCACCTGATCAACCTGATTGAGCTGGCTGGCCTTGGGCGGCTCAGGTTGGGCCTGGCCCAGCGCCGCCGCCCGTTCTTCAGGGGTCATCTCGCTTAAGGTGACCATCACCTGCTCCGCACCGGGCAGAGCCTTGACCGCTGCCCTTACATCATCGGCGATCTTCTGGGAGAGTGGGCAGGAGGCCGTAGTCAGTGCCAGTTCTACCTCCACCAGGGCGTCATGCACCTGGATGTGGCGCACCATCCCCAGTTCAACGATATTACGGTGCAGTTCGGGGTCTATGACCTGGCTCAGGGTGGTTATGATTTCTCGTTCAGTTAGCATATCGTTCTCCTATTTTAGACTGGGTTCAACTGCTCGGGTCACAGCAGCGGGTCGTTCACCAAAATAGCCGCGCAGCCGGTCAGCCATTTTCAGATACAACACCAGAAACATAATCTGGAAGATAGGCATCGTGGCTGCGGGAATCGCCACTAGCGGCGAGAACGCTGTCGTCGCAATCGCGATCGCTGTTCCGTTGTTTTTGCCTGTGCTGGCAAACACCACCGCCATATGATCGCGATACGACAAGCCCAATCGCCGATTCAGCCACGTCACCACCACCAGGGTGATAGCGATGAACAGCGCGTTGGGGAAGATCAGAACCGCCACCGTCTGCCATTTGTCCACAATCATCGTCGCCTTGGCGAAGAAGATCAGGAACACGATGCCATACATCGCCATCAAGGACAGTGATGGGAAGAGCGGTTGCAGCCGTTGGAACCCTTTCTCGCCCAGCCGGCGCACCAGCGCTAAGCGGGTAAGGTAGCCCAGGATCATCGGTGCGATCAACACGGTCAGGATGGACATCAACATGTCCTGAATCGGCACCACCACCTGATACTGGGATGCGAACAGCATCATCCATAACGGCACGGCGAACACAGCGAGCACGAAACTGAGGGCAACCGTCACTGTCGCCAACTCAATGTTCCCGCCTGACAATCCTGTGTAGCCAATGCTCATACTGGAGCAGGGCACAACCATTACCAGGAGAAAGCCCAAGGCGAGGAGGGGATCACGCAGAAAGGTGGCGGCGAGGGCAGCGCCAAACAGCGGCGCCCAGAGGAAGTTGTAGAGCACTGCCAGCGACAGCCCTTTGATGTTCTTCCCTGCCTTGAGCAACGCCTCAATCTTCAGGTTCACCATCATCGGGTAGATGATGAAGAAGACCGCCAGCGTCGTCAGGGTGCTCACGATGTCTTGGTGGGCTTTGGTCCAGGCCGCGTTCGGGTAACCGAGGGCCAGCCCGGCGGCCATCGCCAACACGACGTAAAGCAAAAGCCATTTGTTCAGATGTTCTTGTAGCGCCTTCATGGCAGACCTCCATTTTTTGTAGATATACAGGTGGATGTCAATACACACTGGGAGGCATGACCCTGGGAATAAAGGGCACATATGTCTTGCCCTTAAAGCCCTCGTGCAGGGTCAGGTCTGCATGTCAGGCGGCGATCGTTTGATCCAGCCACCCTGGCCACACACACAGCCAAAATGAGGTGTCTGGGTATAACGGCAGTGCTCGCACATTCTCGTGCTCTCAGAGATGTAGGGGATAGCTGGCCAACCTACCAGCTATCCCCATCTATTTCTATCTATAGCTGGCTCAACTCCTCATTGACCTCGGCCAGGCGCTCTTCCAGGTGCTTCTTAAAGGCCTCCAGCCACTCCTTGCGCTCGGCCTTGGTCGGCCCGGCAAAAGGCCAGCCCCAATACCGGGCCCAGGGGGGTGGGCCATAGCCCCGCATCCAGCCGCGCATTGGGCCAGGGGCGAACCTCGGCTCGTCCCAGCAGCAGTAGTGCCACATGCTATTTCACCTCCTTCCTACGGCCAGGTCGGCTACTGAGCTATTGGATAAGGTCAGCGGAGGGGATGACATCAGATCACCTGGCACGACAGCGTGGACAGCGACAACCTTGCCCTGCCTTGCCCAGGCGTGCCCGCTGGCGAGATAGCGCTCCACGCCTGCCAGGACCGTAGGCGGGCCCGGCTGGCAGCGCAGCCAGCGCCTTCAGACGGTCTACCAGATCAAAGACGCGTGGGTCTCGCACCCGGTAGATGACCGTCATTCCCTCGCGCTCATCCATCACTAACCCGGCCTCGCGCAAAATACCCAGATGCTGGGAGATGTTCGCCTGCGGGCGGCCCAATGCCGCCGTCAGGTGCATCACATAGGCGCCTTCATCTCGCAGCAACTCCAAAATCTGCAGGCGCACCGGGTGAGCCAGGGCGCGCGCCACGCCCGCTGCTGCTGAGGCCACTACCGGGTCGTTGACCAACATAACCCTCCCCTTTCGCCGACCTTATTCAATATTCCGAATAACATTCGGATTCCAAACTTGGCCTCATGTCAAGCCCCTGACCCATCAGAATTGTGCTCGGTTAATGCAGACGTTCCACGTGGTCCACAATCCGGCCTTCCACCACAGCCTTAACCGCTTCGTCAATCGTCGGGATGTCGGTGATCACTGGGCGGATGCCGGCCTGGCGCATACTCTCGTAGGCCCCGGCGCCCATGCCGCCTGCCAGGAGCACCTGGCAATCGGCGATGGAGGCCGCCACGCGCGCGTGGCGGCTTTGTGCCGCCGGGTCAAATCCATGCCTGGGCGCGCTTGCTGCGTGCGTTTCCTGTGGCTCGCCTGCAAACTGGGCGTGGCCCATCTTGTCGCGTCGTTCGCGGGCGACAATCTGGCCATTCTCCACTGTGACAACGATGTAGAACGGCGCCCGACCGAAATGTTGGCTAATGGTCACACCATCTTCTGAAACTGCGGCGATCTTCATCCTATCCCTCCTTCAAGTAGCCAGAGTTCCTATGCCTCTTGCGCTAAAGTACTAAAATCCAAACCCAATTCATTGCTCAGGTCCAACCCAACGACGGCGAAGGTGCTCCTAAGCAGGGTTAAGGCCATATCGCGTTCAATGAAAAGGGGATGGCGTTGCATCTGGCTGCGCAGCGCGTAAAACTCATCCATCTCGGCCTGGGTCAACTCCTCGCCGGCCCGTTGGCGGGCCAACAGGCTCTGATACAGCCTCAGGAAGCGATCTTCCAGCGAATAGGCTTCTGGATCCGCCCGAAGGCGCGCCTGAGCTGCCAGATAAATCTGCACTGCCTCCGTTGCGCGCAACGACTCGCCCAACGCCTGAGCAGCCTGCTTAAGCTCATCGGATAGTGTGATCATGCCCTCTCCCCTCATCCACCACAACAACTACGCCTGGCATTCACAGCAAAATCCACGCCTGCGGCCTCACTGATGAGCGCGTCTACTGCGCGGAACAGATCGCGCACAACGCGTTCGGCCTGGCGATAAGCCTGGACCGAGGGCAACGCCTCCAATTGGGCCTGTAGCTTTCGTAAGGCAGCACGGTGCTCCGCCGTATCCCCCAGGCCCCACTGGAGCGCAGAGCGATGGCTCTCTATCTGCTCCAGGAGTTTCTGGACAAGCGCGTTTTCCTCAATCCCCTGCGAGGCCTGCAGGAAGGTCCGAAATTCAACCGTTTCCCGAAGTAGCGCCCCAAGCGTTTGGGCCCTTTGACTTACCTGAGCTTCAATCAGAGAGGTCTCCATTGTGGTTTCAAAGTCCATTGTCCTTTTCCCCTCCTCCTTAACCCGCAGCCACCAGGGCCGGCTCAGGCAGGAATTGCTCTATAGCATCCAGCGCATGCGCAGCGTACATTGAGGCTGGGCCGCCCCCCATGAGAATGGCCACGCCGATGGTCTCTAGTAGCTCCTGGCGTGTGGCGCCGGCAGCCACCGCATCATGGACATGATAGGCGATACAGCCCTCACAGCCAATAGCGATGCCGACCGCCAACGCCATTAGCTCTTTAATCTTGGCATTGAGCGCGCCGTCTTCCACCGCCTTCCGACGCAGACGGGCGAAGCCGCCCATCGGGCCAGGCAGTTCGCGCCCCAATTGGGTCAGACGTTCTTCCAGGTGCCGGTGATACTCTACGTAATTCGTCGTCATCGGAGTCTCCTTTAGCTGGTGTCCTCTGTCAGCTCCCCTCGCTCCATGCGATGAATTCAGCGGGATGACGGAGCAGGTACAGGTGCCTGGAGAAGGGTGCCGGTATATGTGCCTATAGCTGTTCTGACCAGGACAACCGCCCAGAGGAATAGCAGCAGCAGCCATAAGACAACGCCGAGGATTCCCAGAACGGCGACCCGATAGGCATCAGCCAACAGGTAGGTGGCTACCGTGTAGGCCCCTAAGGGAAAGGTGAAGGCCCACCAACTCATGGCAAACGGAAAAGGCTCCCGCAGGTAGCGCAGCGTGAGCACGATTGCTGTGACCAACCACCACACGCCAAACCCCCACAGGCTTAGCGAGGCCAGGCGCAGGAACACCTGGGCTTCGGACACAAGCTCGCCGAAAATGGGGCTGGCTGTGGTGGATAACCGCACCAGGGCCAGGCTGCCCACCCCAATAGGCCCCAGGCCGATCCATAGGGTAGGGGCCAAATGGGCATGGGGCAATGGGTTATAGATCAGGCGGCCGATCAGCAGAACCCCTACGATAAGAAACAGGAAAAACCCAATGCCCAGGAAGGCAAAGGCCACCAGGCACATGAAGTAACATAGATCTGGCGATCCCCAGGTGGCGATAAGGGGCGCAGCGCTGGCTGGGACGACAATATTAGCTACAGGGGGCATAAACCAGCCACCGTTAGTCTGCTCTGCAGGGATAGAGTGGCTGGTGAACCACTTATAGGGAATCAGTACACCGAAGAAGAAGGCCAGTAAAGCGCCGGCGATCCAAAGCCCCTGAGCGATCGGGACAGCCAGTCCAGCCCCGATAACCTGACGGCCAATGGCCGAGAAATCAACACTCAGCACCAGCAGCCCAATGGGTAAAGTGGAATAGAACGGCCCACGTATGGGATGAGACAGGTCGGCCCAGGCCTCGGAAAAGAAGAAGAGCCACCGGGCCATCCAGGGAACGAGCAACACCAGACACAACAGAGCGTTAAAGGCCCATAAGCCCACGGCCAGCCCCTTCACAGCGGGAATAAATGGGGCGGTATGCGCCGTAGCCACAGCCAGGATGCCCGTCCCCATCACCGAGGCAAACCAGCCTGGGTGAAAATAACGGATCGCATCTGAGGGTTGAGTAAGTTGCTTCCACATAGCTAAACCTCCACATCAGGTTACTCCGTGTTCACCTAATCCACTGTGCCGATGGCCGCCTCACCCGTCTTCCGCCCCTTCACTCCGCTCAGGGCAGGCTCTCTGTCCCTCGTCCTCAAGTAAGGGCGAAAGATGACCGCGTTCACACGTCCCTCCCGGGCTTATATCTCAAAAATTGAATGTATGTATACACTCTCCTTTTTCTTCGCTTGCGCTCAAGATGGCATTACTTCTCTGGCCGCGACCGCCGCGCCCAGTAGGCCGCATATTCGTGCAGCAGGGCGGCGCCATAGGCCGCTTTCGCCCGCTCGGGGATGTAGTTCTTCTGCGCCTTCATCATAGCCACCAGTTCCTCGGCGCTCACCTCCTCCGGGCGGCGGCCCATGAGCATGAGTTGATCGAACACCGCCCTCAGCCCGATCAGCCCCACCCTCCGGCCGTTCTCGCCCAGAGCGATCTGGGTCACCTCCCTATCGCCCTGAGGGCAACAACTCCAATCCATCCCCGGTCTCTGCGACATGGCTTCGTCCTCTCCACCCCCGTATGTGGGAAAGTGGGGCGGGCTGGTGGCAATGCTGCTCTCAACCTGAAGCGGACTGCTCCGTCCCGTTGAGCACGGTCGTCAGGAGCGCCACAATATCCTCCGGTGAGGGTACCCAGCCCGCCGCCACCAGCTTCTCGTTGACCACCAGGCCGGGCGTGAACAAAAGCCTGTACTTGATGAACTCGTTGTAGTCCGTGATGTGCTGGAGAGTTGCCTCCACGCCGAGCATCTCCAGCGCTTCAATCGTAGCTTGTTTGAGCCGCTCACAGTTGTAGCAGCCTGGCCCCAGGATTTTGATGTTGAGCACGTTTCCTCCTTATTGCTCAATAGTAATGGTCGGTGCCACGACGATTTCGCTCTTGACCGAGTTCGCCACCAGGCTGTACTTCTCCGCCGACTCCAGCGCCCGCCGCACCCGGCGCTCAATAGTGGCGTGGTCCTCGCTTCCCGCCCGCACCCGAATGTGCGGCCTGAGGACCAGCCGGGTGAAGATCTCAGTGCGATCCAGCTCAATCAGCTTGGTCCCTTCCGCCGCACACTCGTAGCTCACCAGGTCCAGCTTGAAGCGCTCACAGGCCCACAGGAACATCAGCATAATGCACATGTTGGCGGCGGCGACATAAGCGTCTTCCGGTGTGAGCACGCCAGCGTGGCCGTGGGCCTCGGGCGGGGCGGAGAAGTCCATCTCCGGCCCGTTGCCGCACCTCAGCCGTCCCCAGTGCTCACCTGTCCAGGTGACATGTGTGGAATAGGTGGCGGTGCGGCTCATGATGTCCGCTCCTTCTGCGCGCAGAAGGCGGCATACTCGCGCAACAACGCCTCGGCGTAAGCTGCCTCCTCCCCGGCGGGGATGGGGTTATAGATGCGCACCGTCTCCAACAGTTCCCGCGCCAGGCCATCGCCGGGCTGCTTGCCCGCCTGGTGGAACTGCTCAAAGATCGGCGGCAGCGCGATCAGGGTGACCACCCGACCGTTCACCGCCAGCCGAGTGATGGGGATGCCGGAGCCGCAGGCACAGGTTGCCTCTACCGCCTCAACCTGGGGCTGCTCTGTCACCGCCATGACCGCGCCGCGCCGCCGGTCCCAGGGCTGGCCGAGAAGCGTGTCCACCAGCCCGGCCAGACGTTCGGCGGTAGCCTCCACCGCAGCCCTCCCGGCCGCGTTCAGGCGACGGCAACCCTGTGGCCTCTCCAGCCCCTGCTCTGCCACAATGTCGGTGACCACAAGGCTGGCCGCCGGTTTACCGCTGTACATCTCGGTCGCCCGTGCCGCGCAGCGCAACTCGCAGCCGTCCACCGCGACCGTCGGGTAGAAGCGGGCGAAGGCGCGGTCGCCCTCGCCCCCGGCCAGAAACAGCGGCAGGCAGATCGTCACAGTGGCATCGGGGCGCAGTTCCTCTAGCACGCGCAGCGCCGCCAGCCGTGTCACCGTCCCTTCAGGCATCTCCTCACCGGAGCAGGCAACAATGCCCACTTTCTTCTTGGGCAGGTCAGGCATGGCTTCCCTCCTCCTGGCGCAGTGTGTCCACGACCGCCGCTACTTCTTCCGCCAGCACCTGGGCCAGCTTCAGGCCGCCCTCGTTCAACTCGGCGATCCCCACGGGCTTCAGGTCGCGATGCTGGCGATACACGTCCAGGACAGCGAACGACCGCGCCACCTGTCCACCGCTCTCGGCGACCATTTTGCTGGCGCAGGCCAGTTTGCAGCCATCCAGCGTGATCACGGGCACATCGGCGACCGCTGCGCGGGCAGCGGCATCGCCCAGGACCAGCGGGGACAGGGCGATGAGCCGGGTGGCTTCTGGCCGCAGGTCTTCCGTCAGGATATAAGCCGCCTCACGGCTGACCGTGCCGTAGGTCTTGCCGATGCCGCTACAGGGCACAATCACGATTTTGCCGGTCATGTCCCCTTCGCCTCCTCCTCGGCCTGGCGCTTCATCAGGTCAAAGTACGCCTCCGGCGCCAGCAGGTTGGCCTGGTCTGCTGCCCAATCGTTCAACTCCACCAGGGCCAGCCAGCCCGCGCCATAAGGGTCCTGGTTAATCACCTCGGGCGTATCCGCCAAGGCCGGGTTAGTCTCTATCACGGTGCCGCTCACCGGCGATGAGAGCACAATGTCCACTTTGACCGTCTCAATCGTGCCGATCTCGTCGCCAGCCTTGAGGGCTGTGCCGGGCGGCTTGACCTCAGCGAAGGCCACATCGCCGCTGCGTTGCTGCAAGAAGTCGGACAGGCCTACCCGTGCCTGTCCGTCTTCTACTCGCGCCCACAGCCCCTCGGCAGTGTACCAGCGGTCGGTGGCGACCTTGAAGGTGAATTTATCTAGGGTGGTCTCCAAAAACGCCGTCATGACGCTGTCTCCTGTTGGGGTATGGTGGGATGTGCGGCTTCCTGCAGCCAGGCGCGAAGCTCGGTCGGCGTCGGCAGGCGCCCCGCGCTGACCAGGACGCCATCAATCACCAGGCCGGGGATCAGGTCCTCGGACATCCAACGGCGAATGGCCCGCACGTCGTCCACCTTCTCCACCCGGACCTGTGTCAGCCCGAATTCTTCCAGGGTGCGCATGACCAGCAGTTCCAACTCCAGGCAGGAGTAGCAGCCGGTGCCCAAGATTTTGATGTCCATATCAGCCTCCTGTATCTTTATCTACCCATCTTCTCCCGCCCCCGACAGGGCAGCCGGATCAGCGGTCTTCAACCTGAGGCGGCCCTGCAGACGCTGCCCGCACTTGGGGCAAGAACAGGTTGCCGGGTCCGGTTCGGGCAGATGGATGAACGGCCCGCTTCCTTTAGCCTGGCGCGAGCAGTTCTCCCAGGCCAGGTCCAGCAGCGCAACCAGGCTGGGGTCCGCCACCCGATAAAATGCATTCAGCCCGTCCTTGCGGACCTTGACCAGTCCGGCCCGGCGCAGGAGCATCAGTTGCTGGGAGATGTACGCCTGCCGCAGGCCCAGAACGGCCTGGAGGTGACAGACACAGGCCTCCTCCTGGCGCAGAATGTCCAGGATGGCCAGCCGAACCGGATGGGCCAGCGCTTTTAAGTAACGCGCCTGCCGAGCATAAGCGTCCATAGAAGCGCAACTATATCTCAAAAACTGAATATAAATTACCACCGGCCAACTTAGCCGGTAAGTGACAAATGTCACAAGAAAACCGTGACGATCATCGGGAAGGAGGAGAGGTCAGGCAGCGCGAGCCAAGCACGCGCGGAGAGGCATTAGCGTACCCCCCACAGGCGCAGTGTGCCGTCCAAGGACGCGGAGGCCAGCAGGCGCCCGTCGGGGGAGAAGGCCAGGCTGGTGATACGCTCCTGATGGCCCCCTTCCAGCGCGCGCAGAAAGGCGCCATCGCTCACCTGCCACAGCCGGATGCTCGTGTCGCGTGCGGCCGAGGCCAGGAGCCTGCCGTCGGGGGAGAAGGCCAGGCTTTCCACTTCGCCGCGATGGCCCTCCAGCAGGCGGAGGGGGATGCCCTCTTTGACCTCCCAGAGGCGGATGGTGCCGTCATCGGAGCCGGAGGCCAGCAGGGCCCCATCGGGGGAGAAGGCCACGCTGGTCACGCGGTCGGTGTGGCCGACCAACGTGACCAGGAGTGTGCCACCGACCACACGCCACAGCCGCACGCTGCGGTCGTCCGAGGCCGAGGCCAGGAGCCTGCCGTCGGGGGAGAAGGCCAGCGCATTGACGTGATCTGTGTGGCCCACCAGGGTGCGCAAGAGCGCGCCATCGCCCACGCGCCACAGCCGCACGCTGGCATCCGCCGAGGCCGAAGCCAACGTCTGCCCATCCGGGGAGAAAGCCAGGCCGCGCACGGCGTTGGTGTGCCCCTTCAGCGTGCGCACCAGCGTCCCATCATCGGCCCGCCACACCTGGATGGTGGCATCTTCCGAGGCCGAGGCCAGCATCTGCCCATCCGGGGAGAAGGCCAGGCTGCGCACAGGCCCGCTGTGCCCCTTCAGCGTGCGCACCAGTGTCCCATCATCGGCCCGCCACACCTGCACGCTGTTGTCCCCCAGGCCCAGGGCCAGCGTTCCGCCATCGGGGGCGAAGGCCAGGCTGTAGATGCGGCTGGTGTATCCTTGCAGCTTGCGCAGCGCGGTGCCGTTGCTTGTCGCCCAGACCTGGACGGTGCTATCCGCCGAGGCTGTGACCAGGTGCGCCGCATCCGGCGAGAAGGCCACACTCTCCACCGGCCCGGTGTGGCCCTCCAGGGTGCGCAGCAGCCGGCCGTTGTTCGCCCGCCACAGCCGCACCGTATGGTCGGCTGAGGCGCTGGCGATGACCCCCTCACTGGGGGCGAAGGCCACGCCGGTCACCACGTCGGTATGGCCTTGCAGCGTGCGCGTCAACGTCCCATCTTCCACGCGCCACAGCCGCACGGTCTTATCGCCCCCCGCCGAGGCCAGCACCAGCCCATTGGGCGAAAACGCCACGCTCCTCACCGAGTTGGTGTGCCCGGTCAGTATGTGCACAGGGCTTCCGCTCCCCACCTGCCACAGCCGCACGCTGTTGTCGCTTGAGCCGGAGGCCAGGAGCGTGCCGTCGGGGGAGAAGGCCAGGCTGGTGATGTAGCCGGTATGCCCTTTGAGGGTGAACAGGAGCGCCCCATCGCGCACGCGCCACAGCCGGACGGTGGTGTCCGCCGACCCGGAGGCCAGGACCTCGCCATCCGGTGAAAAGGCCAGGCTGAGCACAAGGTCGGTGTGGCCCACCAGCGCGCGCAGGAGCAGGCCATCCCCAGGCCGCCATAACTGCACCACGCTGCCCCCGGAGGCCGCCGCCAGGATGCGCCCATCGGGGGAATAGGCCAGGCCCATGACCTGCATCGGTGTCTCAATAAACCGGCGCAGTTCCAGGGCCTCGGCGTCATAGAAGTAAATACCCAACGAGGAGGCGACCACGACCTCTGTCCCAGCGGGCGACCAGATGGCCTGGGTCACGCGCCCCCGGCCCCAGCGGGCCAGCGGGACCACCTGCCCGGCGTTGGCCGGCGAGATCGCCGCCAGGCGGGCGGGGAGCGGCGTCCCGGCCAGGGCGAAGGGCCTGGGCAAGGGTGTGGCCGTCGCCTGAGGAGAAGGGATTAGGGTGGAGGCGGGCGTGGGCGGCAAGGGCGTGGGGGTAGGCGTGGGCGTCGCTGTGGCCAGGCGTGCAGCCACCATGTCGCGCCCCTGCAGCGCGGCCAACGTCAGCACCCCGGCCCCGCCTACCAGGGAGACGATGGCCAGCACAAACACGACAATGTAGCCCCAGCCCCGCGTGGCGCGCACCGGCGCGATCAGGTTGCGCCGCACCCACGGCCACACCCCTGACGCCCGCTGTTTGTCCCCTGCTCCGGTTGACTGTGATTGCGCCATCCCGATAATAGCTTCGCGGCTGAAGCCGCTCCTACCTTCTTCGCGGCTGAAGCCGTTCCTGAAAGCCTTCGCGGCTGAAGCCGCTCCTACCGAAAGGGTACGTTGAGCGTTAAAGCTAAGTGCTGAACGCTCATGTATTGTAGTGCAATATAGCAGGAGACCCTATAGAACCATTGGGCTATAGGGGCGCCGGGGTCGGCTTGAAGGGGATGGGCCCAGCCGAATTGCGATAGAAACGGTGCTATTTGTCACCCTGCGAAGGTGACAATTGTCACTACTCGGCTGCCCCGGCCCGGGGTAGCATAGAAGGTGTATTGCGACAGGGAGTGTCCTAATTACCGCAACGCTGTTGGGATCATCCGTTAAGTACATTCCGGGAGGTTGACCATGCAACTGAGCCGACGAGGAGACTATGGTGTGCGTGTGATCCTGGACCTGGCCAGCCAGCCGCCGGGCACGTCCATCCCCGCGCATGAGATCGCCAGGCGACAACAAATCCCCACCGCCTTCCTGGGGAAGATCATCTCCCAGTTGGCGGTTGCCGGGCTGGTGGATACGCGACGCGGGGCACGCGGGGGGGTGACCCTGGCCCGCTCGCCTGAGCAGATCACCCTGTTGGAGGTGGTGGAAGCCCTGGAGGGCAAGATCACGCTGAACCCCTGCCTGATCCGCGCCGGGGCCTGTCCCCTGGACCAGACCTGCCCGGTCCACGACACCTGGGCGGAGGCGCAACGCGCCCTGAAAGCGGTCCTGGCGAAGACCACCTTTGCCCAGTTGGCCGCTCACGATGGCCGCAACGGCCACGCCACCTTCTAAGCCCCCCCGCCTGAGGCGGGGTAGGCAGCGGATGCGCCCTGGCTGATTTGGCGGATGGCCTCAATCAGATGCTCGGAGTGCAGGTCCTTGAGGAGATACGCGCGGGCGCCGGCCTCCAGGACCAGGCGGCGCTCTTCGTCGTCCAGGTAAGAGGTCAGGACGATGACGCGCTGCATCAGCCCTGCTTCGGCCAGACGGCGAATGAGCTCCAGCCAGCGGCTGTTGGGCCCTTTCAACTCCAGCAGGATGACATCGGGGTGCAGGCTGAGCGCCTGGCGCAGGCCATCCTCGTGGTCGCCGGTGCTGCCCACGATCTCCACCTCTGGCGAGGCCAGGCGGGCAGCCAGCGCACGCCGTACCGCTTCATGCCCCTCAATGATGAGCAGACGAATCTGAGCCACAGCGCGCCCCATGCCAGCAGGGGGAGGCCCTGCTGGCCCACACATGTCCACGCGTTTCTGTCAGTGTATGGCTACTGCCACCTGATGCGAAGTGATAGAAGGCATCCTTTGGGGGTGACATTCGTCACATCGCCAGGCGCAGGGGGGTAAACCGATGCATGAATTGGGAATAGTGCAGCAGATGGTGGATCAAGCTATAGCGCGGGCCCGGGCTGCCGGCGCCGGGCGCATCACCGGCCTCAACCTGGTCGTAGGGGCGCTTTCCGACATCAGCCCGGAGTCCGTGCAGTTCTACTTTGACCTGGTGAGCGCGGGCACGCCTGCCGCCGGCGCGCAACTCGCCTTCCGCTGGATACAGCCCGTCCTGCGCTGCCGCACCTGCGGCGCGGAGTTCGCCTGGGCGCCCGACCAGGAGGCCTGCCCCCACTGTGGCGCGCGCGGCTATGAGCTGATTCGCGGGCGCGAGTTCTACCTGGAGAGCATTGACGTCGCCTGAGGGGGCAGGGGAACGCGCAGGAACTTTGAGGAACTTGGGGGAACTCAGGGGGCTCCTGGGGGCCACCGGATATATCTTTAATCACGGCGGCCACGTCATAGCCACCCCAGCGCAAGCAGCCCACACTCGCCAAAGGGAAGCCCGCATTCACCAGAAACCGCATCGCCCGGCCTCGGTGGGGAGAGCATAGCGCCCTCCTCACAAGGGTGGGCCTGCACAGAGATTAAGCAACCGTGCCGGAGCGCACTAGGGCGAGAACTTCAGAATGAGAGGCAACAAGATGTCCCATGGCGGATTGGTCGGTGTATATACTGGATCGGTTGTATCCGAGTATATCTCAGACTCGTTGCCAAATTCATCCCGAAAGCGGGCATAGACTAGATCGCTAACAGGAAGCCACACAAACGGTGTGTACGGCTGCCATATAGTGTTCGTGATAGTATCTGTCCAGATCAACATCTCTGTGACATTGCCTGCGCTGCTATAAGCCGTAAGATGTATCGTCATTGTGACTGCAGTCGTCCTGTAAACGTAAGCGGTTCCGGTTACGATTGGAGAGGGCGTAAAATCGCTTATTTCAGAGACTGCAGACTGCGGGTGCCCGCCGGACATATTCTTACCCTCAGCAAATATGACGGGCTGAGGGTTAATCGTGTCTAAGCCTGGGGTGATTGGGGCTATGGATTCACAGGTTGCCTGGCCATCGTATACAGCCAATGCATCGAGCACCCACCCCCGACTTGTCCGAGCATCCAGCCTCATATTAGCTCCTCCCTCATACCAGGGGTCGTGCATCACATAGTTGGCGGGATCGCTGCCCTGTCCGCTGATAACGAGAACCCAATGGGTCTGATTTCCCTTGTGCATTCCCACAATAACGGGGCGATGATTCTGATTTAGTTCTTGGTCTAAGCGGCCCCAATTGAATCCATACCGACCTATCCAGCGCGCTCGCCCATTTGTACATGATGCACCAGTTCCCCAGGAAAATGGGCATGCTGATGTCCCCATGCAGTCACTCAGAGTGGGGGGATTCAGGTTAGCGCCATAGTAAGAAAATACCATAGTGGCGGAGGTCAAGGTACAACCACATGCTCCGATCGTGCCGCACTCTGGTGAACACTGGCCATTGGTGCGTAGTGGGTGATCTCTCCATCTTGGATCACGTTGCCAAAAGAAAGGTACTGGACATGTCGGCGGCGGCCCGCCCCCCATCCTCAGCCTGGTCACAAAGGCATCGCCCAAGCCATTGTAGCTGGGGTCAAAGGCCCCTGGCGTGGTGGGGAAGTCGGTGGACTCAGTCCAGCCCGTGACAGTGGCCGCCCCGCCAGCAGCGTCCAGCGCGATGCCCAAGCCATAGTCATCCCAGTTCCCGCCCAGGAAGGTGCTGTACAGCAGGTCATCCTCAGGGCGGCCACCGGATGCGGGGAATAGAGGGAACAGATGAACGGGCGGAGGTGCAAAGGCAATGCCCCCCTCCACCAGCACCGGCTGCCAGATAGCCCCCTCCCCAGCCAGAACAGGCGGCAGGGACAGCGAACCGATGGCCGTGTCCAGCCGCAGGCTATCCCCTTCCACCGCCATCCCCTCCGCCCCCTCCACACTCAACCGCACCGCGCTCAGG
>Ga0209479_1001643_pt1 | contig 20095 bp, 20 predicted proteins | sample DewCreD2012metaG_2_FD_184112 | JGI IMG/M metagenome (GOLD analysis project Ga0209479, IMG submission 184112) | Hot spring sediment bacterial and archeal communities from British Columbia, Canada, to study Microbial Dark Matter (Phase II) - Dewar... ...
GGAAGCCCGAAAATCACGCGCTCCACGTGCGCGGCACGAAAAGCGTCGATCACTGCAGGGTCTGCAGGCACAGAATACACGCTGATGGAAATGGTCTTCGGATCGCGCCCCTTTTCTTCCGCCAACTGCCGAAGCTGCTCGATTTGCTGGATCACCGCCGTACCGCGCACGCCCAGGGGCATCCATCCATCGCAGTAATCGACCACGCGCTGCAGCACTTGCTTCGAGTGCCCACCGAGCAAGATGGGCGGATGGGGCTTTTGCGCGGGCTTGGGCCACGACCAAATCGGATCGAAGTTCACGAACTCTCCGTGGAACTCGGGCTCGTCTTCGGTCCAGATCGTCTTCAGCGCCGCGACTTGCTCGCGAAGCTTCTTCCACCGCGTGCGAAAATCGGTACCGTGGTTCGCCATCTCCTCTACGTTCCAACCACCTCCGATCCCGAACACGAAGCGGCCCCCGGAGAGAAAATCCAGCGTCGCAACTTCCTTCGCCAACGTGATGGTATCGCGCTGAATGACGAGGCAAATACCCGTACCTACCTTGAGGCGGTGGGTCACCGCCGCTGCCATTGCCAGTGCCACGAACGGGTCGTGGGTGTGCCAATATTCTTTTGGCAAGTCGCCTCCCCCCGGCCAAGGCGTACGACGGTTCGTCGGCATGTGTGTATGCTCCGGGAAAAAGAGCGATTCGAACCCACGCTCCTCTGCCTCTTGCGCCAGTTCGTCTGGCCGAATGGCGTAGTCGGTGGCAAAGATCATCAGCCCAAACTGCATCATTGTCGCCCTCCGATGGTGGTTCTCCGCAGCCTACTCACCTTGCTGCTTGGAGCTGGCCTTCTTTTCCCCCTTCTGCTTCGCACCGCCCGCGTGAGGCGTGGCAGGAGTTGCCGCCGGTGTCGCCCCTGCTGGCGTCGGACCCACAGGACTTTTCTTGATCTCTGGCGTAGGCGTACCGACGCCACCAGGGGTCTTTGCCGGTGACGTCGCCTTGGTCGCTTCTTTCGTCGGCACCGGTTTTTCGGTGCTTGCAGGAGTGGCTGCTGCCGTGCCCTGCGTAGCAGCTTCGCCCTCCGCCGCAGCCGGCTCCGCCTGCATCGCAGGTTGCGGAGCAACGGGCACCGCTCCTGGGGCGCCTGCGGGCACTGCTGGCACCGCTGGTGCTGCCGGAGCCGCACCCACAGCACCCCCCTGCACGGGCGCCACGGCGGGCCCGCCGGCAGCGGGTCCGCCTCCAGCGCCTGCCGCCACGGGAGCTTGCGGCGCACTTCCACCCTCGATCACGGCTGGTGCCATCACTTTCCCTGGCCCCACCCCGCCGGCGCGCACGCCTCCAGCCTGCGCACCACCTGCAACCGCGATGCTGCCTGGCACGCCTGACACGCTCAGCCGCTGCCCGTTCGAGTTCGAGGCGATCACGTTGGACAAGTTGACACCACACGTTCGCCCGCCGGCATTCGGCGACACGCGAAACTGGCAGCAAAAGAGTTGCCGCACGTTGGCTGGAATCGGAGAGACGTCGTTTAAACTTACTAAAACGGCTCGCAGGCGACCCTCGCTCAGCACGCGCGTCTGGAACGTGCTGCGCTTGGTCTCGGGGTTCATCACGCATGCGGCCTGATCGCCAGAGCTTCGATCGACACTCAAGCACGAAGAGTCCCAAAACAAGTCGAGTTGAACGCCAGCTACGGTGCCATCGCTATCCGGCAAGTACACGCATACGTCGGGCGTGTCTCCCGGCGAGGCACTTGCTCCTTGCACTTGCACCGTCAACCCCATCGCTGCCTCACCAGCGAACCATGCCGCTCCCACCACCACGGCTACGATCCATCTTCGTGCGCTCATCGGTCACTCCTCTTGTACTGCATCTTCCCTGCCTGAGTTCCTCTGGGTTCACAACTCGCTATACCGAAACAGCCGCATACCAACCGCAAACGACACGGCCCCGTAGGCCACTAGGAAGGCCAACTTTGGGGCCACTTCGAGCAAGGTGCGATCCCGGAGCATCACGTCATGGATGGCAAACATGGACCAGGTTGTCATCAGTCCGTGCGCCACGGTTTGCATCCACTTTGGTTGCTCGTAAAACGGCCACCAACAACCTCCGAGTGCTGCCAGGATAAATACCGCGGACAACCCCACCGGAATGATTTGCTCGCGCGTGCGCGCCAGTGCCGCGACGATCATGCTGAAGCAAGCCATGGAAAACACGATGCACATCGCCACCACGACCATCGCGATCGGCGAGCGGCCCAGACTCAACCCATACACGACGTGCCCAAAGCCAAGCAGAATGAGCAACTGCGTCGTGCCGACCACCAAGCGGGCAGCAAGTTTCCCACCAAGCACGGTGAACGGAGAAACTGGAGCCACGGCTAATCGTCGTGTCGTGCCCCACACTTCCTCGTCGCGCAAGCCAAACGCCACGCTGAATACCAGACTCAGCAGGACGAACATCACGCTAAACCCCGGAATGTTCTGTTCGAGCGAGGTGAACTTCAAACGTTTCCCCGTGAGGCTCCGCTCTTCGAGCGTCAGCAGCTCTTCTTCGAACGGGTCGCCTAAAGAGGCCGCTTCGCGGTCGGCCAGCAAAAAGATCACTTTGATCGCTTGCAGCTCGGCCCACTGGGCCGGATCGGTGAGCAGCTCGATTTTGCTTGGCTTGTTCGTCAAGTAACGTTTGCTGAGCCCGGCCGGCAGTACCAACATGGCCGGCGCTTTGTTCTCCACGGCAACGAGCCGCTCCGCGGTGGCGCGATCCACTTCGCGCACGTCGAGATGCTCCCGGAATACCTTGATCAACGCGTTCGCTACAGGGCCTTGGTCTTCATTCACGATCGGAAACAGAATACTTTGGGTACCGATTTCCGACTGCGTCTCGGCCACGACCAAGATGATGATGATTGGCACGACGAGCAGCGACACCAAGGCAGAGCGGTCGCGCGCGATCAGGCGCAAGTCTTTCAACATCACACGGAGCAGTTTCACAGCTCGTCCTCTGCGCCGGTACCGCCCGGACCATACTTTCGCCGCATCCGGGCGAGAAGTTCCGCTGGACTTTCCTTCGCTAGCAGCCGGCTCAACTGCCGGCGGAAGTTCGTCGTGAGACTCAAGTCTTCGATCTGGATATCGGTCGCCTTCCAGTCGTCGCCATCTCGGCGCATACGGTAAGTTACCGCGAATTCGTCGCGCGGGGTGATAATCTTCGTTTCCACTCGCGCTTGAGTGCCTTGCACTTCCTCCCCGACGTACCCGAAATCCGGCTTTTCGAAGAGCAGGAGCTTTTGCACGTAGGTTCGCTGAAACAGTTCCCGAAAGAGTTGCAAGAACTCCTGTCGCTGCGCTGGGGAAAACTTCTCCCAGTGCTCGCCCAACGCTTCCCGCCCCATCGTGTCCGTGTCGAGAAAGGTTTTCAGTAAGGCCGATAGGTCCGCCAATTTTTCGTTATGGGTCTTCGGACTGTCGACGATGCGCCGAGCTTCTTCCAGCACCGCGCGTGTACGCTCCATGGGGGAGGGCGCACCCATTACGTTGCCGAGTGGCGCTAGCAGCCCGAGCAATACCCAGCTTACCCGGAGCCAGCTTCGCATCAGTCTCGCAACTCCTTGCCAGTGAGCTGCAGGAACAAGTTCTCCAAGCTCAGCGGAGCAATCTCGACGGTGACCCGATCGGCAAACCGATACAAGCACTGATGCAACGGTCCCAACGCCAACACTGCTTTGCTGACAAACAACCGAATGCCCCCGTCCAATTGCTCCATGCGGCACACCCCGGGAACTGCTTGCAAACCAGAGCAATCGAAACTTTCCGGCAAACCGCGGATGTCGATCACTTCCGAGCAACCGGCCTCGGTAAGCAACTCCATCAGGGGGCCGAGGGCAATGATCCGACCTTCGTCCATGATCCCGATGCGATCGCACAGTTTCTCCGCCTCTTCCATGTAATGCGTCGTGTACAAAATGGCCTTTCCCGCATCCCGCAGTGCGCGCACGATGGAAAAAATTTTTTCGCGGGAGTGCGGATCGACCCCTACCGTCGGCTCGTCGAGCAGAACCAATTTAGGGTCGTGAACGAGGCTGACAGCCAGATTCAGGCGGCGCTTCATTCCCCCGGAGAACTCCGCCACTGGCTCGCTTTGGCGATTCTCGAGGCCAACCAACTCCAGTAGCTCCGTGGCGCGCCGCTCGAGTGTGTCTCGCGGCACACCGTACATGCGGCCGAAAAATTTGATGTTTTCGCGCGCAGTCAACTGCGGGTACACCGACACTTCTTGGGGCACCAAACCGATTAGCTCCCGAACCCTTCGGGTTTCCTTGCACACGGAGTGTCCGAAGACGAAGGCATCGCCTGCTGTCGGGCGCAATTGCGTCGCAATCATCGAGATCGTGGTTGTTTTCCCGGCGCCGTTCGGTCCCAACAGCCCAAACACCTCTCCCGTGTGGATGGCAAAGCTCAGATCCTCCACAGCAACCAAGCTTCCGTACACCTTGCGCAACTGCCGCGCTTGCAACGCGACGGCGGCGGTTTCTGGCGTTGCGGCAGTCGTCGTCTCCATAGTGGTTCCAGGAGCGCAGGTGGTTCCGCGTACCGGAGCCGTTCCAACGCGAGTCGGCAAAGCCATTGTTTCCACGAGCGGTGCATGGTTCAAGCAGAATCCTTCGGTGGAGAAAAGGCCTATGCGGAAAGAGAGGAACACAGCCAAGAGCGCTGCGAACCGTGCCGGAGCACGACAAATCCAACCGCAACGACCGAGGATGTTTGCCGTCCGACGAATCGGCACCTTCGGCCGGCAATGCTGCCGTGCAGTTCTTTTCTGTTTCGTTTTCGGGATCGGCACTCATGTTGCCGCTGCCCAAGAACCACCCCCCTTATCCCTGGCGGACTGCATCCGCTCCGCGTTGGAGCACGATCCCGACTTGCAAGCGGCCTCTGCAGAAGTGGCAGCCGCGCGCGCACGGCTAGACCAAGCGGCAGCAGGACGCTTCGGGGAAGCCGAATACCGTCAAGTGTTAGGCTTCGTGCCCGAAGCCAAGGGAGATATCCTCGACCCGCCGAAACAAAACCGACAGGCAGTGCTGCGAAACCTCGGGCCTTTCACACAGCTCGAGGTCATGGTCCACATTCCCCTTTGGACGTTCGGCAAGCTGCAAGCGGCGCTGCAAGCGGCACAAGAAGGACTCAGCGCACAGCATGCCCAAGACGCTTCGCGACGTGCGGAGGTCGTACTGAACGTCAAACGTTTGTACTACAGCATTTTGCTCACCGATCAGTTGGCCGGCATCCTCGACGAGATGCTCGACAACATGGATAAGGCAATCCGCAAGGTTCAAGAGCGCCTCGCAAGTGGATCGACAACAGTCACCGAGATCGATCTGCTGAAGCTTCGCACTGCAAGGGCCAAACTTGCGCGGGGGGTTGCCGAAGTTCGGGCCTCGGCGGCACTCACACGCAAGGCGCTTGCACGGGCCATCGGCCAGAACCTGCAATCCGACCTGCGACTCGCCGACCGCCGACTGGATCCGGCGCCCGTGAAGCTCGAGCCCGTGGAGTCGTATGTCGAAGAGGCGCGGCGCAGCCGACCAGAAGCAGCCCAAATTGCCCACGGTATTGCGGCCCAGGCTGCCAAGGTAGAAATGGAACGCGCCGAAATGTTCCCCACGCTGTTTCTCAGCACAGGGTTCCAATACGCAGTGGCTCCCAACCGAACGACGCAAAAGAATCCGTTTGCCGCAGAAGATTTTAACTATTCGCGCCCGGTCGGGCTTCTCGGTCTCCGTTGGGAACTCGACATTTGGCGCAAACAAGCGAAATTGGCAGAGGCGCAAGCCGACTTGGCACGCCTCCAAGCCCAGCAGCGCAGCGCTCTCACTGGCCTCGAGCTGGAGGTCCACCGTGCATACGGCCAAGTTGTGCAAGCTCGCGAGGCGATGGAGGCAACGGCCGACGGCCGCAAGGCTGGCCGGACTTTGCTTGTGGCCACCGTGAGCAACTTCGATCTGGGCATTGGCGAAGCAGAGGAACTCTTCAAGTCGCTGGGAATTTACACGGAAGCCAGCACGGACTATTTCCGTGCCGTACACGATTTCAATGTCGCGGTAGCCGAGCTCAGCCGGGCCGTGGGCCGGGAACTTCTCCCTCTGAACTACTGAGGTCGGTCCCGTCTCGCACCGCAAGCAACCACGCACACGTCCGAGCGAAGAGTTCCAGGGACAGGCCGCGGCAGGAACTGGATCCCTCGATGAAGGCACCCCCGATCAGCCTGGCACGCTTGCTGGTGAGCGGGTACCCCTTTGGCTAGCTTGGTGACTCCATCGATGGACCTGACGATGCGCGCCAGTGCCCCGACTACGAGCCAAGTGTGTGCACTTTTGATCGTATTTGTTGCAGGTTGCGCGGGACTGCAAAGCCCCGCGGAGCCCGAGGTGCAATCGCGCCGCCGCGCGGTTCTAGAAGAACGGAATCGGTTGAGCGTTGCAGCCGAAGACTGGCCCGAGCCGGCGACCTCGCAAGCCTCCTTGCAAGAGGAGCCGGTTTCCATAGGGACCCCTCCCCCAACCGCCGAGCTAGCGCTGGAGCCGAACCAACCGTCACCCACGCCCACATCCTCGCAAGGGGAAGCAACACAGCCAGGAGAGGAGCAAGAGCTGCAGGGCGCGGCGGTGGCCTCGCAAACAGGTTTTGCGATGGAAGAATCGGTTGCCAGCCTCATTCGCGCCGACACGCCCCCGCAAGTTGCTGCAGCGCTGCGCTGTGTCGAGCAAGGGCGGACCTTTCTGCAAAAAGGCCAACTGCAGGCGGCCAGAGAATGGTTCGAGCGTGCCCTCACGCTCGACGGCAACAACCCCTACGCATATTTCTTCCTAGCGCAACTGGCGCGACGTTCTGGCCGCGAGGATCAAGCCGATGCGTTTCTCGAGCGTGCGGCAACTCTGGCCTCCCGGGCGCCCAATACGTGGCGCAGTCGTATTTTGTCGCTCCGCGGGGAAGTCCTCGAAGCGGTGGGGCGCTTTCCCGAGGCACGACAAGCGTACCGCGATGCCGCTGCCCTCGACCCGAACAACGCCGGGGCGCGAGCAGGCCTAGCGCGCCTGAGCACCCCGAACTAGGTTGGGAGGTTCTAAGATGCGGATTTTGGCGATCGAGAGTTCTTGTGACGACACCTCCACGGCTGTGGTAGAAGACGGACGTGTCCGGTCGAACATCGTCCTGTCGCAAGACGAGGTTCACCGGCCGTACGGGGGAGTCGTGCCCGAACTGGCGTCGCGCTCGCACATGCGCGCCATTTTGCCACTGATCGAAGCGGCTTTAGACCGTTCCGGACTGACCCTCGAAGACATCGACGCCGTGGTCGCGACCTACGGTCCCGGGCTCGTGGGGAGTCTCCTCGTGGGCCTGAACGCAGGGAAAGCCCTCGCATTTGCGCGCGGTCTTCCGTTCCTTGGCGTCAATCATCTCGAGGGCCACTTGCTGTCGCCGCAGATCGAAGAGGAGCTGCCTTTCCCGTACGTCGGCTTGCTGGTGAGCGGCGGGCACACAAGCTTGTATTTCGCGGAGGACTTGGGCGTTTACCGCCACCTTGGAAGCACGCGCGACGATGCTGCGGGTGAGGCCTTCGACAAGGTGGCCAAGCTTCTGGGTCTGGGGTTCCCCGGAGGGAAAGCGATCGACGACTTGGCACGCAAAGGAGACCCCTACGCAATCTCGTTTCCGCGCGCTCGGCTGAAGTCGCGGGGAAACGGGGCGGAGTTCGACTTCAGCTTCAGCGGCATCAAGACCGCCGTCGCGTTATGGCTCGAGGAACACCCGGCAGACAGCGATACGGCCCGGGCAGATGTTGCCGCAAGTTTTCAAGAAGCCGTGGTCGACATGCTCCTAGAAACGAGCTTCGCAGCGCTGCGCGCAGTTGGCTGCAACCAGTTTGCCATCGCCGGTGGTGTTTCGGCTAACTCCCGTTTGCGAGCACGTGCTGCCGCCTTGGCAGCCGAGTGCGGGGTACGCCTGATCATTCCGCCCATGCGTTACTGCACGGACAATGCGGCAATGATTGGCTACGCTGGGTGGCAGCGGCTTGCTCGTGGCGAGCAGCACGATCTCGACCTGAATGCTTACGCGGACCTCACGCTTTAATCGCACCCCGGCTCGTTCCAGCGAAAACACGAGCCCAAGCGCCGCTCCGACAGAGGCACCCGCAAAAGTTGAGCTTTGCGGCTCGGTGCGTGCGGCTCTGGCAGAAGTGGGCCGTGAGCCGAACAAAGCACTCGGCCAACACTTCTTGGCCCAGCCGGCAATCGCAAGGAAAATTGCTTCCGTCGCCAATGTCACCGGAAAGCACACGGTCGAAATCGGGCCCGGGTTAGGAGCACTCACGCAGTTTCTTCTCGATGCGCAGGGCCTGTGGCTAATTGAACTCGACCACATGCTTGCGAACCGGCTGCAGCGACTCCTCCGCGACTTCCGGCACGTCACCATCGTGCAAGCAGATGCATTGGCAATCGATTGGCGGAAGTTCTTACGGGACAAGGCGCCCGTGACGGTCGTTGGCAACCTGCCGTACAACGTCGCCACACCTTTGCTCAGCTCCTTGCTGGAGGTACCCGATTGTCTCGAACGCGTGGTCGCGATGGTGCAACACGAGGTCGCCGAACGGCTCCACGCAGAACCAAGGACAGCTAGTTACTCTGCCCTCTCGGTGCTCACCCAAGCTGTAGCAACTGTGCGCAAGGCGTTCGGTGTCGCTCCGGGCGCCTTCGTCCCTTCACCGAAAGTACACTCGCAAGTGGTGGTGCTCGAGCCCGCGCCTGAACGTGTTGCCCAAATTGCCGACTGGAACGTATTTCGCCGACTCGTACGCACAGTGTTCCGGCAACGGCGGAAGCAACTGCGGAACAGCCTAACGCAAGTCGTTACCGACCCTGCGGAGATCTTGCGTCTAGCTGGCGTGGAACCAACGTGTCGTCCGGAAGAACTCGGCGTCGATGAATTCTGTCAATTGGCCAACGTGATCGTCGAGTATGCCCGAACTTCCTGAGGTCGAGGTTATTCGCCAGAGCCTGGCCGATTCCGTCGGCCGCCACATCGTAGATATAGAGGTTCGCGAATCCCGGCTACGCAAACCTGTCGACGCGATGCGCCTTCGTTCATCGATCGGCCAGCAGATCGTGGGTCTCGACCGGAAAGGCAAGTACTTGATTGCCAGGCTCTCCGACCACCGCATCCTCGTCCTGCACTTTGGGATGAGCGGAACAGTGCGCTTGGTGAAGGGCGCTTGGGCCTGGGATCGACACGATCACGTACAGCTTGTGCTGGATGGCGACCTACGCTGGGTCCTGAACGACCCGCGTCGGTTCGGACTCCTCTGGGTCGGGTTGGAAAGCGAGGCTCCAGAACTCTCCCGTTTGGGTCCCGATGCACTCAGTGCGGAGTTTACGGCGCCCATGTTGTTCGGCGCCACGCGCAGATCCAAGCGCGCGGTGAAAAATGTCCTTCTCGACCAACGGGTGGTTGCTGGTGTCGGGAACATTTACGCCAACGAAGCACTCTTTCTCGCCGGCATCCGCCCCAGTCGAGCCGCACATCGGTTGAGCCGACCGGCAGTTGCGCGACTCCACGAAGCGTTACGTGCTACGCTCCGCGAGGCCATTGCTGCGGGCGGAAGCTCGATTGCGGATTTTCGCGACGGTCGGGGACGTACCGGCTACTTCCAGCTGCAGTTTCGGGTCTACGATCGCTGCGGGGAACCGTGCCTACAATGTGGCGGAACCATTCGCCGCGCGGTGCACGCAGGCCGGTCGAGCTTTTACTGTCCCCGTTGCCAGCACTGAGGGCACGTTCGCCGCGCCCCTCTAAGCTTACCGCACCACCAACACCGCGGAGCGTGCATGGCGGATGACCCGCTCGGCAACGCTTCCGAGAAGAAGGTGCTTCAGTCCCGTATGCCCGTGCGTTGCAATGACGATGAGATCGGCGCCTTCCTCTTCTGCAATCCGGATGATCTCGTCCACCGGTGCTCCCTGCCCAATGACGATGCGATAGCGCACAGCGGCAAATTCCTCGCTGCGGGGCACCCGCTCTTCCAGCGCTGCCCGCGCGTCTTCTTGCGCTCGAGCAAGCACGTCGGCACTCAACAGTTCGCCCGGGTAGTACTGGGCGTACAGCGGATTCGGCACGATGACCGGTTCGATCACATGGCACAAGATCACTTCGGCCCCGTGGTCGGCAGCCATGCGGAAGGCGTGCGGAATTGCCCGGTCGCCAGCCTCCGAAAAATCCGTCGTCACCAAAATGCGGCGAAAATTCTCCAGCATGAAGACTCCTTCGTTCAGCCAAGCATGAACATGCCGCCGTCGACCACCAGCACCTGCCCGGTCATCAAGTCGCTGTCCGACGACGCAAGGAAGACGGCTGTACCGGTCAGATCCTCCGGCTGGAGGGGCTTTTTGAGCGCGGTGTACATGACCAACATATCGATCATTTCTGGCGGCACGACGGACTTGGTGGCCTCCGTCAGGGTCACGCCGGGGGCAATCGCATTGACGTTGATGCCCCAGGGACCGAGAGATCCGGCAAAGTACTTCGTAAGCCCGATGACGCCCATTTTCGAGACGCTGTAGTGAAACGGTGGCGAGGGCTTGTCCGGATCGGTCGTATCGACCAAGCCAACGTTTCCCATGTAGGCAGCTGTGGATGCCTGATTGATAATTTTCCCTTTTCGCTGGCGTTTCATGTAGGGTTCCACGGCTCGCGTCATCAGCCAAACACCCGTGAGGTTCACGGACAAAATGCGGTTGAAGTACGCGAGGGAGGTATCCTCGCGATTCAGCCCGTAAAAAATTGCTGCGTTGTTTACGAGGATGTCGATGCGCCCGTAGCGCTCGTGCACGCTCTTTGCCGTGTTCCGCACGCTGTCTTCCTGCGACACGTCGGTGTGAACAAACCACGCGTCCGCACCCGTGCCGCGAAGCTCGTCCTCGGTGCGCTTGCCCCACTCGGGGTTGATTTCGGCAATCACGACCTTTGCGCCTTCGGCCGCAAATCGCTGTGCATACGCCCGGCCAATTCCTTGGCCCGCGCCAGTAATGATGGCCACCTTGTCAAGAAGTCGCATATGCCTTTGCCTCCCCTCCCAGCCGCGGGATCACGGGCAAGCGTGCATAGCCGCGGACGTTCGTCGAGTGCACCCGTTCTCGCCGCGATTCGTCGATCTCGTACTCTGGAATTCTCCGCAGGATTTCTTCCAGCGCAACGCGCCCCTCCAACCGTGCCAAGGATGAGCCCAAGCAGAAGTGCGTCCCGATGCCGAACGAAAGGTGCGCTACGGGCGGGCGAAACACGTCGAACTCGTCGGCGCGTTCGATTGCACGGTCGTCGCGATTCGCCGAACCGATCAGGAGCAACACACGCGCGCCCGCTGGGATGGTGACCCCGTGGAGAGACACGTCACGCGTGACGAGCCTCGCGAGCATTTGCGTGGAATTGTCGAACCGCACGACTTCCTCCACGGCGTCCGCAATGCGCTGCGGCTCCCGCACCAACCGCGCTCGCTGCTCCGGGTGGCGGTACAACAGATCCACAGCGTTCCCGAGCATTTTGGTGGTGGTCTCGTTACCCGCAATGATCAACAAAAAACAAAACCCGAGAACCTCTTCGCGGGACAATTTCTCGCCGTCGACCTCGGCCGCGAGCAGCGCGCTCAGCAAGTCCACTCCCCCTCGTCGCTTTCTCTCTTCGATGGCCCGTGCAAAGTATTGAACGATGTTACCGGCTGCCTCCACGCCCGCTGGAGTGACGTGGGGGTTATCTGGCTCCCGGTGGAGCAACGTGTCCGACCAATTGCGAAGCATGTCGTGGTCTTCTTCCGGAACCCCCAACATGGCCGCGATCACTGCCATCGGAAGCTTGGCGGAAAAGTCGCGGATAAAGTCGAACTCCGGACGCTCCAACAAGGGCAGAAGATAATGGAGGGTGAGCTGCTGAACCCGCGGCTCCATCTCGGCGACGCGACGCGGGGTGAATGCGGTACTGATGATCCGTCGAAGCTTGGTTTGCCGAGGCGGGTCCATGGCAATAATCATCGGTGGGGCTTTTCCGCTTCCTTCGAGTGCAACACCCCCTTGAGAAGAAAACGTTTGCCAATCTTGCATCGCGTCGCGCACGTCCTGGTAGCGCGAAAGCGCGTAAAATCCGCGCTCGGCGTTGTGGTAGACAGGAGCCTCGGACCTTAGGCGCGCATAAGTAGGATATGGGTTTTCGTGGATCTCGTAGCTGTACGGATCGAACACCAATGGTGCCGCCATCGCTCGCCGCTCCTCGAAAGCCGCCATATCCCTTCTTCGGCACCCGAGGCAAGAGCCATTGACAACGCTGCCAGCTTGCTGGCAGCTTCCTTCCTGGTCCACGCCCTGCGCCCGCCCTCCGGTGAGCGCTTGCGACTACCTTACGGGGAGGAAGAAAATCCGCTGTAGGTTCTTCTTGAGATTCGCTTCGGCTCTCGTCGTTGCGGGATGTGCAAGCGGATTTCACCGGCAAGCGAAGCACGGTGCGGACGCTGCCTGGGTCATCAAGGGCGTGGCAGAAGTCGATCGCTATGTGAATCCAAGTGCAATCCTAAACCTGCTCATCCTTCCCGGGTATTTGGTCCCGGCACCGCGACGCATTGTTCATGATGCGAGCTGCGATTTGGGACGTCGCGAACGAGTTCCTCTATTTGAGCGTCGATGCCGAGGGGGAAGTCCGCATCAAGGGACCCACGTTCCGAATCCGCGACTCGAACGCGATCGACTCCGCAAGGTCGCTCGCCCTCCAAGGCTTCGAGAAGGAGTTCTTGAAACGCATGCACGCCCTGAAAGATGCCGCGACTGAGCGCGCGGACTCGCACTCAATTTCCGCACCGTAAAAGATCGTTGGGTCCGCTCTCGGCGACTTCGCCTTCGCACGCCACCAGAAAGTACCACTGTCGAGCAACGCTCCTGGCCAATGACGTCCTTGCCTCCGCTTGGTTGCAATCGCGGCGCCGAACACGCCCCGGTACGTATGGGGCCGAGCACTGGACGCAGCTCTTCAGCTCGCGAGTACCCTCAATGCTACCGGGTACGCCACATCCCCAAGCAGGATCGTGTTCGCGTTCTCAGCAAGGAGTCACATCCTTCCCCCCGGCCACGCGAGCAAGGCGGCACTTCAGGTTTCTGCGGACTCGAGCATCCAGCGGGGCAGATACACGCCATCTTGCTCCTGGAACACCACGCGCACCGGCGCGCCGATGCGGAGCTGCTGCAAATCGGTCTGGAAAAACGGTTTGTCGGGCCCATCGACAAGGTTCCCGACAAAACGGATTTGGGGATCTTCGCGTGCGGATACGACGATCACATTGTATGGGGCAACGGCCTCGTACGCCGGCAACAACGGAGGATGGACAACCACAAACGACCAAATAGTGCCGCGTCCGGACAAGACCTCCCATCGGTGTGCGAGCGAATGGCAGCGAAAGCACATGGGCCGAGGTGGCATGCGGCGCTGGCCACACTCTGCACAGGTCTGGACGGCAAGCTGTCCTCGCGCAGCGTGCTGCCAGAATCCGGCGCTATCGGGGTCGTCGACGTCCGGAACCAACCACGATGTGCTCACGTCGCCCTCCGCAACAGCAAGGCGCTGGTCGGCACTCCTTCACCGCTCGTCACCAGGCAGCAAGGCGCATCAGGCACCTGGCAGGTCGACGTTCCTCGCATTTGGCGCACCCCCTCGAGGATCAAGTTGAAGCCGTGCACATACGCCTCTGACAGTCCCCCACCCGAAGTATTGATGGGCAATCGCCCATCTGGCCATTCGAGGGCGCCGTTTTCTGTGAAGGGCCCTCCCTCCCCACGACCGCAGAATCCGTACCCCTCGAGGGAAAGCAAAATCAGCGGCGTGAATGCGTCGTAAATTTGAGCCACCCGTACATCCTTCGGTTGAAAATCGCTTTTCGACCAAAGAAGCTGGGCACAATCCCATGCTGGCCCCCGGAGGGGATCTTCACAAAAGTAATTGGTCATTGGTTGACACTGGGGCGGGATACTTTGTGCGAAGGCGTGAATGTACACGGGAGGTTGCCTCGTGTCGCGCGCCCGCTCCGCACTCGTCACGACCACAGCCAGCGCACCGTCGGTTTCCAGGCAGTTGTCGAACAGGCACAAAGGTTCGCTGATCCACCGTGCCTGCATGTATTGTTCGCGCGTCAGGGGCCGGTCGTAAAAGGTTGCCTGCGGATTGCGGTTAGCATGTTTGCGGCAAGCCAAGGCCACATTTGCCAAGTGCTCGCGAGTGGCGCCGTACTCGAACATGTACCGCCTCGTCAACATGGCGATTTCATCGACTGGACGAAGCAAACCAAAGGGGCGGCTCCACTGTGCGGCACCCCCCACGCGTTGCGCAACGTTTGCCCATGGGCGGCTGCTTTTTGCTGCACGCTTGCGCGCCCTCCAGGCAACCGCCACGCGGCACTGGCCTGTTGCCACCGCCATTGCGGCGTGACCAACAACGGCACAACCTGCCCCGCCACCGTAGCCAACCTCGCCGAAGTACGTGATGGCGCCCAAGCCCAGATTCCGCGCAACTTCCACCTCGCGACCGTTCTCCATCGAGAACATCACCAGGCCATCTACATCTCGTGGAGCGATTCCCGCGTCATCCAGCGCCGCGGCGATGGCCTGACAAGCGAGCGAAAGTTCCGTATCAGGCAGCCCCTTGCCAAATTGCGTTTGCCCGATCCCAACGATGGCGGTTCGATCCTTGATCTCCATGCGGTGCGGCGGCCCCTCCTAGCACCTGTGTCCACTCGGAGCGAGAGCCCTGCGGTCGCGGGCGAGCACCCCGCACTGCAGAGGCTTCCGCTCGCAATCGCTCACGCGTGTGGACTCCTCGAGGCGGGGCTCACAAGCCCTTCAGGGTTCGGAGCCGTGCCCCATCACGGGCGCCAACGAATTCTGCTCGACGGATGGGGCATGCCATCGGGGCCAACCACACAGCACAAGGTACGCGTAAAATGGTGCGCTGATCGCCTGATGCAAGCAGCGCACGACCGGGCGCGGCAGGCGGCCAAGCAGCGGCACACGAAACTGTGCGTACAACAGCGCCACCGTACCCAGGATCCGTGCACAGTTTTTCCAGCTCGCTCCGCCGTACTCGCTTTTGAGGACATCACACAACAAGATCACCCGTGGCCGATCGCTGAGATTCCATACGCGGTGGCGCTGGGCATCGTTGAACACGAGAACTTCTCCTTCGCGCCAACCGCGGCGCTCGCCGCCAACCTCGATCCCACAAACCTCTACGTCCCCCGGAACGATCAGCCCGAGGTGGGCACGGTAAAAGAGATTCGTATCGCCGTGATGGGGTGGCAACACGGCGCCCGGCTCGAGGATACTAAACGAGGCCGAAACAAGGTTCGGAATGCTAGCCAGCACGGCCGCAGTGTGCGGAAACGCTGCGAGCGCTCGACGGTACGGGCGGCGTGCGGTGAGCAGCTTCACCCCCTGCCAGCCGCGAATTTCCACGCGATCCGGAACGAAATGCCTCTCGAACTCCCCGCCGTTCTGAACGAACTGCTCGAACTCCCTGCGGATGGTTCTCCACTCTTGTTGCAGGAGACGGGTCCACGGTAGCTCCTCTTCCGGGTAAAACCGCGGTCCCCTCGTGGTGTAATCGCCGAATACACGGAAGTACGGCGGCTCCGACCACCTTCTCGAACTCCCTTTTTCCAAGTCCGCTCCCTTCCCGACAACTGGCATGTTTCCTCCGACAGACCGGTACCCGCTTTTACGCCACACGCGGCGCGAACAAAAGGCAGGCCTCCCCCACGTCGGGTGCCTCAATTTGGAACCCGGAACCGCACCTCGTAAAACATTCCGCGCACTACCCACCGGACACTGGGCTCGGCATAGCACGCGAACAATTCCATCGGTGGGCTCGAACCGAACAGTGGATTGCCCCATCGCAGCAGCCGCCCCCACCAGGAATCCCGACGTTGGGGATGCAGCCCCTCGTCCAAAATGACCACCCATCCGCCCGGCCGCGTTACGCGAATGATTTCCTCGAGTGCGCGCTTTTGCCCGGGCAGTTGGTTCCACGCACCAAAGTGGACCACCGCGTCGAATTGCCTTGACGGATACGGTAACGCGTGAGCGTCTGCCTGCTGCAACCGCACGTTCCCGATGTCTAACTCTTCCAGCCGTCGCGCGGCGCGCTGTAAACCGTACAAGGATAGATCGAACGCACACATCCGACCTTTGGCGCCCACAGCACGTTGCAAAATGGGTAGATTCTCTCCGCACCCAGTGCAGTGATCCAGCACTACGTCGCCCGGCTGGATCGCGATCGACTCCAAAATTTGGCGCCGAGCTCGTGGCAACCAAGTGCAAGCAGCGAAGCTCATTTTCGCCATCACCCAAGGATGTCGTCGTAACTCACGATCCAGTCGTGCCACTGTTTCACGCCAATCTCGCTGGTCGCCGGGAAGGAGCGAAGGGATCCCCTCGACGATCGGATAGCGTGCCCCACAGCCTTGGCATTGGAGTCGACCATCGTCTTGGGCAAGTGCCCCCTGGCACGCCGGACAGGCCAGCTCCGATGGATCCACCACAAAACGAACGTCGCTTTCCTGGGCTTGTGGACCCACGACCGAGAGCTGAGAGGGCTAGGGCTGCACGCCGGGAACGTCGAACACGCGGTTCAAACCATTGAGTGCCGCGACGCGGTACGCCTCAGCCATCGTTGGATAGTTGAACGTCGTGTTCACGAAGTATCGCAGCGAATTTGCCGGCCCTTTTTGCGACAAGATTGCTTGGCCGATGTGCACGATCTCCGCGGCTTGGTCGCCAAAACAATGAATGCCGAGGATCTCCAAGGTTTCTCGATGAAACAGCAGTTTCAGCATGCCGACGGTTTGGCCAGTAATTTGGGCGCGCGCCAAGCTACGAAAAAACGCGTGTCCAACCTCGTAAGGAACCTTTGCCGCGGTCAGTTCGCGCTCGGTTTTCCCGACCGAACTGATTTCGGGAATTGTATAAATGCCGGTCGGAATGAACTCGATCAGATGCTCGCAGCGCCCGTACAACCAGTGGGCCACGGCGAAGCGCCCCTGATCGTAGGCAGCACTCGCTAGCGCAGGAAAACCAACCACGTCACCCACAGCGTAAATATGGGGTACCGTAGTCTGATAATTCGGGTTCACCGGGATGTTGCCACGAGAGTCCACTTGAATACCAATGGACTCCAGTCCGAGCCCATCAGTATTCCCCGTTCGCCCGTTTGCCCATAGCAGCACGCCCGTTTTGAGCTTCTTGCCCGACTTCAGATGCAAAACGACTCCGTCGTCGCGCCCTTCTACCTTTTCATACTCTTCATTGTGGCGAATCAGGGCGCCCTGCTCGCGCAGGTGGTACGCGAGTGCATCGATAATTTCATCGTCGAGAAACTCGAGCAATTTGCTGCGCGTGTTGACCAGGTTCAGCTTCACCCCGAGGTTGCGAAAAATCGACGCGTACTCGCATCCCACCACCCCGGCTCCGTAAATGGTGATGGACTGCGGCGTGTCCTGGAGGCTGAGAATCGTTTGCGCGTCGAATATGCGCGGGTGTCCAAAATCCACGTCGGGCGGCCGGTAGGGTCGAGAGCCCACTGCAATGACAAAGGCTTCGGCCACGACCCGCTCGCGCACACCGCGCTCGTCTTCCACCTCCAACGTGTGCGGATCGAGAAACCGTGCGCGGCCCGGAACCAACGTCACGTGATTCCGCTCGTAAAACGACTCGCGCAGGGCAACTTGTTTTTGGATGACCTCTTGAGCCGACCGCAACAACTGGGGAAACGTCACGCGCGGCGGCTTGAATCCGAGGTCGCGCCACAGCGGGCTCGTGTTGGCCTCGATCCATTGCCTCACGGCGTAACGAAGGGCCTTGCTGGGAATCGTGCTCCAGTGAGTGCAACTTCCGCCCACAGCCGGGTAGCGCTCCACCACGGCGACACGCTTGCCCGCTTTCGCTGCCCGCATCGCAGCCCCTTCGCCTCCAGGGCCGCTACCAATCACGCACAAATCCACGTGGAGCGTTGCCATTTTCAAGCTTCTAGCAAGAACGATCCGTGCGAATCCCACACAAGGCGGGCATCCGGACTATCTTCCTCCAACAGGAACATCGGGCTTCTTTTGTCGATGTGCCCAATGAGCCCGTTGTACACGCTGTAGCCTACGAGTTCCCGCAATCTTTGCGAAAAGCCCTTTGCGATCTCCCGGGGGATTCCCAGCTGCTGATTTTCTTGCTGCCGAATAAATCCGGCACAGTAGTTCATGGCAATGCCAATGCGCCGTTCGTTCGTGCGATTGGCGCCCCCGCCATGCCACAAGCTACCGTTCCAAACGAGCACACTTCCCTTGGGCATTTCCGCAGCAATGGTGTCGTACTGCTCGCCAATGACAGGATGGCTGTCGAATCGGTGCGATCCAGGCACGATCCGGGTCGCACCGTTCTCCGCGGTGAAGTCCGTGAGTGCCCACATGGTGTTGCAGACTAACGGCGGATGCGGACGCGGAATGGGAATGAGCTGGTCGTCGGAATGAATTGGCTGGGCGCGCTCGCCGGGGCAAATCGCGATCGAGGAAAGCGAGGAGACCAAGCACCCCGGATCGAGTACGCGCTCGACCAGCGGCAGGACGTTTTCATGCACGGGGATGCGTTCGTAGAGCTTTCCGTGCACGAGCAAGTTATAGATGCGAACGGTCTTCCGGCCCTCGAACAAATTCTTGGCAGGCTGAATGCCGTACCGCCGCTCGATGCGGTACAAGTCTTCCACCAAAGCGTCGACCAGCTCCGGTTCGATCACCCGCTCCAAGATCGTGTACCCTTCGTCCTGGATGCGACCGGTGTGGGCACGTAGTTCTGCTTCGCTCAGCATGACGCTGTCCTCCCAAGCCAGCAGGAGCTGGCCCCGCCTTCGTCTTCACTGCTTGATTTGCATTTCGGTGCCGCAGCACTTCAACGTTCCGCTGCCGCCTTTGGTAACGATGACCTGCGCCCCACACTTTAGACACTGGTAAATTTTGCCAATTTGATTTGCCATCGTGTGCACCCCTTCTTGCCACCTAGCGACCGAGGAACCGCGCCCGCGTTTTCCGGCGAAACGCAGCGATTCCGCGGCGCCAGTCGGTGGTGGTCTGCAACAAAGCGTAAAGGTCCTCCTCCAACCGCATTCCTTGTTCCAATGTGCCGTCCAGTCCCTTGCCTACCGCTTCCTTGATGAAACGCAACCCGAGGGGGGCACGTTCAGCCAGGGTTCGCGCAAGACGTTCCGCTTCCGGGTACAATTGCCGGGACGGTACCACTGCGTTCACCAATCCCCACCGCCATGCCTCGCGGGCGCTCACGCGCCGGCCTGTCCAAAGCATGTCCAGCGCTCGCATCCTTCCGATCAGCCGCGGGAGGCGCTGGGTCGCGCCGTGGCACGGGAACTGGCCTGCACGCAGTTGCGGCAACGCAAAGTACGAGCGGGTGGCAGCCAGGCGAAGGTCGCACGCGAGCGCCAACTCGCAGCCCTCGGCCACTGCGCCCCCTTGAATCACGGCTACGGTCGGGCACTCCAGCCGTGCAAGTGCCTGGATCGACTGCAGCGCTGTTCCCGGCGTCAGAGCCTGGGCCGCACCCAAACAAAAATCCCCTTCCCGCGCGGCAACCACCACGACTCGCACCCCATCGTCGAACGCAAGATCCTCGAGAGTTCGGCAGAGTGCGGAGTCGGTCGCATCGTCCATTCGGTTTCCGGCCAAACCGCTTCGAAGCCACAAGAACACCATGCCTTGCCGCTGCTCGACATCTACCACACGACGCTTGTTTGGTTTCGGCACGGCTGTTCCCTGACGGCGTACATCGCACGGTCGGACACCACGCTACCCCGCCGACGATCCGAACTCCCCTTGCTCCCAACGCTGACGCAATTCCTTCCGCAGCACTTTGCCTAGCGGATTTTTGGGCAGCTCGGACACGAAGTAAATCATGTCTGGCTTCTTGAAACTTGCCAGGCGTTGGCGGCAAAACTCGATCAGTTCTTCTGCAGTCGCCGATTGGCCGGGGCGG
>Ga0209479_1001668_pt1 | contig 19894 bp, 14 predicted proteins | sample DewCreD2012metaG_2_FD_184112 | JGI IMG/M metagenome (GOLD analysis project Ga0209479, IMG submission 184112) | Hot spring sediment bacterial and archeal communities from British Columbia, Canada, to study Microbial Dark Matter (Phase II) - Dewar... ...
CACGCCGTGGCGTAAAGACGCGCCGCCGCCTCTGCCGCCACCTCCGCCCGGGCCCGCAAGCGCGCGGCGGCGGCCAGCAGGGCCGGCCGGAGCGCCTCCGCTCCCTCCCAGGCCCGGCCGACGGCCGCGGCCACGGTTCCGGCGTCGGCGTCCAGGGGCAAGGACCCCTCCACTGCCAGGTCGCTGTACAGCGCGGCGACCTTAGGGTCGTAGGCCAGCCCCACCGGCGGCACACCGGCGGAGGCGGCAAACATCAGCGCGTGCAATCTCAGCCCCACCACCACCCGCAGGCGGGCAATCAGGGCCAGCGCCTGCGGCGGCTGGAACTGCCGGGTGACCAGCGTCCCTCCGCAGGCCTCCACCACCGACTGCGAAACAGCTAGGTCCAGGCGGTGGTGAAACGGCAGCACCACCGCCCGCGCACCGCGGCGTCGGCAGAAGTCGGCCAGGGCTTCCCCCAGCGGTCCTACGAATGAGTTGCTCCCCCAGGGCCGGACGGCGACGCCAAGAGCCCCCGGGCCGGCAACGGAAGCCACATCTGCGGGGACCTCCGCGGGGTGCAGCAGGAAAGCCGGATCGGCCGTCAGGACCGGCGGCCGCCGCACCCCCAACGCCCCGACCAGGGCCGCGGAGTCCGCGTCCCGGACCGTCACTGCGTCCGTCCGCTCCAGGACGCGGCGCGCCAGGGCGCGGACGGCCGGGCGGCGAAGCGGACCCAGGCCCGCGGCGTACACCATGGTCCGCAACCCCAGGGCCTGGGCCATCCGCAGCAGCCCCAGGTAGTAGAGCGCGCTGCGGGCGCTGGTCGCGTCCTGCAGCAGAGACCCTCCGCCGGAGAGGAAGAGGCGGCAGCGCCGCATGGCCCGCAGGAGGGCCGGGAGGTCACCCCGGGGAAGCGCCTCCACACCGTGGGCGGCGGACGTAGCCGCAGGGTCAGCGGAGAGCACGAACAGGGGCACAGCGCCCAGGCGAGCCCGCAGCGCCTGTACCATGCCCGCCAGCACGGCTTCGTCGCCGAGGTTGCCGAAGCCGTAGTACCCGCAGATGAGAACCCCCGGGCCCCCGGCGCGCACCTCAGTCGTCTGCCACGGGAGCAGCCGGTTGGACTGCTGCGGCGGGGACCACTTTGCGGACGACGCGCCCCAGGACCACAAGCGCCGCGGTCCCCAGGGCCGAGCCTATCAGCAGCGCGTAGAGTGTCCGCAGTACCACCAGGACCAGCGGCGTGTGGATGTGGGAGAAGGAGTTGATCAACCCGGCCTGGCCGACGACACCGACCATCGCCAGCGGGACCACCCAGGCGCGCAGGCGCAGCGCCGCCGCCCCCGCGGCCAGCACCAGGGCGGGGTGACCGATCAGGAACTCCTTCGTCCGCGGCCGCGCCACCAGCAGGTCCTCCAGCGCCTGGCGCAGCCGCACCTCCGGCCCGAAGACCGGCAGGCCGAAGTTCCCGCTGCGGAAGAGCAGCATCACGGCGGCGATGGCCACCAGCACCGTCACCACCGCGTACTGGAGGCGCAGCGGCCGGTCCAGCCACTGCCAGATGCGGCGCGCCGTGGAGCGGGCATCGCCGGCCTCCCCGCCGAAGGCCAGCAGGAACCCGACCAAGAGCGGCGGGAGGACGTGCGCCGCCTTGACGCCGACAAAGGTGTGCACCGCCAGCATGAACGACCACCCGCTGAGCAGGCCGGCCACCAGCACGCCGGCGGCGGCGGAGATGCCCGAGGCCAGCCACAAAACGGCCAGCCCGCGGCGCAGCGGCCCTCCCCCACCCCGGTCGAGGGGCACGTAGACCGCCAGCGTCGCGCCGGCCACCGCCGCACCCAGCGCCAGGAGGCGCCGCCAGAGCAGGAAGAACCCATCCCCGGGGAGCGCCGCGGCGGTCGTGAGCACCACCCCGGCGGCCACCAGCAGCCAGAGGGAGGCCGGGCGCAGCGGCACGCCCGCCACCCGGGCGATCTCCCCCAGCGCGATCGCCCCCAGGGCCAGGGCACCGGCAGCCGCCAGGACCAGCGGGAGGAGGCCGGGCTGCAGGTCGGGTAGCGGTCGGGGCCGGCCTAGGGAAAAGCCGAGCCCCCGTACGCTCCCCGCGATCCGCACCACCAGGTCGAGGTTGGCCGCGACGGCATCCACGCCTGCCGGCGTGTTCGTCAGAGGCCGCAGGTACAGCAGGCGGATGTTGCGCTCCAGCGGCGCGCGGCGGAACTTCTCCACGATGGCCGGAGGGGAAAGGGTGGCCATCTCCTCGGGGGTCACGCTGAAGAGCCGCAGCACTGCCGGGCGCATGCGGGCGGTCAGCGCGTCCTCGCCGCGCTGCTTGCGCCTGACCGTGAAGACCTCGATGCGGGCCATGCGGTAGCCGCCCGCCCGCAGCCCACGGGCGGCCTCAACGACGAGCCGTTCGTACCCCAGCACGTCCGCACCATCGAAGACGAGGGTGGACCCCGGACCCAGCCGCTGCATGGCGGCCAGCTTCCAGGCCAGCCCCGACGCGGTCAGGCCGCGGTAGTTCCTCGGCCGCAGCACCACGGAAAGCCCCGCGCGCCGCGCCGCCGCCAGGTCAGCGGGAAGGAACCCCAACCCCAGGTCCTCCAGGTCGTCGCGGCTGCCCACCACCTCCACCACCCCTCCGCGCAGGCGGGCGCGGGCCGGGCCGAGGATGCCGCGGAACGCCTCCAGCAGCCAGGGGCGCAGGGCCTGGTCGGCGACGATGTAGACGGCTTCAGGCCTGACCGCCCCCGCCGCCACCATTTCCCGGAGCTGCGGGGCCAGCACCTCCGCCCTCGCCAAGGCCAGCAGGTCGCCCCCACCGAAGTATGCCAGCCGCCCCTGCCGTTGCAGGTTCCGCAGCGTACGCTCGTACACCGCGACGGAGGTGGCGCCGCGGGCGCGCAGGGCGGCGAAGAGAGCGGCGGGGCTCCCACCCTCGCGCACCGCCAGTTCCTGCCAGGCCGGGCCATCCAGGATCACCTCCACCGTGCGATCCTGCCGCTCCACTTGCCAGCGTCCGGCCAGCAGGACGAGCGCCGCAGTAACGCCCAGCGCCACCACCCCGGCCAGCGCCCCGTAACGGCGCATCAGGACCGCTCCCCGACCCCCACGTGCAAGCGCACCTGGCCTCCTTCCACCGCTACCGACTGTATCCACAGCGGCAGCGGCAGGCCGTCCAGAGATATCAGTGGGTTGAGGCGGGAGACGAGGACGCTGCCGATCTCCCGGGGAAGCTCCACCCCGCTCACGGTTAGGGTCTGCACGTACAGGTCGACGGTAGTGGGCGAGGCTGGCACCAGCCGCCCCTCCACGCGCATCCGCAGATCCACCGCCCCCACCCGCACGTCGCCCTCCACGGTGACGGCGTTGCTGTCGAGCCGCAGGGCTGCACGCTGCACGCCTCTAGTGCTGGCCAGGAAGAGCTGCAGGTCCTCCTGGGTAAGGACTACCTCCCCCTCTCCCCGCCCTACCCGCAACAGCGGCGATCCCTGCACTCTCCACAGCCGCGCGGGATCCACGCGTACCTCTTGCAGGCGCAGGGTGAGCCGATCCACCGGCAGCTCGCCGGCCATCGTACGCCGCGCCTCCAGCGTCACCGCATCCAACCGGCCGGTGACGATGCTCCAGGGCTGCGCGTCCACGCGGACGGTGACCCCAGCCGAGCCGGCCAGGCTGCGGGTCGCCCCCACCCGCAGCCGCCAAGCCAGCGCAGCGGGGGCCAAGGCCACGGCCAGGATGAGGACGACGGCAAACGCGGTGAACAGCCAGACGGCCAGGCGGGCGCGGGCGTCCATCTACACGCCCGCCGCACTAGCCTGGCGCAGGTAGGCGTCGATGAAGGGGTCGAGGTCGCCGTCCAGCACACCCAGGGCGTTGCCCACCTCGACGCCGGTGCGGTGGTCCTTGACCAACTGGTAAGGGTGGAGGACGTAGGAGCGGATCTGGTTGCCCCATGCCGCCTCCTTGTGCTGGCCACGCAGGGCGGAGAGCTGCTCCCGCTGCTTCTGCTGCTCCAGCTCCAGGAGGCGGGCGCGGAGGATGCGCAGGGCGGTGAGCTTGTTGGCATGCTGCGATCGCTCGTTCTGGCACTGGACGACGATCCCGCTGGGCAGGTGGGTGATGCGCACGGCCGTCTCCACCTTATTCACGTTCTGCCCGCCTGCTCCTCCGGCACGGAAGGTGTCGATGCGCAGGTCCTCGTCCCTGATCTCGACCTCCACCTCCCCGGCCTCCGGGATGACGTCCACCAGAGCGAAGGAGGTGTGCCGCCGCCGTGAGGCGTCGAAGGGCGAGATGCGCACCAGCCGGTGCACGCCGCGCTCTCCCCGGAGGTAGCCGTAGGCGTTGGGTCCCTGGACGATGACGGTGACGCTCTTGATCCCTGCTTCCTCCCCGGGAGAGAGGTCGGCGATCTCGGTGGTGTAGCCGCGGGCCTCCGCCCAGCGCAGGTACATGCGCAGGAGCATCTCCGCCCAGTCCGCCGCCTCGGTGCCTCCCGCCCCGGCGTGCACCGAGAGGATGGCGTTGGCCGCGTCGTGCGGCTCCCGAAGCAAGGTGCTGCGCTCCAGGCGCTCCACTTCGCCCTGGACGGCGCGGACCTCGGCGGCCAGCTCCGCCGCGGAGATGCCGCCGGGCTGCTCCTCAGCCAGGGTCAGGAGGACGGCCAGGTCCTCGACCCGGCCCGCCAAGCGGTCCACTTCCGCCAGCTGGGCCTGCAGCGTGCTCAGTTCGCGGCCGAGGCGACGTGCTTCCTCGGGGTTGTCCCACAGGGTGGGCCGCCCCATCGCCTGCTCCAGCTCGGCGATGCGGCGGCGCTTGGCGTCCAGGTCAAAGGTGACCCCGGACGGCAGCCAGCTTGCGCTGGCTCTGATCGAGGGCGGACTTCACGTCATCAAGGGTCATAGTTGGCGCTCCTGGCAGAATGCGCACTGTCCAGTCCAAGCCATTATACCGCGGTCGCCGCGACGTGGCTCAGCGCAGCACCGAGAGCATGCCCAACAGAGCCAATCCGGCCGCCCGGGGAAGCGCCAGCCCCAGAGCGTCACCGGTTCCCAGGCGGATGAAACCGAATGCCCCGCCCACCAGGAAAGACCAGATGAGGACCTCGGGAGGACGGGCCGGGAGCACCAGCAGCGGAGGGAGCGTGGAGGCTACCAGGGCGGCCGCCGTTCCCCGCCAGGCCCATGCGGCGGTGAAAACCGCTCCCCTTAGCCACCCCTCCCAGGCCAGCGCTCCCAGTAGCAGCGGGACACCTCCCACCAGCCACCCTCCCGGAGGAGGGGCCGGCTGGAGGAGGAAGCCGTAGCGCCCATAGGCCGAGATCATAACGGTCCCGAGGCCCCCCACCACAGCCAGCCCCAGGAGCGCCGAGAGCGGGGCGCGGCGTGGGCGGAAAGCCAGTCCCTCTCCTCCGACAACGGCACGGGCAACCAGCAGGATGGCCACGGGCAGGACCCACGCGCCCGCCGGGACCACAAGCCTCTCCATCGGGCGCTGCAAAGCCACCAGCATCCCCGGGCCCGCCAAAGCCAAGGCGAGGCGGCGAAAGGCCGGCTCCTGCCACGCGGTCCGCACAGCGCGGCCCGCTGACGGTAGGAGCATAAGGGCCACCAGTGTCGTGACGGCGGGCGCGAACATCCACCCTCCGGCCACGTACAGCGTGGGGATTGATGCGGGGACATGAGCGACCAGCCACCCTTCCCGGTCCAGAGGCAGATGTCCCCGCACCTGACCCAGGGGGTCGACAATCAGCGAGATGCCGGTGTTGGCGGCCCGCGTCACGGGTCGTCCCGTCTCCACTGCCCGGACCGCGGCGTAGGCGGCGTGCTGTGCGGGACCCGCCGAGGTGCCGAACCACCCGTCGTTGGTCACCACCACCAGCGGCCCTGCACCCGGCCGCGTCCCCGTCCGGGCGATCTCAGCAAAAGCCGACTCGTAGCAGATGGCGATGCTGAGGAACCCGACCCGGGTGGGGACGGGATCTCCGCGGTCGCCCGGCGTCACCCCCGCCTCGCCGAAGGGCACCAGGCGGCGCTTGGCGTACGTCCCCCTCACCTGGCCGTCCTGAAGGACGACGGCGCTGTTGCGGACAGCGTCGCTGCCGGTCTCGAAGCTGGTGGCCACCACCACCCGGTCGGGCGCCCAGGCCGCCACCTCCGGGAGAGCCCCCGCCTGGCCGAAGAGGTTCAGCGGGACCGCAGTCTCCGGGAAGACAATCAGGTCCGCTCCGCGCGCCCGCGCCTCCCGCACCAGGCGGGCCATCGTCGCCATCTGCGTCCGTTGCGTGGCGGCATCCCCCTTGCGCAGCGGCGGGATATTGGGCTGCAGCACGGCCACACGCATGACGTCCAATAGCGGCTGCCTCAGGCGCGCAGAGCCGTAGGCCGTTCCGCCCCCAAGGGCCACCGCCAGCGCAAGAGCCGCCCCCGCAGCCGCCCTTCGGCCCGGCCGTGCGGCCAACAGCGCCGTCGCCGCGTTGACCAAGGCGATGGCAAACGAGACGAGGGGGACACCTCCAAGCGCAGCTAGCTGCAGCAACGGCAGGGTGCGGTGCTGGGAGACTCCCAGCAACGCCCAGGGGAAGGCCAGGGGGCCACTCGAGCGGATCGTCTCCACCGCCGTCCAGAGGAGAGGGACGAGCAGGAGGTCGCGCAGCGACGGGCGCGGGCTCATCCACCGCAGGAGCGCGGCAAACCCGCCGGTGTAGAGGGCGAGGAGGGCGGCCAGCAGCGCCCAGGGCACGAACCCGAAGAGGGTGATCCAGGAGAGGGTGAGGGCAAACCAGACGGCGCCGCTGAGGTAGCCCAGGCGGAAGGCCTCACGCGGGGTCGCCTTGCGCAGCGACCAGAGGAGGGGAACCAGCGCCACCCAGGCCAGGGCGCCCCGGTCCAGCGGGGGGAAAGCGGCCCACAGCAGCAGGCCCGATGCCACGGCCGCCAGCAGCCGGGCGTCTAGACGTCCCGGCCGTGGCACTTCTTGTACTTCTTGCCGCTCCCGCACCAGCAGGGGTCGTTGCGCCCGATCTTCCGCGTCTCGCGTGCGCCGGTGGAGCGGGGACTTCCGCCGCCGCGCGCTCCAAGGGCCACGAGGTGGCGCGGGCGGGGTGCTGCCACAGGCTGGGGACCCACCTGCACGCGCAGGAGGAACTTCACCGCCTCCTCCTGGATGTCGTGCAGCATCTCCTGAAAGAGGTCGTAGCCTTCCCGCTGGTACTCGATCAGGGGGCTGACCTGCGCGTAGGCGCGCAGGCCGATCCCCTCCCGCAGCGCCTCCATGTTCTGCAGGTGGTCGATCCACTTGCGGTCGATGACCTGCAGCAGGACCAGCCGTTCGATCTCACGGAAGGACTCCGGCCCCACCTCCTGCTCCTTGGCCTCGTACGCCTCCAGAGCCCGAGCCACCAGCAGCTCGCGGATCTCGTCGGCCGAGCCGCGCAGCTCCTCGGCGCGCACGGTGCCCAGCTGGGGGGCCAGCGCCGCCGCCGCCTCCTGCAGCCCCCGCAGGTCCCACTCCTCCCGCGGCACGCCGGAGGGGCAGTACAGGTCCACGATCTCCCCCAGCAGCCGCTCGATCATGTCCACGATGTTCTGGCGCAGGTTCTCCCCGCGCAGCACCTTGCGCCGCTCCTCGTAGATCACCCGGCGCTGGACGTTCATCACGTCGTCGTACTCCAGGACGTGCTTACGCACGTCGAAGTGGTACTGCTCCACCTTCTTCTGCGCGCTTTCGATCTGGCGGGAGACCAGGCCGGCCTCGATGGGCGTGTCCTCGTCGATGCGCAGCCGGTCCATCCAGGCGGCCACGCGCTCGCCGCCGAAGATGCGCATCAGCTCGTCGTCCAGACCGACGTAGAAGCGGCTGCTCCCGGGGTCGCCCTGGCGACCGGCGCGGCCACGCAGCTGGTTGTCGATCCGCCGCGCCTCGTGCCGCTCGGTGCCGATGACGTGCAGGCCCCCCAGCGCCCGCACCCGCTCCGCCTCCACCGGGTCCGGGGGATTGCCGCCCAGGATGATGTCCACGCCGCGCCCGGCCATGTTGGTGGCCACGGTGACAGCCCCCAGCCGTCCGGCCTGGGCGATGATCTCAGCCTCCTTCTCGTGGTTCTTGGCGTTGAGCACCTGGTGGGGGATGCCGCGGCGGCGCAGCATCTCCGAGAGCAGCTCGTTCTTCTCGATGGAGCGCGTCCCCACCAGGACGGGGCGGCCCTGGCGGTGCCACTCCTCGATCTCCGCCACCACCGCCTTCCACTTGGCCCTCTCGTTCTTGAAGACCACGTCGGGGTAGTCGATACGGATCATGGGCTTGTGGGTGGGGATGACGACCACGGGGAGGTTGTAGATCTTCTGCAGCTCCTCCTCCTCCGTCTTGGCCGTGCCCGTCATCCCCGCCAGCTTCTCGTACATGCGGAAGAAGTTCTGGAAGGTGATGGTGGCCAGCGTCTGGCTCTCCCGCTCCACGCGCACGCCTTCCTTGGCCTCGATGGCCTGATGCAGGCCGTCGGAGTAGCGTCGGCCGAACATCAGACGGCCGGTGAACTCGTCGACGATGATCACCTGGCCGTCCTTGACCACGTAGTCCACATCCTTGCGGTAGCAGGCGTGGGCGCGCAGGGCCTGGTGGATGTGGTGCATCAGGTCCACATGCTCCGGGTCGGAGAGGTTGTCGATGCCCAGGAGGCGCTCAACCTTGCTCACCCCCTCGTCGGTGAGGGTGGCGTTCTTGATCTTCTCCTCCACGGTGTAGTCCACACCGGGGGTCAGGCGGCGGACGATCTGGGCGAACTGGCGGTAGCGCTCCGTGGGCGCCTCCACCATGCCGGAGATGATCAGGGGCGTGCGCGCCTCGTCGATGAGGATGAAGTCCACCTCGTCGACGATGGCGTAGTAAAGGTCGCGCAGAACCAGGTCCTCCAGGCGCAGGACCATGTTGTCCCGCAGGTAGTCGAAGCCAAACTCGTTGTTGGTGCCGTAGGTGATGTCTGCCTGGTAGGCCTCTCGCCGCGTCACCGGGCGAAAGTGGTTCAGCCGATCGTCGTGGTGCGGGTGCGGGTCGACAAACTCCGGGTCGTAGATCCCGGAGAACTCGTGGCCGATGGCCGCCACCGTCAGCCCCAGGGCGTGGTAGATGGGGCCCATCCAGCCGGCGTCACGCCGGCTCAGGTAGTCGTTCACCGTGACCAGGTGGGCCCCCCTCCCCAGCAGCGCGTTCAGGTAGAGGGGCAGGGTGGCCACCAGGGTCTTGCCCTCGCCGGTCTTCATCTCGGCGATCTTGCCCCGGTGCAGCACCACACCGCCCATGAGCTGCACGTCGAAGTGGCGCAGGCCGATGGTGCGCTTGCTGGCCTCGCGCACCGCAGCGAAGGCCTCTGGCAGCAGCTCGTCCAGCGCCTCCTGGGAGGCGGCCTGCCGCTGTTCCTCGCCCACCCCCTGCAGCGCCGCGGCGATTCGCGCCCGGAACTCTTCGGTCTTGGCCCGAAGCGCCTCGTCGGAGAGGCGCTCCATCTCAGGCTCGAGCCGGTTGATTTCCTGCACGATGGGCTCCAGGCGGCGGATCTCCCGCTCGCTGGTATTGCCCAGCAGCCGGCTCAGCAGTCCCATGCGGCAGGACTCCACATCACAGCAGCAATTACTGCGGGCGACCCGCCGCCAGCCACCCCACAGGACGGTTCAGCGCGTTGAGTACCGCGCGGACCACAGCCTCCCGCGGGTCCAGGCGGACGACGGAGGAGCCGCTGAGGGCATGACCGTCCCCTCCGGCCAGCGTGAGCACCACCACGGCCACCTCCCGCTCCCCTACCCGGGCCACGCGCACGCCGTCCAGGAGGAGCATGCCGGCTGCGCGGAGGAACACCTCCACCGCCCGCAGCGTAGCCTGGGCCACCAGGTGCAGCGAGTTACCGGAGGTCGGGCCGCTGGCCACGCCCTCGTACAGGAGGCCGCGGTCCTCCAGGTGCACCTTCACCTCCGTGGTGCCGCGCAGGGAGGCGACAGTCAGACCCACGTACTTCAGGCGGGGCGACGGGGGCGGAGGCGGCGTCTCGCCGGAGCGCAGCGTGGATACGCGGATCTGCCGCGGGTCCACCTGCACGCTCAGCTCCGCAGCCAGCGCCGAGGCCACGTCCATGGCGATTAGCTTGGGGCTGCGGTCCGCCTCACCCAGCACGTGGACGACGGAGAGGCCGCCGGAGGGGTCTGCCTCCACCCGTACCGAGACCACGCCGCGGAGGCGGCGGATGACCTCCTCCGCATGCTGCTGCAGGGTCCCCCCGTCCCGCTGCTGCTCCACCCGAGCCTCCTCCGGGGCGACTAGTCCGGCTCGATCAGCCCGTAGTCTCCCCGCTTGCGCCGGTAGAGCACGTGGATCTTCTCCGTCCGGGCGTCACGGAAGACAAAGAAGGCGTGTCCCAGGCGCTCCATCTCCATGATGGCGTCCTCCGCCGTCATGGGCTTCATGGGAAAGCGCTTCAGCCGCACGATCTGCGGCGGCAGAGGTGAAGGCCCCTCCCGCAGCGCCGCCTCCGCGCCGGCCACCTGACGGCGCTTGTCCCGGGTAGCGGCGATGCGACGCTTCTCGATGAGACGGCTGCGGCGCTTCTCGATCTGCTTCTCCAGCTTCTCCACGACCCCGTCGATGGAGGCGAACATATCCCCGCTGCGGTGCGTCCCCCGCAGCACAAGCCCGTCGCCCCAGACGGTGACCTCCGCCACCTGGGTGCGCCCGGCGGAGCGCTGCCGCTCCACCTCCAGGACAACCTGGGCCTGGCGCAGGTGGCGCAGGTGCCGGCTGAGTTTCCGCACCTTGCGCTCGGCGTAGCGCTTGAGGGCATCGCCAACCTCCAGCCGGCGGCCTTGAATGATCACCTGCAACGCCGCTACTCCTCGATCCTGACCACGTTGGACGCCTGCGGTCCGCGGGCGCCCTCGACGATCTCGAACTCCACCAGCTGGCCCTCCTCCAGGGTCTTGAAGCCTTCCATCTGAATGGCGGAGTAGTGCACGAAGACGTCCCGCCCGTCCTCCCGGGCGATAAACCCGTAACCCTTCTCCGGGTTGAACCACTTGACCCTTCCGCGGTGCGCCATGCTCCCGGCCTCCCCAAACGCCTCCTTCGCCCCTGAGTTCACGCTTTGCCTGATATTCTGCGCCGCAAATCCTTCCCCCTCCGCTGCTCGTCGGGCGCAAGTCACAGCGAGGTCCAGGTCCGCGTCGGGAAATAAGTCTCGAACGCCCGCCGGGCGTAGCGGTCGGTCATGCCGGCGAGGAAGTCGCATGCCATCCGCGGAGGCGTGGGGGCGTCGGGGACGGCGCGGAACTCCTCAGGGATCTCCTCGGGATGTTCCAGGTAGTAGGCAAACAGCTCGCCCACCACCAGCTCCGCCCGGCGCACGTCGTCCGCCGTCTGCGGCCCCAGGTAGACCCGCTCCGAGAGGAAGTCCTTCAGCCGGTTCTGCGCCTCGCGCACCTCGTCACTGTGGGCGATGCGCCCGGCCGTGCGCCCCTGCTGCACCACGTCATGCACCATGCGGGACAGCCAGGCCCCGCGGTGGGGTCCCAGCGCCGCCCGCACCGCCGCCGGCACCTCCTCCTCCCGCACGATCCCGGCGCGCACGGCGTCGTCCATGTCGTGGTGAACATAGGCAATCCGGTCGGCCAGGCGGACGACCTGCCCCTCCCGCGTCGCCGGCAGAGCCTGCGGATGGGGCCGCTCCTCCAGGTCGTGCAGCCCCTTGGAGTGGCCGCCGATGCCGTCCCGCACCTCGGCGGTGAGGTTGAGCCCCCACAGGACGGTCCCGTCGGCCCGCCGGCGGCGCTCCAGCAGGTCCACCACGCGCAGGCTCTGCTCCACGTGGCGGAATCCTCCCCATCGGCGCATGGCCGCATCCAGCGCCGCCTCGCCGGCGTGGCCAAAGGGGGGGTGGCCCAGGTCGTGGCCCAGGGCGATGGCCTCCGTCAGGTCCTCGTTCAGCCGCAGCGCCCGGGCGATGGTGCGGGCGATCTGCGCCACCTCCAGGGTGTGGGTCAGCCGCGTGCGGTAGTGGTCCCCCAGAGGGGCGAGGAAGACCTGCGTCTTGTGCTTCAGCCGGCGGAAGGCCTTGCTGTGCAGGATGCGGTCGCGGTCCCGCTGGAAGCAGGTGCGCAGGTCGTCCTCCGGCTCGGGAACCGCTCGGCCGCGGGAGTTCCTGGCCAGCGCCGCCTCCGGAGCCAGGGTGGCCTCCTCCCGCGCCTCGATCTCTTCGCGGATGGTCACCGTGCCGTCGTCCCGGGGCTACACGTCCCGGGCCACCTGCACCTTCTCCCGCAGCGCCGCCTGAGCCGCGGCCAGGCGGGCGATGGGCACGCGGAAGGCGGAGCAGGAGACGTAGTCCAGCCCGATCTGGTGGCAGAACTCCACCGACGAGGGGTCGCCGCCGTGCTCGCCGCAGATGCCCACCTCCAGGTCCGGACGCGTCCTCTTGCCCAGCTCGGTGCCGATCTGCATCAGCTTGCCCACCCCCTCCCGGTCCAGGACACGGAAGGGATCTTCGGCCAGGATCCCCCTCTCCACGTACTTGGTGAGGAACTTGGCCTGGGCATCGTCGCGGGAGAAGCCGAAGACGGTCTGCGTCAGGTCGTTGGTGCCGTAGGAGAAGAACTCCGCCAGCTCGGCGATCTGGTCGGCCACCAGCGCAGCCCGCGGAAGCTCGATCATGGTGCCGAACATGTAGCGGATGGCCACCCCGGAGGCGCGCACCAGCTCGCCGGCGATGCGGCTCAGCTGCTCGTGCACGACGCGCAGCTCGTTGACGTGCCCCACCAGGGGAATCATGATCTCGGGGATGACCTCCAGCCCCTCGTCCCGCTTCAGTTCGATGGCCGCCAGGAGGATGGCCCGCACCTGCATCTCGTTGATCTCCGGGTAGAGGATCCCCAGACGGCAACCGCGCAGGCCGAGCATGGGGTTGACCTCCTGCAGCTCCTGCACACGACGACGCAGGGCGCGCAGCCGCTCCAACCGCCCGGGGTCCCGGGCGGGGATGCCCAGGCGGTCGCGCTCCTTGGCCAGCCAGGGGGATTCCTCTCCGCCAAGCTCGAGGCGCGTGATCTCCTCCGCCAGCTGGTGCAGCGGCGGGAGGAACTCGTGCAGCGGCGGATCGAAGAGGCGGATGATCACGGGGCGGCCCACCATCTCCCGGAAGAGGCCCTTGAAGTCCTCCTTCTGCAACGGCTCAAGGCGGGCCAAAGCCTGCCGTCTCGCCTCCTCCGTCTCCGCCATGATCATCTCCAGGTAGATAGCCTGGCGCTCCTCCTTGGTGAACATGTACTCGGTGCGGCAAAGGCCGATACCCTCGGCGCCCAGCTCCCGCGCCTTGCGCGCATCCTCGGGGTAGTCGGCGTTGGCCCGCACGCCCAGGGTGCGCACCTCGTCGGCCCACTGCAGGAACTCCTGCACGTGTCCCCCCAGCCGGGGCTCCACCAGCGGCACCGCCCCCAGGATGACCTCCCCGCTGTTGCCGTCGATGGTGATGATGTCCCCCTCGCGCACCGTGGTGCCGTCCACGCTGAAGAGGCGGGCGTGCTCGTCGATGCGCAGCGCCTCCGCTCCCACCACCGCCGGCGTGCCGATGCCGCGGGCCACGATGGCGGCGTGGCTGGTCATCCCGCCCCGCCCCGTGAGGATGCCCTGGGCCACCAGCATGCCGTGCACGTCGTTGGGGTTGGTCTCCGTGCGCACCAGGATCACCCGCTCCCCCGCCCGGCCGCGCTCCGCGGCGGTGTCGGCGTCGAAGACCACCGCGCCCTGGGCCGCGCCGGGGCTAGCGGCCAGCCCCCGGGCCAGGACCCTCCGCGGCGCCGAGGGGTCCACCTGGCGGTGCAGGATCTTCTCGAACTCGTTGGCGTCCACCCGCAGCAACGCCTCCGCCTTATCGATCAGCCCCTCGTGCACCATGTCCACGGCGATCTTCACCGCCGCCTGCGCCGTGCGCTTGCCCGCCCGCGTCTGCAGCATGTACAGGCGGCCCCGCTCGATGGTGAACTCGATGTCCTGCACATCGCGGTAGTGGCGCTCCAGCAACTCGGCTATGCGCTGCAGCTCCTGGTAGGCCTGGGGCAGTTCCCGCGCCAGCTCGGCGATGGGGCGGGGGGTGCGGATGCCCGCCACCACATCCTCCCCTTGGGCGTTCAGCAGGTACTCCCCGTAAAGCGCCCGCTCGCCGGTGGCAGGGTTGCGGGTGAAGGCCACCCCCGTCCCCGAGTCCGGTCCCATGTTGCCGAAGACCATGGTCTGCACATTCACCGCAGTCCCCAGGTCGTGGGGGATGCGGTGGTAGGTGCGGTAGCTCACCGCCCGCGGCGTGTTCCACGACTCGAAGACCGCGCGTATGGCCATCTCCAGCTGCTGCAGCGGATCGTCGGGGAACTGGGCGCCGGTGGCCTCGTGCACTATGCGCCGGTAGTCCTGGATCAGCTCGTGCAGGTCCTGGGCCGTCAGCTCCACATCCTGCTGCACCCCGCGAGCCTGCTTCAGGGCGGCCAGGGCCTCCTCGAAGCGCTCGTGCTTCACCCCCAGGACCACGTTGCCGAACATCTGGATGAAGCGGCGGTAGGAGTCGTAGGCGAAACGGGCGTCACCGGTGGCGCGGGCCAGCGCCTCGATGGTGGCGGGCGTGCTGCCCAGGTTGAGCACCGTGTCCATCATCCCGGGCATGCTGAACTTGGCTCCGGAGCGCACCGACAGCAGCAGGGGATTTCTCGTGTCGCCGAACTTCTTGCCCGTGCGCTGCTCGATCAGGCGCAGCTTCTCCCGTACCTCCTCCATCAGCCCCTCGGGGAACCGGCGGCCCAGACGGAAGTACTCCAGGCAGGCCTCGGTGGTGATGGTGAACCCGGGGGGCACCGGCAGCCCGATGCGGCTCATCTCCGCCAGCCCGGCCCCCTTTCCCCCCAGGAGGTCGCGCATCTGGGCGTTGCCCTCCTCGAACAGCAGTGTCCAGCGGCTCTTTGTCGCCGGCTCCCGCTCCTTGACCTCCGCCATCCTCCTGCCTCCTTCGAGCTTTGCGCTCAGCGTGCCTCAGTGGGCGCCCGCAGGGGCGCCGCCTCCAGCCGCGGGGTCAGGTAGGCCCGCAGCTCTGCGATCTTCACGCGGTCCTGGGCCATGGAATCCCGGTCGCGTACGGTCACCGTCTCGTCCTTCTGCGTCTGGCTGTCCACGGTGACGCACCAGGGCGTACCGATCTCGTCGTAGCGGCGGTAGCGGCGGCCGATGGAGCCGTTCTCGTCGTACTCCACCACCCAGGTGCGCCGCAGCTCCGCGGCCACCTCCCGGGCGATCTGCGGCATCCGCTCCCGTTTCACCAGGGGCAGCACGGCCACGGTGACCGGGGCCAGCCGTGGGTGCAGGTGCAGCACCACCTCCACCTCTCGCCCGTCCTCCTTCCCCGCGCGGCCCCCGCGGTACTCCCGGTAGGCGTCGATGAGGAAGACCGCCATGGCCCGCTCCACCCCCAGGGTGGGCTCGATTACATATGGGTGGTACTTGCTGCCGTCGGTCTCGTCGAAATAGGTGAGGTCGCGGCCGGAGAACTCCTGATGCCGCCGAAGATCGTAGTCCGTGCGGTTGGCCACCCCGGCCAGCTCGCTCCAGCCGAAGGGAAACCTGTACTGCAGGTCCACGGTGCGCTTGGAGTAGTGGGCCAGCGTCTGCGGCGGGTGCTCGTAGCGCCGCAGGTTCTCCCGGGCAACCCCCAGGTCGACGAAGAAGGCCTCCCACAGGTCCAGCCATGTCTCGAACCAATTCTCATCGCTCCCCGGGCGGACGAAGTACTCGATCTCGGCGATCTCGAACTCCCGCAGGCGGAATAGCCACTTCCCCGTGGTGATCTCGTTTCGGAAGGACTTGCCGATCTGGGCGATGCCGAAGGGGAGCTTCATCCGTGCCGTGTCCAGGATGTTCTTGAAGTTGGTGAACATCCCCTGGGCCGTCTCCGGGCGCAGGTATGCCAGGGCCGCATCCTCCACCGTGGGCCCCAGGTAGGTTCGAAACATCAGGTTGAACTGGCGGGGCTCGGTCAGGTCGTGGGCGTGGTCCGCCGCCTCTGGGATCTCCTCGTCGGCGCGGAAGCGCTCGTGGCAGATCCGACACTCCACCAGCGGGTCGGTGAAGGAGGCTTCGTGCCCGGAGGCCTGCAGCACCTGGCGCTTGGTGATGATGGCGCTCTCGATGCCCACCACGTCCTCCCGCTCCTGCACGAAGCGGCGCCACCACTCGCGACGGATGTTGTTGCGCAGCAGCACCCCCAGCGGCCCGAAGTCGTAGATCGCCCCCGGCGGGCCGTAGATCTCCGCCGAGGGGTAGACGAATCCCCGTCGCTTGGCCAGGGTGGCGATGCGGTCCAGCGTGTCGGTGCGGTTCGGCATGCTCATCGGCTGCAGTTGGGCATGCTCATCGGTTACGGCTGGGAGAGAACAGGCTGCGTCTACCGCCGGGCGGAAGGACCGCCGCAGGCGCCCGGCGCAAAGCGGAATCGCCCGGCCTGCGCCGCCGCGCAGAGGCGGCTGCCCGCGGCTCCTAGCCGATGCCCAGAGGCTCCTCCTCGCGCGGCCGCCGCGGGATGGGAATCGGCAGCGTCGAGAGCAGGGTGGCCAGGGCGAAGACGGCCATCCCGGCCAGGGCCCAAGAGGTCGGGAGCTCGATGACCTTGCCCTCGGTCTTCACCCGAATCTGCCCGGGAGCTCCCGGCCGCACCACCTGCCGCGCCTCGTCCAGGGCCGTGCCCAGCTCGACCACGGCACGCTTGGCCCGCTCCAGGTCGATCTCCATGCGCACACCTCCACGGAGTACTATACCATCGCCGCCTTGCGGCGGCAGCGCCAGCCTACCGCAACCTCTCCAGGACCCCGGGGCTGCGCAGCCGCACCTCAAGGCGGTGCTCCGCGTAGCGGCGCACCAGCTCCAGCAGCAGGCCCCCGTCATCCGGGGCGAGGTCCACCTTCCCGACCTCCGCCGCCCTCGCTCCCAGCAGGGCCCGCAGCACGCCAACCAGCCCAGGGCGAAGGCGTACAGCCTCTGGATCGCGCGCCGCGTGACGGCCGCAGACAACGCCCCCCAGCGGGTGGCTCCACGCGGGCGCGCTGCCGGCATCCTCTCCCCCCACCGCGCAGCGCTCCAGAGCGGGCTGAAATCCCACCATGGAGATAAGGCGCAGGGCAAACCACAGCGCCGCGGGCGTCTCCTCCGGCTGGCGCAGCAGCCGCAACGCCTCCACCAGCAGTTGGAACAGCTCGGGCTGCGGCTCCCGCTCGGGGGTGGCCGACTCCGCCAGCTCCGCCACCAGCGCCGCCTGTCCGAAGCGACGCAGGTCCGCCCGCAGCGGGCCCGTCCCCTCGACTACCTCCACCTGGGCCAGCACGTCGAAAGCCCCTCTCCCCCTGGCCAGCAGTAGGCGCACGTGGGAGAAGGGTTCCAGGGCGCCGCTGCGCTTGCTGGTGGGCTTTCGCACCCCCCGGGCCACCGCCGGAAGCTTGCCGTACTCGCGGGTGAAGAGCGTCAGCACGCGGTCCGCCTCTCCCAGAGGACGGTGCCGCAGGACCACGGCTTCCGCTTTGTAGACCGGCATCCTCCCTACCCCTACGGCGCGGTAACCAGCAGCCTACAGCGCGGTAACCAGCAGCAGCGCCAGGCTCAGGCCCACCAGGACCACCGTCGTGGCCCAGGCGACGGCGTTGGCCGCCGGACCGTTGGTGTGCGCCCCCATCAGCCGACCGTCGTTGACCAGGCGCAGCATGATTACCAGCACCACCGGGAGGAGGATCCCGTTGAGGGCCTGGGAGGCCACCATCACCGGGATCAGCGGCAGGCCAGGCCAGAGGATTACCAGGGCGCTCGCCCCCAGGACGGCCAGGAAGAGGCCGTAGAACACCGGAGCCTGTGCCAGAGTCCTGTCCAGCCCCGCCTCCCAGCCGAAGGCCTCACAGATGGCGTAGGCCGTGGAGAGCGGGATGATGGCCACGGAAAAGACTGCGGCGTTGAGAAGCCCCACGGCGAACAGCAGCGAGGCGTACCGTCCGGCCAGGGGTGCCAGCGCCCGTGCCGCATCCTCTGCCGTCTCCACCCGGACGCCGTGGGGGAAGAGGGTGGCCGCCGTGGCCACGATGATCGACCCGGCCACCAGGACCGTGATCAGGCCTCCCAGGATGGTGTCCAGCCGCTCGTAGCGAACGTCTGCGGCCACCAGACCCTTGTCCACCACCGCAGCCTGATGGTAGAACTGCATCCACGGAGCGATGGTGGTCCCCACCAGGGCGATGACCAGGACCAGGTACTCCGCTCCCGGCTGCCAGGTCGGCACCACCGCCGCCCGCAGCACCGCCTCCCACTTCGGCCGGGCCAGGACAGCCGAGACGGCGTAGAGCACGTAGAGGGCGGAGGCTCCCAGGAAGATCCGCTCCACGAGCCGGTAGCCGCCTCGCAGAACCAGCACCGCCACCAGCGCAGCCACCAGCGGAACCCCGAGCAGCCGGGGGACGCGGAAGATCTCCAGGCTGCCCGCCACCCCGGCGAAGTCGCCGACGGTGTTCGCCCAGTTGGCCAGCAGGAGGACGGCCATCACCCCGGCGGTGAGGCGGACCCCAAGCTGCTCGCGCAGCAGGTCGGCGAGCCCCAGGCCGGTCACCGCCCCCATGCGTGCGGCCATCTCCTGGACCACGATCAGGGCCACCGCGGCCAGGGGCAGCGTCCACAGGAGGGCGTACCCGAAGTGAGCGCCCGCCGTGGCGTAGGTGGCCACGCCGTTGGCGTCGTTGTCCACCGCCGCGGTGATGATTCCCGGGCCGGCGACAGCAAGGAAGAGCGTCACCCGCTGCCAGCGGCCGCGCACGCCCTCCTACCCCCGCCGCACCCGGCGGATGCGCTCGAGGCGGCGAGGCAGGCGCCCCCCCAGGCGTTCGGCCAGGAGGTCCATCACGTCGTCTACGGCGACGATCCCCAGAAGCCGGTCCGCTGCATCCACCACGGGGACCGCCAGCAGGTCGTACTTCATCAGCAGCGAGGCGGCGGCCTCGTCGCTCTCCTCGGCCTGCACGGCGATCACCTCGGGGGCGATCAGCTCCGTCACCGGGGTCTGCGGGTCGGCGATGAGCAACCGGCGCAGGGAGAGGACGCCGACCAGGCGGCCGCCCTCGTCGACGACGTATAGGTAGTAGATGGTCTCCGCGTCGGGGGCCAGCTCCCGCAGGCGGGCGATGGTCTGCTCCGCTGTGAACGATGCGGGGATGGCGATGAAGTCGGGGTTCATCCGACCCGCCGCCGAGCTCGGAGGGTACTCCAGCAGGCGAGAGACCTCGGCCTTGGCCTCCGGCTCCATGCGCGCGATCAGGTCGCTGGCCGTCTCCGCCGGCAGCTCCCCCAACACGTCCGCCGCCTCGTCCGCCTCCATCTCCTCCAGGATGTCCGAGGCCCGCTCTGCCGGCAGGCTGCGCAGAATGTGGGTCTGCACCTCCGTCTGTGCCGCCTTCAGGACGTCGGCGGCGTCCTCCTCGCTGAGGGCGTGCATGACCTCCACGCGCTCGTCGCGGTCCATCTCCTCAAGGAGTTCCGCCAGGTCAGCGGGGTGGATGGCCTGCAGCCGCTCCCGGGAGAGGCGGAGCTTGAGCGGGGTCACCGGCCCACCCAGAGCGGCAACGACGGTCCAGGGGAGGGCTTGCTCCGGCAGCGTCCGCCCCAGGCGTGCCAGCAGCCAGCGCGCCGCGCCCTCCGCCCCCAGCCGGCGGAGCAGCCCGGCGGCGCCCACGTCGACTCCGGAGAGCACCAGGTCGCCGTTGGACCTGGAGAGCAGCAGGTCGTTGACCTTGACCAGGCGCACCCCCCGGGTGTCTACGACCTGCTTGTCCAGCAGGGCCTCCCGCAGGAGGACCTCGTCAGGCTGCAG